>Ga0163148_10001139_pt1 | contig 35200 bp, 36 predicted proteins | sample OliLakLV19MP7P2_FD_148606 | JGI IMG/M metagenome (GOLD analysis project Ga0163148, IMG submission 148606) | Freshwater microbial mat bacterial communities from Lake Vanda, McMurdo Dry Valleys, Antarctica- Oligotrophic Lake LV.19.MP7.P2 | ecosystem: Environmental > Aquatic > Freshwater > Lake >... | reverse complement strand
CGCGTATTGTGGCAAGAAATAGGGATATGGAGTCAGCTGATGAAGCCCTAGATTTTTGGTGCTACCTTTTTATCATGAAAAAGGTAGCAAAGTTGATTTATCGATGATGCATACCCGGAGAAGAATTCTAAATATCAAAAGAGGAATGTCCACTTTTAGGATAATTGATGATATTGAAATGACTGATGCTCCCCAGAAAATGAATTTGACCCAAAATAAATTATAAACCAACATAACTTTCTTCTATCATAAAATCAACCAACTTATTAAAGTCTCTGTTATTATCGTAATACGTTTTTAATTGACGGTCGGCGCCGGTTCCATTGTTCAACATCCACTTGATATTATCGAGTTCTTCTCTACTTCCCAATTCATCTACAACGTCATCCACAAAATCTAAAAATTCGAGAACAAGATCTTTAGTGTCCACCTCTTCCTGTTTGCCGAAATCGATTAATTTGCCTCCAATTCCATAACGCGCTGCTCGCCATTTATTTTCCTGAATTAATGCACGGTCGTAATTGCGCCAGCCGATATTACTTTTGCTTAATTTAAATAATTTAGCCGTGATTGCCTGCATTAAGGCAGCAAGTGCAAGCGTTTCATCTACACGCAATGGAATATCACACATTCTGAATTCGATGGTATTAAAATAGGGATGCACACGCAAATCCCACCATATTTTTTTTCCATTATCGATACAATTGGTTTTTACCAGGAGGGCAACAAAATTATCGAAATGACTTGCATCATTAAATACATCCGGAATACCTGTGCGTGGAAATTTATCAAACACTTTTGTGCGGAACGATTTAAATCCGGTATCTCTTCCTTCCCAAAAAGGAGAGTTAGTGGATAAAGCAAAAATATGTGGTAAAAAATAACGCAGCGAATTCATCATATACACTGCAACATCCCTGGAGGGCATTCCTATATGCACGTGTAATCCAAAAATTAAATTACTGCGTGCAGCTTCCTGCATTTCATTTACTATTTCCTGATATCGTGGATGATTTGTAATTAATTGTTCTTCCCAGGAAGCAAAGGGATGTGTACCTGCAGCTGCAATTTTTAATTTATCGCGATCGGCTAATTCCGCAATTATTTTGCGCAATTGCACCACTTGATTACGCGCATCTTTCATGTCCTTACAAATACTTGTAGCAACTTCCACAACACTCTGATGCATCTCCGCCTTTATATCAACTTCGTATTTCGCACCGTTCTCAATAATATGATGGCGACGATGTGAAAGGTCGCGTGTTTCGGGATCAATTATCTGAAATTCCTCCTCTATGCCTAATGTAAAATCCTTATATAAACTACTCATGTAAATTATTTCTTTTTAAGACGAAACACCGGGATTAAAAATGGGTTGCGTTGCGCGATTATGTGCGATTCCATTTACGGAGTGATGCACATAGGTTCCCCAACTTAAATTATCCTGACCTTCCTTGTGAGCCATTGCTCTTTCTATAGCCATCAATGCTGCATGTTCAACCACCCATTCAAAATTTTCCTCTCCAACAGAAACCTTTTCCGCATCGGGTGCAGGATTACAGAAATCAATTGCATAGGGAATTCCGTCCTTCACCGCCCATTCCACTGTATTAAAATCATACCCTAAAGCCTGATTTAAAGCTAAAGTATAAACTCTTACAGTTTCCAATAATTCTGCAGAAGCCTCCGGTCCATTCCAAGTATACCGAAGATGTGCAGCATTGCGCGGTTCGTAATACATGATATGAACATACTTCTGCCCAAGGCAATAACACCGGAAATAATAATCGAAGGTAACCTCACTCTGTAAAATATTTACATCTGTTCCGGTCTCCGCATATTTTTCAAAAAAATCTTCCATAGTGTCCACTTTGTAAACGCCTTTCCAGCCACCACCATCGTGCGGTTTCATATAGGCGGGAAATCCAATGTATTTAAAAATAGTTTCCCAATCCAAAGGATATTTTAAATTGCGGAAGGAATGAGATTTTGTATTAGGAGGTAATTCGTGTGATGGCAATAAAACAGTATTCGGCACCGGAATTCCTAATTTTACGGCGAGTGCATTATTAAAAAACTTTTCATCGGCACTCCACCAGAACGGATTGTTCATCACCGCTGTTCCGCTTATTGCCAAATTTTTCAGATAACTCCTGTAAAAAGGCGCATCATGTGAAATACGATCCAAAATAACGGCAAATTCACCGGGTTCTCCTTGAATTACCTTGTCAATTAAAACACGTTCAGCAACAATACCATCAATGTTTTTGCTGTTAATGCGATCGATAAACGCAGTGGGAAAGGAGTCTTCCATTCCGTGAATAATTCCTATTTTTTTTATCATCTGGTTTTTTTTATACCCGAAAGGTGGTCGTATTATTTATAAATTTTGTCGTAATCTAACATGGATAAAAATTTTGGTAACTGTTGTCTCCATGCCGGCCAATCGTGTTTTTCGCCTTCCAGCACCTCTAAAGTATGTGGAATTTTTTTAATTCCAAGCATTTGAGCCATTTTATAATTGGAATCCAGACACATATCAAATTCGGCAGAGCCTAAAAATATTTGCATCTTCCAGAGATTTTCATCCTCCATTCCTGCTAAATAATCCACCGGATTATTAAAATAAACATTGTCGTCGTAATGGCCATCCAATTGCGTTTTAATATCAAATTTTGCATGCAATGAAAACATAGCAGCAACAATAGCAGGGTTTCTAAAAGCAAAATTGCATGCGTGATATCCACCAAAACTGCAACCGCCAACTCCTATACGATAATGACCCGTTTGTTCCTTAATAGCCGGATAAATCTCCTCCAATATCATTCGCTCATAAAGCATCTGATTTGATACCCTGTCAGCCGGATTCGCCTCTGTGTTATACCAACTGTGTTTATCAATGCTATCCGGGCAATACACTTTTACTAGTCCAGCCTCAATAAACCAACCAATGGATTCTACTAATTTAAAATCGCGGTTTTCGTTGTGCATTCCCATGGATGTTGGGAATAAAACCAATGGGAAACCTTTTGTCCCAAAAGTAAGCATCTCAACATTGATGCCCAGGGCAGGGGACAACCAACTGTGTTTTTCTTCGTTTAGCTCCAAGAGTTAGATTTTTTTATAAGGTTATGTAAAGCGCTGCAAAGGTACGATAAAACAGGTCAACCGACAATCAAATGCACACGTAAATGTTTAATTAATCTAAAATTTATATTCTTATTTGCGCTAAATTTGCCTTGTTAAATGAAGCTTAAAGTCGCCTCGAAGGTAAGTGTTGAATTTGTAAAAATAAGGTCGTCTTATTTAAACCGCGATGTTGCACTTACTATAATTTTACCACCGCATTACCAGCAAAAACCCTATCCGGTATTATGGCTTAATGATGGACAGGACATTCCATCTATGGGTATAACCGAGGTGATAAATGAGTTGATCAGGGAGGATATTATTACTCCTTTTATTGTTATTGGTGTACATGCCAATGAGGATAGATTGCAGGAGTATGGTAGCAGTTCGGCAGTGGATTTTAAAAACAGAGGTTCCAAGGCAGGACTTTATTCCGAATTTATGATCAACGAATTATTGCCTTATATCAGAAACAATTTTTCTGTATCGAGGGATAAAAATAAAAATGTTGTTGCCGGATGGAGTATGGGAGGATTAAGTGCAATTGATATTGTTTGGAACTTTCCGAATTATTTTGCAAAAGTAGGTGTGTTTTCCGGCAGTTTATGGTGGCGTATGAAAGCATACAACCGAGGGTATAAAGAAGATAAACACAGAATAATTCATCAGATGATACGCAACTCCGAAAAAAAGGAGGGATTAAAATTTTGGTTTGAATGTGGCACAAACGACGAAGAGGCAGACCGTAATAAAAACGGACTTATAGATTCTATTGACGACACCATAGATTTTATTCAGGAACTAAAAAATAAGGGTTACGACGATAAACGGGATATTCAATTTGTTCTCATAAAAGGCGGTAAACACGACCAGCAAACCTGGAGTGAAATTATGCCGTACTTTTTAACCTGGGCATTTGGTAAATAATGATTTTAGCGTTAATTAATTATTCTTCTCCACTAATTCAATTCCGGTTATGACAAGTTTGGAAAATGGAATACGCAATTGGCAAAAAATTATCCTTAAAAAGTTACATGTGAATGGAATGACTCTATTCCCTTTTATATTGATAAATAACAAAACATTATTAAACGATAAAATATTTATTAATCACGAACATATTCACCTTCGGCAGCAACTCGAATTGGCCATCTTCCCATTTTATTTATTATACCTGTTAAATTATCTGATCAACAGATTAAAATACAGAAACCATTACATCGCTTACCGAAACATCTGTTTTGAAAGAGAAGCCTACCACAATGAGAAAGATTTGCTGTATTTGAAGAAAAGAAAATTATTCAGCTGGTATAAATATTTATAACATAGTGCAGTAAGCTGCCATATAAAATGTGTAAGAAGTTTTAAGTTTTTCTCTTAGAGGAATCTCCTTCATAAGCCTGTCAAGTATAAGGTCCAAGGCTCCGGTTTCACTCAAATTATTTGTTGCCGCAGTTTCTCTTATTTCCAACTGAAAAGGAGCAAGGGTCGCCTTCCAGGTAGTGGGTAGGGTTTCCTTTATTCTTCGGAGTGCATTCATACACTGTTGCGCAAATTCCTGAACTCTGATATCTTCGGCGTTGGTACTCATTAATTCTTTTAACAGTAAGGTTGGGTGCAAATTTAAGGTATTTCTAAAATAGTTTTTTGTTTCAGGGCTGTTAAATTGGATGTTTTTCCTTCAATATTTGAAATAGCGGCAACTCTTTTTGCCTGCCTTCCAGCCACGAGATCAGGTCGAAGCGTATTGATCTGTTTTCCCAAAATGGACCGGTCTCCAGTTTATACAATTCCTTTAACAATACATTTTCCAATTTGCGTTTTGAGATGGAGGAGGACTCAATTGAACCGGATTTTCTTATAAATGCAAGACAAATATGTTCAAATTGTGAAAACCCCTTTCCTGTTAAAAGTAAGTGATAAAGAGATCGAAACGTATTCCGAAGTTCATTTGGGTTTCCTTTTATTAATGCCAGTAAATATTGGAGCATGGCAAGGTTGATCGCCTGCTCCCTGTTTTTAATATTCGTGATTGTTACCTTGTTAAATTCTAAAAGAGTTTCTATTTTTTGGAGATCCTGCAACATAAAATAATAATAAACTTTTAGTGTTATCAATTCCGTTTGCATCTCCTCCGGTATTGCAGAATTTTTTCGTGATAACAATAATTCTGTTTCCACTACACATGGCAATACTTTCTCCATTTCCCCGCAAAAGAGATATATCTTGAGTTTATTCTGAATATAATATCCATCAACAAGCGCCAATAATTTGTTGTCTCTTTTTTGCTTTTTATCCAACAACAGAGGCACATTTTTCAATGCCTCATTCCACTGCAAACCATCTTCAAATTGATTTAATTGTATACAAAGGGATATTCGATTCGCAAGTGCTTTGATATAATTTTCGACATTCTCCCGCAGGGTTATTGATGAACTTTCATAGGAGACAATCAAAAGTTCAATATATTTTTTGGCCTCTGTATATTGATGTAATACCCTGTGAAATTCGGCTTTTGATTGATAAACTTTTCTTTGTAATGCTGGTGATTCATCAGTTTTAAATTTGTTTATCTCTTCAACTGTTTTAACCAATTCAAAATAATCAATTTCACTTTCTTTAGTTTCAAATTTTTTAATAAGCAGATCGGCAGTTGTTATTTTGAATCCAACTTGAATTTCTAACATTAAATTATTTAACGCGAAATTTTGCTCTTCAAATAGTTTATGTAATTTAATGTTGGTGTTTTGATATGTTTCTTTCCCCTCCGGTATTTTTCCCTCTACTTCCAATAGATCTAAAAGTATTGTAAAGTTGCCGGTTTCCTGTGCAAGATTTTTTGCGCTTTTAATTAATTTGTTGCATTGTTTAAATAGTCCCTTCATGAAAAAAAATCTAACATCCTCCAGATTATTTTGTAATACATTTTGTTTGCTCCGGTTTTGATGGAAATTGCGCATACTGTTCAAAATAATTTCCTTCAAATGCACCTTATAAACATCAAAATGCCGAACGAAAGGTTGTTTGGTAAAATATTCTTTTACCTCGTTGTCAGTGGCAAGATTTTGAATGCTAATTGCATCAAATATCCTGATAAGATTGCTTTCTTCCTTGTTTAAACGGGCAAACAGCTTGAAATAGCGTTTTTCAGTTTTTGTGAGCGATAAAACCAATTCGTATAAGGAGCCCGAATAATGCATAGAAACTTAGTAATCAATTGGTAAAAATAAGTAAAAAGTGTATTTTATTTATTACAGTCGCTTTTAGAAACTTAATAATTGTGTGTAATATCTGTTGGAGCTTATTTTTTGCAGTATGAATTTTGCCTTATATCATACGAAACATGAATAGTACTCTACGCACAACAAACTTTGTAAAGTCTGCCTTCGGGTGGTGGTTGCTGGTTGCAATCCTTATAAACCCTTTAGCTACTAAGGCACAGTTCAGTTTAAGCGCTTTACATGATTCCGGATTAAAAGCAATTTCAGGTTTATCTCCATCAGGCCTAAAAAGCGCAGATATGGATAATGATGGGAAAATGGATCTTGTTATGTGTTTTAATGACAACAACACTGTGCAAATTTTCCTCAATTCTACCTCCTCCAAACCGAGTGAAGAAACTTCGTTTTCAAGTCCTTTTCAATTCAGTTATACAGAAGGAACTTCAGGGGAGTTTTCTATTGGCGATATGAATCGTGATGGATTTCCGGAAATTGTAATTTCAAATACTGCAAATGCTTCTATTATAGTGCTGCAAAACACTTCTTCCCCCGGAAAAATTAGTTTTGCCTCCTCTCAGTTTTTTGATTCACCCGGTGTAACGGGAGCGTTATCTATTTGCGATTTGAATGCTGATGGGTTTTCAGACATAATATCGGCTTGTGGCGACAAATTGCTTGTTTACAGAAATAGTTGCTCCGATAAAGCATCTTCCATCAATTTAGAGTCCATGATTCAGTTACCCGCTTATGGTATTATTCATGACCTTAAATGTGCAGATATAGATGGGGATGGTAATGCAGATATTGTTGCAAGTACGCACAACGCTATTGCCGTTGTAAAAAATCTAACTTCCTATGGATCGCAAACACTGATTTTTGCAGATGCTGTTCTTCAAAATACAGGGCGTTCGGTAAATAACCTTGATATTGGTGATATTGATAACGATTTTAAACCTGATGTGGTTACCGCCAATTGGCCAAACGGAGATATATCCATACTGCCAAACCTTTCTCAAAATGGTAACATTAATTTTGGACAACCCGTTTTTATGGAAGCCGGTTCTCCTCAGGGTATAGTGCTTGGAGATTTTGATCAGGATGGCAAATTTGATATAGCGGCTTCTTCCAACGGAACTGGAATGAAGATTACTAAAGTATTTAGAAATATTTCCATAGGGGAAGGAGATTTCAATTTTGCAGAGCCTCAACATTTTGTTGCACTGAGTAATGAATTGATTGTAAAAGATTTTGATCGCAATGGTAGCGACGACCTTGTTGGATTAAATCCGGAACGCAATCAAATAGAATTATTATTACATACTGATGTGCCAATTATAAATACCTTACCGGAGTTGAATATTTATTGCGGGGAGGATGGTAAAATATGGATGGATTGGGATGTCGCACTTCAAAATAAGGCCGCCTCCTACGATATAGAAAAAACAATGGACGGTGTAATCTTTAATTCCATTGTTGTGTTAACAGAAGGCGAAACAACAGGAGGCATTATGAACTTCAGTTATTCAGATACCAATGCAGCCGGCGATATAGAATATTATAGGTTGAAGATCGCTAAAACCAATGGGGACTTAAGTTATAGCGAGCTGAAATGCGCTCAGCCCTGTATGGATGTGATAACAGGATTTGTTTGTTCCTATCCAAATCCTGTTGACAGGGTTATGAATTTTAATTTTAGTATAAGCAGCGAATTGGAAATGCACTATTCCATTATAGACATGAATATGAAAATACAGTTGGAGAAAACAGAGATAGTTACCCCCGGAACAAGAACATATTCGTTAGATATAACACAATTTCAAAAAGGTTCATATATCTTTGCGGTAAAATTCGGCAACTTAACTCCAAAGGTTTGCCGGTTTGAAAAATTATAATGTGTGAAGTGTTGAAGTCGTGTTCAACGCTTATACCCGTTCACCTTCGGTGGACGGGCTTTTTTTTGCTTGTAAAATCTATATAACTTGCAGTCAAAATTATAATATGGAAGTTTTAGGTGTAGGCTCAAGAGTTAATCATCCTGATCATGGTGTCGGGGTTGTGGTGTTTGTACACAAACGCGCATATGATATTTGTTTTATCAGTAAGGGTATCAAAGGTGTGCTTAAAGATACCGACATGGAAATTATTGAAGCGCTCGACAGTGAATATCCCGTGAGTTTTTCAGAAGCAGAGGATGCACTGATCAAAATTTTGCGTGAGTGGAGCGATGTAACGGAAATAATACATATTGCCGACAGATACGATGGTGGTAATTTAATTTTAGAACCGGCGGATAAAAAATTACAATCGAAAGAAATTCCCATTGAAACCTTTTTTCACAAAATTGTAATGCTCCGCGACCGCTTGCGTGTGATGGAACAAAAAATAAATGCACATCCCAAATTATCCGATGCCGAAAAGGTGGAAATGCAACAATACATCACCCGGATCTATGGAAGTCTTACTACTTTTAATGTGTTGTTTAAACATAAACTTGATTATTTTACCGGGGATTCGGGTAATTAGCAAATTAGCCAATTAGCAGATGGGAGAATAGGAGGGAGGAGCGTTTTCAAAATTAAACATCAAGCCGGTTCCAATGCAATTCAAAAAGAAACTCTATGCATCAGTCAAAATAATTTCGTTATTTGCTGCCGGATTTACGATAGTGCATGGTCTGCTTTTTCCTTTTTTGATTTTAAACAGGCTTTACTTTGATAAAACTATATATCATTATTCTACAAATTTTTATTGGGTCGGAATCTTTATCGTTATTCCTATAATTGGTGGAATTTGTTTTTATTTATTACTTCGAAAACAGAGGGCTCCGGGATTAATAAGAATTTTTTTCCTATTTATTGTACTGGCACAAATTGCATTTACCATTTTTGCTACTGATGAAAATTATAAATACTGGGGATATACCTACAAACGACCACCTGTATTTAAAGAAATTTCAAATGCGGAACAACTCTTAACCTTTTGCAATATTTCTAATGCAGATACTATCGGTTTAAAACCATTGTATATATTTTCAGGTGATTACCAATACAGTGATACGCTTTATGGACGCGATGACCCCTATTATGGTAAAAGTGATAGAGCTCTTATGGTGCTGGAAGATAAAGAAGGAGGCCATAAAAGAAATCTCGACTTTCGAAGTATTTACAATGATAGTGCTAACAAAATAAATGCAAATGTTTTAAGTAATTTGGAAAAACAAATGTTTAAAACGTATTCTATTATGCATTTAAAAAACTCGTACGGCGACAAACAATCGATAAATGGAGATTTGTTGGAATTTAGCACCATTGATAATACCAAATACATCTTCGTAGCTGTGGAAGGAGGGGAAATTTCAAACGATCATTTTCCTTTTTATGAATTTTTATTTGCCGAAAAAAATGGTAATTATCAGTTAGTAAAGAAACAAATGTTTTTTACTGATGCCGCCGGTATAGAAGGTTTGGAATATGCGAATATGGCTCCATTGTTTTCATTAATTCTCGTTTTTGTCGGAATATTATTTTGCGGTTTTACTATAATTGGTATTAATGTTATTAAGTTGCTAAAAATGTAAGATTTACCTTTAATTTTCATTTCTAAATAAAAATCAACCACTCGATCAACAACAATTTACACTTGAAAGTAAAAGTTCCAAACCTTCGACTCACATCTGCTATTTTGCTAATCTGCTAATTTGCTAATCATCCTTCCATCCTTCATCACCAATTTCCGATCCGCCATATCGGCAAGTTCTTCGTTGTGTGTAACAATAATAAATGTTTGGTCAAATTCTTTTCTCAACTTAAAAAAAAGTTCATGTAATTCTTTTGCATTTTGCGTATCCAGATTTCCGGAAGGTTCATCAGCAAGAATTACAAGAGGCTGATTAATTAATGCACGTGCTACGGCAACACGTTGTTGTTCACCACCTGATAATTGATTGGGTTTATGTTGAAGCCGCTCGTTTAATCCGAGATAATCTAAAAATTCTTTGGCCTTTTGCTCCACTTCTTTTTCTTTCCTTTTGGCGATATAGCCTGGAATACAAACATTTTCCAAAGCGGTGAATTCAGGCAGTAAATGGTGAAATTGAAAAACAAACCCGATATTTTTGTTCCGGAATGCTGCCAATTGTTTGTCATTTAATCCATTGATCACCGAATCGTTGATGGAAAGCTCGCCTGTATCCGGTTTATCTAAAGTGCCGATAATATGTAATAAAGTACTTTTTCCGGCACCGGAAGCTCCTACTATACTTACCAGTTCGCCCTTTTGTATATGCAGATCCACCCCTTTTAACACCTGTAGTGGCCCGTACGACTTATGTATATTCTTTGCTGTTATCATTGGTTTGTTATTGTGATGCTATTTTGACAGTTGCCTAAACCGCCTCAACGAGCATCTTTCTTATATTTGCACCAAACTTACGACCATGTTTTCGAACATTAAAAAAATAATTTTTTCTCTGTCCCTTTTTATCCTGACTGCAACGCGTGTTTTTGCTGATCCCGGTGATACTATAAAAGTACAAACATTCACCTTTGGTTCACCACAGGATGCATGGTTCGAATTACCAGGCCTTGATGTTTCTGTGGAAAAGATTATTATGAAATATACCCTGAAATGTAACCCGGCTCAAAGTCCGGAGTGCGGTGAATGGGATTATCTCACCTATAATTATTTATACGAACATACCGGCGAGTTGGACAGTACTTTGTTATTACATCCCTTTTTTACCGCAAATGGTGCCTCACCAGATACTTTTTCTTATGTGGAGGATCAAACGTATACAACATTTCCGTATTGGGAATATTTTGTTGTGTACGATGATACAATTTCACTAAACAATTATCCAATTGGAACATCGGAGACTGCTATTTTTTATCCTTTTTATACTGCATATCCTATTTCAAGATCCCAATTTATTTGGCGTGCAACTGAATTATCCGCAGCGGGATTGTTAGCAGGAAATATTACCGGGATGGATTTTGATATTCAATCGTCAGGTTACACTATGCAGCATTTGAAAATAAAAATGAAAAATACAGCAAGCGATGCATTCACTTCAAATATTTTTGAATCGGGCGCGGCATCAACTGTGTATGATCAAAATACAACTTTTACAATTGGTAATGGTGCTGTTGATTTTTTAACTCCTTTTTATTGGGATGGAGTTTCCAACATTTTAATTGAAATTACGTATCAAAATAATGATTTTACAGGTTCCTCGTATCTAACCGGTGCGCAGGATGCCGGGTTTTTAAGTGCCTTAACAACATCTTCCTACGATAAATATATCGAATTTTATAATCCTGATTATGCAGATGTTATCGGTAATCCACTGAGCGATCTTAGTGAACAGGTTACCATTTCTTTTTGGAGTCAGGGTGATGCTGTGTATCAACCACAAAACGGAACCACCTTCGAAGCAATTACCTCAACTGGTGCAAGAGTATTAAATAGTCACACACCATGGAGTGATGCAAATGTTTATTGGGATGCAGGTAATGTTGGAGGATATGACAGAATATATAAAAATTCTGCACCGGCAGATTATGAATCAAACTGGACGCATTGGGCCTTTACAAAAAATACCGTTTCGGGCTCTATGAAAATATATAAGAATGGAATTTTGTGGCATTCGGGAACAGGTGCTGTTAAATTAATGGAGGATATAATTAATCTTCGATTAGGAAAAGGTAATTGGGGAGGTTCTGAATCCTATGCAGGAAATATGGATGAATTTGCAATTTGGAATGTGGAATTAGATGTTACAACTATTAACGATTATTTATATAAAGATCTTGATGTTTTACATCCTTACAACGCGAATTTATTATTGTATTATCATTTTAATGATGGCGATGGATTAACAGAACCTGATGAGGTTGCCGAAAATGATCTCGGTTTGGTAGGAGCAGTAACAAGATATAATAATGCGGAACAATTATTCCGCAATATTAATTCCAGTAATTATCGCCCGGCAGTTTCCTTCCAACAAGGCGAATTTATAAACCATGAAGATTCTCTTTTAATTATAAATAATATTCCCACTGATCCAATAACATTAATTTATTTCGATCCTGCAGATCCTACTGTTGCAACCGACACTGTATTAGTTTATCCTTCCGATTATTATACGTATACCTACAATGCCGATGGCACCATTGCCGACTCAACCTGGGTAACTGCAACATCTACCATTTATAATGAAGATCTTGAATATTACAGCGCTCCCTTTGAAGTAATAAATACAATTGAACTTGGAAGATTTATTACGCCTTACGGAATTGGTCTCGATCTGGGTGATGGATTTACCTGGACTTATGATGTAAGTGATTACCGACCATTATTACACGACTCTGTTCATTTAAATGCGGGTAACTGGCAGGAATTATTGGATATGGAATTATTGTTTATTGAAGGAACTCCACCCCGTGATCCAATTTCTGTTTCTAATTTGTGGTTTGGATTTTATGGATATGGTTTAACACCTTCCTTTAATGATCTTACTCCGGTAAAAGAAATTACTATTCCAAATGATGCATTAAATAGCAGAGTAAAAATTCGCGTTACAGGTCATGGATTTGGTGGCACTGCAAATTGTGCGGAATTCTGTTCGCGTGAACATAATTTATCTGTTGATGGAAGTAATGTTTGGAGTAAGGAGGTTTGGAGAGATAATTGCGATCTCAATCCCGTTTATCCTCAGGGTGGAACATGGGTTTACGACAGAGCAAATTGGTGTCCCGGTGCAGAGGTGTGGACCTATGATCATGAATTAACACAAGATGTTGTTCCCGGTGGCACTTATGATTTTGATTATAATGCAGAAGCATACACCTGGAACGGTGCAGGATCAGTTCCAACTTATGTTACCTCCGTGCAATTAGTAACCTATGGTGCACCAAATTTTTCTTTAGATGCTGCTTTGGAAGAAATTATTTCTCCTTCCGATAATGATATGCATTCGAGAAAAAATCCGGTATGCACTAATCCTGTTATTGTAATTAAAAATACCGGTTCCACTACATTAACTTCTTTGGATATTACTTTCGGAATTAAAGATCAGATACAAACAAATTATACCTGGACCGGTGAACTTGCATTTATGGAAAGTGAAGAGGTTACTTTACCGAATTTTGGATGGACGAATGCAGGAACAGAATTTATTGTTACTATCAGTAATCCAAATGGTGGCTCAGATGAATATGGATTTAATAATTCCATAATTTCTAAAATGGCAATTCCCCCAACTTATCCCGCAGATTTTTATATAGAAACTAAAACAAATACTGCTTCCCATGAAAATGATCTGTTTTTATATGATCATCATGGCAATACTATTTTTGAAAGGACAACCTTTGAGGACAATACAACATACAAAGATACGCTGCATCTGGAGGAAGGATGTTATGAATTGTACTTATGGGATTATGGGGAAGATGGTTTGAGCTGGTGGGCAAATACTGATGGTGGTGGATACTTTCGCACTCGTGACATGGACGGAACTTTTATTAAAAGTTTTGAAGCTGATTTTGGGGGTTTGATCTATTTACAGTTTACCGTAGGAAATTATAATGATATTAATGATGAATTTATCATGCAAGATGAAGTAAATCTATATCCAAATCCTACACAAAATGAAATATTTGTTGATCTTGATATGGCTCATTTAAGTAATATTGATTTGAGTATAACTGATATTACCGGGAAGATAATTCATACAGAACAACACAACAGAATACAAAACGAAACATTGCGCATTGATATGTCGGCACAACCTTCCGGAATTTATATGGTATTGATAAGGTCCGGAGAGGGTTTGATAACAAAACAATTTGTGTTGGATAAATAACACGTTTTGCAATTTTGAAAAAACACCTATCAATTAAAATTTTAGTTGCAATATTAATAGTTGCCTTCGGAATTAATTGTAAAAAGGAAAGGGCTGTAACAAAAGTTGAAAAAACAAATACAGACAGTGTATTTGTAAGTTTATATGCTCAATTAACCCCGCCAATTCCGGGCGAATGGAGGTCAGAACATCCGGAGCCGGATCAAAGTGTTGATGCGTACAAAAGTGCAAATCCGGCAATTCCTGATTCTGTCAGGAAATATATTTATTTGGCTCCATTAAATGAATTTAATACCAAAGAGTTAATATTATTGGATATTACAGCCGAATATCTCAGTGCTGTTTTTGGTCTACAGGTAAAAATTAAACCCGGAATATCAATCCGGGATATTCCTTCCAGTAAAAAACGAAACGGGCAATTAAATAGCGGATATATTTTACATGATCTTCTTATAAAAATTTTACCTGATGATGCAGTTGGTATGATGGCAATTACTTCCTATGATCTGTATCCGGGGGAGGAATGGAATTTTGTATTTGGAGAAGCAAATACGCAGGAAAGGGTAGGAGTATCCTCTTTCTACCGATATGGAGATGCTGCGGAAAGTGATTCAGCATTTAATTTATGTTTACGGCGATTAATGGAAACAACTTCGCATGAATTTTTACATATGTTATCTATGCAACATTGTAAAACATTTTCCTGTGTATTAAATGGTAGTAATTCTCTGCAAGAATCAGATAAAAAACCTTTAATCATTTGTCCTCAATGTGCAGGAAAATTAAATTTTGCGCTCAATGAAAATCCTTCCGATTATTTCTCAAGGTCACTAACCTTTTTCAACAAATATGGATTTTTGAATGAGGCGCAATTTTGTAAAAAAGCATTGACAGTTTTATCAGAATAAAACATGATAAATGGACAGAAGCTTATTTTTTCAACCATTCTCCTGAAAAATATAAAGGCAATAATTCCCGAACACTATTAATTACATAAACCTTTTCGCCGGGATGAGCGAGAATAATACGTATCGGTTTATTTTGTTTTAATTCATATTCTGCCATAACCTGTCTGCAAGCTCCACAAGGAGCAATGGGATTTTGGAGAGAGAAGGAAGTAGTAATTGCAACTGCTGTTATGGATTTATTTGGATGCTGGCTTGCTGCTGAAAAAAAAGCAACGCGTTCTGCACATAAACCCGATGGATAGGCTGCATTTTCCTGGTTACTGCCGGAAACCGTAGCTCCATCCTCCAATAACAAAGCTGCACCTACCTGAAATTGAGAATAAGGTGCATAAGCAGTTGCCAATGCATCTGTTGCCATTTTGATAAGGTATTTGTCGCCGTCCGTCAATTCATCCAAAGAGGCATATTCCTCCACTGAACATATCAGTTCAAATTTTTGCATAGTGCCACCAGATTTGATTAAGCACGAAAATACTAATTTTGTAACGGAATTATGAAGAACATCTTGATTTTAGGCGCCGGTAAATCAGCAACAGTGTTGATAGAATATTTACTGAAAAATGCATCACGGTATAACTGGATGATAACCCTGGGCGATATTGATGCAGATATTGCAATACAAAAATTAAATAAAGATCCAAGAGGAAGGGGAATTTATTTTAATTCCGCCGACAAAGAAGTGAGGGAACAATCAATAAGAGAGGCGGATATTGTTATTTCATTATTACCCGCATTTTTGCATATCGAAATTGCGCGCGACTGCGTGAAATTTAAAAAACATTTTGTTTGCGCATCTTATGTAAGTGACGAAATGAAAGTTTTGGATGCAGAAGCCAAGGCAGCAGGAATAATGCTCATGCATGAAATTGGATTAGATCCCGGTATTGATCACATGAGTGCAAAAAAAATGATTGATGCAGTGCATAAAGCGGGAGGAGAAATTAAAACATTTGAATCTTATACAGGAGGGTTAATTGCACCCGAATCTGATAATAATCCCTGGAATTATAAATTTACCTGGAATCCTCGTAATGTGGTGTTGGCAGGGCAAGGGACAGCAAAGTTTTTATGGGACAATCAGTATAAATATATTCCATATCATAAATTATTTTCCAGGTATGATATTATGGAAATTCCGGGATATGGTGAATTTGAAGGATATCCGAATCGGGACTCGCTTGCATACAGAAAAGTGTATGGTTTAGAAAATACAGCAACAATTGTTAGAGGAACTTTACGCAAACGCGGATTTTGTGATGCATGGAATGTTTTTGTGTTATTGGGAATGACCGACGATAGTTATTTTATGGAAGGGATAGAAAATTTTAGCTGGAAAGATTATACGAATTCCTTTTTACCTTCGTCGTCTTCCTCTGTTAAAACAAAATTAATGGAATATGCTGATATCCATAAATCCATCGAAATGCAAAATAAATTTGAATGGCTTGGATTATTCAGTGAGGAAAAAATATATAAGGAAACAGATACGAATATAAAGGCAACTCCCGCACAGGTTTTACAAAAATTATTGGAAAAAAAATGGTTATTGGAAGAAAGCGATAAGGATATGTGTGTGATGTTGCATTTGATGGAATATACATTAAACGCAAAAACCTATAAAGTTCAATCGTCAATGGTTGTTATTGGTGAGGATGGATTACATACTGCAATGGCGAAAACAGTGGGACTTCCCGCAGCAATTGTTGTGAAAATGATCCTCAACGGAACTTTACAAAATAAGGGTATTGTGATTCCGGTGCTACCTGAAATATATGATCCCGTGTTAGAGGAATTAAAACTCGAACACGGGGTTAAATTTGAAGAAACTACAATAGTAAAATAATTAAGACCTCGAAATACAAATTGTTTTCGCGATCTTATCGTGTAATGCTTGTTTCTTTTTATCGAAGGCAACAAATATTACGGATATAAATAATAGTATTCCAGTAACCATAGCAAAATTACTTTGATGGTCTTGTTGAAACTGGCTGGTTTCCATAAATCCGGTTACATCCTCAAATCCTTCCGTTTGAAATAACATAACGGTGGTCATTATTACTACTAATGCATTAATGATATACAAGGAAGCTCTTACTGCCGCCAATTGCATGTTTATTGGTTTATTGTCTTCCGTAACAACCTTTATTTTCATTGCGCGTTTTCCTATGGTTGCCCCGTATTTACCTTCCATATATATTTTATAAATTAAATAAACCAAACTGAGAATAATTGCTAAAGGTAAATTTTTAATGGACATCGAATTATAAAAAGTAAGTCCATAAACGGGAAGAAAAATGAGGAAGTCGATAAGCGATGCACCTACTCTTTCCCAAAAGGAGGCATATTTTATTACTTCGCTGTAGGCTTCTGACTGATCGAGTATTTGATTTTCCATAGTGTTATTTTTTTTCAAATATATAAAAAATTTAGAAAAATGGTATTGAACCAATTTGTTAGCATTGTGCTATAATCCCAATAATATTTTGCCTTTCAACAGGGCAATTACGGTGAGCGAGTCCTTTATTTCCCCGTTTTCCAGCATGGCATAGGCCTCTGAGAAGGGTATTTTTTTTATTAAAAGGTCTTCATCCTCATCGGGATTTGAGTTTCCCTCCGTTATATTTTGAGCCAAATAGATAAATCCAATTTCATTGGTAACGGAGTTAGAAACCTGAATTTCCTGGATCAAGGTCCAATTTTGAGCGGTTAATCCTGCTTCCTCCAACAATTCACGTTTTGCGTTTTCCAGTGGATCCTCCTCCTTTTTTCCTCCACCCTCCGGAATTTCCCAGCTATATAAATTAAATGGGTAACGATGTTGTCCTATCAACCAAATATTACCTTCTTCATCAACCGGCAAGATTCCAATTGCATAATTTTTGAATTCCACTATTCCGTAGATCGTTTCCTTCCCCGCAGGATTTATTACATCGTGTTCTTCCACATGTATCCAGGCATTATCGTATATCACTTTTTTTGTGAGCGTTTGCCAGGGTTGTTTGGTAGTTTTTTCCATTTAAGATTATTTTTTGTAGAGAATAAATTTGAGTGGTTTAGAATTTATCATTTCTCTGGAATAGGTTTGGTTGTTCTATGGAAGTGGGAATTATAACTTTAATACGTCTCGAATAAATTCTGCAACTCCTTCTGACGCATTTTTTTTAATAAAATGATAATTGCTTTTTTTATTCATTTCCGGAATTTCCGGATTAATAATATAAACCGGAATATCATAAGGTGCATAATGCAAAAGGGAAGCAGCGGGATAAACCAACATACTTGTTCCTATAATCACTAAAATATCTGATCGTTCAGTAAGTGTAATTGCTTTTTCGAGATTTGGAACCTGTTCGCCAAACCATACAATATGTGGTCGGAGTTGGCCTCCGTCTGTAGCAATGTCTCCAAAATTAATATCGCCTTCACAATCATAAATAATGGACTCATTTTTTACACTGCGCGATTTAAATATTTCACCGTGCAGGTGTACTATATTTTTACTTCCTGCTCTTTCATGCAGGTCGTCGATATTTTGTGTTATAATCTGCACATGATGATGCTGTTCCAATGCAGCAAGATCCAGATGTGCTTTATTTGGATTTGCGTTTTTTACTGCTTTTCTGCGTGCATTATAAAATTGCAGCACCATCTTCTGATCACGCAACCAGCCTTCCGGTGAGGCAACATCCTCCACTTTAAAACCTTCCCATAATCCTCCCGCCCCTCTAAATGTTGGTATTCCACTTTCTGCGCTGATGCCGGCGCCTGTTAATACTGTTATGTGCATTGTAGATATTCTTTCCTCAAAGTTCAATTATTTATTTTAAAGATGTGGTGCTTTTATTGTGAAAAGAGTTTTATACCTGACTGTTGAATTCACCTGGTAGGCAGAGGTGCATGGTGCACAGAGAGAAGAGAAATAGTTGATATAAATTAATTTGTATTTATAACGCCTAATTTATTTATGTATAAAACCTCTGCGTGAGATAAATAACCTTCTAATCCACCATCAAATTACATCCCCTCACATCACTATTATCAAATCTGCCCATCACTTCAAATGAACCATCTGCATGCGTTTTTCCGAGATCTTGGGTTGCGATAAATGCACACGAATGGATGTTGGCAAGGTCGATGATATTGATGCATCCTGTTCTTTCAGGAGGCAATTTGCTGAGCGGGTCTTCGGTATCGCGAATGAGGATCTTCATCCAGCTTGGTGTATAAAATACACTATCTCCTTTCGAGTATGCCTGTGATAATAATTCGGTCATGCCGTATTCTGAATAAATATTTTTTGTTTTAAAAGCTTCAGTTAAAATATGGTGTAATTCGGCTCGCGTTATTTCTGCTCTTCTGCCTTTCATGCCGCCGGTTTCCATTATTATGGTATTGGTTAATTTCAGGGGAAAATTTTCTGCCAGGTCTAAAAGTGCGAAGGTTACACCAATTAAAATTGTTGGAATATTATTTTCTTCATTGTGTAAAATTATTTTTAGTAATGCTTCCTGATTATCCAGATAAAACCCATTTTCAGGTCTGCCACTTTGAAACATTAATTCACGGCACATATATACCAATGATGTATTTGGGCGATCGAGATAGGAGGGAAGTAAGGCTAAAAGGGTATAATTTTTAATATCCCCAAAAAATAGTCGAAAACAGTGGTTTATACTTTGTTTATAGATTTCGTGGTCAAAAACAAAGTGGCGACTATTTTTTGCTGAAGTAGTTCCGCTACTTTCGAAATAAAAGGGGGTATCTGCATTGCCTGTTATTATTTTTCGGGTTTTAAACAGTTCGATCGGAAGAAAGGGGATATCCTCTATTTGGGTGATAGAGTCCGACGAAATGTCTAGATAGTGTAAAAATTCACGGTACACAACATTTTCAACCGCCTGGTAACGAAATAGCTTCAATGCCATTTCAGCAAAGGTTTCAGGCGAAACAGAAAACAAGTCTTTTTTGAACTGAACAATATTTTGCATTGTTAAGCAGTTATATTTTATGTATTTTTGGAAGGTAAAATTATGATTCGCAACAACAGCTACCTAATTATTTTGGTTTTATTGGCATTTGCATCTTGTGTAAAGCCACCTGATTATCCTATTGAACCCCGAATTGAGTTTGTGAGCATGAGTCAAAATACTTTTGATGAACTGGATGAGGATAGCCTTAATATTGTAATTTATTTTGAGGATGGGGATGGTGATCTGGGCAGTGAGGATAGTGTTAACATGTTTTGGGAGGACAGCCGCGTTCCCGGTTATCTGGTACCATTTAAAATACCATTCTTTAATGTAGAAGGCAACAGCAAGGCAATTTCAGGAACAATCACTACCTATTATCCCATTTCTTTTTGTTATGATGATTCCGATCCGATTGACACTTTTTATTTCAAAATATTTGTGGAGGATAGAGCAGGACATCAAAGCAATGTAGATTCTACAGATCTGATATTTATAAACTGTAATTAATCACTCTCTTCAATTTAGAAATTTTGCACTAAAATTTAAGCACAAAATTTAGTAACAATAAATCAGCATCAATATTGTAAAACTTTGTTTTCTTTGCATTTTTGTGGAAAAATTAATAGTTTCCACGGAGGCATAAAGAGCACAAAGAATTATATTAATGTTGCCGATATTTTATTTCTCTTTTTTTCCTTTGCGACTTAGCGTGATACCTTTTTCCCACAAAGCGCACAAAGATTCTGATACACAAAGGTTAAACGAAGATTGTCTCCTTTTTAAATTACGAAGTGAATTGTTGATAGCGTTTTACCAATTCCATTTTGTTTCAAAATTCACATATTCACCCAATCAATTCCTTGTTTTAAAAATGCAAGTGATTCTGCTTCCTTGCTATTTTTTTGTGGTTTGTGATTATACTTCCAGCTTGCTTCAGGAGGCATGCTCATTAAAATGGATTCTGTTCTGCCATCTGTGTCGAGGCCGAATTTAGTGCCTTTATCGTAAACGAGATTAAACTCTACATATCTTCCCCTTCGCAGTAATTGATATTGTTTTTCTTTTTTTCCGTATGCAATATCTTTATTCGTTTGCATAATATGGGTATAAAAAGGAGCGAATAAATTACCTACATCCTGCACAAAATGAAACCTATCTGACAAGGAAATATTTTCTGTTTCTCCTAAACGATCGAAAAATATTCCACCAATACCACGGGTTTCATTTCGGTGTTTAATAAAGAAATATTCATCAGCCCATTTTTTAAATTCAGCATAATAATGCGGATTGTGTTTATCGCAAACCGTTTTGAGTGTTATATGAAATTCTTTTGCTTGTTTGGGGTCAACACAAATAGGAGTGAGGTCGATTCCACCGCCGAACCATTTTTCGCCACTGCTCAGTTCAAAGTAACGCACATTCATATGTATAATAGGCACAAATGGGCTAAAAGGATGCATTACAATTGATACTCCGGATGCAAAAAAATCGTGACCATGGACATTTAATGCAGAACTAATCTTATCGGGTAAAATACCATGAACCTCTGAAAAATTAACGCCTCCTTTTTCGATTATATTTGCATTTTGAATCACTCTTGTTCTTCCACCCCCACCGCCGGGACGTTGCCATATCTCTTCTTCAAAAATACCCTTGCCATCACATTTTTCAAGGGATGTACAAATATTATCCTGTAGAGTTCTAAACCAATCGGATATGATAAATCTGTTTAATGTTTTCATCCTTGTAAAATATACTGCAAAGATAACATAGATGCGGTGTCTTAAAAGTGACAAAGGTCACTTAAGTAATTCATTTTACACTAAAATCGATCCTGAATTGTCGTTTGCGATTAATATGGTCTTCAAAGTCGCAGAAAAAGCCTTGAGTATAGGCGGGTAGTTCTCCAAAGGTAGGCGAATTGATTAAACTGACTTTATATTGATTGGTCAGCGGTGACAAATATATTTTTGGTTTGAAATTATTGCAGGCATCTCCAAGGCAAACTGTAGTTGCAGATTGAAAGGAAAATGGTTTGATTGGACTGCATGGGTCAAAAGGAATATCATCATAAAAAGGCTTTAAAAACTCTTTTTGAGGCTGATATTGCAAAAATGTTAATGAGGTTGCCCATATCAAATTAGTTTTTCCGGAAGTGTCAGTATTAATATTTTGGGCTTTTAAAGAAAAAGCGAAGCACAATAAAAATCCAAATAAAAGATATTTGCACATATTAAAAGGTAAAAATATAACTCAAACTGACAATATGCATAGTTTCAGGGTTATTAACGTTAAATTCCTTGTCAAAAATATAAGAAACATTAAATTCATTGTGTTTGTTCGGTCCGTAGGATAATCCTGCTTCAGACCTGAAATTATCAAATTGATCTATTTCGTTGCTGAGCGAATAGAATAATTCTGCAGAAACAAAGGGGCTGAAATCTTTACTGATCTTATATTTTGCACCTATCTTGTTTCTAAATGCTGAACCTTCAGAAGCATCAGGAGTGAAACTATATTGAAGTTTAGATCTCAAACTTAGGGTAAGATCATTAATTTCTTCTTTATACCCAAAGGATGCTGCAATTCTGTTTGTGTTTTGTGATTGGCGCACGGAATAACGATATTCCGTACCAACCTTAAAACGTTTATTGATTTTATAATCAATTGCAATATTGCTATTTATTTGATAAAGGTCGCCTGTGGTAAAATTATATCGAATTTCTTCTCCTATATCGCAGGTAAGGTCATTTATAATTTCAAAGCTAATACCCGCATTTACCCATCCTCCACCATCAACATGCTGAGCGGTAAGTGGCCGCAACAATATCAATACAAAAACAAAAAGTAAGAAGTGTTTTTTATTAATCATCGTCATCGTCCTCAAATCCCTCCTCTTGAGAATTGCTTGTAGTGCTTGCTTTATAAAAAACTTTTACTCTGGCCATATCTCTCAAGAAATCGGTAGTAACTATTTCGAAGGTACGGATATCGAGTCCGGTTCTGTCTCTAAGATCCTGCATCATTTCTGCTCTGCGTTCCGGTTTAATATTTTCTATTTTTTCATATTCTATGGTTTGTTCACTTAAACCTTCTTTATACCACAATCTTTCCAAAAAATAGGCAGAAGCTAATAAAGTGACGTTAGTGAATAATAATTCAACAAAACTCACTTTTTTGGTAGTCAATGCATTTATAACAGCAATTGCAATAATCATAAATAAATAAGTCATTTCCTTCATCGGAATGCTAATGGTTCGATATCGCAGAATGGAAAAAATTGCAAATAACCCGAATGCAAAACCCATATCAAGTTTTAATCCTGATAACAGAAAACAGAGGAAGAAAATAAGGGTGCTGAACATATAAAATGTGAATGCATAATTCTTATTTTTTTTGTCGCTTCTATATATTACTTTTATCATGATAAACGCTACAATAAAATTGAATAATGCCCTAAGTATAAGGTCATAAATGTCTTTGTCAAAAAATTTGAGGTCCAGAAACCTGTTTTCATCGTCGACAACTTGCAGTAATAAATTATACATTTTCTATTCGGTTTATTTGTAAAGTTTTAAATTTAAAGTTATTGTGTTTTAAATATCCATACATAAAGGCTACCCCAACGCTGTATTTACTGATCCGCACTTCGGGACAAAAATTATCCCGCATCGCAATTTTAAAATGCGATCCAGAAGAGGAGCCATCTATTTTTAATTCAGCTATACATAAATTGCTGAATTTGCGAATATGGTCGGGTGTTTCTAAAACAAGATCTGTATCAATGGTTGAACGTTCCCTTAAATTATTATTTACGAGGGTAAATCGTTTAAAATCGTTGCGCAATTTTGGTTTTAATGCATCAGGATCAAATGGTGTATGCAGACGAATAAATTCCTTAGCGGGTTCCGTTAATACTTCTGTAAATTCCGGAATTTTAATGCGCGATTTAATCGTTCGTTTTGTGTTTGTTTTAAATTTTATTTCTAAAAACACAAGATTGCTTTCTACGTATTGCCTTATTCTTATTTTGTACCTGTTTACCCGTTTATTGTGATGTTGTGTGTAAAAAAAGAAATCGTCGGTATCAAAATAAATATTGCGATAATTAAATAATTTCTGACCATCTATTTCTAAAACCCTATAATCGGATTGCATAAGCTGCAATACACCCGGCAATTTACTCTTATGGAAAAAATACTTGGTATCTTTTCTGTTCATAAGTTCAACTCCCTCCATTTCGAATAAGGATATTGGGCAAAAAGTATTTAATATTTCCGCTAACTCGCTCAATTATCTGATTTCAATTATGAAGTCGGGAATTGTTACATCCTGATGTTTGTCGGTGATTTCTGCTGTTTGTATCACCGCTTCCGTTGAACCTTCGCAGGTTAAACAATCGGAATAAACAAATAGGGTATAGGTGCCTTCGCGCAAAAATTGAAATTTGAAAGTGCCGTCAAAACTTGTTTTTGTTTCCTCATCGTAGGAAACGCCATCTCCATAAATGATATACACTCTTTCCTCTCCTCCGTAATACTCCTGATATAATGTGCCTGATGCATTATATCGCTCAATATATACTTTACCACTGATGGTTGATGTGCCACCATCGCCCGGGAGTGATGTGCATCCAGCCAAAATTACAATCAACAGGAGGGGCATAGCACCGATCATTAAATTTTTTGTTACGGAATTAATCATATTTATTCAATATTAATTTAAGGTTAATAAATCCTTAAGGCTGTAAAAATACAGTCTTTTTATGGCAAAATGTCAGAAGCCCACAGGGCCATTGCGCTTCAAATTTAGTTGGTTTTTATAATTTCGATCGTTTGGTTTTTTAATCTGAGGTTTCTGGCATTACTTTGTTTTGAGGTAAAGTTCTTTGAAACTCTTGGTAATTCAAAGTCTTGGTCAATTTTGCGTTGTCTACGAGTTGTAATTTTCCTGATTTCATTTGCCATAAATTGGACGACAGGTATATAGGGAAAATGGTTTTTGCTTTAGTCGTCGAATTTGCTTGAAAAGAATCCTTTAAAAGGAATTTTTTTTAGGATTTAAAACCAAAAGGCTTGTCAAAAAAAAATAATATCGCAAACCTATCCTGTAATATTGTTTAAAAAATGTAGGAATACTGTAGCATTTCTGATTTTTAAAAAAGTAGCGGTAAAATGTGAATAAATTTCCGGCGGGGTTTGAAAATATTACACCTATGCAGGCTTTGGGTGCACATTTATTGAAATTATGGTAAATGGCACATTTAAATCATATTCACTTGAATTATTAAAATTTGAATCGACTTAAAATGAGACAGGTACAACTGTAATGGAAGTTTCACCACTTTTTATTTCATAACCTTCCTTACAAACTATTGCAGTTTGAAATAAAACACATTTTGTGGAAAATCAGCATTTGGGAGTGAAATAATAGCATATAAGGTATAGGGTCTCCATTTTTTTTGTAAATTGGTCAATTCGGGCATGTTATTGGCTTTAAAGCGATAAAATTTTATTTTTTATGTTAATTTCGGTTAACAGAAAAGATACATTGGCTCAAATCGTTATATACTTGCACAACAAAGCCTAAGAAGATGAAACTTATAACCACCGCCCTTATTTTAATTTTATCTATTACCGGCAGTTTTGCTCAGTTGTTTGATAAACAGGAAGGTTTTACCAGGAAGGATTCGCTTCGTGGTGAGTTGTCGGCTTTCCGCAGTTGTTACGACGTAAACTATTATGACCTTAAAGTAAAAGTGGACATCCTCTTAAAACGCATTGACGGCTCAAATTCCATTTATTATACCGCAGTAAATGATTTTAAGACTCTCCAAATAGACCTTGCGGAGAAACTTACGATTACAAATATATATTTTGAAGAAAAACCATTAAAATTTGACCGCGAATTTGATGCAGTTTTTGTCCATTTTACGGAAAAACAGATGAAGGGTGCAAAAGGTATTATCAGGGTGGAATATGGTGGAATGCCACAAATTGCGAAAAATGCTCCTTGGGATGGAGGATTTAGTTTTACTGCTGATAAACAGGGCTACCCTTGGGTGGGAATTTCTTGTCAGGGTTTGGGTGCTAGTGTATGGTGGCCAAATAAAGATCATTTAAGCGATGAACCGGATAGCATGCTTATAAGGGCAGTTGTTCCGGCGGATCTGAAATGTATTGCAAATGGTAATCTGCGCGCAGAAATGCCTGATATTCCCGGATTTAAGGAATATGATTGGTTTGTGGGTTACCCTATTAATAATTATAATGTAACGCTCAATATTGGACGATATACGCATTTGGAGGATGTTTTTACAAGTGCAGATGGCGAAAAATTGGCCATTGATTACTATGTATTGGATTACAATGCGGAGGTTGCTAAAAAACATTTTGAACAGGTAAAACCAATGCTTACCTGTTATGAAAAATATTTGGGAAAATACCCTTTTTACAAAGATGGATATGCATTAGTAGAAACACCGTATTTAGGTATGGAACATCAAAGTGCAATTGCTTATGGCAATCAATACAATACAGGTTATATGGGATTTGATTATTCGGGGATAGGACTTGATTTTGACTATATCATAATACATGAATCGGTGCACGAATGGTGGGGAAATAATGTAAGTGTGAAGGATATTGCTGATTTGTGGGTGCATGAGGGATTTGCCACCTATTCGGAGACTATTTACGTGGAATGTATGTTTGATTATCAGACAGCAATGAATTACCTGACTGCTATGAAAAGTAATATCAATAATAATGCTCCAATTATCGGAAAATATCAGGTAAACAATGAGGGAAGTCCGGATATGTATCAGAAAAGTGCTTTGATGTTGAACACCCTCCGAACCCTTACGGATAATGATGAATTGTGGTGGAGTATCATAGCAGGTTTACAAAAAGATTACGCATTAGAGACTGTTACCTCACAACAAATTGAGAATTATATCAGCAGAAAGGCTGGCAAGGACTTTTCTAAAGAATTTGACCAATATTTACGCCGTAGCAAACTTCCGGTTTTTGAATATTCCCTGAATGCCGGTGCAGGTGGATTAGCGTTCAAATATAGGTGGGTTACCCCGGATAAAGAATTCATTATGCCAATGCGTTATGTCAATGAAAAGGGGGAATTTATCTGGATAAGGCCTACTTCTCAATGGCAAAGTTTAAACCTTACCGGAGTTTCGCTTGCACAATTTAAACTGGATGAGGAGCATTTTTATTTTGAGGGTAGGATGGTGAAGCCTTAGGGAGGAGATTTTTGGTTTGAGTGCACTTTATGACGACTACCATTTTCAAATGACTTTATGCAAATACAATGAATGAAAAGCAGATTCTGTTGAAATCCAGAGCCTTAATTACTGTAACTCCTACATTTTCAACGCCAATTAATCGATAATTGTATCCATATGGTTTAATAAACCATATAATTTCCGTCCAATAAACAATCCAAAACTCCTTTGGAATTCATAAATATCCTTTTAGTTTATATATATTTACAAAACTTAGAAAAACAGACAGGCATGTTCGATCAATTACTTAAAATAGCACAGGAGAATTTAGGGGGGATAACGCGCAATATACCGGGTTTGAACGATCTGGACAGTAAGCAGGTTTCGGATGTTACCTCCCAAACTGTTATCGATACTATTCTGCAGCAGGCTAAAAAAGGAAATATTCATTCGCTAAAGGAAATGTTATCTGGGGCTGATACACCACAGGAAAATGAAGTAATTGATAATCTGAAAGGTCCTGTTACCAATCAACTGCAGAATAAACTCAATATTTCCGATCAAAGTGCCAAACAATTGGCAATAATGGCGCTTCCCATCATCATGAATATGCTTAACAGTAAAGTGCGCGATGCTCAAAATACAGGTTTCGATATTAATGCTGAATTGAATTCGCTGAATGGCAAAGGAGCAGGGATGCTCAATTCCATTTTGGGACTTTTTGGAGGAAATAACGGTAATAACAAGGTGATCAATAATCTTTTGGAAAGGTTGATTAGATAGAAATTCAACACATTTTCTGAAACCTCTTTTAATTCATTTTCGCCAAAACAGTTCTGGTGTGTTCTGCCATGTCGGCAGTAATATCCAAATGAGTAACAAATCGCACCCAATTATCACCAATTGCAAAAGCATGAATATCATTTTGAGCGAGATGTTCAATAAAACTGATATCATTAATATTATCATGGAGTTTGAAGATGAGAATATTAGTTTCTACAGGAAGAATTTCACTTACAAAATTGCACAACATCAATTGTTGTTCAATATATTTTGCAAGTTGGTGATCCTGACGAAGCCGGTCAATATTATTGTCCAGTGCATAGATACAACCCGCAGCCATAATTCCTGCTTGACGCATACCTCCGCCAAACACCTTGCGAATTCTTCTCGCTTTTTTAAGATGGATATTTTTTCCGGTAAGCACTGAACCAAAGGCACAACCTAAACCTTTGGAAAAGCACAAAGTGATGGTGTCGAATAAATTTCCATACACTGAGGCATTTTCTTTTGTTTCCACTAAAGCATTAAATAATCGCGAGCCATCTAATTGCAGATATAATTGATTTTTATCACAAACCTTTTTAATATTTTCTATTTCTGTAAGTGGAAATATTTTTCCCCCACCTCTGTTTGAGGTATTTTCTATGGAAACTAATTTTGTAATTGTTTTGTGTACATCTTCCGCATTAATATTTTTTGATACGGAATCCGCAGTAAAAACTCCGCGTTCACCTTCTAAATATCTAATGGAACAGCCGGAATGAAATGCATATCCACCAACCTCATAATTATAAATATGTGCTGTGCGATCGCAAATGATCTCGTCTAACGGGTTGGTCAGTATTTTGAGTGCGATCTGATTCGACATTGTTGCTGTTGGAGTAAACATTGCAGCTTCCGTACCGAACAATTTGCAAATTTTATTTTCTAATTCATTTATGGTAGGGTCTTCTCCAAAAACATCATCACCTACTTCTGCATTAAGCATAAAAGCACGCATTTCGGGAGATGGTTTTGTAAATGTATCGCTGCGTAGATCTACTTTCATAATTTCATTTGAATTTGACTAATTAATAAAGTAAAAAGTTCCGGTTTAAAGATAATCGGAAAAATAAATCCAAATAATGCACCATAAAGATGTGCGTCGTGATTAACATTATCGCCACCTCTTCTGCCCATGTAAGCGGAATAAAGCATATACAAAATTCCAAATACGATGGGAGGTATTCCTATCGGAATTAAAAGTAATCTTATTTCCCCATTAAACGGACCGATCAAAATGCAGGCAAATAAAACTGCTGCAACGGCGCCAGATGCTCCCAATCCTCTGTAAGTAGCGTCGTGACGGTGTTTGAAATAGGAGGGAACGTCAGATAATATCATTCCTAAAATATAAATCGCCACATACATTAAATTGGAACTTGCTCCGAAAATTGCCGGCAGATAATATTTTTCCAATGCCTCGCCAAAGGAATATAAAACAAACATATTTACCCCAAGGTGTAAAAAATCGGCATGTATAAATCCACTGGTAATAAAACGATACCATTCGTTGCGTTCGCGCATGGCAAAAGGATAGAATAACGCCGTTCCTTTCATTACAGGATTATTAAAAGCCATAATGGATGTTATGGCAGTAAGAATGATAATTAAAATAGTGATTGAAAAATTTTCCATTTAATGGTGGTATGGTTCGTTTTTAATAATTGTGAATGCCCTGTAAAGTTGTTCTGAAAAAATAAGTCGTACCATTTGATGCGGAAAGGTCATTTTGGAAAGACTGATCTTTTCGTTTGCAAGTTTATAAATTTCGTCGCTGAAACCGTATGCGCCTCCTAATACAAATACCAGTTTTTTTTTATTTTCCATTTGTTTTTGGCTGATATAACCTGCGAATTCCTTTGACGTAAATTGTTTTCCTGTTTCATCTAACAATATAATATGGTCTCCTTTCTCAATATGTTTTTTTATTAATTCTCCTTCTCGTATTTTCATTTCATTTGGCGGTAACGATTTAATGTCAGCAGTTTGCTTCCAATCGAAACTGATATATTTTTTTATTCTTTTATGATATAATAAACAACCGGCTGCTACCTGTTTGTCTGTTGTTTTTCCGATACTTAGGAAGGTGATATTCATTTATGTAATTAATAATTATCGGAATTAATATTGTTTGTTTTCGTTTTTGATTTAAGCCACATACAGGTAGTGAATAAATTCACTCAGAAGCTACGTTTAAAAATATATTCCAGGAATTGGTATAAATTTTCTTTGCGTTCCTCAGTTACCTTTACCTTTTTTATCAGGTTTATTGCGGAATCATATTGTTTTTGCATTTCCTGCTCCGCATCTTGTTGAACATTGTATTTGATAAATACATCTATAACAGTATCGATTTTAAGCTGCTCGTCCGGTGTTTTTTTACTGTATAAATATTTCAAATGGTCAAAATCGGAAATATCCGCCTTTTCAAGTGCAGTCAGCAGCAGATATGTTTTTTTATTTTGGATGATATCGCCTCCGGGTTTTTTGCCAAATTTTTTTTCATCACCAAATACATCCAAAACGTCATCCTGTATTTGAAAACTATTTCCGAGTTTTATTCCGGCTTCATATAATAATTTTGCATTTTCTTCATCAGCACCTCCGGCTAATGCTCCGCAATATAAACTGCAACCCAGCAGAGCGGAAGTTTTTCCGGTTATCATATTAATATAATCCTCAAGCTTTACATCCGTTTTGGCTTCAAAATCCATATCCATTTGTTGACCTTCACATACTTTTAAAGCTGTTTGATTAAACATTTTTAAAGCATCGGCCAAACAATCCGGTTTTATTCCTGCTAATAACTGATAGGCTTTAATAAGAAGTACATCACCGGAAAGTATACCGGTTGCAAGATCCCATTTTTCATGAATAGTGCTACGGCCCCGTCGCATTGGGGCATTATCCATAATATCGTCGTGAACAAGGGTAAAATTGTGAAAAATTTCCATCGCCAAAGCGACATCTTCACAAGGTTTTAGGTGGTCGGTAAACAAATTTGCACTTAACATAACAAGGCAAGGTCTTATACGTTTGCCGCCTTCACTCAGGATATATCTGGCAGGATCGTATAATCCTTCCGGGGTTTGCGGAAAATCTATGTCTCTTATCCGGAGTTCAATGAGGGTGTTTATTTGAGCTGCAGTTAACATGTTTGCAAATATAGGAGGAATAACCAATTACCGTTTTAAATATGACAGATATTGCGTTAATTTGTGGCTGATGTCTGAATTCGATTTTTCTGACCAATTGCGAGAGTTGCTTGCAAAATATTACACTCACAGCAAGAGTATTGAGCGCGAATTATATAAAAGTGAGATAAAATATCGCTCTTTGCTCGAACAACTAACCGATGCCATATATTTTACCAGCCTTGATGGAAAATTTTTAGAATTCAACAAAGCTACAGTTGAACTGCTTGGATATAGTTATGAGGAATTAAAAACGCTCAATGTTGAAAATACTTATGTAAATACGGAGGATAGAGAGCGATTTAAACAGATCATCAACGAACACAATGAGGTTATTGATTATGAATTGAAATTAAAAAGAAAGGATGGGGAATTAATTGATTGCCTAATAACTTCAACCGTTAGATTTGATTCAAACGGAATATTAGTGGGGTATCAGGGAATTATTCGGGATATTACCTTTCGCAAAAAGGCGGAAGCATTGGAAAGGGCAAAAGATCTGGCAGAACAGGCGAATAAATTCAAGGCGGAATTTCTTGCCAATATGAGTCATGAGATACGAACTCCAATTAACGCAATAGTTGGGATGGTTCATTTGTTACATCAAACTCCTCTTACTCAAAAACAGCAGGAATATTTACATGCAATTGATACTTCAGCAGATAATTTATTGGAGTTGATAAACGACATTCTCGATTTTTCAAAAATAGAAGCAGGTAAATTACACCTGGAGGAGAAATATTTTTCTATAAAAATATTAGTGGAAAACCTTATTCAAACAATTCGTTTTAAAGCAGAGGAAAAAAAGCTGGATCTTGTTCTTGTTATCGATGAAAATGTACCTGTTGCAGTTGCCGGAGATCAGCTTCGTGTAAATCAGATTTTGTTAAACCTTATCAGCAATGCAATTAAATTCACTCAAAAAGGGGAGATTAGAGTTACAGTAAAATTGATGGATATTGTTGAAGAAAAGGCGCGAATTTTTTTTAGTGTGCGCGATACCGGTATTGGAATTGGACAAGATAAATTAAATTCTATATTCGACAGTTTCACGCAGGCAAATATAGATACTACAAGAATATATGGAGGTACCGGACTAGGATTGGCAATTGTGAAAAAGCTGATCGATATGTTGCATGGAGCCATTATGGTGAAGAGCAAATTAAATGTTGGAAGTGAATTTATTTTCGAAATAGATTTTGCAGTGCCGAAGGATTATTTGGTGCAGGAACAAAATAATCTTCAAAACAAAGCAGCAGAAGAAATATCTGATGTTGGAGATTGCAGAATTCTGCTTGCAGATGATCATCCGATTAACCAATTAGTTACCAGTGAGTTATTGAAACATATCTGGAAAAGTGTGAATATTGACCTTGCGGAGAACGGAAAACTCGTTTTAGAAAAATTAAAGACCCAACAATATGATCTCATATTAATGGATGTTCAAATGCCCGAATTGAATGGACTGGATGCTACCAGGGCAATACGAAAACTGGATGGCCCGGTTTCAAAAATTCCGATCCTCGCATTTACAGCCTATGCAACAACAGGGGAAGCGGAAAAATGTCTGGAGGCAGGAATGGATGATTATATTTCAAAACCGGTGAGTCCGGATATTTTGTGCCGTAAGATTATAGCACTTCTAAGCTCAAAAGGTTATTTCACCAATGAACGGATGCGGAAACTGATGGCGTTTTCACCGGAATCGAAAATAGATCTGGAATATTTTCATACGATAACAGAGGAAGATACAGAACTCAAGATCAAAATGATGCGTATACTTCTTGATGAAACACCTGAGGAAATAGCTCAGCTGCAAATACACCTAAAGGAGGAAAACTGGGATGGTGTAAGGGCTGTGGCGCACAAAATGAAGTCAGGGCTGCAGTTTCTTGGGTTGGATGAAATGGTTGATCTTGTGAAAAGCATAGAAGTGTCCGCCAAAGAAAAAACCAACCTCCACCTACTGCCGGAAAAAATTAATACAGTAGTTTTGTCCTGCAGGTCGGCATTGGATCAATTGCAAACAGAACTCTCAAAAATACAAGCACAATGAAAAACAAACAATACAAGATTTTTCTCGTTGACGATGACACGAAACATCTGATAATGCTTAAGAACCACCTTGAGAAAAAATCGGAGTATGACATAAAGGTTAATATATTCTCGAATGGCGAAAATTGCCTCGATAAAATGCATGAGAACCCGGATGTTATAATACTGGATTATTATCTCGATGGAATAAAAGCAGATGCAGCAAATGGTCTTGAAATTTTGAAAAAAATTAGAGTTTCAAATCCGGAAACCTATGTTATAATGATGAGTGGTCAGGATGACCTGAAGGTAGCTGTGGATACTATTGACCATGGCGCTTATGATTATATCATAAAAGGCGAAAGTGCATACGTGCGTGCTCAGATGATAATTGATCACATTATAGAAAATATTAATGCGGCTATCTGGAAAAAAAATATGCGTATGCGTGAATTGGCCATGATAACCGGATTTATTTTATTGGGTTGTGGATTAATTGCTATTGCACTGTACGACATGGGTATTTTTGATTAACAATATTTAACGCATTGCAATATATTTTTTATAATACAACAGCAACTGGAATCGTTGAATTTTTCTTATTTTGATATTATGTATAAAACGCCTAACGCTGCACTCTCCCGACTTACTGTGGAAGAATTTAAAAATGCGGAAAAGACGCCTTTTGTGATTGTTTTGGACAATGTTCGCAGTCTCAATAACATAGGTTCCGTGTTTCGCACCGCAGATGCATTTTTGTTGCGCGGAATTTGTTTATGTGGAATTACTGCCAAACCTCCGCACAGAGATATAGAAAAAACTGCTTTAGGCGCAACGGAAACTTTATATTGGGAATATTATGATCACACAGTTGATGCGGTAAAAAAATTAAAATCGATGGGTTATAAAATTCTCGCCATTGAACAAACGAATAAAAGTATTTTATTAAATGAATTCGAACCGGAGAAAGATGAAAAATATGTTTTTGTTTTTGGACATGAAGTAACCGGTGTAAGTGATGAAGTTTTGGAACTTTGCGATAATTGGGTGGAAATTCCGCAATTCGGAACCAAACATTCATTAAATATTTCGGTGAGTGTAGGGGTTGTGGTTTGGGATATTTATAATAAGTTTATAAGGATAAGCAAGGAGTGAGGGGATGCGTGAATTGTGAGGCGTGAGTCTGCTTCCTACTTGGAATAATGGGTCAAATTCATTTTCTGGGGAGCATCTGTCATTTCAATATCATCAATTATCCTAAAAGTGGACATTCCTCTTTTTATATTTAAAATTCTTCTCCGGGTATCCATCATCGATAAATCAACTTTGCTACCTTTTTCATGATAAAAAGGTAGCACCAAAAATCTAGGGCTTCATCAGCTGACTCCATATCCCTATTTCTTGCCACAATACGCGAAAAAGGTGCCACGCGATGGTTCATATTTTGGCTTTCAAAGGGTCAAATTCATTTTCTGGGGAGCATCAGTCATTTCAATATCATCATTTATCCTAAAAGTGGACATTCCTCTTTTTATAATTAAAATTCTTCTCCGGGTATGCATCATCGATAAATCAACTTTGCTACCTTTTTCATGATAAAAAGGTAGCACCAAAAATCTAGGGCTTCATCCGCTGACTCCATATCCCTATTTCTTGCCACAATACGCGAAAAAGGTGCCACGCGATGGTTCATATTTTGGCTTTCAAAACCTACATTAAATTAAATGGAAACAATAATTTTTTTCTGTTGGTGGCACT
>Ga0163148_10001138_pt1 | contig 35209 bp, 25 predicted proteins | sample OliLakLV19MP7P2_FD_148606 | JGI IMG/M metagenome (GOLD analysis project Ga0163148, IMG submission 148606) | Freshwater microbial mat bacterial communities from Lake Vanda, McMurdo Dry Valleys, Antarctica- Oligotrophic Lake LV.19.MP7.P2 | ecosystem: Environmental > Aquatic > Freshwater > Lake >... | reverse complement strand
GTTCGGGGAAAAATCCAGCCGGTCATTGACCTGGTTGGTTGGATCCATCAATACCGCACGCACCGGTGAATAAGCAAACTGGCCATCGAAATCTACTTGTTTGAGGCGGTAGTAGTTCCAATCCGGCAAGGGCTTTTCGTCGGTGAAGGCATAATGAAGCGTTTCGTAGCTGGTTCCTGCGCCTTCTACCTCGCCGATGGTTTCGAAGCTGCGGCCATCTGCGCTGCGTTCAATTTGGAAAAGGGCGTTGTTCAGTTCGGTGGCGGTAGACCAGGTGAGGTATGAAAAATTTGATTTGAGGTTTACATCAAACTTAGTCAATTCGATAGGCAACAGAGCACTCAGTGTATTTGAATAAATAAAGTCATCCAAAAAAATATGAGCGGCATTTGAAGTAGAACTTTCTCCGTAAAACATCCAACTATCAATGGAAGTCCCGTTAGGAAGCTCTCCCTTTAACAAATCATCCCCAAACTTGGTACCGTTAATCCAAAGATCAAATCTATATGCAGCTAAGCTTTGGCTGCCACCATTGTACGTCTGAGTCATGGCACTATTGTTTCCATATATCTCAATACTATAGACAACACCTTGTTCCAAATTGGATGCAAAAAGCCCGGTAGTAACCCAACTACTTCCACTTCTATAATTTAAAGTAATGCCTGTCATGGAATATTGAAATCGAAGTCCGGCAAACACTTGAGCGCTAGTAAAATTATTGTTATCACTGTATGAAGCCCCTGCCCCTTGAAAAAAACTCCAATCCCCGGAAGTTACCATCGTCGAGCCGTTGCCATTTCCAAATAAAACATTGAAACTGATTGAAAAAACTGAGCTTGGCGTATAACCTGAAATTGAAAACTTGTTCACTGATGCCGAAGTAGGAGCCGAAATTTTCAATTCTGTACCACTTCCCAAAGATGCTAAACCTGGATTTTGGAGAATAAAACTTCCTCCTCCTCCACCCACACGAACCCTGTCACTGCCAGCCGGGGCATCAGGAAGGAAATTAGTACTACTGCCAGATGAATGACTTGCTGCGGCCGCAGATCCAAAAGCATAGTTCCAAGGTTGAGTGCTTGCTGCTGTGTAAGTGCAAGTTAACAGAAAAAAAAGTAGTTTCTTTGACATAAAGTATAGATTTAACTGCAAGAAATCAACCCCATCCGTGCGGTACGTGCAAATAGCCCATTGTGAAGCCATCCAAAGTACGTAGTAAAGAATTTAGCCAGCACTTCGGGTCTTCAAAAGCCCGGCGCAGGTTTAAAAAATCGGTGGGAACATTCTTTGTGCGAAGATACCAGCCTCCAGCGTGGTGACCCGTATGCAGGAGGTTAAGTTTGTGTAAAATGTTCAGCCCCCTACCCTCCCGAAGGAGGAATTAGAGCTTGTTGGGGGCTGATGGTTCACTCAATCGTGGGTTACGTTTATTTCCGCAGGTATTTACGCGGACTAAGGAGCGTGTCGTAAATAAGTTACGTGAATCGGGGCGAGGGGATTTTTTCATCAGGCAAGGCGCGAGAAGGGAGCATAGCCTAAGCTACGCGACCGACGATCAACGCAGCCTGATGGAAGTTATTTACGACACGCTCCTTAACTTTTCAAAAACCACCCCTCCTACCCAAGCGGCGAAAACCCGTTTTCCATCCATTTCTAATGCTTCTTGTTTCCAGGATTTTGTGCTGCTATGATCAAAAATGAGGAGGAAACCTTCCTGAAGATTTTGGGCATCCGAGTAGGCAGACAATTGCGCCAGGCCGCGCTCGTGGGCAGCTCCACCACGCCAGACTTTAAGTTCCACAACAGTTCGGTATTGATAAAAGGTGATGACCACGTCCAAGCGGCGCTCTTCGGAAATGTGTGGCTCCTTAAAACTATAGCCGTGTCCGTTGAGGATCGGTTTGAGAAAAGCAAGGAACACCAAGCGACCATTGCGTTCGAGGAAATCCCGGTCGTGTTTGCAGTATTCTTCCTTGATAAAAGTTTGAAAGTTGGCGAGTACTTCGCGAAAGTCCAAACGCCGGTCGGGGCTGGTGTCCCACTAATTCCAGATCAACTGTTCCGGCATCCCTGCGATGATGGCAAAGGTGTCGCCTTTGTGGGTCATGGCTTGGCGCCATAGGCTGTCGGGGTGGGTTTTGAACAGGTAATTGGCATCCATGTCGGCGATGAGCCAGGAGCCGTAGGTCATTTCGTCGGTCAACTGGCCTTCCGACCACCCGGAATAGCCGACAAAAAAGCGGATGTTTTCGGGTTGAATGAGCTGGGCGTGGATCAGAAGTTTGAGTTTTTCAAAATCACCGCCCCAATAGACGCCGTCTGCAATGCGGCGGCTGCCTTCCAGCAGTTCGCCGGCGTTGTGGAGGTAATGGATGGTGTCGGCTTCCACGGGTCCGCCATACAAAACCGTGGATTCAAATTCCGGAAATCCTTCGATCAGTTCGTCCACACGCACATCCAACGGTTTGTTCATGATGAACCCAGTGCTGCTTTCGCTGGTGTGCTCACACAGCAAAATCGCTGAACGCCGGAAGTTCGGATCCATCATGAACGGCTCTGCGAGCAATACTTTTCCGCTTTTTATTTCTGATTTAACCATTCTGTTTGTTGCGTAAATGAAGACTTGGAAAAAATTAGTTCGCATCCTCAAAGCGCGTAAATATCCGTTCAAAAAATTAGAAAATCAACTTTTCCAAACAGTTTAAGTGTCTTTCCATTTAGTCGGTGTCGTTATTACACGAAAGCTACTCATTTTTTTCACACCAACACTCCCAAAACTTGGAGTTAACAATTATTTACATTTACTTTGCAATTCAAAGTACTTTCAATGAAACACTTCGTAGATCAACACTCCGTAGTGCGGCAGATTTGGGGAAAAGGCGATACCATCCTTTTCATATTTGCGGGTGCCGCCGCAGAGTTTGCGCTCAACAAGGCAGTAGACTGGCTCTACTTCACAGGTCGCCTTCCTGCCGATCCGTTGGGACGGCTTTTCTCCACGGTTGCCTACGCCCGGTCAATTGTCTTTTCTGAAAACCAAGCTGCCCTACGCGCCATTGACGCCATGGCGGCGATCCATGCCGACGTGGAAGCGAAGCGCGGCGCAAGCATTCCAGACTGGGCTTACCGGGATGTGCTCTTCATGCTCATTGATTATTCCATCCGATCCTTTGAAGTGCTGGAACGCGCGCTGACCAAAGCCGAAAAAGAGGAAGTATTCGACGTCTTTTACAGGGTGGGCAACCGGATGGGCGTGAAGGGGTTGCCCGAAACCTTCGGCGCTTGGGGAAAGATGCGGCAAGCGCACCTGCTCCAGAATCTACAGCGCAGCCATTACACGGATGACCTGTTCAGCCAGTTTCGCAAACACCTCGGCGCGGCACGCTACAGGATCCTGCTGGAGTCGCAGACCTTAGTGGCACCACAGCGGGTGCGCGAACTGCTTGGCTTCCGGAGCATCTCCCTGTTGAAGCCTTTGATTGGGTTGTATAAACTGAGCAGAAACATGAAGGTGGATTGGCTGTTGAAAGCGCTAATCTTGCCGGCTAAGTACAAAAATGAAATCAGGGCGCTGAATAGAGGGCCTGTATAAGCATCATTCTGCTCGTGAGGTGCTTTTGCGGAAACAGGAGCACCTCACGGACAGGATAATCAAGCAGGGCGCGTTTTTTTCAACACCCTTCTGGGGCAACCACCGCATAAATCACCTTGCCAGAAACGGCGAAAGTGAACACCTTTTCGTCCTTGGAAGAGAGCACAGGTTCCCACGATTTGCCTTTGTCTGCGGAGCGAAAAACACCCGTGTCAAAGCTACAGAAGAGGAATTCACCGACCTGGACGATGTCGTAAAGGTCCAGGGCTTCTGAAAGGCGCTCCTCCAGGTCGTATGTGTTCGCCAACGGCAAAAGAGCGCGTTCCATGCGCTCCCAGGTCTTGCCCCCGTCGGTGGAAATGCGCAACCTGCTGGTGATGCCATCCGGATTGACCTTTGTGGGGTCTGTTGTGCCGAGGATGGTAACAAAATCGTCTTTGAGGCGTCCTGTTTTTTTGGCTAAGATGTTTTCGTCCAGCACACTTTCCCAATGCTCGCCACCATCGGTCGAACGCAACACGCCTTCGGATCCTCCGCTAATCAATACGCCATCTGCCGCGACGATATTCAGGACTAAGCCCTTATCAAAAACCTGTTTCCAGGTTCGGCCATGGTTAGTGGATTTGAAAATGCCGTTGTCGCAGCCGACGAAAATGGCACCGTCAGGCGTTTCCAAAACCGTGCGGACGCTCTTGTCTTTCAAGGTTGTGTACACTGGCTTCCACATGCCTGTGCAGGGTATGACTTCCTGAAGAAACTCCTTCTCATAGCTGCATACATACGGTCCGGCTCGGCCAGGGAAAATTTCTGTGATTCTTTCGTCTAAAAGCTGCTCTTTTCGCCATCTCGGAGCAGCGGAGCGCGTACTGCTGCGATACAGGCCGTTTGCAGCACCCAATAAAAGTTCGTCGCCGTTTGCAAAAACGCTCCTAATCTCTAACTTTGCGGGCAGTCCCGCGCTGATATCCTGCCATGTTTGCCCGCCATCGGTGGATTGAAAAATGAGGTTAGTTGCTAATGGATCGGTTGTTTCCGAGTCCTGTTGTCCGCCCGGGATGGATGGGAAACCGATGCTGGCGGTCATCGGCAATGTATTTTCCTCAACCCGCTGGCAGGCCATGAAGGATTGAAGCAAGAGCAAAAAAGCGAGAATAGGAATACGCATGATGCTGTCCTGTTTGGTGAAAACAATGCGACAAAGGTGCAGGTTTGGCGGAAGCAGCCTGCTTTTTCGTTGTAAAACGATGTAAAGGATTTGTAAAAGGTGTTTATTTACCAAATAAGCTCTAAAAAACTCACTGCATCAAGCTCACCCCGCCCCGCTCCTGCCGAAACGATCCCGGCGGATCTGTCGCCAACTGATACGTCGCCACCCAGACGTAGAATCCTGGTGGCAAAAACTGGTTGCCGGAGCGCCCATCCCAGCCTTGTTCGGGGTCAGTTGTTTCAAAGACCAATCCGCCCCAGCGAGAAAAAACCTGCATTCGGAAGCTCGTGATCGGGCACCGGAAAGGTTCCAGCCGGAATACATCATTGACGCCATCCAGATTGGGCGAAAAGACAGTGGGCGTGTAAATGCGGCAACAGTGTACGGTGGGCCAGGTCACTTCGGCAGTTGCTTCCCCGCACGCATTGGTCGCTGTGACGCGGAAATCGCCGCCCTGCAAAATTGAAATACTGGCGGTCGTGTCGCCGGTTGACCACCGGAAATGGGCTGCATTGTCGGACGCTGCGGTCATGGTCAAAGGCAGCGCGGCACAAAACTCCGTTACCTGCGCGTATGCAATTCGGGCAGCAGGCGCTGTGCCGGAGCGAACCAAGATGGTTTCCACCCCGTGAAAGCAGCCATTGGTCACGCTCACGCGGTACTCGCCCGCTTCCGCCACCTCAATGCTACGCGTCGTGGCACCGGTTGACCATTCGTAAGCCGTGCCGAGACCTTCAGACTCCAGCCGGAGGGGTATTCCGGGGCACAGCAATTGTTCTGAAGTATCCGTTTCCAGCATCAACTGCAGGTCGTTGAACCAAAAATCGGCCAGGTTATTCAGGGCATTAAACACTTCCCAGCCGCTGTTCACCGGAAATGAAAAAGCGCCGCGTTCTACGGTCGGTTCGGGGCTATCGGGACAATGTACGATGGAGACGTCCACAAACAGGTTAGAAAACAGGTATTCCGGGAAATAGAGGCTGCCATCGGGGCCGATCTGCATTTGACGGATGAGCGCATCCCCCAACTCAGCAATCGTATCTGAGCTGCTGGCGATGTCTGATGCCAGCACATCGTACCGCACCAGAAAGTGGGGAATCGCATTGCTTACCGTGTATAAATAACGGCTTTCCGGCGAAAAAGAGAAGCTGTAATTGGAAACGCCGGGCAAAAGCGCTGCCGGGGTGATGGCTGAAGTAGCGGCATCAAACCGATACAAAACCTGGCCGTCAAAGAGAAACCGGCTGTCGGGAGAAGTTTTGAGGATGATTGGAAAATGGTTCAACTGGCGCGCATGGCGGATGGGGTCGAGTACGCCCTGATCGGTGACAGGCACGGCCAGCAGGTCATTGCTGCTGAAGTCTATGGTCAGTATCCAGTAATCCCGGCCATTGCTGTGGCGGGCTGCCGTGAGGCATTCTACTGCGGGTGCGAACACGGGCGTCTCCTCGCTGATCACCTGCCCAAGGCCGCCATTGGCATTCATATCTATGACAAAGTAGGACAGATCGCGGCTGAGCGAAAACAAAGAGGCGGTATACTGACCGATGGTAAAAAGGTAGTATTGGTGCGGATTAGCCGGCGAAGGCAATGCCATTACGCCTTGTGCCGCGCTCAGTCCGCCACCGGAAGTGATGCCAAAATCGTACATGATGCCCCGATTGCGGTTCCAGATGCGCCCCAGTTCCAAATCGTTGTACATAAAGCCAGCGGTGCCGCCGCCATTGGAGTAAAAAAGCACTTCGCCCTGTTCGTTGCAAAGGGTGGTTACGCCCTCGATGCTGTTCACCCGGGGGTTAGGGATTTTTACGGGCCGCCCGTGACTGAAGTCGAGGCCGTTGTTCCACCCAAAATACCAGATATTGCCCCGGCGTTGTGGCTGCGCGGTGGTTGCGGTTTGGCTAAAGCCAAAAACCAGCAGCAGGAACAGGCATTTCCAGGCAAACGCGGGAAGTGGCGGCGTCTCAGGTAAAGTTTTTTTCATACTAATCCGCTTTGGATACCTTCTTTACTGCCGGGATCAAATGTTCACGCTGATAAAAGTCATTATTCGTTGGGTGGGAATTCGCTTGTTCAAACGCTGACCATTTTGAAACCTAAATATAGCCTGTTTTTTTTCAAAATGCTACCCCTTAGAGCTTGTCCGGTATTTCATACTTCGCTCCAGTACGTTTTTTGAATCAATAACCTGCGGAATGTTACTTTTTTTACCACATTCCGCAGATTATAGGTTGGATAATCTGCGGAATGTAGGTGTATTTACCCGCATTCCGCAACATATCCATGAATTATGGTAGGCCGACAAACAGAAATCGAAATCCTCAAAAAGGGTTTTGAGTCTTCAAAACCTGAGCTGATCGTCGTTTTGGGCAGAAGGCGGGTAGGAAAAACTTACCTCGTCAGGACGGTTTTTGAGGAAAAAATTGACTTTGAAATCGTGGGACTGAAAGACGGTTCCAAAGAACAGCAATTGAGAAATTTTGGGTACAGCCTCAAATCTGCAAAAAAATCAGACTCTTTAACCGTAGCAATTGATTGGTTGGAGGCATTTTACCAGTTGACTGAATACCTTGAATCATTAGGTGAACCGGATCGAAAAAAAGTAGTATTCATTGATGAACTCCCATGGATTGCCACTGCCAAATCAGATTTCCTAACAGGTTTCGGCTATTTCTGGAACAGCTATGTTTCCAAAAAAAATATTCTGGTGATCATTTGCGGTTCCGCAACAGCATGGATGATCAACAAAATTATCAATAACAAAGGCAGTCTTCATAACCGCATGACCAGAAGGATACACTTGTTTCCATTTACACTGACTGAAACGGAGGCATATTTCCAATCCAGAAACATCACTTTTGACCGTTATCAGCTCCTGCTTTTGTACCTGGCAATGGGCGGCATCCCTCATTATTTGGATATGGTGGAGCGTGGCAAAAGTGCGGTGCAAAACATAGACGACATTTGCTTTCATCCGCAGGGGCTGTTGCGAACGGAGTTTGACAATTTATAACGTCATGTTGAAAAAAAAAGTCCAGTAGTATGGATCAAAACACAACAGGCGACCAGAATTCTCCTCTGGCCGCCTGCGTAGTCGGATGATTAGACGTCTTTTGGCTTATTGCTCCAGCGCAGATGTCGGTTTAGTGCAGGGTTGTGTACACATTTTTTTAGTGGTTGCGCCTTCGGCAGTATTGGAAACCGTAGTTGCTTTTGCGGTCGTTGTCAACGCAGCGCTTTTGCCCGATTTGGAGCAGCAGGCAGCCGAAGGAGTAGAAGTTTTGCAAGCCTCAAGTTGTGCGGGCGTGCAGGCAGCGACGAGGGCAGCTACGTCCGTTGTTTTGTTGTTTACCGCAGCGCTTTTGCCGTCAGGCGTGCAAGCTTTTACGCAGCCCGGAGGGCAGTTGGGCGAAGGCTGGCAGCTTTGTGCTGAAAGTTGGATCATCGCAACGCTAAAGAAGAAGAACAAAGTCATTCCTACGTTTTTCATGTCAGTGAAAATTTAATGGTTAGTAAAAGTAAAATCAACGCCACAAAGGTAGGGCCTCCCAACCTGGCATGCTGTCACCCAGGTGTTAGGCACTTGTTAAGCACTTGTTATTAAAGCAGCAAGTCGGCTATTTTATGCTTTATTTTGTAGCATGATACCGTTGAACAGAATACCCATTTTACTCATCGCATCCACCTTGGCTGTCATCGGACTGGTCTATTTCCAGGCGGAATGGATGCGCTATTCCCGGCAGTTGTCGGAAGAAATCTTCAACCGCCAGGTTTCCATGGCGCTTTGTTCGGCAGTGGAAGCCAGCGGCGGGCAGCTTTGCAGCGGAACAGCGGTCTCGTGCGAGCAAGCCTGTCCCGATACCGGCATTCCGGCGCTATCCGGCACGCTGGCGCTCGATACGGCCTTTCAGGCAAACCTGCATCGCGCATTAAAAGAACAAGGGATAGACCTCGATTTTTATATCCCCGTACCGGATGCCGCCGTTTCGCAGCTCCTCCTCAACCAGGGAGCTTTGCAGCCGCCCCAGTGCGCCATGATGGTCACGGCGTCGGATTCAACGGACACCTCGGCTTTCACTTACTTAAACTTTCCGGAAAAAGAAACCTTCATGATGGGCAAAATGCGATTCATGATCATCGCTTTCGTGCTGATTTTGCTGTTTACCGCCGTGGTGCTTTGGTACGCCAACTGGTCGCTGATGAAGCAAAAACGCCTGCTCGAAACCAATGTGGACTTTTTCAACAACATGGCGCATGAATTCCGTACCCCGCTCACGAATGTCAGTTTGGCCACCAACCTGCTGGTAAAAAAGCACAAAGAACTGAAAGGCAACCAAATCGTAGACATCATTCGGCGCGAAAACAGTAAACTGCTGGCGCAGGTTGAGCGCGTGCTGCATTTGGCTCGCATGGAAAACGGCGATTACAGCCTGCAAAAAGAACAAGTGAACCTGAAAGCTTTGGTGCAATCGGTTTGTGAAGAAATGGATATGCAAATCGAAGAACGCGGCGCTACTGTTCAGGTAGACAGCATTCCAGACACCTTCGAAGTTTTTGGCGACCGCCTGCACCTCGGCAACGTCTTCCGGAACCTGGTCGACAACGCCCTGAAATATTCCTGCGGAAACCCTGAAATCCGGATTTCGGCTCAGGAACAAGCCGAGGGGGTATTGATCTGGGTGCAGGACAACGGCACCGGTATCCCCGACAACCAGTGCGGGCACATTTTTGAAAAATTTCAGCGCGCCAACCAGGGCAACCTGCACGAACAAAAAGGGTTCGGCCTCGGCTTAGCTTATGTTAAAAGTATGGTGGAACTGCACAAAGGGTTCATCCGCGTGAGTAGCGAACTCAACAAGGGCAGCCGCTTTGAAGTATTTCTGCCAGCATGATGGTTTCACACAAAGATCGTTCCGATTCAACCACGGTTTTCCCGGATATGAAAAACAACGCACGCATCCTGCTTGTCGAAGACGACCTCAGCCTTGGTTTCCTGCTCACCGAATTTTTAGAGAGCGAAGGCCTCGAAGTTAAATTGTGCCGCGATGGAGAATCCGGCCTGGCCACTTTCCGCCGGGGGAGTTTCGACCTGTGCATTTTGGACGTCATGATGCCCAAAATGGACGGCTTCACCCTGGCGCGCCTGCTGCGGAAGGAAGACCCGGAAATTCCATTTCTCTTCCTCACGGCGCGTTCCCTGAAGAACGACAAACTAAGAGGCTTTGAATTGGGCGCGGAAGACTATGTCACCAAACCTTTCGACGAAGAAGAATTGCTGTGCCGCATCCGGGTGATGCTGCGCCGCCACGCCGAAACGGCTGCCGCAAAACAAACGCCAGCGCAGGAACGCTTTACCATCGGCGATTATGCATTCGATTATTCCCGACAGGAACTGAGCTGGGGTACTGAAACCTGGCGCATGACGGAAAAAGAAAATGAAGTGCTCCGACTGCTTTGCCTATACCAAAACCAGATCCTGCGCCGCGATGAAGCGGTGGAAAAAATCTACGGCAAACGCGATTATTTCCTCGGGCGCAGCTTCGATGTGTTCATTTCCCGCTTGCGCAAATTGCTGCAAAATGACCCACGAATCAGCATTGATAATGTGTTTCGGGTCGGGTTTATTTTGAATGTGCGGGAGTGACGAATGGGTCAAAATAAAAAAAAGTCCTACCTTTAACAAACCTTTAAGCCACTTTGAAGGTCATATTGGGACAACATCTGCGTTATGCACCAAAAATATCTTGATTTATCCATGAAGTACTTATTGACTGCATGCCTATTGCTCTCGTTCGCCGCTACGGCGCTCCAGGCTCAGGAAACGGAAAGACAACTTTTGCAATTCAGCGGCATGGTGTTGGACGGTGGCGATGAACAGCTTTATCCGGTTCCTTACACCAATATTTTAGTAAAAGACAAAGGCCGGGGTACCTACTCCGACTTTAAAGGGTTTTTCTCCATCGTGGTAGAAAAAGGGGATGTGATTGTGTTCTCGGCCATTGGCTATAAAACCGTGGAGTTTAAAATTTCGGAAAAATTGACAGAAGACCGCTACTCCATTGTGCAGCTGATGACGCAGGATGTCATCAACCTGCCGGAAACCGTGGTATTTCCGTGGCCCAGCCGCGACTATTTTAAACTGGAATTCTTAGCCATGGACGTGACGCCTGAATTGCAGGAAAGAGCCATGCAAAACCTCGCCAACGAAACCCTGAGCCGCATGCGCAACGAAGTGATCACAGACGGCAAAGAAAACGCGAGCTATTACATGCGCCAGCAGTCGCGCCAATACTACTACATCGGCCAGCAACCACCCATGAACATCTTCAATCCGGTGGCGTGGAAGAAGTTTTTCGATGCCTGGAAAAACGGGGATTTCAAAAAGAAAAATTGACGCCTTTCGGCAAAAATCAACAAATAAGAGAGACCGCAAAGCGACGTGATGTGCTTTGCGGTCTCTCTTGTTTTACCGGGAAAATGCGCGTAATAAAATGCTGCTTGCCCGGATTATGATGATCGCAGGCGGAGTGTGCAATAAGCTTACTTCGCGCCCTTCTCGTCAGAAACCGTCAATTTGTGGCGGCCATTTGCGCGGCGATGCGCAAGTACTTTGCGGCCATTTTTGGTAGCCATGCGCGTGCGGAAGCCATGCTTATTAACCCGCTTTCTCTTCGATGGTTGGTACGTCCTTTTCATTGCTTTTATCTTTTAACCTTAACCAGGCCTTTCAAAATGGATCGCAAAGGTAAATTTTATATTTTAAAACCTCAAAACAAAATTCCGCGAATCTTCGGTCTTTTTTAAACAAGCCTGTAAATGGTGTCTACCCATTTGGTCGAGTGTCTGTTCTTTAGAGTTCGAGAGCAAAGCATACGAAGACCCAAAAATCGGAGTTTACTCGTGTAAATGACGCTTTTTGGGTCGAGTATAACGCAGCTATCGGACTCTAAAAACAGACACTAAATGGTCATGATTTCCTTGTCTTTCGCTTCCACAACAACGTCCACCTTTTTGATGTAGTTGTCCGTCAGGGTCTGTATTTCCGCTTCTTTGCGTTTGCCCAAGTCTTCCGGATAGCCGTCTTTAATCGCTTTTTTGATTTCTTCCATGGCGTCGCGGCGAGCGCTGCGGATGCCTACCTTGGTGTCTTCGCCCATGGTTTTCGTCTTTTTGACCATCTCTTTGCGGCGTTCTTCCGTCAACGGCGGAATGCTGAGCCGGATCATTTCGCCGTCATTTTGTGGGGAAACGCCGAGGTTGGCTTCAAAAATTGCTTTTTCAATGTGCTGGATCATGGATTTTTCCCAAGGCTGAATCACGACCGTGCGCGAATCGGAGACGCTGACGTTGGCCACCTGGTTAAGCGGCGTCGGATTTCCATAATAAGAAACCATCAACCCATTTAAGATGGCAGGAGAAGCCTTTCCTGTGCGGACTTTGGTCAATTCGCGCTCTAAGTGTTCGAGCGCTTGATTCATCGCTTCATGTGCGTGGTCAAGGGCAAAATTGACCGCTTCTTCAAATTGCATAAGACTCTTGTTTTGATTTTTGACTAATTTCGGTTCGACGCACCCAAATAGCGCATCACCAGATAAAGCAGCATCACCAGCGACGACAAAGCCGCTGAAACATACGTCATGGCCGCCCACCAGAGCGCATCTTTGGCACCTTCGTATTCCTGCCCCTGGGTTACGTTGCTTTGGCTCAGCCAGGCTAAGGCGCGTTTGCTGGCGTCGAATTCAACCGGCAGTGTAATAAAACTAAAGATGGTCGTCACCCCAAAAGCGAAAATGGTGATCAGCATCAGCTGAGGCATGGTGGAAAGCGTCAGGAAAGCAATGATGAGCAGAAACTGCTGAGCCATCGCTGAAATATTGACAATGGGCACTAAGGTCGAGCGCAATTGCAACATGCTGTAAGCCTGTGCGTGCTGAACAGCGTGTCCGCATTCGTGCGCGGCCACTGCCGCCGAGGCGATGTTTCGTCCCTGATAGACATCGGGGCTAAGGCTGACGGTTTTGCTCAACGGGTTGTAGTGATCGCTCAGGAAACCATGGCCTTCCACTATTTTTACATCGCGAATGCCGTAGTGGCGCAACATGGCCTCGGCCACTTGCTGGCCACTCAGCCCGGTACGTATGGGCATTTGACTGTAGCGTGCAAATTTGCTTTTGAGCCGTTGGCTGAAAAACATACCTACCAGCGACAAAATGCCGCCTACAATCAGATAACCTAAATAACCATCCGGTATCATCATCTCTTATCTGGTTTTGTTAAACAATCTGGCACCCGATCAGGAAATGCGGTCAAATCCGGTGTAAGGGCGCAAAGCCGATGGTATAACAATGCCTTCCGGCGTTTGGTTGTTTTCCATGAGTGCCGCCACAATGCGCGCCAACGCAAGTGCAGAGCCATTCAGCGTATGCGCTAAGCGGTTGTTTTTTCCATCGCGGAAGCGCAGTTTCATCCGATTGCTCTGGAAGGTTTCAAAGTTGGAAACCGAACTGACTTCCAGCCAGCGTTTTTGCGCAGCCGACCACACCTCGAAGTCGAATGTGAGCGCCGAGGTGAAGCCCATGTCGCCGCCGCAAAGGCGCAGGATGCGGTACGGAAGTTCCAATTTGTGCAACAGACTTTCTACGTGTGCCAGCATGCCCATCAGGGCGTCATACGACCGGTCAGGGTGCTCGATGCGTACGATTTCTACCTTGTCAAACTGGTGTACGCGGTTCAGACCGCGCACATGAGCACCATAAGAGCCCGCTTCCCTGCGGAAACAGGGGGTATAGCCCGCCATACAAATCGGGAAATCCGATTCGTTCAGTATGACGTCACGATAGATATTGGTCACGGGCACTTCTGCCGTAGGAATCAGGTAGAGGTCATCTTCTGTGATATAATACATCTGGCCTTCCTTGTCGGGAAGCTGCCCCGTGGCAGTGGCGCTGGCTTCATTGACCATCAGCGGCGGCTGAATTTCTTCGTAGCCGGCTTCCCCAGCAGCATCTAAGAAAAAACCGATGAGTGCCCGTTGCAGGCGCGCACCTTTACCGCGGTAAACCGGAAAACCGGCGCCGGTGAGTTTAACGCCCAACTCCAGGTCGAACAGGTTGTATTTTTTTGCCAGTTCCCAGTGTGGCTGCGCGCTATCACCCAACTCGGGCAGCGGCTGGAGCCAATCCTTATATATATCGTTGTCTTCGGCAGAAACGCCGAAGGGAACAGATTCGTGCGGTATATTCGGTACCTTGTACAGGAGCGTGGTTAATTGCGCTGTGCTATCCGCCAATTGCACCTCCAACTGGTCGGAAGCCCCTTTGAGTTCGTTCACCCGGTTACGGGCGGACGTGGCTTCGTCGGCTTTGCCTGCTTTCATCAATTCCCCGATGGCTTTCGACATCTGGTTGCGCTCGGCAAGCGCATTGTCCAATTCGGTTTGCAGGCTGCGGCGCCGATCGTCCAAAGCGATCAGGTCGTGCACAATCTTCAGGTCTTCCTCCTTATAATTTCTCCGCTTTAACCCTTCGATCACACGGTCTTTACTTTCCCTGATAAAGCTGATTTGTAGCATAATGGGCGTAGAAGTTAAAAAATACTTAAGATGCTTTCAAAATATAAACTTTAAGCGCCGGATGCGGTTAAATTTTTTGCAAAGATAATACTTGCATTTAAAAAATAAGTGTATTTTTGCTCACGTAAAGATAGTCAACACGCCACCGCGAGCTATAGCCATCTTGAAAACATCCTGTTCTCAATTCCTGATTCATATTCCTCTACATCTTTTTTTCACTAAGGCAAAAAGAAAGAGCAGTCGAAGGCCTATGCAGGCATTGGGCGCGAAAATGCGAAAGCGAAAGCAATTCAATTCAAATCAAATTACAGTACACTTCACACCCCGGCAGGCTTTTGTCTGGGAAATTTTCAACACACAGTTCTTTTGTATAGATGAATGATCATGACGGAGCGGAGCACATTTGGCAGAACGTACAGCATTGTACAACCTGCCCAGACTTATTCCTTCGTATAAAAAACACAGCAAACAAAGGCTAATCAGTGCCGACAGACTGCCCGGCAACCCCGGGAGCAGTCGGCTGCACAGCCGCTAAAATCATAACACACCACAATCATTATGTTGGATATTCTGCAATTAAACGACATGCTCGTGCCCGAACTCAGGGACCTTGCCGAGCAATTAGGCATCAGTGGCCAAAAGAAGTTGAACAAACAGGAGTTGATTCACCACATCCTTGACCACCAGGCTACTTCCCAAGCCGCTGCTGCTCCTGCTCCCGTTGGGGAAAATGGCGCCGGTGATGACGACAAAAAAACGCGAACGAAACGCCCGCGGGTAGAGTTGGAAACCAAAGAGGTAAAACCAAAAAAACTTTTCAAGCCCCTGTCCAAAGTCCGGGAAGATATTCGCAAAGCGGATCCCTTCATGAGCCAGGCTACAGAAGAAGATGAAGAGGAAACGTTTTTTCCGCAACCCGCAGTGGAAGAAGAAGTGGTGGAGGCGGCTCAGGTTGATCCCAATAAAGCTGACCCCATTTATGCACCACCCTCTGATCAGCAACCCGACGAAGTCCGGGAAGAACCCGAGCGCCCCCGCCAGAACCGCCGCGATGGCGACGATCGGGGCGACCGCAGGGAACCGAGGGAGGGCGATGATCGCGACCAACGTGATGTTCGCGAGCCTCGTGAAACCCGCGAAGACTATGCACGCAGGAGAAATGAAGATCCCCACCAGGAAGGCTACAGCGGAGGCCGCCAACGGCAGGAGCCGGAAGGCGAACCGGAACCTCGCTTCGACATCGAACTCGACGGCATCATCGAGGGCGAAGGCATTCTGGAAATGATGCCCGACGGCTATGGCTTCCTGCGCTCAGCTGATTACAATTACCTGACTTCGCCCGACGATATTTATGTATCGCCCTCCCAGATCAAGTTGTTTGGTCTGCGCACCGGCGATACGGTTCGGGGTGCCATCCGCCCGCCGAAAGAAGGTGAAAAATATTTCGCGCTGCTGCGCGTCTCTAAAATAAACGGCCTCAATTCGCAAGACATCCGCGACCGCGTGCCGTTCGATTACCTGACGCCGCTGTTTCCGACGGAAAAATTCAAACTCACAACGTCTTCTACGGGTCGCGATTTTGGCACCCGCATGATAGATTTGTTCACGCCGATTGGCAAAGGCCAACGCGGTCTGATCGTGGCGCAGCCGAAAACCGGTAAAACCTTTTTGCTCAAAGACGTCGCCAACGCCATCGCCCGCAATCACCCCGATTGCTACCTGATCGTGTTGCTGATTGACGAACGCCCGGAGGAAGTTACCGACATGAAGCGCAGTGTGAACGCAGAAGTGATTGCTTCCACGTTCGACGAACCCGCCGACAACCACGTTCGGGTGGCGACCATCTGTCTGGAAAAAGCCAAGCGAATGGTAGAAAGCGGTCACGATGTCATCATCCTGCTCGATTCCATCACGCGCCTTGCCCGCGCCCACAACACGGTTGCCCCAGCCAGCGGAAAAGTCCTCTCCGGTGGTGTGGAAGCCAACGCGTTGCACAAACCGAAAAAATTCTTTGGCGCTGCCCGAAACATCGAAGGCGGCGGTTCGCTCACCATCCTTGCAACGGCCCTGATTGACACGGGCTCGAAAATGGATCAGGTGATCTTTGAAGAGTTCAAAGGAACTGGCAACATGGAATTGCAGCTCGACCGCACATTGGCCAACAAGCGCCTCTACCCGGCCATTGACCTGACTAAGTCGAGCACACGCCGCGACGACCTGCTTCTGGATCGCGACACGCTCCAGCGCATGTTCATCCTGCGCAACCACTTAGCCGATATGAAACCGGACGAAGCCATGGAATTCCTGCGCAAGCACATGATCAATACGACCAGCAACGAAGAGTTTATTGCTTCGATGAACGGGTAAGGTGCTGTACCGCCGAACGCTATTCGGCGCTGCGTGCTAATCCCTGTTCAGCAGTAAATAAAAAGAAAGCATAAAAAAGATGAGCCATTCCAATTCGGGATGGCTCATCTCTTTTTTAGGTCAACACGAACTCAGGGGATTTTTTATTTGCGGCCTAAAGTTACTGCTTAATCACTTTTTCTATTCCCGTGTAAAGCCCATCCCGGTAGCTATACAGCAAATAAATGCCTGCCGGAAACGCGGACATCTCCGCGAATCCCGAGTACTCAAAAATGCCTTGTTTTAGGATTTTTCCGGTCATACTGCGGAGTTCGTACCTCGTTATCCCGGTATTGCTGCTGGCTATGGTAAGTTTTTCCGAAACCGGATTTGGAAACAAATGAATGGGCGCGAGCCGTGATGGCGCATTGGTAGCAACCATTTAGAATGCAATCAGGTACTCCTGATCCATTTTATTTCAATAAAACAAATTTGAGGCGCATTGTTTCCTGACCATCCTGGCGGAGTATGGCTGTAAAAACACCGAAACCGATTGTAGCCGAATCCAATACCAGTGTTTCATTATCCGGAACAAGGTCGAGTACCCGTGTGCCCGCTATGTTATGAACTTCCAGGCGAGGGGGGAGTATCAGTTGCTAAAAATGGGAATTTCACAGTAACTTCTCCTTGCCCTGGATTCGGGTAGATTTGAAAAATCCTGTACTCCCGCGCAGATGGAGGTAACCCCTAAGCGTTTATGGCTTAAAAATTAGGGTTTGAAAGGCAATCAGGAAGAATACAAGCGTTAGTAATTTTCGATGTACTTGTGACCATTTTAGAATTAAATAACGGCTGTAAGGGGGGGCAAAACAATCTATTGCCTTGGTTCATTAGAAAGGCTGTCTGTTGAAATTTAAAACGGGTCATAATTTTGATATTTATTAAGGTTATTAAATCGTGTGGAGTGGCGTATAAATGACTGTGAGTAAAAATTTTAGTGACGGTAAATTTATAAAAATAATTTTCATTTTTCAAACAAGGAGTAATTAAGATTTGACAAACAGATTACAAAGAATCTGAATTTCTTCAGACCTTAATTTTTCAAAAAAATGATAATCATATTTGTTAAAGCGAGTATTTTAAACCCGCGAATAGGGGTGCGCCCCCCTACCCTGCATCCTGTTCTATGAATACAAACTTTATCAACCGACAAAATCAGTATCATGAAGCAATCACTACTCTTTGCCCTGGTTTTTCTGATGGGTATTACTGTTCAGGCTCAACAAGAGACCTTGTTCGACGATTTGGACATTGTAGGCGCTTTTGGCGGCCCCATTGTGGAGATTGGAAATCTCGTGGGTGAAACCACCGGGATGGTCGGCGGCGGCGGCGCGCTCATCCTCAACAATGCATTTCTCGGCGGCTACGGTATTGGCACCAGTTCGCCTGATTATGCCGTCGGTGGCGACAATTACAACCTTCGCTTTCGTCACGGCGGTTTTTGGCTGGGCTACACCTACAAATCGCATAAACTGATCCACCTCTACACCAGCGCACGAATCGGCTGGGGTAAAATTCGTCTGAGCGACGACGACGATACGGTGTATTCCGACCGCATTTTTGCACTGACGCCGGAAGTTGGTGTCGAGCTGAACCTGACGCGTTGGTTCCGGTTGGGGCTCACCGGCGGCTACCGCTGGGTGAATGGCGTGAACCGCATTCCCGGAGCCGAAAACGCAGATTTCAGCAGCCCCGTTGGGGTTCTTACGTTTAGTTTTGGCGGGTTTGGCGATTGGGATCGCAGCGATTGGTAGGGGGTCAGTTGAGGGGATCACGTGTCGGACACTTTCGAAAGTGTCCGACACGTGATCCCCTATTTCGTTCCCGGTGATGTATATTTCAAAGCAAATCGGGTGTCCTGTGTTGTTCCGGATGCGCAGGTCTTTGTACCCATAAACGACCGTAGCATCCGCGCCGAGCGGCGTAAACCTTTCCACTTCCGTGTATATATCTAAAGAATGGCTGTGCCGTTCCAGGATGTCAAGCCCGGCCATCAGGGCAAGGTGATAAAGGATACCGGCTACCTGGCATATCCCGCCACCGTAGGTGAACTGGATTTTTCCATTGACTAAATTGCGGCTCAAGCCATGATGAATGCCTGTGTTTTCTAATTAAACTCGTCCTAACTTATACTGATTTATTGTACTTTGCTATGCGCAAAACCTCGCAGGTCGAGGTATAACTTTGAGAAATTTAGGAGGTAACTTGAAGTTACCGCCTAAATTAACCAACCTCCTTAAGTTGGTAAAAATGTCCAGTAGTATGGGCGAGGATACACTTAGTTCGCAATCTGCCCCGATTTTGTCACGCACTCAAATCATTTTATATATACAACGAACTGAGAACACGGGCAAGCGATGCGCTAACCCGTCAGGCGCTAATTTCCAGCAATTATAATTTATTGGAAATAGCTATCAAATCTGCTACACTCAAAGAGCGTGTGAAAGCTTTTGACTATGCCGAGTTTGGTAAAGCCAGCCTTTTGTTGGCTACCTTCATTGAACAGCGAGCCATACGTGTGGCGGGGGTACCGCAAGAAGTACTCGAAAAAGAATCACAGCTAAAGATTCAATTAAGTTTTTTTGAAAAACAAATTGCAACCAAAGTTGACAACATTGATTTTTCCAATATAACGGAGACTAAGTATCTCCTTGATTCCTTGAAATCTAAATTGGCCGAATTCAAATTAAGTATAGAATATAGCCCTTACTATCGCCTCAAGTACGACCTCTCCACCGCTAGCCTCCCTTACGTACAAGACACCCTGCTCCAGCCCAACCAAACCCTCCTCGAATACTTCGTCGGCGACAGCAGCATCTTCATTTTTACGGTGGCTAAAGGGAAATACGATGTGATGGAAGTCAAAAAAGACTTTCCGTTGGAAGACTGGGTGAAGCAGTTGCAGCATGGATTGTACGGCTACTACGGTTTGAAAAAATCGGAGAGAACGGACAAAGTCTATGAGCAAACCGTGCTGGAATATGCTGACATCGCCCCCAAGCTCTACGAAAAGCTCATTGCGCCGGTGAAGGATAAGCTAACCGGCGAACTCATCATCATACCCGATGGCGTGCTGGGTTATGTGCCGTTCGAGGCATTGCTGCTCACTGCGCCTCCAGGTCAGGTTACGAATTTCGCTACTTATCCTTTCCTCGTCAAAGACCACCGCGTCAGCTATTGCTATTCTGCCACGCTGTTGCGGGAAATGAAGGATAAAAAGCACAAACAACCGCCGACAAAATCGCTGGTTGCTTTTGCGCCATTTTACGAAGGCAGCTACGCCACAGCGGACAGCAGCGTTTCCATTGAGTTCGACACCCTCGACAACGGGCAGGATACCGTGCTCATAACCGACGTGGTAACCCGAAAGGAATATACAAAACTTGAGGCCAGCGGCGAGGAGACGGCTACGGCGGCCAAGCTTTGGAAAGGCGACTATTACCTCAATGCCGACGCTACCGAACAGCGCTTCAACGAAGTAGCAGGTGACTACCGCATCGTCCACCTCAGCACGCACGGCATCGCTGACGCGCGGGTGGGCGACTATTCCTACCTCGCTTTTGCGGAAGTGAAGGACAGCATCGAAAACGAATTACTCTATGTCCGCGACCTCTACAATCTGCAACTCAACGCCGATCTCGTCGTGCTTTCCGCCTGCGAGACTGCACAGGGGGAATTGCAACGCGGCGAGGGCATCATCAGTCTGGCCCGCGCTTTTGCTTATGCCGGAGCGAAAAGCATTGTGACTACCCTCTGGGTCGTGGACGATGCCGCTTCCAAAGATTTGATGAAGGAATTTTACCTGCAATTGCGCAAAGGGAAGGCGAAAAAAAACACCAAGGACGCGGCCTTGCAGGCAGCCAAGTTGAAATTGGTGGATGGTAAAGACGCCGTGCGGAAGCACCCGTTTTTTTGGGCGGGTTTCATCGCTGTGGGCGACATGAGCGCCATTAAATAGGATCTATCTTTAGATCCCGATGGCTGTGTTATGCTCAACCCCAAAATCAGTCATTTACGCGAGTGAACTCCCGTTTTTTGGGTCTTCGCCTGTCTTGCTCTCGAATTCTAAAGAACAGCTTCTTGACTAAATGGACAGACACTAAAAAGACCGTTGCTATTTTATTTCAACTGGTTGAATTGCTCCAACAGCTTGGCAGCTTCTGCTTGACGTGCATGTTGATTTTGCGCATCGGCAATCTCTTCCGCCATTTTAAGGAAATTGGTACGCTCCGCAGGCGCTTGGGCTAGGTAAGCCAGCATAAGGTACCACTTCGCATCCTGGTTGTTAGGGGCAAACCCGTTCGCTGCTACCAGTTCGAATTCAGTTGCTGCTTTTTGGTATTTTTTTAGCTTGAAATAGGCATGCCCGCGCAGGTAGCGTACCTGGCTTTCGTTGCCTGCTTCCGGTTTAGAAAGCAATTCAATAGTTTTTGTATACTGTCTTGCATTAAATGCAATCTCGGCTTCCTCGACAACTGATTTTTCGGTGTCACTGCCACGTTGGCCGCTGTCAAAAGATGGCGTTTCGTACTCGTTGACAGCCAGCGCAAGGTAAGCGCTTTCCTTTTGAGAGGTTGGTTCTTTCGAATTGGGAGGTTTTTTGGGGGCTGTCGGTTTAGCGAACGGTTGTTCCTCCTTTGTTGGCTCATTGGAAACGACCGGGTTTTGCTCCTTCATCGGGTCAAAAGGAGCATTGGCAGGTGCCGTGGGACTTACAGGCGTATTGTCCTCTGACCACAGGAAAAAATAAACGCCTCCCAATACAAAAACAGCAGCCCCCAGCAATGGCAGCCACCGTTTCCAACTGCCTGTACTTGGTTGGGGTATTGGCAGTGGCGCGGGAGGTTCGGAAAAAGGATTGGGCGGCGGATTGTCCTTCCACTTTGCCATTTTGGATTTCAAATCCTTTTCCAAAATCAGCTCCATCGCATCGTGTTCCAATCGCTGCATCTCTACCTCGATGGCAAGGTCTTCGTCCTGCGCCAACGCCTGCTCGAAGGAGCGAGACTCCTCAGGGGGCATCCGCCCTGTGAGAAATGCTTCTATCTTGTCGGTATGTGGGCGGCTACTCATTTTTTGTCCTGATATTTAATGCTTTGAGCAAATGGGGATTCCGATCGAACACCTCCTTAAGCCGCTCCGGCAACGGTACGCTTGTTTCTTTGCCATTTCCGGGCTGCTGAATCCCAATAACTCCTTGATTTCTTTCATCGAATAGTCAAGTTTGTAGTATTGCAGCAATTCCTGGCATCGGGTGTCAAGTTCGGCAATAGCTTTTTCCAGAATTTCCCGTTTTTCGCTTTCGAAAACCTGGGCATCTACACTCTCTACTTCGCCATCGTAATGCTCCGGTTTCAGCTCGGAGACGGAGCCTTTTTTACGGCGATAGGTGACCCAGTGCCATTTGGATATTGCCAAAAAGTAGGTACGGAGGGTGCTTTTTCCATCAAATCGCCCCTGCCGGATATTCCGGTCGAAGATCACCGCAGTCTCCTGGAAAACGTCCTCGCCATCCTCGACGTTGCCGCCGTGGTTCTCAACATAGTGGAGTACCCAGCCCCGCAAGGAATCTTGCCTGCAAAACTGGTACAGAGCCCAATCCCGTTGCCGTGGATCTCCGTTGCTTATGGCTTCTATTAGTTGCTGGTCAGAATACTTCATTGGGTTAGTGCAGGTATCGGGCAATTGGTGCCCATTTGGGGATCAAAATTAATAAAAAAACTCACCCCACCGCCTTCACCCGTTCCTTCAGCGCAAACAACTCATCCCGAAACTGCGCCGCCGTCATAAAATCCAAATCTTTGGCGGCTTGCTTCATTTTCTTTTCCGTGTCGGCCATCATTTTTTCCAATTGATCGCGAGTGAGGTAGGCGATGATCGGATCGGCGGCCAAGCTCGCGTGTTCCGGCTCGATGTAGGCCTGCGATTTTTTGCCCCGGATGTCGAGGATCGAGCTTTGGTTCAGGATTTCTTCCCGGGTTTTGCCCACCGTTCGCGGCGTGATGCCGTTTTCTTCATTGTAGGTCGTCTGGATGATGCGGCGGCGATTCGTTTCGTCAATGGTGCGTTGCATGGAATCAGTGACCTTATCCGCATAAAAAATAACTAAACCATTGACATTACGGGCTGCGCGGCCTGCTGTTTGGGTCAGCGAGCGGGCGTTGCGCAGGAAACCTTCCTTGTCCGCGTCGAGAATGGCGACCAAAGAAACTTCCGGCAAATCGAGCCCTTCCCGCAGCAGGTTCACCCCGATGAGTACGTCGAATTCGCCGAGACGCAGGTCGCGCAGGATTTCCACGCGCTCCATCGTTTCCACCTCCGAGTGGATGTAGCGCACTTTTACGTTCAGTTTTGCAAAATATTTGGCCAATTCTTCCGCCATGCGTTTGGTCAGGGTGGTCACCAGCACGCGTTCGTTGCGTATGACGCGCTGTTGCACTTCGTCTAACAGGTCGTCAATCTGGTTAAGGCTGGGGCGCACTTCGATGGGTGGATCGAGCAGGCCGGTGGGGCGAATCAGTTGTTCCACAAATACGCCGCCGGTTTGTTCTAATTCATAATCGCTGGGCGTTGCACTCACGAAAATGATCTGGCTGGTCATGCTTTCGAACTCCGTAAAACTCAGCGGGCGGTTGTCCATCGCCGAAGGCAGGCGGAATCCAAAATTCACTAAGTTCAGCTTGCGCGCCCGGTCGCCGCCGTGCATACCCCGAACCTGCGGAATGGTGACGTGGCTTTCGTCAATCACCATCAGGTAGTCGTCGGGGAAGTAGTCAAGCAGACAGAAAGGGCGCGTGCCAGGTCTGCGGCCATCAAAAAAGCGCGAGTAGTTTTCCACGCCGCTGCAATAACCCAATTCTTTGATCATTTCCAGGTCGAAGGCCGTACGCTCCCGGATGCGGCGCGCTTCCATGTGTTTGCCTTCGCGTTCGAAGTATTTTTCCTGACCATGAAGTTCGTCTTCTATTTCACGGATGATCTGGTGCATGCGTTCTTTGGGTGCCACGTAGAGGTTGGCGGGAAAAATGGCCGCCGTGTCCATAGATTCGATGCGTTTGCCCGTTTCGATTTCGATGCGTTCGATGTTTTCGATTTCATCGCCGAAAAACGTAATGCGGTAGCCGTAATCCACATACGGCAGGTTGATGTCCACCGTATCGCCGCGCACGCGGAAAGTGGCGCGTTTAAACTCTATTTCCGTGCGGGAGTAGAGGATGTTGACCAAACTGTGCAAGAAACCGTTTCGCGAAATTTTTAAGCCTTTTTGGATGCGGATGATCCCGGTTTTATAATCCTCCGGGTTCCCCATGCCGTAGATGCAGGACACCGACGCCACGATGATGATGTCGCGCCTGCCTGACAAGAGCGAAGACGTTGCCCGAAGCCGCAATTTGTCTACCTGCTCGTTGATTTGCAGGTCTTTTTCGATGTAGGTATCTGTAACAAATAAATAAGCCTCTGGCTGGTAGTAGTCGTAATACGACACGAAATACTCGATGGCATTGTCGGGAAAAAATTCGCAAAACTCGCCGTAGAGCTGGGCAGTCAGGGTTTTGTTGTGGGTCAAAACCAGCGTGGGGCGGTCCAATTGGGCAATCACATTGGCCATCGTGAACGTTTTACCCGAGCCGGTGACGCCCAGCAATACCTGGGTTTGCTCGCCCGCTTCGATGCCTTTGACCAATTTTTCAATCGCCTGCGGCTGGTCGCCGGTCGGTTTAAATGGAGAAACCAGTTTGAAACTCACAGTAGCCTTGTTTGTTGTGGTGGAAGAAAATGAGAACGCGAAAGGAAAGCGTAAAGTTCAGTTTTTCGGATGAGCGTGGTGAATATAAACCTCCACAAAATCTGTACAAATAAAAGCCCAACATGCTCTAAACGGAAAGGGCTTTGAAAAGAGCGCTTTAACCCCTGTTTTTGTAAAAAAGTACACGTCATGACCGCTACGTCTCAAAAATTAGTATTGACAATACCCGCTTCTGAAATGGCCGCCTTTCTGGAAGTTTTGAAATCGTATGATTTTGTCAAAGTTGATCAATTTGATGATATCATCGCGCGGTTTATGAAGAATGCTCCCAAAAATGCGCCTGTTTCAGAAGAAGAGGTTGCAGATATTCTCATGGAAATGCGCTATGAAAAATCACCGACTTCAACCAAATGAAAGTCGTTTTTGACAATTGACATTGAAAAAAGAACAGCCAATTTCAAAGATGCAAAAGACAATTACTTGCTTGATCTGTGCAATACAATAGAAGCGGATTATTTGGTAACTGGCGATAAACTCTTGCTCGCCTTAGGGTCGCTGAAATAATAACTGTCCACTTTTCCAGGAGGTCTTTTGTGAGGTGCTGGGGTTTATTGATTCTTGACTATACTCATTCTGTTAAAACAGTCCCCATCAATCCCATTATTCCCACCGTCATCGCATTCACCCCCGTCCTGATCGTCGTAGGCGGGTGCGTCAAAAATCTGGGCGAATGCAAAGAAGGCAGCACTTCCTTTGGCTTGCCGTCCGCGTCAAATTTAGCAGGATCCACCGAACCCAGCCAGAGAAAAGAAAGTGGAATCCGGCCCCCGTCGGCGTAGTGCGCAAAATCTTCAGCGAAGGTATACGCCGGTTCTTTCCGAACCCTGTTTTGGCCTAAATAGTCTACAAAAATCTCCTCCACTTTCGTGGTTAGTTCCGGATCGTTGTAAACCGATTCGGTGAAAAAAGAGAACGGCATTACCTTGGGAAACAGCGCTTCCGGAAGCCCCGTAGCAATGGCCTCTCCGCGGCAGATGCGTTCGATGGCCTCAAGGATTTGCAGGTACACGGCGTAAGAAAAACAGCGAACGGTCAGTTTCAACAACACCTCGCTGGGGATGACCGTGCCTTTTTGGGAATTAGTGACAAAAGAACCCACCGTGACGACAGCCGGTTCGAGTGGGTTCACTTCCCGGCTCACGATCGTTTGCAACCGCATCACAATCGAAGCGGCCAACACCACCGGGTCTTTGGTTTCGCTGGGGAACCCGCCGTGCCCGCCGACGCCCCTGACCAAAATATCCAAATGCGCCGCGCAAGCCATCGTCGGCCCTTTCCGGATGCCCACCGTGCCACCGGGAAGCGTAGGGCTGCAATGCCAGGCTAAGGCCAGATCGGGGCGTGGAAACCGCTCGTACAAGCCGTCATTCAACATTTTCCGGGCACCGTCGCCGCTTTCTTCGCCCAATTGACTTACAATGACCGCCGTGCCCGACCAATGATCTTTCAACGAAACGAGGTTGCGTACCACGCCCACCGAGATGGCTGGCACCATGCTGTGACCGCAAAGGTGACCAACATTGGGCATCGTGCTGCGGTATGGAATGTCGTTTTCCTCCTGGATCGGCAGGGCATCGTGGTCGTTCCGGTACAAGATCGTGGGGCCGGAGCCGTTTTCGATGAGCGCAACCACCCCCGTTCCGGCCAGCAGGGCAACCTGGTCGCAACCGGCTTTTCGGTATTCTTCCGCTTGTCGGGCAGCGGTATTGAACTCAAACAAAGTTAGTTCCGGGTTGGCGTGGTAGTGTTTGTGAAGCTCGAAAAGGTAGTCATAATTGGCTTCCGTAAAGGTTTCAATTTTTTGGATCAGCATATTATTCAGCGGCATGATGGTCAAAATTATGATCGTTCCAGCGCTTTACAGCGAATTAAAAGAGGCGTTAGCCTAACACATTGGTTTTTTTTTCACCTTTTTGCAATGCAGGCAGCGCAACACCCCCTTCTTTGTATCTTCGTCACAAAGACCTTTCCTAAAGTCATTTTCACACAAGATACAAGATTTCATTCCGTAACTTGGGTAACGCATTGCGAATGCCTTAATTTGCATTCGAAAAAATTCTCAAAAACAGTTTAACATGAATCCAGCAGTACTCCCTACTTATTTTTCAAAAACATTGATTTGGCGATTGAACCGAATATTCCCGAATAGCATGGGGAGCAAACCTCGCATCATATTATTGGCGGCGATTTTGTCTTTGTCTTTTTTGGGACACCCAAATTTCGCTTTAGCACAACCCACTCAATTTGAGATATTAGGCCCTTCGGAAATCTGTCTTGGATCATGCTATACCTACACAGCCAATGTGATCAGCAATCCAAATTTCCCTGTTTTATGGACTATTCTGTCCCCGGACGGCACCACCTCGACGAGTAATGTCAGCCCTTTAGTTTTCTGTCCGGAAATACCCGGACCGCATTTCTTTGAACTGTATGGTTATATGAACGCCGGGGGACAAGTACCGGTGCTACTCGACACCCTTCAGGTGACGGTCTTTCCATTTGCCAATTACCAGATATTGTCCAACGTAGCGGAAATTTGCCCTGCGGCAAACCACCAGGGTGAGCCTGATCTCAATGACTGCGAAAAAGTTTGCGCCGGCAGCACCGTCAGTTATTTTTTATCGGGCACCCCCGGCGGCACCAGCAGTTTTGTTGTCTGGACGGTTTCCGGCGCGGAAAGTTATGTGATTGATCCCTCTTTGCAGCGGATCACCGTCACCTGGGGAGCGGCAGGCAGCGGCAGCATCAATGCATTCACCCAGGACAACGTCTGTCCGGGCGAAGGTTCCCTTTGTGTGGAAATCCTCCCCGACCCGGTCGCTTCGTTTACAACGGTTCCGCCGGCTTCGGGCGATACGCTCCAGGTTTGCCGGGGACAGGAAGTTCAGTTTCAGAATACGAGCCAGAATGCCACCAGTTACCGCTGGAAATTGGGTGCCGCCACAGCAGAAACAACTAATGTAGCTTATACCTTCAGTACGCCCGGGGTATACGAAGTGACGCTTTTTGCTTACAATGCCTGCCTTTGCAGCGATACGACTTCTTTGTTCATTGAAGTGTTGGATGCAGAAAATCCAGGATTGGACTGCATCGGCACGGTTTGCGAAGGCGAAACGGTTACGTATACGTCGGATGCAAGTTGCAGCAGCTTTATCTGGAATGTCAGCGCCAACGGAGACGTGCTCGGCGGCGGCGGCGCAGGCGATAATTTCGTCACCATCAATTGGCCAACGGGGCCTGTGGGAACCGTAGAATTGCAGGTGAGCAACTGCGGCAACCCCAATGTTTGCCTGGAACCGACCCTTGCGACCATCCCTGTTCTTTCAGACAATGCCGAAATTGCAGGGCCTGATCGAGTTTGCAAAGGCGAAACCAGCATTTATTCTCTGCCGGAATACGAAGGCACGACTTTCGTGTGGACGGTTTCTAATTTTGGAACCATCGTCGCCGGCAGCGGAACCCACGAAATTACTGTGGAGTGGTTTGGCGGCTTCCTGCCCAATCAACCCCAACTGGTCACCGTCGAATACGACAATTGCTACCTCGGTTGTGGGGGTTCTGACTCGTTGATTGTGAATTTCCGGCACGAATACCTTGCAAGCGGCGCAATCGAAGTTTGTGCCGGCGAAACGGCCACTTACACCTCAACCGATCTGCAAACGAATGCGACTTTTCCTGCCAACTGGATTGCCCGTGCATCGGATGGAACGGAGGTATGGAATTCCACCGGAACAACCGCAGTTATTAATTGGCCGGCAACTCCCGGTATTTACACCTTGTCTGTTACCGCAGCCGTTCCTGCCAATTATTGCACTGATCGCTATGACATTCGGGTTACGGTTTTGCCTCCCCCAGGTGCATTGAGCGCCATCGTTGGAGAAGCGGCGATCTGCCCCGGACTTGCCTACACATACGAAGCGGAAGGCGTCAGTCCAGCCCACAGCGTGCGCTGGGAGGTCAACAACGGCGGCACCATCACAACCTTTTACGGCAACCCGCTAAACGTGCTCTGGGGCAATACCGGCCCTTATGAAATTTCGGTCATTCAAATCAACAACAACGGGCCGGGCTGTGCCTCAGCGCCAATCAGTTTTACGGCGCAGGCCATCGCCCCTTTTACCCTGACGGGCGATCCGGATGTTTGCGAAGATCAAACAAGTGTGTTTAGCGCGCCGGCTTATGGACGGGTCGCGTACGATTGGGTGATCCTTCCCGCAGGCACCGGAACCATCACCGGCAATCCCGATTCAAATGTGGTGGAAATCCTGTGGCATCGGCCAGGCTCTGCGAGCATTCAACTGACGCTTTGCACCCAAACCGCGAGTTTCAACCTGGAGGTGCGGCCCACCCCCCGACCGGTAGTGCTTCACCCCGCAGAACTTTGCCCCAATCAAACGGCAACGGTTCAAACCACAACGACGTTCGACAGTTATGTTTGGGAGAACGAAAATGGAGCCATCATTTCCAGTGCCAATACGGCTGATGTCTTCCCCGGCTATTATTTGGTTACTGTCGAAAATCAATATGGTTGCATCGGCGATACGACTTTTTACGTAGATGGATTTCCGGAATCCCAGGTTTTTATTTCTACCCCAAGCGATCCTGGATTTTGCCCTAATGGCCCATTGGTTACCCTCTATGCCACAAGCAATACAGCGGGCTATTCCTACCAATGGTTTCACGATAACGCACCGGTGGGTACGGATGCGCCAACCTATGATACCAACGAGTTTGGCGCTTATGTGGTGCGGATTACAGATGCAAATGGCTGCCAGTACAATTCCAATATCCAATTGTTTTACGAATGCTGCACGGCTACGGGCGTTTGTAGTGGCGGTGGTGGTGGCGGCAGCCCGGGCGGTGGCGGTGGTTCTACCTGCCTACCGGGCACTGAAGTGCAAATGACCATCAACCCGACATCGGAATGCAATACCAGTGATTTTTTGGCCAATATTCCCAATCTGGTTCCCGGCACCATCGAATGGAATTTCGCCGATGCCTTGAGCGGTGCCAATAACTTTTCCAACCTCCTCAACCCCAGCCATACCTATTCACGGGCTGGCTTTTACCGGGTTTGGGTGCGTGCGCAAACACAGGTTGGTGCCAATCCAATGCAATTGTGCTGGGATTTAAAAGTAGATACTGCAGAATTAGCCACCAATTTTGAATGGGATGGCGCCTGCCCCAACGCGCCCATAGAATTTTCTGATTTATCCACCTTCCTTCCCATTACCAGCATCGCTTCGTGGTCCTGGGATTTTGGCGACCCGACCAGCGGGGTTGACAATACCTCAACAGCAACGAATCCAACGCATATTTTTGCAACATCGGGTATTTATACCGTAACCCTGACGGTCACCAGTTCGAGCGGTTGTACCTCAACGCTTTCGCAGCAATTAGAAGTCTTTGCTCCGCCAACGGTGAGTTTTGACGACCCGCCAATCGCCTGCGAAAAAATAGCCATTCCTTTTGTTGCGTTGATTGCTCCCAATGCCACTTACGTGGAATGGGACTTCGGCGATGCTGCCAGCGGAGACGCTAACCGATCGGAAGCTGTGGAAAGTTTTCACTTGTTCGACAATGCCGGAACCTACGCAGTGACGCTGTTCGCACAAAATATCTACGGCTGCCAAAACAGCTATTCGGCCAACGTGGCCATCGAACCAAACCCGCTCAGCGGCAACATAAGCCTTTCTGCGCCTTCTCCGATTTGTGAAGGCGACGAAACCACCCTGACCTCGCCTGCCGGGGGCGTTGTCTGGGCGTGGTCGGACAGTACCGCACTGAATGCAATTACGGTTGGCGCAACCGGCGTTTACGATGTAACCCTTACGAATGCAGACGGCTGCACCTACTCGCCGCCAGCTGAACGGGTGGATGTCATTCCTGCGCCCGAATCGGCCATCCGCGCAGTGGAATACAACCGGTTTTTTCAGCCAATTGCCTATTTCTATGAAAATTACGCCGCTTGCGAAGGCACGGACGTTTTCCTGCAAACCATCGGCGGTGCACAATATAGCTATCAGTGGTCAACCGGAGAAACGACAACGGATATTGAATTTTCAGAAGACCGGGGCAACCAACTTTCGGCAGGGGTTCACGACATCTTCCTGACGGTGACCGACCTGGCCAATAATTGTACCAATGTAATGACGTTCAGCATCACCATCCATGCTTTGCCTGCGCCATTCCAGATCAGCGCTTCGCAGGCCGGGCAGATTTGCGAAGGCAACCCAACGACTTTTTCGGTCGTCAATCCGGTCGCTGCCAACACGTACGAATGGAGCAACGGCGCGATTGGAACCAGCACCGAATCTGGCGAGGCCGGGGAATATTTTGCAACGGCCATCAATGAATTTGGCTGTGAACAGGAAAGTAACCACCTGGAAATTATAGCAGGACCGAACATCAGCCTGATTCCCAGCGGTTGCCACACGCGTTGCCGCCCGGATACCCTTTGCTTTGCTCCGGTGCCGGGCGTGGTCAGCTACCAATGGTACTTTGAAGGCGCACCCATCGCAGGCGGCAATGTGCCAGATGTCATTGTAAACCAAAGCGGCAGCTATTACGTGGAAATGACCAATGCCCTTGGTTGTACCCTCACCTCCAATCCTTTGGTGCTGGATTTATTCGATGGATTCGGCACGCTGGAAGGCGCTGTTTATTTTGATGTGAACAACAATGGCATTATTGACGCCGCCGATACGACCGTAAGCAACGTAACCGTTCAGCTTTCGGATGCAACCGGTCCATTGGGTAGCGTTACTTCTAATGTTGCAGGCAGTTATGCTTTCGCAAATTTGCCGGCGCCGGATGATTATACCCTGAATATAGATACCCTCAATTTGCCGGGCAATTACGGCTATGCCTACGCGATTGTAGATACTTCGCTCGCCGGTTGCGATGTGGTAGAAGTAGTCAACTGGCTGCTGCGTTGCGCGACGAGTCTGTCTTCCGTGCAACTAAGCGCCTGCACAGGCAGCACGGTGACTTACAACAATACGACGCTGGCGCCGGGCGCGCAACAGGATTTTACCTTTGCGGCAAGCAATGGCTGCGATTCGGTCGTGACGGTTTCGGTGCTGGAAATATTACCCGTGACCTCGTCGCTGCAACTAAGCGGCTGCACAGGCAGCACGGTGACTTACAACAATACGACGCTGGTGCCGGGCGCGCAGCAGGATTTTACCTTTGCGGCAAGCAATGGTTGCGATTCGGTGGTGACGGTTTCGGTGGTGGAAATTCTTCCGGTGACCTCGTCGCTGCAATTGAGCGCCTGCACAGGCAGCACGGTGACTTACAACAATACGACGCTGGTGCCGGGCGCGCAACAGGATTTCACCTTTACGGCAAGCAATGGTTGCGATTCGGTGGTGACGGTTTCGGTGGTGGAAATTCTTCCGGTGACCTCGTCGCTGCAATTGAGCGCCTGCACAGGCAGCACAGTGACTTACAACAATACGACGCTGGTGCCGGGGGCGCAGCAGGATTTTACCTTTGCGGCAAGCAGCGGTTGCGATTCGGTGGTGATGGTTTCGGTGGCGGAAATTCTTCCGGTGACCTCGTCGCTGCAACTGAGCGCCTGCACGGGCAGCACGGTGACTTACAACAACACGGCGCTGGCACCGGGTGCGCAGCAGAGCTTCACCTTTGCGGCAAGCAGCGGTTGCGATTCGGTGGTGATGGTTTCGGTGCTGGAAATTCTTCCGGTGACCTCGTCGCTGCAACTAAGCGCCTGCACGGGCAGCACGGTGACTTACAACAACACGGCGCTGGCACCGGGTGCGCAGCAGAGCTTCACCTTTGCGGCAAGCAGCGGTTGTGATTCGGTGGTGACGGTTTCGGTGCTGGAAATTCTTCCGGTGACCTCGTCGCTGCAACTAAGCGCCTGCACGGGCAGCACGGTGACTTACAACAATACGGCGCTGGTGCCGGGTGCGCAACAGAGCTTCACCTTTGCGGCAAGCAATGGTTGCGATTCGGTTGTGATGGTGACGGTGGTGGCTCTGCCAGAAGTCAGTTTCGATCAGCTTTTGGCACCGGGTTGTCCGAATATTCCCGATGGTAAAATTACTTTCGTCAACGTAAACGGCGGCGGCTCTTATGCCTATTCCATTAACGATGAACCGGCGCAGCTTTCGCCCTTTTTTGTGAATATTGCTGCGGGCGACTACCTTCTGCAGATCACGGATGGAAATGGCTGCACGGCAGCAACCGAGGTGACGCTGACCGCCCTCGAACCGCTGGCCGCCACAACGGAAAATGCGGAATTGTCGTGCGATGCCACGCAGCCCGCAACGGTAAACGTCCAGGTGGTTTCGGGCGACGATTCGCCTTTGAGCTACCAGTGGCAGGGCGGATCGAGCGATCCCGTATTGACGGTAACCACACCGGGAACGTATGCCGTAACCGTCTCCAATGGCTGCGAATCCCTGACCTTATCGGCGACTGCGGCGTATGAAGCCATTGGCGACCGCGCTTTGTTCTACGTGCCCAATGCTTTTTCGCCCAATTCCGACGGCATCAACGACGAATTCCGGGCTTTTATCAACGACGAAGCTTTAGTAGAATCCTTTGAATTTTATGTTTTTGACCGCTGGGGCAATTTGCTGATGCGCAGTGAAAGCCCTGATGCCCGATGGAACGGCGATTTCCGCAACCGGCCAATGCTTCCGGGGGTGTATGCGTGGCGTTTCAGGGCGGTGGTGCAGTATTGCGGGCAGGTGCAGGAGGTGATTCAGCATGGGGATGTGACGTTGGTACGGTGATTTGTGTCTGTTTTTATAGTCCGATAGCTGCGTTATATTCGACCCCAAAAACGGTCATTTACGCAAGTAAACTCCCGTTTTTGGGGTCGAATATGCCTTGCTCTCGAACTCTAAAGAACAGACATGGGACTAAATGGACAGACACTAATTTGTGTCTGTTTTTATAGTCCGATAGCTGCGTTATATTCGCGCTACAATCCAAACTGCACATACTTAATTGTTTTCCGCTCCGACAAATGGATGCGCTCGTAAAAGGTTTTGGTTTCCAATTCGGGCAAAACTAACGGTTGGGCATAGATGTCGTCGTTGTGGTAGCGCAACTTGACGTTTGGCTCGGCCGTTAAGGTATCCAGGGTGAATTCGTACAACTCCGGCGAATCCGTTTTGAGGTGGATCAACCCGCCCGGCTTCAGGATTTTCCGGTATTCGGCCAAAAAATTGGGCGCAGTGAGGCGGCGGTTGATTTTGCTGTTTTCGAGAAAAGGATCGGGAAAGGTAATCCAGATTTCGTCAATCTCTTCGGGGGCAAAAAACAGGGCGATTTGTTCGATGCGGGTACGCAGGAAAGCGATGTGGTGGAGGTTTTCTCCGAGGGCAATTTTTGCGCCTTTCCAGATGCGGGCACCTTTGACGTCAACACCGATGAAGTTGCGGCTTGGGTAGCGTCGAGCCAGGTCGAGGGAATACTCCCCGCGCCCGCAGGCTAATTCGAGGGTAATAGGGTTTGTGTTTCCAAAATGCGCGGATGCCCAATGCCCTTTCATATCGGCTGGCTGGCCATTCAGTCCTGCCAACTCCGGGAGTTTCGGGTCAAAATTTTCGTACACATTGGGAAGGGTGAGCAGCTCGGCAAATTTCAGCAGCTTATTTCTCTTACTCATTTATTTACTCACCTGATAAGAAACATTAAAATCATCGAGCACCATATCCATAATCGGATCTTCGCCGGGTTTGTAACCATCCCGCAGGTGGTAGCCGTAAAAGCGCCCCATCGTACTCCAATAAGTCGCTGTGAAGCCGCCTTTTAGTTCCTTGATCAGGGTATAGGTTGGGATTTGAAGCTCCCGTTCAACCATTTTAATGAGGAGGAGGCCGCGCGTTTTGGAAAGGCTTTTCAACGGGTCTTCAAAGCGCTCTTTGAGGTCGTTTTGCAATTCTTTCATGTATTTTTTGCGCTCGCGCTTGCGCATGTCGTCCGTATAATATTCGATTTCGCGGAACACTTTGACGGCTTCCACGGCATAGGGATAGACCTCGGCGGCAAATTTTCGGTATTTGCGGTATTTTTTGTACTCGTCGTCGTTGGCAAATTGCCGGGGCGAAGAGATGGAAACATCTTCCAGGGTAGCGAGAATGACCGTATCGCCGCAACCATCTAACATAAACGGAAAAACCTGCCCGTCAATGATGGTGTGTCCGGCATTTTGAGCCTTCAGGCCTGCGGCGGTCAACAAGAGAGCAATTGCAATGAGGATGTTTTTCATGTCTTGAACGTTGTGATACTGGCTGCGAAGTTGAACACTATTTTTGTTAATGTCAAACAGAATTTGCTTTGTACAGATACAACGTTCAGACCGCTGTGCTGTTGCAAGGTAACGGGGATTAGGAAAAGATTAACGAAGGAAGTAGCCGGGCGTTACCTTAGATATGGAAGAAAAGAAGCAAAAGATTTTAAAACCACCTATTGTTTTACAAACTTTTCCGCGCCCAATACCGCGCCATCTTTCATAAATTGCAACACATACAAACCCGCCGGCCAGCCTGTTACAGGCAACGATACTGAAGTACCGGTCAATTCTTTTTGAATATCCTCCACCAACCGCCCCTGTGCATCGAATATGCGCACCTGCACCCAGCC
>Ga0163148_10001137_pt1 | contig 35221 bp, 40 predicted proteins | sample OliLakLV19MP7P2_FD_148606 | JGI IMG/M metagenome (GOLD analysis project Ga0163148, IMG submission 148606) | Freshwater microbial mat bacterial communities from Lake Vanda, McMurdo Dry Valleys, Antarctica- Oligotrophic Lake LV.19.MP7.P2 | ecosystem: Environmental > Aquatic > Freshwater > Lake >... | reverse complement strand
TAATAACATAGTATAATACTTTTTATTAAAAAGTCAAGGTTTTTTCGTTTGAGCGAGAATACACTTTTATAAAACATTGCGCAGAAGAAAATTGCACGGTTTTTACAAAGTAAAAAATTTTCTCCGAGCATAACAAAACCCGGCACCAACAAAATTTATGTGTGTTTTATAAAAATATATTTAATCCTCCCCCAGCCTTAATTTTTATTTTACCGTTTCAGCAAAGCGCTTCGCTCGCAAGGGCCGCGCTATTCGCGCCCGCACTTTGCGAGACCTTATCCGAATATGGTTTTAATACACCCACCGAAAAATATCTGAAAAAAATTAAAGCGAGGTAAGTTTTTGCAAACACAAAAAAATCTCCACCCTGGGGTGGAGATTTTTTATGGGCCAACAGCTGACAGCTCAAAGCTATTTCTTCTCCTCTTCTTTCTTAAACGGAAAACCTAAATGATCAAAAAATGCTTTTGCCTCTTTTTTATTTTTAGCAGTCGTAACTATAGTTATAGCAAGACCAAATACATCCTTAAGTTCTTCATCGGCAACTTCTGGAAAAATTGTATGTTCCTTTATACCGAGTGTGTAGTTACCCATATCATCCATAGCCTTAAGAGAAATACCTCGAAAGTCTTTTGTACGAGGAAGAGCAACATTAAGTAGTTTATCTACAAAGTTATTCATACGAGCACCTCGAAGAGTTACTTGGTAGCCCACAGGATCTCCTTCACGAAGTTTAAATGAAGCAATTGATTCACGAGCAACTCGGAGAGCTGGCTTTTGACCAGTTATTTGAGCAAGACGCTTAGGTACAAGCTCTTTCTTCTTTGGGTCCTTGAATGATCCAATACCAACACTTAGAACAACCTTCACAAGCTTAGGTGCTTGCATACTGTTTATAAGACCAAAATCTCCTTTCAGGGCTGTAAATGTCTTTTTTGCTTTGTCTTTTGTAAGTTCCATATCGTTTACTTAATTACTGTCTTACTTTTCGTAGCAACACGAACTTTCTTATCACCTTCCATCTTCCATGAAATACGTGTTGATTTTTTTGTTTTTGGATCAATAATTGAAACGTTAGAAACATGAATAGGAAAAGTCTTTTCTACAATCTGACCTTTCTCATTACTCTTACGAGCTTTTTGATGATGTTTTCTAACATGAACACCTTCAACAAGGACTTTGTCTTCACGAGGAAATGCCTTCAAAACTTTTCCTGTTTTGCCTTTGTCTTTTCCTTTAAGAATTATTACGTTGTCGTCTTTTCGTATTTTCATATTCAAATAGTTACACTACCTCTGGTGCAAGTGAAGTAATTTTTTGGAAACCAAGCTCTGTCATTTCTCGAGGTATTGGACCGAACACACGTCCTGCAATTGGATTACTCTTACCTTTTTCAATAAGAACTACTGCATTTTCATCAAAACGAACATATGATCCGTCAGCTCGACGAAACGCTTTCTTTTGACGAACTACCACTGCATGAAAAATATCTTTCTTCTTAGCTGTTTTTCGAGGCTCAGCTTTTTGTATAGAAAGTACTACAATCTCTCCTATTTCTGCGTAACGCTTTTTAGATGAACCAAGTACTTTGAACACACGACCGAGTTTTCCTCCGGAGTTGTCAGCTATTTTTACAATAGAACGTGGTTGTATCATGGTAATGTATTACGCTAAAACCTTAAAATTCTTATCTTTAGAAATTGGTCTTGTCTCGACAATAGTAACCTTATCTCCTATTTTCTTTGTGTTACCAGCATCATGAGCCTTCAATTTCTTTTGTTTTCTAATAAATTTATGATACTTAGGGTGTTTTACATAACGGTCAATGCGTACCACAATCGTATCTGTCATTTTGTCAGACACAACAACACCAGAAAATGTCTTTTTTCTTGATTCAGTATTTTTTTGTGTTGTTTCTTTTTCCATACGGAGAATTAACTATTTTTACGAGAATTAATTTCAGTTAAAATTTGGGCGATTTCTTTTCGAGTGTTTTTACCCTCTTTTACGTTTCGAGCCTTACTTCCACTACTTCCAAAACGAAAATTTCTAAGCTGTTCCTGCTTATCCTTTAGCATTTTTGCTAAATCTTGTTCTTTTGTGGTCTTTAATTCTTTCATGATGACTTCGAAACCTTACTATATTTTAGTGAAAAAGACAATCTGCTATATGCGTTCAATGATTTTGGTCCGAACTGAAAGCTTAGTTCCCGCCTTACGAAGCGCTTCACGAGCAATAGCTTCCGGCACACCATCAACCTCAAAGAGCATTCTACCTGCCTTAACTTGAACTTGATAACCCTGCGGATCACCCTTTCCCTTTCCAAGTTTTACTTCAGCTGGCTTTTGAGTGTAGGGCATATCAGGAAAAACCCGTATCCACACTTTTCCTGCCTTACCAACAGCGCGCGACAAAGTTTTTCGTGCAGCTTCAAGTTGGTTTGAACGAATACGTCCTTGTTCCATTGCTTTAATACCAAATGAACCGAAAGCAACAGTTACACCTCGTGTTGCAACACCAGCTTTTGATGCATTTTTTCTAAAGGTATGCCACTTTCTGAATTTTACTTTTTTAGGGACTAACATGATAGTTATACTTATTTCTTAGCAGAAAAAATATCTCCTTTATATATCCATGTTTTTATACCAAGCATTCCATACGGAAGTCGTGCTTCAAAACGAGCATAATCAACATCAGCACGAAGTGTCTGAAGTGGCACTCGTCCTTTTTTAAGTTTTTCAGTACGAGACATTTCTGCACCACCAAGACGGCCTGATAATTCTATTTTTATACCAAGTACATCTCGATTAGCCATAACCTTCTCAACCATTTGTTTCATAACTCGGCGAAATGGTAGACGCTTCTCAAGACCTTCTGCAACCATTTGTGCAACGATTTGCGCATTAGATTCAGGAGACTTAACTTCTCGAATATCGATTTTAAGTTCTTCTTGAGGACTTACTTTTGCACGATGCATAAAAGAAAGGATATCTTGACGTAGTTTCGTCATTCCTTCTCCCTGTCTTCCAATAAGAGCTCCTGGGCGAGATGTTTCTATGATGATACGAAGAGTATTTTCACCACGTTCCATTTCAACAGAACTTACATAATGTCCTCGTAGTTTTTCTTCTAAAAATTCTCGAACAAGTGTGTCCGCCTTAAGAAACTTTTTAAAATTACCTTTCACACCAAACCAACGAGATTTCCAATCTCTTAAAATTCCTAGTCTGTGTGCGTATGGGTGAACTGTATGGGTCATGATATTAACTGTTAGCTTTTAGCTCGTCTGCCGACAATGCAGGCTTATTGCTTTTAGATTTCTTTAACTTTGGTTCTTTCTCTGTCAATATAACCGAAACATGACTTGTTCGCTTTCTAATAGGATTAGACATACCTCGTGATCGTGGCATGCGACGATAGAGTATTGCACCACCATCAACTCGGATTTCTTTAACTATAAGATTCTCTTCTTTTAAATTTAAATTTTTTGCATTTGAAAGTGCTGAAGCAATAAGCTTTTGAAGTGGAGCAGAAGCTCGTTTTGGCATGAACTTCAAAGTCTCAAGAGCAACAGAGATTTTTTTGCCGCGCACCATATTAGCAACAACTCGAGTTTTTCGAGGTGACTGTCTGTAATCATTTAATTGTGCGTGTGCGTCTGCCATATATTATTTCTTAGCTTCAGTTGATGCTTTAGCCGAAGAAGCTGCAGCGACCTCAGCTTCTTTCTTCTTGGTTTCAAGTTCTTTCTGCATCTTACCTCCGTGTTTAACGAACTTACGTGTTAAAGAAAATTCACCGAGGCGATGACCTACCATGTCTTCAGTAATAAATACTTCAACATGATCTCTTCCGTTATGAACGCCAAATGTAAATCCAACAAATTCAGGAGCAACCACACAAGCACGTGACCATGTTTTAATAACACCAGTTGTACCAGGCTTCTTGCCAACGATCTTTTTCAAGAGTCGTTCATCTACATACGGACCTTTTTTAAGGGATCTTGTCATAATTAAAAAAACGCAGAAACGCGTGAAAATCATACTATCAGAGCCAGAAATAAAGTCAAATAAAGTTTTGTCTCGTTCCCTCCTCAAAGCAAGTAAATGAGGCATTAGGCGAAACGACAGGGAAAACTTTGTTGGATATGTATCGACCCCACCAACCCTTCCTTCATGTGCGAATCGAACCCCGAAGCAAAGCTTCGAGGTTCGATTCGCACTCACAATAAATAAAAAACCCTCTCCGTATGGAGAGGGTTTGAGTTTCGTATTTCAAATTTCGATTGTAGCAAAGAGTCTCATTCGAGCAGACTCTACCGTGATCCCAAATTTTTTGCCGAGAGCATCATAAAGAAGGGAGTTATGCTCTCTAAGCTCACGTAGAAGAGCTAGGAACACGTGATTAACACACGGGATTCCAAGTTCTGTATCACTTGCCTCCTCAGGGACTTTTTCATCCAAAACAAAACGAGATCTCTCGCTCAACTCAACAATAACATCAAATTCGTCTAGTCGATTCTGAAGGAGGGAACGAACGAGAGAAATAACCCAAGAAGGTACAGTACTCTCGTTGCGAAAAATCTCAGTAAAATTCCAGTGTTTGTTTACTCTACACAAAGCAAGAAACAGGTGTTCTGGAAAAATACTCCTAGAACCATACTTTTTTGCCTCAATCCCAGCCTGATCAATAAGCTCCTGAACACTAGTAGTACGCAAACGATAGTGATTCCCTGAAGACATAAAACCTCCTTGTTGAATTTGTTAGATTTGAAATGCAAAGGACAAAAAAATACCTCAAGAACGGTACCACAATAGATATATTATGTAAATATACACTCATATAAAATTTTACCTCGTCCTATCCCCGCTCAGAGCAGACGCAGCATGAGGCGAGGCAACAGGGAAAACTTTGTTGCAGGAGTATCAGCTCCGCCGACTCTTTTTGTACATGCGGATTCAAGCTCGAAGCAGAGCTTCGAGGTATTTTTTGTAATCGCAATAAAAAAACCGCCACATGTGACGGTTTTTTTACTTCTTTAGTCTTTTTTGTTTCTAACTTTTCCTACCTTACGACGAGAAACAATGTGTTGATTTGAGTATTTGTTTGGATTTCGAGTCTTCTGTCCTTTTCCTACTGGTTTACCCCATACGTTCTTCAAGCGACGCAAACCTCTACCTTGTCGCCCTTCACCTCCTCCGTATGGATGGTCTACAGGGTTCATGGCCGATCCTCGAACAGTCGGGCGAATACCTCTCCATCGATTACGTCCAGCTTTACCTTGATTTACCAAGTGTCTTTCTTCGTTTGAAACAGCTCCAACAGATGCCCATGCGGTTTCGATTACTTTTCGAACTTCAGTTGATGGCATTTTAAGATCAACGTATCCAGCATCTTTTGCAATCACTTCAATAAAGTTTCCTGCACCTCGTGCAAGTTTTGCACCACCTTGAGGTTTTATCTCAACGTTATATACAAATGTTCCTACAGGAATTTTAGCTAGTGGCAAACGATTACCAAGAGAAATAGGTGCACTTGGTGAGTTAATGTATTGATCTCCTACCTGAGCTTTGTTTGGTAAAAGAATATAGCGTTTCTCTCCATCCTTGTAAGCAACGAGCCCAATAAAACCACCTCGGTTTGGATCGTATTCAACTGTCTTTACGAAATATGGAATATCTATTTTGTCATATGTAAAATCAATCTCTCTGAAAAGACGCTTATGTCCTCCTCCCTTGTGACGAGTAGTGATTCTTCCAAACGAGTTTCTACCCATAGCTCTCTTAAAACCTTTTGTAAGAGCTTTTACAGGACTAGAAACTGTTAGAAACTTTTTATATGAAACGACAGTCATTTGACGACGTCCTTCTGATGTTGGTTTAAACTTTTTCATGATTATACAAATTCAATCTTATCTCCTTTCTTAAGAGTGATGTAAGCTTTTTTAACACCTGGTCTTACACCGTTCCTACCTCGAATAACTACATTCTTGGCTGGATTACGAACGATACGAACAACAAGAGGTGTAACTTTATAAGCTTCTTTAACTGCCTGTACGATATCTTTCTTTTGAGACTTTTCAGTAACTTCAAATACATACGTTCCTTTCTCTGAAAGAAATGTTGCCTTTTCAGTAATTCTTGGTCGAAGAAGAATACTTGATTTGTGCTGTAGGTGTATCGAAGGAGTCTTTGTACCTTTTTGTACAATTTCTTTCTTCTCAATTTTCTTTTTTGATGATCCGAACAAAGCCATAATATTATTTCTTACTTACCTTTTCTTTTTTAACTGCGGGAGTTTTAGCTACAATAGTTTTTGTTTTCTTAGAAACAGTTTTCTTTGAAGTTCCTAGAATTTTCTTACCTGTCTCAAGTTTCTTTGAAAGAAAGTCAACTGCACTCTCAGGATTTTCAATAACTGTAAATTTCTTTTCTAAAAGATCGAGAGGATTTATGTTACGAATCTTTCCAAGCGTTATGTTATTAAAATTTTGGAAACTTTTTTCAATATTAACATTACCTTCTTCAAGAGCAAGGAAAGCTGAGTTTTGTTTTTTCTTCAACATGGTTTCAAAACCCTTTATTGTAGAAAGTGACTTGAGAACATCTTTTGCATCTCTTGTTTTTGGAGCACCTAAAGTAAGTGAATCAACAAAAAGTATTTCTCCATCTCTAAATTTTCGAGAAAGGAGTACATACAAAGCTTTAGCTTTCATTTTCTTACTTACCTTTCGATCGAAGTTTTTATCATTTCGAGGACCATGAGCAACACCTCCACCTACCCAAATAGGTGATCGTGTAGAACCGTGACGAGCGCGACCGAGCCCCTTTTGTTTCCAAGGCTTCTTACCTCCTCCACGAACCTCTCCTCGAGTCTTTGTGTGAGCATATGGTACTCGAGCATTTGACTTCATTGAAGTAACAACTTGAACAATAAGATCTGCATTCCAAGGAAGACCGAATACATGTTCAGGAAGCGTGATTGATCCTGTTTCTTTTCCTTTTTGATTGTAAATCTTTGAAGTAATCATGGTATGTATTAACCCTTAATTTCAACAAGAGTACCCCTTCGTCCTGGAATAGCCCCTTTTATTAAAATCTCATTATTTTCTGTATCAACATAAAACACCTCGAGATTTAGAACAGTTGTGCGAGTATTACCCATTCGTCCAGCCATACGCTTTCCTTTTGGAACCTTGTTTCGAAGACCACTTCCGATAGATCCCGGTTCACGCTCTGAGTGCTTTTGACCATGACTTCGAGGTCCTCCACCGAAGTTGTAGCGCTTCACAACACCTTGAAAACCTCGTCCTTTTGAATTTCCAGAAACACGAACGGTGTCTCCAGGAGCAAAAATACTTGCAGTGATAGAATCACCCACTTTAAAGTCATCTGTCTTTTCAAGACGTAATTCTCTTACGTGAGCAAAGTTACCTAAATCCTTAAACTGACCCTTTTGAGCTTTGTTAATATTCTTTTCTTTGCGAACTCCATAACCAACTTGGATAGCAGTATAACCATCCTTTGCTTGGTCTTTAAGTTGAGTTACCACCAGTGGACCAGCAGAAAGAACAGTCACTCCATGAGCTCTGCCTTCCCCATCAAACACCTGGGTCATATTCTTTTTTGTCGCAAGAATAAATTTCATCCCGTTAGAGATAGAAAACGTACTTTGTTTAAAGGTACATTCCTATCTTAAAAATTAATTTCTGAACCAATCTATATATTAATAACGTTTTCGTAGGATATTCTAGTTTTTCTGTTCTGTCAAACCTTTCTGATATGCGAAACACAAGAAAATTAAACCTGTGGCACAATCTCTAACGGGACGAATATATTGCCTCCTCGATGAAGAGTGATACTACACGAGCCACCGGTCTTTTGCAAGCAAAACGCCGGCTTCTAGAGCTTATACACCAGATAATCAAAAATTATCTGGTGTAAAGCACTGGAAGTAGTTTACATAATCTTCACATCAATATTCACTCCTGATGGAAGACTCATGTTTGTAAGAGACTCAATAATCTTCTGGCTTGGGTTCAAAATATCAATCAATCGCTTATGCACCCTCATTTCAAACTGTTCTCGCGCATTTTTATGAACGAACGTTGAGCGATTAACGGTATATTTCTTTATTTCTGTCGGAAGCGGTATTGGACCCAAAACTTTTGCATCATAGCGAAGTGCAGTATCCATAATTTGTTTTACAGACACATCAAGTATTTTGTACTCGTACGCACGAACTCTAATGCGAAGTCTTTGAAGAACATCATCTTTCACTTTCTTAACTTTCTTTTCTTTTTTTGTAGCAGTTGCTTTAGGCATTATAAGTTTTTATACAATCTTTATTTTGAGATTTTAGTAACAACACCCGCACCCACTGTCTTACCTCCTTCTCGAATAGCAAATCGTTGCTTTTCTTCAAGAGCGATAGGGGCAACAAGTTTTACAATGAACTTAACTGTGTCTCCTGGCATAACCATTTCTGTTCCTTCTGGAAGTGTTACTTCACCAGTTACGTCAGTAGTTCGCACATAGAATTGTGGCTTATATCCAGTAAAGAATGGAGTGTGTCGTCCACCTTCCTCCTTCTTAAGGATAAATACCTCAGCCTCAAATTCTGTGTGCGGAGTAACAGATCCTGGCTTTGCAATAACCTGACCTCGAGTTACGTCTTCTTTCTTCAAACCTCGAAGTAAGATTCCTGCATTGTCTCCAGCCATACCTTCTTGAAGTTGTTTATTAAACATTTCAATACCAGTAATAGTTGTCTTCTGTATATCCTTAAGACCGATAATTGCAATTTCTTCACCTACCTTTGCAATACCTCTCTCAATACGTCCTGTTACCACAGTACCTCGTCCTTCGATAGAAAAGATATCTTCGATAGGCATAAGGAATGGCTTGTCGATTTCTCGAGCTGGAATTGGAATATATGTATCAAGTGCAGTCACAAGTTCATCGATCTTTGCAACCCACACAGCGTCTCCTTCGAGAGCTTTAAGAGCTGAACCTCGAATAACTGGAGCATTCGCACCATCAAAACCATTCTTAGTAAGGAGTTCTCGAACTTCTTCTTCAACAAGATCCAAAAGATCTTTGTCTTCAACCATGTCGCATTTGTTTAAAAATACAACAATTTTTGGCACACCAACCTGAGCTGCAAGCAAGATATGCTCACGAGTCTGAGGCATCGGACCATCAATAGCTGAAACCACGAGAACAGCGCCGTCCATTTGAGCAGCACCAGTAATCATGTTCTTCACATAGTCAGCGTGACCTGGACAGTCAACGTGAGCATAGTGACGAGCTTCAGATGAGTATTCAACGTGAGAAATAGCGATAGTAATAATCTTACTTGGGTCACGTCGTCCTTCTTTTTCAGAAGCTTTAGCAACCTGATCATAACTGATCGGCTTTGCAAGACCTTTCTTTGCTTGAACTGTTGTAATAGCAGCAGTCAAGGTTGTTTTGCCGTGGTCAACGTGGCCAATAGTACCTACGTTAAGGTGTGGCTTACTTCGATCAAAATTTTCTGCCATAGTAATTAAAAAATTAAATGATTTATTTGTTTTTTAAATTAAACGCGCGAGAACGGCTTAATCCAAAAAACAAACGTTAATAAAAACTTAGTCTTTATTTCTTTTTGGCCAGACACGCGTCTAAAAATTTATTCACCTTACGGCTCAAAATTTTTCGACGTGATTTTTCCTTACCACAGGAAAAATCAGACGCGTCAAAACAAAAACAGCGCAAACATGCGTACCGCCTATGGTAACAAAAGCGCTCCGTTTGTCAACGAAGCGTTTAGAATTTAGAAGATGTAATTTAGAATTTATAAAAAAAGCTCACGCGCGATGCGTGAGCTTGGTTCGACAACAGCGAGACTGCTGTCATTTAGGTACGGGAGGACCGGACTTCTCCAGACTCTCGTTGAGCCCGTCGACAGCCCCTTTGATCTCGATCAGTGCTCCATCGAGATCTTTGAAGAAAGCGAGCAAGGCACGATCTTTGTCGAGCTGCTTCATGAGTGCCGCAAACTCGGGCGAACCCATGGGTGGGAGAACAAACTTCTCCACCGGCTCAACATTCTGCTCGAGCGGTGTAACCGGCGCCTGGACGATCGACTGGTTGATCTCCTTCACACTCGAGGCACATCCGAAGATGGCCGAAAATGAACAGACGAGCGCAATCATGATGAGCTTTGACATAGAACCTCCTTTGACTCATTAGCGTTTTGATTATTTACGTTTTTCTATGATAGTTTGTGCAACATTAGCCGGCACCCCAAACAAAATTACCGCCCATGCGAAACGCAGGGCGGATTTTGTACGGGGCGAGAAGTGCCAACGTAAATTAAAGTGAGAATATTACTTTCTTTTTTCGATTATTGTCTGGGCGACATTTTGAGGCACGATATCATAGTGATCAAATTCCATAGTAGAACTTGCTCGGCCTTCTGACATAGACCGGAGTGTTGTTACATACCCGAACATTTCAGCAAGAGGAACCTTTGCTTTAATAACCTTAAGTTCACCTCGCTCTTCCATTCCTTCAATCTGTCCACGCTTTGAACTCAAGTGTCCTGTGATATCACCCATGAATTTATCTGGAGTAACCACTTCAATCTTCATAATAGGCTCAAGGATAACTGGCTTTGCTCGTTTTGATGCATCTTGAAAAGCTTGAGAGGCAGCGATTTTGTATGCAATTTCGGATGAGTCAACATCGTGATATGAACCATATGTAAGTTCACACGACACATTTACCACTTTGTAACCAGCAGAGATTCCTCGATCCATAGCTTCATGAACACCCTTTTCAACAGCAGGAATAAACTCTTGAGGAATAACACCTCCCTTGATTGAATCAATGAATTCAAAGTCATCATAACGAGAAACATTCTTTGGTATTTTCTTTCCTTCTTCCAAAGGTTCCATTGGCTTAATCGTAATCTTCACGTGACCATACTGACCCTTACCTCCAGATTGTTTAATATATTTATGTTCAGCTTCAGCTTCAGCAGTGATAGTCTCACGATAAGCAACTTGTGGTTCACCCACATTAGCTTCAACACCAAACTCACGCTTCATACGATCAACCATAATTTCAAGATGTAATTCACCCATACCTGAGATAATTGTTTCTGCTGTTTCTGCATTTGTTGAAATACGAAATGTTGGATCTTCATCAGAAAGTTTTTTGAGGGCCATGCCCATTTTCTCTTGATCAGCTTTTGTTTTTGGTTCAACACGAAGTGACACCACTGAATCAGTAATTTTGATTGGATCAAGAATGATAGGATTTTTCTCATCACAGAGAGTGTGAGAAGTTTTCGCTTCCTTCAAACCAATTGCAGCTGCAATTTCTCCCGCATACACCTTTTTTACTTCTTCACGATCATTTGCCTGAAGACGAACGATACGTCCAAGTCGCTCTTTATTACCTGTAGTTGAGTTGTATACATAAGAACCAGCTTCGACTGTTCCTGAATACACGCGGAAAAATGCAAGCTGTCCCACAAACGGATCTGTCTGAAGTTTAAATACAAGAGCTGAAAGTGGTTCAGAATCAGAAGCATGTCTTTCAACAGCTTCATTTGTATCAGGATTGATACCTTTAATTGCAGGAACATCAAGTGGCGATGGGAGATAATCAACAACAGCATCCAAAATAAGCTGAACTCCTTTATTTCGAAGAGCAGTACCAGTGAAAACCGGGTAGAACTTCGCCTCGATAGTTGCTTTTCGGATTGCTTTTTTCAAATCATCAACAGAAATCTCTTTTCCATCGAGAAAATCACCCATAAGTTTGTCATCATTTTCAACTGCCTTTTCAACGAGCTCAGCACGATACTTTTCTGCATCTGCCTTCAAGTTTTCTGGTATTTCGCCTTCAATAATCTTCTCACCCATTTCACCTTCAAAGCGGTAAGACTTCATTTTCAAAAGATCAATAACACCTTCAAAATTTCCTTCTTCACCGATCGGAATCTGCATACGAACTGCCTTTCTGTTAAGACGGTCTAGAATAGATTTAAATGATCGTTCAAAACTTGCACCTGTTCGATCGAGTTTATTGATGAAGCAGATACGAGGTACGTGATATCGATCAGCTTGTCTCCACACTGTTTCTGATTGAGGTTCTACTCCAGCAACTCCGTCAAATACCACAACTCCACCGTCGAGAACTCGAAGTGAGCGTTCTACTTCAATAGTAAAATCTACGTGACCAGGAGTATCGATAATATTAAAACGATGCTTGTTACTTAGATCAGTTTGGTCCGCCATATAGGTAGGATTCCAAAAACAGGTAATGGCAGCTGCGGTTATAGTAATACCACGCTCTCTTTCCTGTTCCATCCAGTCGGTTGTTGCCTCACCTTCATGCACTTCACCGATTTTGTGCTGTGCTCCTGTGTAATACAAAACTCGCTCAGAAGTTGTTGTTTTACCAGCATCAATGTGAGCAATAATTCCGAAATTTCGTACTTTTTCTAATGGATAGTCTCTGTTCATATAATTGTAAACTTGTAATCTTTATAAAAAATTTTCAAGCCAAGAAATTTTGTGATAAGTTCAAGGTTTTTTAAATTTTTACGACTAAGCTGTACGTAAGTAATGCGCAGAAGTAAAAATTTAAAATAACGAAGAAATTCTCCAAAATTTCTTGGCGACTACCACGCAAAGTGAGCAAAAGCCTTGTTAGCCTCAGCCATCTTGTGAGTATTCTCTTTCTTCTTAATTGCTTCTCCTTCGTTCTTTGAAGCAGCGATGATTTCTTCAGCAAGCTTCATATGCATTGGCATACCCTTTTTACTACGAGCTGCTTCGATAATCCACTTCATAGCCAAAGCTAAGCGTCGCTCTGGACGAACCTCTCGAGGAATTTGATAGTTAGCACCTCCAACTCGTCGAGAACGAACTTCTACTGTTGGACCTGCATTTCGAATAGCTGAGTCAAAAATTTCTACAGGACTTTCTACCTTTTCTTTTTCTTTAATAATCTCAAGAGCACCATACACGATTTTACGTGCAGCATTTTTCTTACCACTTTCAGTAACGTAGTTTACGAGTTTTGAAACACGAACTGAATCGTAGATTGGATCAGGTGGTAAAGGTTTTTTTGCTTTAAGTTTTCTTCTCATATTTATTCAGCTTTCTTAGGGCGTTTTGCTCCATATTGACTTCTTCCCTTTCTTCGTCCCTCTACACCAGTTGTGTCGAGTTTACCTCGAACAATAGTATAACGAAGTCCTACGTCTCGAACCTTACCACCTCGAAGTAATACCACAGAGTGCTCTTGGAGGTTGTGACCCATACCTGGAATGTATGCAGTTACTTCCATACCATTTGTTAAACGAACACGAGCAATCTTACGAACAGCTGAGTTTGGTTTCTTAGGTGTCTTAGTTGTTACTTTTGTACACACACCTCTCTTAAATGGAGCATCGAAGAAAACAGGACGATTTTTAATGTGATTAAAACCACGCGTAAGAGCGATCGCTCGTGATTTGCGAATCGACTTCTTTCTCTTTCTTTTTACGAGTTGATTTATTGTTGACATTGTGATTAAAAAATCCCGTTTCCGGAGTACGCTCTACTCTATACTAGACTCAAAAAAATGCAAGTTTTTGTATAAAAGACTTTTAAGTAAACTACAACAAAAGGCTTGCAACTGGTATACCTGTGAACAATTGAGCAAGCCAGAATATAACAGGTGTTATCGAACTCCAAAAGAAGAGTGCAAACATAAGAACTAGAACAATACCGTATTGTTCTAGAGAAGCCCTTAAAGAACCCATTCTATATGGAAGAAATGAAAAAAGTATTTTTGATCCATCAAGTGGTGGAATCGGAATAAGATTGAAACAAGCAAGAACTATATTAATAATCACGAGAATAAGCGAAAGTTCAATAAAAGAGCTTGGTAAAGTACCAATTCCAAAACGAATAACGAGGCCGAACACAAAAGCAATAAGAATATTTGAAAGAGGGCCCGCAGCGGCAACTAATGCTTCACCCCATTTTTGATTTTTAAAATTATACGGATTGTATGGAACTGGCTTTGCCCAACCCATAATAAAACCTGCATTGGTTATAGCTAAAAATAGAGGGAGTAGTATTGAACCAAATACATCAAGGTGGTACAGAGGATTAAGAGTAAGACGACCTTGATACTTGGCTGTTTTATCTCCCAAGGCGTATGCAGCAAAACCGTGGCTCACTTCATGAACCACAACTGACATAATAAGTATTGCTATGGAAAAAATTAAACTGATATCAGGCATAATTGCAGAATATATTTCCTTATGGTAACATCGGTGGAACATAAAAACAAAAATATGAGAGTGTGTCCAATTACAAAAAAAGGTTCAATCGTAGGAGGTGGTTACTCAAACCGCACTCGTGCTACTCAATTCAACCCAACAGGAAAAGTACGTAAATACCCAAATTTACAAAAGAAAAAGATCTATGTTCCTGAACTCAAAAAATACATTACCCTTATTCTTTCAACAAAAGCTATTAAGACGATCAACAAAAATGGTGCATTTGCAACATTGAAGAAAGCAGGAGTAATTTAAAACAGAATTTAGAATAAAGAAAAATCCCCGAGGCGTACGCCTCGGGGATTTTATTAATCTTGCTTTCGAAGAAGGATGTACTTTTCAATTCCAGGTTCTTTTTCGTCCTGAGGCAGACACTGAATAGTCAGAAAACCGTTGAGGTGTCCAATAAATCGAACAAGTTCTTCACGATCATTTCGAACAGTCATCCTTTCCTCAAAAAACATACTTTGAACAGGTACACTTCGAACCCCTTCAGGAAAAAGGACTTCCTGAAACTCTCCATCTATTTGACGAAGATGAGACAGTGAACGCGATTCTAGATTGAAAACCAACATGTCTCCATCCAGAATACAAAGATCTTCTCTGTTCATTATTTAAACTCCTTATGTATTAGCCTAAGTTGGGAACAGAAATCTACCGAGACACTATCAAAAAATTAATTATTTGTCTTTTTTATTAAAACTAACTTCTACAGGTGACACATGGGTCAGGAGAAAAAAGAGTATCGGAAACTCAGTGAGTTACGTAAGAAAACTTCCCGAACAATTCAATCCCCCCTTAGCTAAGCCAAGGGGATTTTGTATTTAATCCAGCACTCATTTTTTGAGGAGAAAAATAAGTGCTGGATTATTTTACCCTCCAAACCTTTCCATCTGATTCGAGAGTTATTGTGCCCATATCTATCGTACTTAATATCTTACTTCCCTCTTTAGTTAAAATATCTAAAACTTCTTTATGTGGATGACCGTATGAATTTCCTTTTCCTGCTGAAATTATTGAAAGTGCAGGAGAAACCATTCGCACAAACTCTTGGTCCGATGAAGTTCGAGATCCATGATGTCCAACCTTTAAAATATCACTATCTAAATTAATACCATCCTTCCAAACCAAAAAATCTTCAATGCTTTGTGGGGAATCTCCAGTAAGTAAAAGTGAATTATTACCATATGTCAGACGAGCAACAATTGAAGCGGTATTTGTCTCGAGATCATACACGTCTCTGTCTGGAAACAAAATAGAGATAAGTACTCCATCACCAAAATCAATTACCGTTCCCCTTCGCGCATAAAGTACTTGTGATTTTTCCAGAGAGACGTCCTTCTCGAGCTCCTTACAAATACCAGTACTGCAAGCCACACGCGGTTCAATAAAAAGACCAACTTCATACTGTTTTAATACTTCTGGAAAACCGCCGATGTGATCTTTATCAGGATGACTTTCCATCACAACATCTATAGATTTATCAAAAAAAGACATTGTTTTTCCAAGTTCTCTTAAGACAGTTTTATTGGGACCAGCATCAACAAGTATTTGTTTACCACTTGGAGTTTGTATAAAAATCGCATCACCCTGACCTATATTTAAAAAAGAGACCGTTACATTATTTGTACCACTGGAAAATACTACATAATAAATAAAAACATTAGAAAAAATAAGGAGAAGCAAAATGGCAAATTTTCCATTTTTCATAGCTTAATCGTAACATGTCACCAAACTACTTTTATTTCATAAAAAATTTGGTGCTGGTATCGCATAACTCATTGTGTCCTATAGGACACAATGAGTTATGCGATACATGACGGTAGTCTGACTAACGTCATTAGAGGGTTTCTTGGGTATTAAAAAACCGCTTGCACCCATGTGCAAGCGGTTATATTCTTCAAATGTACAAATACTAGTCTGAAGGGATCCGGCTCATCAGAGTTCCGTTATCAGTGAGGAATTCCCACAAATGACGATATTCTTCTTGTTGCCACATCATTTCAGAATATGTCCGAACATGTGCACAGCAAGGTAGCCTTGTTCCTTTGTGTTCAACAGGATTGCCAACAACACTAAGGATACCGCCCATCTTTACGGCCAACGAATCCCTGAAACAGCTCTTTACGAGCATGATCCAGTACTGAATACCAGCTTTAGCAGTCAGTTCGAGACTTGCCTTTAGCAAATGAGCCTTGAGCTGTTCTGAAAGGACACGTCGAGCAGGTCGATCAAAACAAGCAATCCACTCTTTCGAATAACAAAAGCGAGACAGTTCGCCAGTGTTCCAAACCTCCATACCACGAGGTACGGACAAGAGATTCCGAAGACCCCAAGATGGAAGAGACTGCGCATTATGGATCAGCCGAACTGCTCCAACAGGATCACCTTCGAATGTCACCAATCCAAACGACGAAAAGTTGTCCCACTTGTCTTTTTCAGTGTCTTTAGTTTCCCACTTACATTCTTTGACGAACACTTGATCTCTCACTCCAAAAAATTGTTTTGCCTCCTCCTCACTTGAAGCAAGAACGATAGACAAACGTTTGTCAGGAACAAAAATACTCGCCGAAGCGACTCCTGTTCCAACAGCTTTTGCAATACTAATCATGGCGGTCTCCTTAAAACAAAAAGGTTGCTGTTTTACACAGAATCGCAACAAGCGAGTTCTGGAGACAATTATATCGTCTCACACCCTTCCTGCCTCTTGACCTGCCCATTTGTTTATACTGAGCTGTCCCTCGCAAGAAGGACGTTGTTAAAAAAGTGTTATGTTAAGCGGTTTTCCGCATTTGATACAGAACAAACTATATACAGTCTGCATATTTTTAAAATATTGTCAACATCGCACTACCTCAAACACTCCTGTATACTTTAAACACTTATCAGCATTCTAAATACAAAAGTATGAAAAAATTTGAAGAAAAAAAGTTTAATATTCCAGAACTTAAGGGAATTTCGAAGAAAACTGTTGAAGAACACCTAAAGCTATATGCTGGATACGTAAAACACTCCAACTTAATCCAAGAACATGTAGTAGAACTTGGAAAAGATTCTGAAAAATATACATACGAACTTGGAGAAATCAATCGTCGTTTCGGATTTGAGTTTTGTGGCATGAGAAATCATGAATACTACTTCTCTGCACTTGAAAGTGGAGCAAAAAATCTTTCCGACAAAAGCGAACTTAAAAAAGCTATAGAAAAAGAATGGGGTTCATTTGATGGATGGCTTGCTCGATTCAAGGCAGTTGCACTCACACGCGGTATCGGCTGGGCAATGCTTTCGTACGACAGACAAGAAAATAGACTTATTACTCACTGGGTAGATGAACAACACTTAGGACAACTTGCAGGTACACAACTCGTTCTCGCTCTTGATATGTGGGAACACTCTTTTGTTGCTGACTATCAACCAAGTGGAAAGAAAGATTATATCAATGATTTCTTCGAAAATTTAAATTGGTCTGTTGTGGAGAAAAATTACACAGAAGCAACGAAATAAAAGCTTAATTCTATTGATATAATCTAAATATATCTGCCCCGTAGGGAGCTTTGCTCTCCTGTGTGGTTGAAGATTTTTTTGTGAACTTAAATTGGGAAGTGGTAGAAAGCTTTTTTGCAGAAGCAAAAAAGTAGAATTTAGAAGATAGAATTAGAAATTAGGATAAGCAGGGTCGCCTTTGGGCGACCCTGCTTTTTTTACACAAAGTTGTGTTTAAATCGATTCGGCACACATCAACATAAACAATAAGAAAGGGTGGTTATGGTCTCAAAGAACAAAGCGTTAAGGGATTTTTTTCTCGAGAAAGATCATAGTTGGCTAGCTTACGACAAGGTGTTAAATGCCTTTCGTGAGCTAACTAACAAAGCCCGTCCAACTGTTGGCGATATAGCCAAATTGCCAATGCAGAAAGTTTTCAACCAGAGAGGTATCGGATGGGTTACTATGCAAAGTCTGATCCACTTTTTTGAAGAGGAGAAGATTAAAACAAAATACATCTGGACACGCGAGCATCATGAGGTTATTTCCGGATGGAAAAAATAAAAGAAAAGAGGACGGAAAGATAAGAGAGACAGAAAAGAAAACGAAAGTGGTAAACAGTAAGCCGACAGCCATTTAGTTGTCGGCTCTTTTTTTACCCCATTTCCAAAATAAATACCCATATACGACATAAATTAAAACCATTAACCACAGTGGAAAATGAGAAATTTTTATTGAAGCAAATGGTAATGAGGCAAAAAATTCAACTATTTTAAAAATATACGAAAGGAACAAAAAAGATATAAAACCAAATGGAATTGAGAGTGTTTGAAAAACAAAACCAAGAGAGCCCGTAACAAAACTCACAAACATAGTGAGAGGAATAAAAGCCAGCACTAAAAGGTTTACCGGCAACGCAACTAGAGATAACTCCCCCATCATGTACAAAATAAGTGGTAATACAAAAATTTGAGTAGCGAGTGTTGAGGAAGTTAATTCTCGAATACCAAAACGTTCTGGTAAAAATTGTACGTACCTTAGAATAATTGGTGAAAAATTTACAAGTCCAAGCATTGCCACAAAAGAAAGTTGAAATGAAGGATCAAAGAGTAAAATTTTTGGATTATGTATAAGCATTACAAGTCCAGCTAAAAACAAAGCTCTGTTAGCGGAATAATCTCGCCCCAGCATCCGAGCAATAAGGACCAATACAACCATAAGTGAGGCTCGAACTACCGTTGCACCTGCTCCGGTCATAATTGCAAAAATAATAATTCCCATAATCCCAAATACACCTGCGAGTTGTTTCGACAAGAAAAAACCAAGTGTTTTAACAAATGATTCAGCGACAATAGTAATGTTGTAGCCAGAAAGCACCACGATATGTATAAGTCCCACCCTTCTAAAATCATCTAGTGTCTCCGAGCCAAGAGACTGTTTAGTACCCAATAAAAGTCCTCCAGAAAGTGAACTTGCAGGCTCCGGAACAACCTTTTTTATTTTATTTAAAAATGCACCTTTAAACGCAAATATATTTCTTTTTATAAAACCACCTTGTTCGCTTTCTATAAGTTCAATTTTAGGACGAAACATCTGATAAAAAATCCCATCTTTTGCTAAAAATTCCACATAATTAAACTCTCTACCTAAATCATTTTCAAAATTCTCTGGCTTTTTAAGAGTGCCTGTTAACTTTAATCTGTCACCATAGCTAAAAGCTGGATAAAAATCAGTAGTAATAATCCCCTTACCTTGAACTTCAACGACCTTATCTCCATACAATTTTTCAAACTGAATAGTTAAACGTACATTATTTTCTCTCTCGTCAGGCTCAGAGACTACAAACCCCTCTAGAGTAATAGCTTCCCCAATACGAATATCGAGCGCAGAATCCCCTCTTTTTAAATCACTTATTTGATAGTGAATAATCCCAAGAGCGAAGAATGAGATAATAAAAGACCCGAACAAAACTATTTTAAAGAATTGCGTAGATGAAGATATTTTTAAAAATATTCCATACACAAAAAATACTCCCGTAAGGAGTATCAGAAATGCTATTACAAAATAATTAATACTAATGAGAGATCTTATACCAATTCCCAAGGTGAAACTTATAATACCTACGTATAAGAGTTTACCTTGCATATATATTAAGTCTTTAGAGGGACCCTCCCGTTAGAGATAGGAAGTGTAATTCAATAAAGAACAGATATTTTTCTATGAAATTCACATTCTTTTTTTATTCATACGTGTCTTTCTAAATCAAACAGTTCCGTTCCAAAATTTTAAACTAGCAACAAATGTAACCAACACAACTAAATAAATTATAACAACATAACAAACTAAACCATCTCTAACGGGACCATCCCGTTAGAAGCAGGTCGCAATCTTTTAAGTTGAAGCTTTGGTACGACATCATTTTTAAATATTAAGATATCAGTGTGTTTATGTTTTTTATTTCGAAGAAAGACCACGGCTTCTAACGGGACCAGTCTGCCATGAGCACCTTTTCTTCTTCAGCAGAAAAAACTTTTTTAAATCGAGCTTTTTTGCCCTTCACTCGTGCTTCGCATTCAGCCCATACTTTGTGTACCTCAACCTTTCCTGCGATTTCACTTACATATGAATACGCTTTTCCAGCTGATTTCTTCTTTGTACTATCTTTTTCTAATTTCTTATTTGAATCAAGTGACATATCTAAAATGTCTTGTATGTCATATAAAGAAAACGATCCGTCATATAAAGAAATATTTTCTCCATCTGCAAAAGCAGTTGCAATAATATCAGCTCTTTCATTACCCCTAACCCCCACATGCCCCTCTATTTGCTTCCACTCTATATTTTTACCTTTAACTAACTCGAGTAGGGTTTCCCATAAATCTTTGTTTAAAACTGGCTCTTTGTTTACCGTAGTCCAATTGCGACGTTCCCATGAATACACCCATTTGGTAATACCATTTACAACATAACTTGAATCCGTGAATAGCTTTACACTTTTAGGTTTTAGGTTTGAGTCTTGAACATACTTTAAAGCTTCTATACAAGCTTTGAGCTCCATTCGATTATTTGTAGTTTTTTGTTCTCCTCCACCAATTTCCTTAACTTTCTTATCTGAAACAATAATTGCCCCAAAACCCCCAGGACCAGGATTTCCTCGTGATGAGCCGTCTGTAAAAATTATTATATCTTCCATATATTTAAAGTATATCAACTATTCGCAGACGTAGCTCGGGGCGGTTCATCCAAAATGATTTTTCCATAGTTGCAACAAGGTCACATTTTTTACCTGCTTCGGGCTTATTTTTAAATTGTTCTGGGTTCATAAAAAAACCAATTGCTCGTACCGGTTTATCCATTTCCCTTTCAAAACTAAGATCTAAATGATTTTTCTGTTTACCAAACATTTTTACAGCTTTTGGAGTAACATTTTTAAATATAAAAAGTGGTTTTGGATTTCCTATACCAAATGGTGAAAGTTTATCTATGTCATTCCATGTACCCCATGTCACATCATGAAGATCAAACTCTCTATCAAGATCAACAGTCTCATTTAAGCCATCATCCTGAACATTTTCACAGGCCTTAACTAGATCATCTTCAAGAGTGTGAATTGAATCTTTGGTGAGAGAAAAACCACCAGCAAGTTTATGCCCACCAAATTCTATAAAAGCATGTTTAGCCTTTTCCATAAGTCCAAATAAATTTACATTTCCATACGAACGGCATGATCCTTTTATTTCCTCACCACCATCTTGGCCCCATAGAAAAACAGGTCTTTTTATTTCTTCTGCTATTGAGTTTGCAGCAAGACCTAGTACCCCTGGTCTCCAATCCATACTTCCTGCTACATATACAGACCTCACACCTTCAGTCATGCTTCCGATACGTTTTTTAATATCCTTAACAATACTTGCTACAACACCTTTTCGCTCGTCGTTTATTTTATTTAGATAATCAGCTGAAGCAATAGCTTTTACAGGATCATCCTCTGAAAGAAAGTTAAAAGCATCTTGAGGGTGTCCCATACGGGATGCAGCGTTGATACGGGGAGTTATCATAAAACCAACATCATCTTCACTTAGATAGCGCTGATTGATATTAAGTACCCTAAGAAGCCTCTGTAGTCCTGGACGTGGGGACTTTCGCAAGACCTTCAAGCCAAAGTGCGCAAAGACCCTATTCTCCCCTGTAAGGGGCACCATGTCAGAAAGAGTTGCAATACCAACCATGTCTAAAAACCATTTCTCTGTTCCTTTTTTTAAACCAAAATCTTTTTTACTCAGAATTGCTTGAATGAATTTAAAAATAACTCCCGATCCACAGAGCATCTTCTCGGGATACACGCAGTCGGATCTTTTAGGATTTAATACTGCATACGCGGGAGGCAGTTTCTCTTTTGGTTCATGATGGTCAGTAATAATCACATCTATACCGTGCAACTGTGCTTGCTCAACCTCTTTATTATTAACAATTCCACAATCAATAGTAATAAGAAGTGAAATACCCTTATCCTTAAAAGTGTCTATCGCTTCCAAATGCAGACCATATCCTTCATTGTGTCTATGAGGTATATACACTTCTACATTTGAATATCCTATTTTTTTAAAAAAGTCCGAAAATAAAACAGCTCCAGGAATACCATCAGCATCATAGTCGCTGTAAATAAGAATTTTCTCTTTATTTTCAATGGCTTTTAATACTCGAAGAACTGCTTTTTCCATATCAGCAAATAAGTAGGGGTCGTGAGTATGAATATCGTAATCAGGATTAAGGAATATATTTGCTTCTTCTTGAGTTTCAATACCACGAGAAATAAGCAAACTTTGAAGGAGAGGTGAGAAACTTTTTAAAGCATCTTTATTGTTTGAAATAGGTCGTACCGCATACTTTTTCATTCTTGTTATTATACCCCAATAGAAATTTTACTCTCGATTATAATGGTGGTTTAATTTAACGAAACATAAAGTATACTATTGGTATGAAAAATACGTCATCAAAAATTTCTGACGAGGCAATACTTATGAAAACTGAACCGAACTGTATTTTTTGTAAAATTGTAGCCAAAGAGATTCCAGCTCATATTGTCTATGAAGATGACAATTTCCTAGCCTTCTTGGATATACACCCTCAGTCTCCTGGACATACCCAAGTTATTCCAAAAGAGCATTACAGATGGGTCTGGGACATACCTCAAGACCAAACAATATCGGGAAATATAGGAGACTATTTCAGGGTTGTTCAAAAAATAGCGCTCGCTCAAAAAAAGGTTTTTGGTATAGATTTTGTGAGAAGCAAAGTGTTTGGTGATGAAGTTCCTCATGCTCATATTTGGGTATTTCCTGATATCAAAGGACAAGCTAACAAAGAAGATTTCGAAGAAAATGCTGAGAAAATAAGAAACGAACTCGAAAATAAGAAGTAACAGATGTAAAAAAATCTCACCGTATACGGTGAGATTTTTGATTGTATTACACATTAGTTTTTTCCACTTCCTCCACTACCGATACGGTGTGAAAACCATTCATCTGAACCAGTATTAATCCGTACATTCTTTCTCCTCTCTCTTAAACCAGAAAAAAGCCACATAAGTCCAATTTGACACACTGTCACAAAAAGAATCCCTGTAAGCTTTTTTTCTGCCAAAAAATCAAAAAGCTCTTTAACGTCTTTTCCAAATGAAGTGTCTCGGAACAAAATTCCGAGACACAAAAGAAGAAAAATATTGGACATGACACATAAAGCACACACAATACCTGAAACAAACAAAAATCGATTCATGGTGAACCTCCTTTAGTAGTGTAAGTTTTGCACAGCCTACCACTTCTCCCACCCTTTGGACGAGTAGACTTCTTCGTGTGAACCAAGATAATAATACCTGCTCCAAACATGTACATTATCGCAACAACAAGAAGAGGGACAACCTGTCTTGGATACAACCAAGAAATACCAAGTAGAGCGACATACATCATAATCACACCCACCAACAAAAAAAGTATTACTCTTTTCGTTTCCATAACAAACATCCTTTCAAAGAAGTAGTTTCCTACCTTATATAAACAAAAATTACCACTAAAAGCTAGTGGCTAATTTGTACACTAAAACCTAACAGCTAATTCAAAACCTCTATTCCAGGAAGGGTTTCATTGGCAAGAAAATCAAGCATTGCACCACCACCTGTTGAAACAAAAGATAATTTATTAAATAAATTAAGTTTAGCTATAGCAGCTAAGGTATCCCCACCTCCGACAACTGAGTCTCTTTTACTTTGGGCAATAGCTTTTGCCAAATCTTCAGTTCCTCCTGTAAAACCAAGTTCATAGTTTCCAAGTGGTCCATTCCATAAAATAAATTCTGCTTTCCAAATAAGTTTCTGCAAAAGTCTTGAAGTTTCTGGACCAGAATCAACAATAGTTTCGTCTTCTGCTACATCAGTAGGTTTTATAATTTGTGTACCTCTTTCAGACTGAACAACAACATCAGGAGGAATAAACAATCTATCAGTACTAAATTGACCAAGTTTAAAATCGCCTTCTGAAACAAGAGATTTGCCTAAAGGAAAACCTTTTTCTTTAAAGAAGTTGTTTGCCAAAGCTCCCCCAACAAAAACCATATCAGCTTTTTTGAAAAACTTTTCTATGAGTGGCATCTTTGTATCAAATTTTGCACCACCAAGTACAAATAAAAATGGACGAGCTGGATCAAAAGCCTTTGAAAGATTTTTTACTTCATCTTCAAGTAGAAGTCCGACATAGGCAGGAATGTGTTTCGGAACACCCACAACAGAAGCGTGCTTTCGATGTGACACAGAAAAAGCATCATTTACATATATATCAGCGAGCGAAGCGAGAGATTTTGCAAAAGAATCATCATTATCTTTTTCTCCAGGCCACACTCTCAAATTTTCAATAAGAACAACTTTTTTCTCACCAAAAGCTTTTTGTAGAGCACTTTTACCTTCGTCAGAAAATGGATTTGTTATAAAACTTACAGGAAATATTTTTTCTAGAAACTCAGCAACTGGCTTAAGGGTATTACCTTCCTTCCCCTCATAGTGACTGACGATTATAAGCTGTGCATCCTTCTCCCTTAGAAAAGAGATTGTGGGAATTGTTTTATCGATACGAAATGAATCAACAACCCGCCCTCCTGAAATTGGCACATTAAAATCAGCTCGAAGTAATACCTTTTTACCAGAAAGTTCAGGTAAGTCTTTCAAAAAACGCATATTACAGAGAATTTACAAGACTGATAATTTCTAGAAAACCTGGTGCAAATAAACTCTGTCTCCCAACAAGAAGTCCGTCAACATGACCTTCTCCCACAATATCAGCAGTATTAAGTGAGCTTACTGATCCGCCATATAAAATCCTCATGTTTAAAACATCTTCTGGACTATATAAATCTGAAAGTGCCTTACGAATAAAAATTGCCATTTCATGAACATCCTTACCTTTCATTGCTTCTGTATCACTTTTACCTATTGCCCAAACTGGTTCATATGCAATAGTTACTCGTTCAAGTTCTTTTTTTTCAACACCCTGAAGGGCTGACTTCAACTGTTCTTTTATAAATGCCAAATACTCACCCTCTACATCCCTCTCTTTTTCTCCAATACACACAACAACCCTAAGTCCCTCCTTAAGAGACAGTGTTATTTTTTTATTAATATCATTATCACTTTCACCAAGAGCCCTTCTTTCTGAATGACCAATAATTGAAACTGTCACACCTATCTCTCGAAGCATTACAGGACCTATTTCGCCCGTAAAAGCACCTGCTGTCTCTAAATATACATTCTGTGCACCAAGAGGAAGTATTTTCTTTCTGTCTACCTTTTTAAGCTCTGACATGTAGATATAAGGAACACACATCCACACATCCACATTTTTATACTGAGTAACCTTCTTTTTTATCGCACCATACACTTTTTTTGCCTCCTCAAGAGTTTGAGGGTTCATTTTCCAGTTAGCCACAACAAGTTTATGCCTTTTTTTCATATTCCTCTATTATACGTTAAAAATTAACCCTAGAAAGATTGTTTTTTATTTTTTCTGTTTTAAAGTTCTTCCTTCCAAGAAACGGTCTGATATTGATCTGACGTAAGCGGAAAATCTGGAGGAGGAGCGTAAAGAAGGTTATTGTCATAGTTAATGTTTCTATTTATATACCCTGTACCATTAGTATAAGCAAAACCATATCTTTGACTTGTCCCTATCATTCCAAAAAGACTTATGGTATTGCGAATATAATTAGAACCACAAGATGAACTATAATAAAATCTTCCCACACGACCATTTTGAGCAATTAAAGCTGCATCGATAGACAAGTTATCTTCACTTACCAGACCAACAGAAATATGTCTTTGAGAAATTAGTCCAATAGAGTCTTGCCCGTCATAATTCGTATACAAAAGATCATTATTAATAATAATATCCCTTCTTGTTGTTGGATTATCAGGAAATCTACCTACCGCAAGAGTAATACGAGCAGTGTTTATTTGCCCCTTCACCCAAACATGATCCTCGAGAAACATGATTCCATTTGAAGGATTTGCGTAATTACCAAGAAGAGTTCTTGTTCCAACACTCCAAGTACCCCAATCACTTTGATATGAATAATAACAACCTCCAGGCGTTGAAGTCACGCTATTTACTCTATAGAGATCAAACGTATCATTTGTTTTAAAAATAACTTCATAGCCTTGAGAACCAGAACTTGATCGATAAAAACCTTCTGGAGCTTGTGCTTTAGTTCTTAAGTTAGAAAGATCTGTGGTGATACCAGCAAAATCAACCGGAGCAACCGGAAACTGTCTTCCTGCCTCAAATACATCTGGTCGACTTGGCACTGCCGAAGGTGGATTTGGATCTGTAGGACTTGCGTGAGTATGAACGCCAAATTCATTACCTCCACCATGGTCTGGATCATCATAATCTTCAAGAGCACTTGTCGCTAAATTGTGCACAAGTCCATCAAATCTAATACCTCCATTTGAATGAATGGGTCCAAAAATTTCCGTACCACTACCGAAACGCATAGTGTCATTTGCGACCACGGCATATTTTGCAAACGAAGGTATAGCCAACTGGGAAACAATAGTTCTTATATACAAGGGTTGAATATCAACACTACCTACTGACATGATTGTCACTAAAGTTGAGCCTGCTGGAGGAGCTGTAATACTTAATCTAAATTCACCTATCCGGGTATCATCTTTATTGTAAAAAGGATGTATATAAGGTCCTGTCCCACCTGTTCCATCTTGGTAATCGGTCGGATTATGAGCTAAATGCCATCGGTAATAATCTATTCCCGCTTCAGCTATTTGAAAGGCCTGTTCTCGGACAGCGATATTTCTAATATTTTTTAAAACCAAAGCAACCCAACCAATAAGAGCAAAAACCATAATGGACGCGATCACACCAAACACAATCGTATTAATAAGTATCACCCCTTTTTTTTGAGTAGATTTAATCATAAGTTGTCTTTCAAATTTCTCAGTGAAACTTGGGTCGTTGAAGTAAGCGGTGCAGGTATTTTATTTGGATCTTCATCTATAATAATCGTTATCTTTATAAGTTTAACATCCGATGTAATTGGGTTTGAAAGAGCAGCTGTTGTTCCATCATATGATGAATTATAATAATCAAAAATATTAGTTGAACCATTTCTCACACCTGAGATTAAGGTCTGTATTGTTTCTGTTCCTGTATATACAACTGGATTTCCAGACGGCTCAATAACACCTTTTCTAAAATCTGTACCCGAAAGAAAGTACCTTACTTTCTCTGAAACTCCATCACTATCAATATCTCCATAAAAAATAAGAGTACTGGTTGCTACAGTCTGCAAAGGATATGATCCATTTTCTCCTGGAATAACAGATCTTATTTCCGCAGTCATAACCTTCAAAATCTGTCTTGCACTAAAAACAGCATTAAGGCTTTTATCAGCAAAACCAGCTAACCTAAATATATCAAGTTGAAACTGGGCAGTAGCCAAAGCAATTAACCCAAAAATAAAAACAACAACAATCATTTCAACCATTGTCATCCCTTTTTTATACTTAGTTTTTGTATACATTACGGTGTAGGTATGAGTGAAACTTCTTGCTTTTGCCAAAGAGAACCTATAGTGATCGGAATATTTTGAGTTTCATAACCAACTCGAGAAACTGAAAGTGTGTAGTCACCATTTGCTAAACCTTGATAGGAAACCTGACCAGGGGGTAAGCATGCAGATGTGTATGTTATAGCAATATCTGAAATAGAAGGAGTAAAGGCTGTATTATCAGTATGAAGTAGTACCTTATATTTTATGTAGCGATCATTATTATGAGAACTTCCAATATTTAAATTGCTCAAGTCATAGTATGTGGAAGATGATCCGTCTGGTCCCTTAAAATTCCAAGTTGTAGTAGCTGGATCATTACCAGAAGCAAGTTGAATTCGAACAGAAGAAGCCCCTGCTCCAGAAGGCTGATCTTGAGGTAAAATATTCAAATTATAAAAAGTACTGACCGAACCAGTATCTAAAACAGAAGATTCCAGAAACCCATCCGTGGTGTAAAAACCGAAATTTTTAATCAGTTTTATATCACCAAGACTTACTGATGTATCAACCCCACCATCAGAAATCCAATACTCGTCTGTATTTATATAGACTTGCTGTCCTCCCCCACCAGACCAATCAGTTTGATTTATAAATCCTCTACCTGTGGTTTGCGATTCGTCAAAACCAGTTTTATAAAGTCTTACTATCGCATCAGAAACTGGCAATAATAAATTATTATCTTTTACAATAACAAGAAATGCTTGAGAACTCTTTGGTGCAACAATAAGTTGAACATCAAAACTCGAATCTGGATTAAGATTAAGAGGTAAAAGCGGATTTGTTCCTATTAAATCATATGAAGCATCTATTACAAGAGCTTCATACGAAGCCCATTCCATATTTGCAAGTGAAAGAAGTCCAGAAGAGTTTGTTTCAAATGAACCATCAAACTTATATATATTTGGATCAGAACCAAGAAGTTTTGATCCTGTCAGACTAAAATCAACATTAGGCACAGCGTTACAGTTAAGTGTTCGTGAAGAGAAATTTAAACTACCTACTTTGTCTATAGCAAAACTAGTCTGCGTAACTTGCTGAAGCACAACTGTTGAATGTGGTTTTGTTGGACTTGGGTTTTGAGCCGTTATCGAAGTTGTGTAATCTGAAGAATAACCACTCTTGGTAACAGTTATTTCATACGACAAATTTGCTGGCGGAGCATCGACTATTTGGAGCATTCCCTGAGCATTTGTTGTGTCGTTAATAATAATTACAGGATTAGTTGAATTATTTTGAATCTGAACAGAAGCTCCTTGAATAGGTACTCCATTAGCATCAAACACTCTCACAAATAAAGCACCATTAGTTGAAGATGTCTCCAAATTTTTCGGAGCAACCCTTGTAGTAAATGAAAGAGGTGAAAAAGTACCGCATGAGTTACATGCAACAAGAATCTCGACAAGCTTATTATCTGCTGGAGATAAATCATTCGGACTACCACCAATTGTTCCATCAAAAGGCAAATCAACATTTCGGACTACTGAAGTAACAGTAAAATTATACCCACCTCTTGATAAGTTTTGCACATAAGGAATTTTACCTACAGGAATACCACCCACAACACCCACGTCTGAATAAGGCAAATTTCTTACAATCTCAAATTGTTCATTTGCCAAATTTGAAGCAGCAAGCTTAACCCGTGAAAGTTGAACAGCTTTTATAAGACCTAAATAAGCTTGATATGCAGAAATAGAAATTACAAGAAAAACTGAAACAGCAACAAGAACCTCAACAAGAGTAAATCCCGTAGCAAAAGATTTCTTTTTCTTTAGTGTTTCTATTCTTGAAAACATAAATGTTATTGAATTGCATCAACCAAAGAGTACGTAGGGGCAAGCATTGAAATAGCAAAGAATCCAACTCCGATACCAATAAAGACCATCATAAATGGTTCAATAATGGTCGACATGTCTTTGGTTTTTTGCTCAACTTCATCTTCATAAAAAATAGCCATATTAAGGAGCATCTCTGAAAGTTTTCCTGTTTCCTCTCCTACATGCATCATTTCTGGAACAAGTACCGGATATAAATTCTCATATTTAGAAAATACTTCAGAAATAGGAACTCCTTTTTTAACTGCCTCCTCTGCATCAAGGAGTACAGCCTTGTAATACGAGTTTTGAAGTACGTCCTTAGTAATACCGAGAGCTACCACAATATCGACACCGGACGAAAGAAGCGAAGAGAGTGTACGAGCAGTGCGCGCAGAGTTAACTTCTTTGGCAATATTTCCAATAACAGGAATTTTAAGTACAAACCAATGAAAAAATCTCTTCCCTAAATTTGATTTAACACCAAACACCATCCCAACAATTAGAGAAATAATCCCCGCAATTACTAAAATAATATGGTTTCTCAAAAAATCACTCACAAAAACAACAGCTCGTGTAGACAAAGGAAGCTCAACACCTAAACCTTTAAATGTTTCTGTCAGAGTTGGTACGATAAAGATAAGTGCCAAGATAGCAATTCCAATCATTAAAATAATAATAATCACCGGATAAATCATCGCTCCTTTCACTTTTTTTTGCAGGTGATAACTCTTCTCCATCTGAAGTCCAACAATTTTGAGTGACTCAGTTAAATTTCCACTTTCTTCTCCAGCTTTCACCATAGAAACAAACAGACCAGGGAAAACTTTTGGGAAATCCCCCATCCCTTCACTCATATTCTTTCCTTCACTTATGGTGTGTTCGAGCTTTTTAAGAATTGCACTAAACTTTTTATTACGAGTCTGACGTTCCATGATCGAAAGAGCCCTTGAAAGTGGCAGTCCCGCTTGAAGCATGGCGGAAAGATTTTTAGCAAAAATAATCTTATCTGCCATTTTAACTCGACTAAAAAGTGAAAAACCACCCTTAAGTGAAAACCTTCTTTTGTTTTCTTCTAGAGCAGAAACAATAGTGAGACCGTCTTTTCGCACTTCTTTATATAAAGAAAACTTATCTCGGGCTTCACGAGTTTCTTCTACTGTTTTACCGTCCTTATCAAGGGCTTTGATTTTAAATGTTGACATGGAAAATATTAAAAAGTAAAAAGAGAAGAGTAAAAAGTAACTGACATCGTCAGAGAGTATTTAGTTGATGCTATTTTTAATTTTTGCTCTTTCATTTTGTATCTTTCCCTACTCTGTAATAACACGAAGTACTTCTTCAATAGTAGTAACACCTTGTACCGCTTTAAAAATACCGTCTTCAATCATTGTCGTCATCCCCTCTTTTCTTGCCTGAGCTTCAATAGCGTCAGACGTTCCTCCTTTCATAACAAGATCCTTGATTGTCGGAGAAATTTTCATAATTTCATGTATTCCAACACGACCAGAAAAACCGTCTTCACCACCTTGAGTTGTTTTTGGTTTATAAAAAGGAATTTTTTCCCACGTATCAGTCTTGTTTACAACTTTTTCTTCCTTAAGAACCTCAAGAATTCTATCTAAATCAACCGTCTTACCTAAATGATCAATCTCAGCATCGGTAAGTGTATATTTTTCTTTTTGAGCAGAAAGCTTACGCACTAAACGTTGAGCAATAATGACATTGATTGTTGAAACGATCAGAAAGGGTTCGATTTTCATATCCATAAGACGTGGAATAGCTCCTGCAGCAGAGTTTGTATGGAGAGTTGAAAGAACTAAGTGACCAGTAAGCGCAGCATTAATCGCAAGAGAAGCTGTTTCACCGTCACGAATTTCACCCACCATAATAATGTCCGGGTCTTGTCGAACAAGAGACCGGAGTCCCGAAGCAAAAGTGAATCCGATTTCTGGTTTTACCTGAGTCTGATTAACTCGTTTCATCTGATATTCAACAGGGTCTTCGATAGTTGAAATATTTACATCAGGTGTATTTAAAATATCTAAGACTGTATACAGGGTTGTTGTTTTTCCAGATCCAGTTGGTCCTGTAGTAAGAATCATACCCGACGCAAGTTTGGTTGCGTTATGAATACGTTCTGCCCCCTCTCCGTGGAAACCAAGAGCCTCAAGAGTAAACCCAGACACACTTTCTCGCAGTAATCGCATTACAATTTTCTCTCCATAATATGTAGGGAGCGTAGATACACGAAAAGAAACCTTTTCATTATCCATATCAATCTTAAAACGACCGTCCTGAGGAAGGCGCTTCTCATCAAGCTTTAAACTTGAAAGTACTTTAATACGAGCAACAATAGAAGGAGCAACATTTTTAGGCAACATCATGGCATCATGCAAAAGCCCGTCAATACGGTAACGTACAACTACCTGATCTTCTTGTGGTTCAATATGAATATCTGAAGAATTTTGTAAAATAGCGTGCTTTAAAAGAGTGTCTACAATACGAACCACAGGCAAATCCTCCGCCATTTTCTTCAAATCCTTCTCATCAACATTCTCTCCACCATCTTTGTCAGCAACCATCTTAAGTGTATTGGCTTCTGTTTGAATAATATCGCCAAATTCAGCCTTGAGGCTTTTTTGATATTGAAGCAAAACACTTTTCATTGAATCATCATCAGTGAGACGCGGAACAATCTTCAATCCTGTTTTCTTTTTAATAAAATCAATTGCAGGAAGATCTTCGGTATCAAGCATCGCAACCTCAAGAGTATCTTTTGTTTTTCTAAAAGCAATAACATTATGATTTCGAGCAATCGGCTCTGGAATAGCAGAAAGAATTTCAAAATCAATCTTCTGACTTTTCAAATCAACAAAAGGGATACCTAAAATATAAGCTTGCATACGACGCAAATCGTCTTCACTTATTTTTCCTTGCCTTACAAGAACCCTATCAAGTCTATCTTTTGTTTTTTCAGCTTCTTTTTCAGCACTCGTAATATCAGCCTTTGAAACAAGACCTGAATCAGTAATGAATTCTTTTAATTGTTTGTCGTCTATGTGCATAAAAAGCTTATAGCTTTTAGGTGTTAGCTTTTAGTGTAAAAACTAAAAATATAAACTAACAACTGTGTAGCTATGTAAATTGTAACACCAACTCTTTAATCAAAACTTTTTGTGTGTTGATAAAATAAAAAAACCGAGCGCCTTTCGGCGCTCGGTTTTTTTATCAACATTTATTTGTAACAAGTAAAACTAGCACCTCTGTCTACACTAGTGAATCCAAAAGGATTATGATGACTCGGTAAATCGCTTTTTCCTTGATAATCACCTGTCATAACTTTATTATACCCAGATGGACATTGTATAAATTTATTACATGTTGCATTACTACCTGAACAAGTTGCTCCACCCCAAGGTTCACAACTTGTAATACAACTTACATTATTAGTACTACCCTCCCAACCTCCTCCACCTATAGAAAAAGCTCCTGCAACAGAACCCCCTCCAGCACCTTGTCCACATAACTCTGGACCAAAACCATTTTTTTCTCCAGATTCAGAAGACCATGTACCGTTTGCATTACAAGATATTTCTTTCCAGTGAGCACCTGAAGTATTTGTGTATTTTGTAGTCGCACACTCAGCTCCTGTTGAGTAAGTAGAACCTCCATATGTACAGATCGCTGAAGCTGGAACCGCAATACATATTGGCGTACCGTCCTGATTAGCACCCCTCATAACCTGACCTGTACTACAGCTCTGAGCTATTCTTCTTTGAAGATAAGTAGTGTCAGCAGAAACCGTTCCTGTGGTTATTATAGGACTAGGAGTGAGTATGATTCCTGAACCTTGATTTATTTGTGTAACCCCTGCTGTTCCAGTTGAACCCCCACCACCCTGCATATCCACCACAAGAATGGTTCCATTCGTACAATCAATGTTCGCTGTCCACATTTGAGTACTCCATTTACCACTTGTGTAAAACATAGTTCCGTTCATTTTTGCACTTTGGTAAGGAGCAAGACAGTTTATCGCACGATACCTTGATGTGCCCGCGCCACCATTTGCTTGTGCCCCAACACAAGCTGGAGCTGAGCCGCTTACCACAGTTCCATTGTTGTTACATACTGAGAAAGAAGCTCCACTACTAGATGTTCCAGCAAATGAACAAGCTGTACTATTCCATGTTCCACCAAGATCAGCGCAGGTGGTTGCTGGCGTACTAGACCCACTGCCACCTGACGCGTTGATCGTCACGTCACCGATACCATTGGACGGGCTTACTGTTACGTTAGTGCCGGCAATAATTTTCGTCACACCAGAAGAAGTTCCTTGAATAATATCCCCCTTAAAACACGTCACGCGAAAAGATTGAATCCTAGAATCACCATAACCAGGAATCGCATCAATTTCATTTATAGAAGCAGTAAACCATTCATTCCCTTCTTTCCAGACCCGAGCACCATGATTTTCTCTACTAGTAGCAATGTTACTTAAAGCACAATATGTCTGAATACCAAGACTTGTTTTACTCAAACTTCTATAAGGTCCAAACTCTGTAATAACAATATTACTACTCGCACCAGGACCACCTGTTAATGGTGGTGTCCATGAAGCAATTCCATATGCATCAGATGTCAAAACTTTTCCTGCACCTTGAGTGCCATCTCTTATTTGAATTCTACCTATTACATCAAGCCTAGTAACAATTTCAGTTGTGGTACCAACAGTCAACTTACCTGCATTATCCAAATACATACCAACAACACCAGAAGATGTTCCAGGATTTGCACCATAACGAAACTCAAAAGCATCCCTGACCGCCATTAACGAGAAAGCAGTTGTATCATTTTGAAAAAAGAGTCTTCCAGAATAAACGCCAGGACTTGTTGTATTTGTATCTCGAGAAAGAAGTATTCCATCTGCCCCCGAAGAAGAAACTTGTAATTTTGTTGTTGGATTTGCAACACCAATACCAACCTTTCCATTAAGAATTACGAGAGCATTTGCTAGAACCTGTCCAGCCGAGTTGAGACTTTCAATAATAAAGTTCCCTCTCTTTGTTTGTCCAGCAGCACCGACATGAATTGGAGCATCGCAACCAGCTTGACCTGTTGGACATGTAGGCGGAGTATTTTGAGGTGGTGTCCAATCTGCAAACACGTACGAAACACCTACACTTAGTATAAAAGCAATAACAGCAATCTTTGCTACTTGTATTAAATCTTTGGTAATATTTTTCATAAAATTATTAATTATTATATTGATTATTCAACTGACTGCGTACTTGTGTCGACTTTTTGTAATGCATTGGTAAGTTCTTTATTGGATACAATGAGAGAAATAGCGTCCTTGTCTATCTTTAATAAAACCTCTCGTTCTTGTTCAGGTGTTAAATCAAGAACCTGCTCTTTTGCCAAATCAGACCTTGCTCCACCTTTAAAAAACATAATACCTACAAGGATAGCAACAAATACTAAAA
>Ga0163148_10001135_pt1 | contig 35321 bp, 18 predicted proteins | sample OliLakLV19MP7P2_FD_148606 | JGI IMG/M metagenome (GOLD analysis project Ga0163148, IMG submission 148606) | Freshwater microbial mat bacterial communities from Lake Vanda, McMurdo Dry Valleys, Antarctica- Oligotrophic Lake LV.19.MP7.P2 | ecosystem: Environmental > Aquatic > Freshwater > Lake >... | reverse complement strand
TAATATATCTTCTTATAGATAAGTAACTGCTTAATGCACCTATTAAGAATCCAGTAAACGATAAGCCAACAACAATACCTATTAAACCTAAAGTAGTAACTTCAGGCCAAGGTAGTTGGTTAAACATTTTGTATAGGAATACTGATACTGTTGAGGATTTATTTAGAATAAATACAGCTACTAAAAATCCACCTATTAACAAAGAGGAAATCCCAGCACCCACAAGACCATAAAACCCTCCTTCCAGTATGTATGGTGACCTAATAAAGAAAAGACTTCCACCTACCAACTGCATAACTCCAATCTCTTCTGTTTGAGTTTGTAATCTAAATTCAATTGCTAAAAATGTAAAGAAAAATATACCAATAAATAGTATTGCAAGAACAGCAACACCTACAATTCTTAAAAAGTATAAAACCTGCCTTAATTGATCTAGACTTTGATCATCTACCTTTAAAACAATTGGCTTTTGAGTTGGGTCTTTTGAATATTGATACATTGCTTGTGGGAAAGAAGTTGGATTTAATTCCGTTTCCGTTTCCGTTTCCGTTTCTGAAGTATTAACTATTTGTAAGGATTTATTAGCTTCCTCTATATCGGCTTCAAGATCACTTTTTAATGCAGTAAGTTCTGCAAGTGAAAATATTTGTATATCTAAACTTGAGGGTAAAGTTTTACTTTCTTTAGTTTTTAAAACCGTATAAACTTCCTTTTGAACAACTGCAGTATAGTCAGCGTATAGACTGTACGCATCCTCCTCTGAGGTATAGGTTATATCTTTAATTTTAGGATTGTTTGCCCATTTTGTTTGAAGATTTTCAACAACAGCTTTATCCATTCCTTCCTCGAAGAATACTAGTACATTACTTTTGGATTCAATATATTGAATATATATATTAGAGATAAATGCAAGCCCACCAAAAATAGTGGCAACCAAAAAAGCCAAAGCCATTACAGAGACTGATGCCCAAGCGGACCAACCACTTCTAGATATTTGTTTTGATGTGTTTGAAAAAATTCTTCCTAACATTTTAGCTTATCTTAATATTTATTAGTTCTACTTACAAAACCACGCATTTTAAAGCGAGGATGGAGGGTAGTAGAGATTCTTTTCTATTCTATCAAAAAACTCAGTTTTTTATTACACTTGGTGATTTTCTTCAAGAAATTTTTTAATTTCCTTTGAAATCAATACCACCTCCTCAGGATCAATCATTAAATTATCGGTTAATCCATCAGGACCATCTTCTATGACTTCTTCAATAAATTTATACCCTGCTGTTTTTAAATCCTTAATTACCTCCGTAGGTAGTTTAAGTTTGCTTATCGGTGTTTTTTTCGAGCTTTCCATCCATTCCTTAGCTTTCTTATTACTTATTTTTATTTTACCAGCAACATGAACTTTATCTTCCTCTAAGTTCTTCGCCTTTTCCTCACCAATTGTTCCTGCTAATGTACCCTTATCCTTTAACATATCAACAAACAATTTTGATTTGACTGGTTCATCCTCTGATTCCTCGATGGCCACTTCATCAGGAGTAACTAACAAATCTTCTTTAACCTCCTCTTCTGTTTGAATATCTTCAGCTTCTTCCTTAGTAATTACAGGCATTCTTTTTAATCTTGAAAAGATTCCTTTAATTTTGTTTGGGACTTCTACTTTTTCATCATCATTTTTAGTTTCAGGTTTTTCAGGACTTGAATTTAACTTAACCTTAAAAGTTGTTTTAGGATGTTCGTTTGATTCAGACTCGGATTTATGTTCATGCTTACTTGTTTTCTCTAAAAGCTTTCCTTCATAACCTATATTTATTTCATCGTAGGTTCCTCCTGCATCATCTCTAATAATGCTGCCATTATCCATTTGAATAACTCTTTTATTTAATGCATTAACAATATCTGTTCCATGAGTAGACATAATTACTGTCGTGCCCCAGTTATTAATTTTAGATAATATTTGGACAATATCCCATGCACTTGCAGGGTCTAGATTGCCTGTAGGCTCATCTGCAATTAGAATTTTAGGATTATTAGCAATAGCTCTGGCAATAGTTACTCTTTGTTGCTCTCCTCCTGATAATTGCCTAGGAAATGCTTTCATTCTACCCGCTAAGCCAACAATATCTAATACATAAGGTACAGTTTCTTTTATCTCACTATCCTTTTTTCCTGCCGCTTCCATTGCAAATGCAACATTTTCATACGCAGTTTTTTCTTGGACTAATTTATAATCCTGAAAAATAACTCCAATCTCTCTTCTTAATTTATATACACTATCTCTACTTATTTTTGTAATATCTTTTTCGTTGAAAATAATTTTTCCTGAAGAAGGTACCTCGTCTCTGATTAACATTTTAATAATTGTTGTTTTTCCGCTACCAGACGGACCAATAAGAAATACAAATTCGCCAGGCTCAACCTTGAAATTAATATCGTTTATTGCGAATATTCTGTTATCGTAAACCTTTGATACGTCTTTAAATTCAACCATTTTTTTTAATAAATTTACTGCATTTAACAGTATAAGGTAAATAATCCAAAAGCTCAAAGCTTAAAGTTTTCTTCTAAGTAATTTGTAAACCAGGTATATGAATATAGACAATGTTACATGGAGAATCAAAACAAATAAAGCTAATAATTTGTAGTCTGGTTCAAACCTTACCTCAGTAGAGTTTGATACTGTAATATTATTCAATTCAGCCTCAACTTTTACATCTCTAGACAGATTTAATACAAAATCAGTTTCTCTTAAGTAATCTATTTTTAGTGAATTACTTTGCAGTGGCATAATCGCTTTATTCAATTCCCCTATTTGTAAATTTTTTAATACTGATTCATTGTTTATGTTTAACGAATCAAATTTAAGAATTTTTGAAGAAAGGTTATTAATGTTTATAACCGCAGAATAAAATTCTCCAGAGAAAACATTTTTGGGAAATACTGTTGTGAGTTTAGGTACCAGTGGAATATTAACAGTGTTGTTTACAACCTCGGTTACGTTTGCAATAACTGAATTACCAGTGATTATCCCTAAAATATCATTGTAACTTTGACTTGGATGCCATATACCCATTTTAATTCTATCTATTGATGAAGATGTAAATACTGCATATCCTTGGTTTTTTTGATTTACAAAGTCAAAAACTAGATTTCTATTATCTGCAAATACACTGCACCACAGAGATGGATTAATTGATTGGCTGGATCCAAAAATATTATAGCCATATTCAACCTTAGCATCTAATCCTAAATATTCTGCTGTTGCAACAATTAAACTACAGTATTGTAATGAATTTAAGGTATTAACATTATTATCCCAGATTGATTTTAAACTCTCGGTGGTTATTTTGTCGGTATTAAGAGAGTAGTTTAGGAATAAAAATTCGTTTAAGGAATTGAATTTTGAAATATTATCAGTTCCTTGACTGATTTTTGAATATATTTTCTGCCCCAAAATAGAATCTAAATCTAGGTTCCAACCATATTTTCCAGGGTAGGTTGAATCTATAACTACAGAATTTAACTTAATATTAGCGTTTGAAAGTAATCCTAAAGATGAGTTCGGCTCAATTGTTAAAAAAGCAAAATTATTGTTATGTTTATCTACTAACGCATAATCTGCTTTAAATACTTGTTGGTAATCTACTACTTGATTTGAATATTCAGGTATTAAATTAAATAAACTGTGATTTATTGAATCTTTCCTGTTAGATATGGTGGATTTAAAATTAAGGTTCACTTCAGGATTCCCCCAGATAAAAAATACAGGTGATGTTTGCTTAAAGGATACCTTTGAAAAATTATCATCTACTCTTTCTGTTATATATCTATGTTCTGAGGAATACGAAATACTACCCAATATTATTGGATAAATAATAGACACATCTATTTTTGAATAAGTGTAATTACTTGTAGGATAAGGTAAATATAATTGCTTTGTTTTAAATAAATCCTTTAGTGAATTAAGTGTAAAAATATTTAATACCAAATTAGCTTTTTGGTTGGGCTTTATAACGTTTGCAAGAAAATCCACCGTAAGTTTACTAATTCCATTTTCTTTATCAAGTAAGATACTTACAGGATTACCTTCTAAAATTGCATTTGCATTTGTTATCTCAAATGGAAAATCAATTGTATAAGCGCTTATTAATGATGAGGCTGAATTGTTCTGCAAAGTGACGTTTATGTCAATTGCTGAGCTTAGATCTGTGTTGAGCATCATATTAAGGCTATATTCTGCAATAATATCGGCCTTGATAGTATTGGAAACAGAAAAAGACAAAAAAATGATTAGAATATGGATAAAAGTTTTCTTCATAGCAAATTTTATTATACAGGAATGAAAAATTGAGTCTACCCTCTATTAAATTAATTACATCTAATCAAAATTTTAAACTTTTCCCTAAAACGCTATGCCAACCATAAGTCTTGTGTAAAATTATTAACATAACTTAAATCATGGCCAAAGTTTGTTGTTAAGGTAACTGCCTATTTAAACCTTAGCTAAAGCTAAGAAACAATAATTTGCTTTCTGCTTGTGAGTTAGCTCTTTACACTATTAATTGTTACAATACCATTATGCATAATTTTAAAAAACAATTTGGTCAGAATTTCCTAAAGAATGCAAAATTCGCACGTCTGATGGTGGATAATCTAAAAATAGCACCCGAAGATACCATAATTGAAATTGGCCCTGGGGATGGTATGGTTACGAAAATTTTATTAGATAGTGGTGCTAAAGTAATTGCTTTAGAAATTGATAATGATTTGATACCAAAACTAATAGGTAAATTTGCTGGATATAGTAATTTTACCCTAGTACATTTAAGTATATTAGACGCCAATATTGAACAAATCTTAAAGGAAAATAATGCAACTAATTCAATTAAAGTAGTGGGTTCTTTGCCCTACAATATTTCTAAAAAAATAATTGATTTATTTATTCGATTTAATACCCATAACACTGAATTCAAAGTAAAAATTTCCTCATTTATTGTACAAGAGGAAGTGGCAAAAGATTATGCTGCTCTTGCTCCTAAATCAAGCTTTTTAGCGAATTATTCTCGAATATTTGCCAAAGTCAGAAAACTTGAAAGCATACCTAACCATATGTTTTACCCACAACCTAAAGTTAATGGTGGAATTTTAAAGTTCGAAATAAAGGATGAAATTCCTATAAACTTTGTAGAATTGCATAAATTGATTAGAGTTGGATTTTCAAATCCAAGGAAGACATTGTTAAATAATTTAAAATCATCTTCCAAATACAGCTTGGAAAATATTGAAGATTTGTATAAACAAATAAGTTTTAAAGCTACAGTTAGACCAGCAGAAGTAGAATTTGAACAGTGGGAAAAACTTTCGACTTTACTACAACCTTTAGTCCTTAATTCTTAATCCTCCAATTCTAAAAATTGGATTTAAATACTTCTTTAATATCTTCAATTCCTCAACATTAAAGAATAGACATATTAAGTAATAAACCATAAATGAAGTAAATACCGTTATTACTGTTAGTAAAAATAGATTTATAGTTGTAGAACCTCTGTAGGCAAAATTTGCCGAAACAGGAAGAGCATAAGTTAGAATATTCCAAGTTTTATATATCAAATACATTACTACAAACATAGCTATACCTGCAATGAGCTTTACTCCAATAGATTTTGCTAAACCTTTTAAATCCAACTTAACTTTTTTATGAAATATAGCGAAAAGAATTATGAATTCAATTGAGTATGCAATACTCATTCCTAAAGCGATTCCTCCTACAGCAGGTGCGGCAGTTCCCCTAGTGAAGAAATTCTCAATAGATAGATTAGTTGAAGATATTGAATATTCAGTATTATGGCTAAATAGGTTAGTAAAGAATACTCCAAATATAATTGTCAGGAATAAACTTATAACCGAAACAACTAAAGGTATAGACGTTTGCCTTGCTGCATAAAATACCCTATACATAAACCATTTACCACATATAAATATATGCCCAACAGCAAACCATAATAATACCCATGCTATTTGATATGTACCTTCAATATCTAACCTTGTGTTAGGTAAAATTCCAAATGCCAACCTTACTACCGCTGTTCTTAAAATTAAAAGGGTTATTACAAATGGCAATGCTAAGAAAAACATTTCATTTAATGTTTTAGTGACAATATATTTAACCTTTTCATAATCCATATCTTCGAATAATTCTGTGAGTGTTGTAAAAGATGCATAAGCAAATGTTGCACCAAACAAGCTTGGTACAATCAAAGAAATAGAATTTGCATAATTCAAGGAGGCTAACCCTCCTATTTGAAATGCCAGAAAGTCATTAAAAGTTAATGCAATATTTTCACTCATTAATGCAAATGTACGTGGCAAGCTAACAAAAAGCATGTTTCTTAAGTCACGTGTATAGTGAAAATTTAATCTATATCTAAAGCCGACAGACCACCATAGTGGCAATTGAATTGCTAAATGTAAAATAGAACCTGTTAATACTCCTATTACTATGGCCCAAGGACTATAATTCATTAGAGGAACCAATATTACTAGTCCTAAAATTCTTCCTATATTGAAAAATAATGGAGCTAACTGAGGAACTAGGTACCTGTTGTAAATATTTAACCCACTAGAAATTAAAACGCTAATTCCCAATATTATTTGTGGAATTAATAGTACCCTCATCATATTTACTATTTGAGTAATATCTTCTGGGTTTAAATTTGTTTGCCCGGGAGAAAGTGTTCTTAAAAATAAAGGGAAAATAATATCACCTAATATTGCAAGAATAAAGGAAACAATACTAAATAAGAAAATTGCCGAGGTAATGACGGAGTTATAAGTTTTTAAAAACGAATCTATTCCCTGTTTCTTTTTAATAGTTATTAGTGCAGGGATAATTACAGAACCAATAGCTCCACCTAATAAAACATTAGTAAGCATATCGGGTATGGAGGTAGCTAGCAAAAATTTATTCCAACCATCGTTTGCTGTACCAAAATACGAAGCTGCTAATAAACTAAATAATTGACCAGTTATTTTGGTTAACAAAATAGGAACCATCGTCAAAAAAGCAGTCTCTAATATTACAGTCTGCTCTTTACTTAAAACGGATGTAATATTTTTTATTCTATTCTTTAAAATTTGAGTCATAAATATAAGTACTGCTTAGTGTACTAAGTTTAAAAATTTCTTAATGAATTGTCCACGATAGTATACCAATTATAAGTCCAATAACAGTGCCAAGATACAATTGAACCCAAGTATGTTTATGAAGTAAAATTCTTGCCCAGAACATGACAGGCAGCAGCAAAAGTCCAAATACGTAATCTAAAGAAATTTTATCTGCTATATAAAATATACAAAAGGCTAATACCGCTGCATGCCAACTTGCTTTATCTATGTATCTGTTAGCTAAATACATAACCCCTGCAAACACTACAAATAAAATTGAGATCTTTTCCCAAAGTAATTGATTAAAAATACTTAGTAATATAGTACAAAAAAGAAAAGAATATATGGCAACTATTAAAGGAGTACTTCTACTTTCTCTTGGTAAATTAATAAAGAATTGCCACGGTTTTTCTTTATGTTTATGTTCATAGTGAAGATAAAAAAAGAAAATAGGCAATGTTCCAACACATACAAAGAATATAAATGGCATTGGATTAGCATTAATCTCCCTGAGATGTGAAGCTACTATTGTAAAAGGTAGTATAAAAAATGGGTTTAACATCCATGAAAGAAATTGCGCTAGAACAACATCTATATTTATACCTCTTACTTTCTTTGTCATTTATTTCTAATTAATTTAGTATAGTATATATTGAAAATTAACAAAGTACACTATGTATAACAAGCAATTAAACATCTTACTCGTAGATAATAAGTCAAAATCAATCGATAAGCTAGCAGCCCTCCTTAAAAACTATGGCGTAGTGGAAAATACCGACTTTAAGCAAATTAAAGATAAGAATTTTAGTAATTTTGATTTAATAGTTTTATCAGGAAGTAGTTTGCTTAATGTGAATCTTAATTTGGGGGAAATTGAAGAGGAAATTAACTTAATAAAAAATACAACTACGCCAATTATTGGGATTTGTTTTGGATTTGAGTTGATTTGCCTTGTCTATGGTTCAAAAATCGAAAAACTATCTGAACATTTAGATGAGTTTAGATTAATAAAAATTAGCAGATCATTTTTTGTAAATGCGCCTGAAGATATTACAGTTAAGGAATCACATGAGTGGGGCGTAAGAAGTGTTAAAGAGGATTTAGAAGTATTAGGTGTTTCCAAAGACTCTATCGAAATAGTTAAACATAAATCGAAAAAAATTTATGGATTTCAATTCCACCCCGAATTATTTTTAGAATTAACTCAAGGGGATGAATTATTTAAATTTGTTTTACAAGATATTAATAATTAATAAAAAAGGACGCATTTTGCGTCCTTTTTTTACAATCAAATCTTATCTAAACCTTGAAGGTCTATTACCAAATCTGCTATTACCACCTCTATCACTACTTCCTCTATCGTCTCTTCTGTTATATCCACCTCTGTCGTTACTTCTCTCCTCTCTTTTATATTCAGGAGCAGGAAAATTTTCTGGATGGCTTAATTTATCCTGAAGAGTTGCTTCTTGCTCAATCCCTTTCATGCTAAAACTGGTTTTGCCGTTATCTTTTCCAATAACTTTAACTTTAACCGTTTGTCCTTCTTCAAAGATTTTTTCTAAATCAGCATTAGTTCTTTCTGCCCAAATTTCAGAAACATGTAATAAACCTGTAATTGATCCACTTACATTTACAAATACTCCATATGGCATAACCTTATCTACTTTACCTTCGTATTCAGTTCCAATTTCAGCTTCAGTAAAGTTACTTGTAATTGTCTCTTTTACGAATTTTAACTGTTCACCACTTGAAGCGGAAATAGTTACGACTCCTTCATCGTTAATATTAATATCAACGGGATTTTTACCAAGTTCACTTGCTCTTGCAACTAATTCCTTAATATTTTTTCCTCCTGGACCAATTAGTTCACCTATTCTCTCTTTATCGATTGTCATTTTTTCTACTATAGGTGCATTTGTTGGTAATGCTGATTTAGGCTGAGCAATTGCAGCATTCATAACTGCAAGAACTTCTTGTCTTCCTTTATTTGCTAATCTAAACGCTTCTTTAAGAACAGGAATTTTTACTCCTCTTAATTTATTTTCGTACTGAATTGCTGTGATACCTGTATCTGTTCCAGTCACTTTGAAATCCATGTCTCCATAATAGTCTTCAATACCTTCAATATCTAAAATTAATTTATAATTATCTTCATTTTTATCTTCAGTAATTAAACCAACTCCAATTCCTGCAACAGCTTTTTTCATTGGTACTCCAGCAAGCATCAAAGACATTGATGATGCACAAGTAGCAGCCATAGATGTTGAACCATTTGAGCTCATAATTTCTGACACAACTCTGATTGTATATGGAAATTCTTCTTCAGATGGAATCATATTCTTTAATGCATTTTCACCAATTGCCCCGTGTCCAATTTCTCTTCTTCCTGGGTGATAAGGAAATCTTCCCGCTTCACCAGATGCGTAAGGAGGCATATTGTAGTGATGCATAAATCTTTTTGTACTTTCACCTTCCATTGCATCAACCATTTGAGCATTTCCAATTGGTCCTAAGGTTGTAATTGATAATGATTGAGTTAATCCTCTATTAAAAATTGCAGAACCATGTACAGTAGGTAAAACCTCAACTTCAACGCTCATTGGTCTAATTTGAGTTAGACTTCGACCTAATCTTCTTTTATCATCTTTAAGAATTGAATCTCGAATTATTCTTCGTGCAATGTATTCGATGGAATTTGAAATATCCATTTCTGTAATATTTCCTTCCGAAGTTATATGTTCTGATACAAGTTCTTCTTTAATCTTGTTTATATAGACATTTCTATCTGCCTTTTCAGGTTGAAATAGACTATCTACTATTGCGTCATGTTTAGTTTCTTTGATTTTTGTGATTAAAGCCTCTGGTGCAGGTAGGTCACTAAAACCATCTTCAGTTGTCATAACTTCGATTTCACCACCAGCTTTTTTATATTCAGCAATAAAATCTTCTTGTGCAGCATTAGTTGCATTAACTAATACCATGGCTTCGTCTAAAACTTTGTCCATTTCTTCGTCGGTTAATTCCTTTGCCCAACCTTCAATACTTAAAGGTCTATCATCAACTCCAGTAATTAAGAATTCTGATCTATATGTTTCTCTTACCTCAACTAATGGATTTAAGGCTACTGTTCCCTCTTGTGTCAAGCATGCAATTGCACCAGAACATGGACCCATAAATGGAGCTCCAGTTAGTGTCATTGCTAAGCTTGCACCCAAAACAGCTAATACTTCAGGATCATTTTCCTGATCGTAGCTCATTACTGTTAATACTAAGCTTGTAGCTCTTTTAAAACTTTTAGGAAATAAAGATCTAATCGAATGATCTACCTGTCTTGCCTTTATAATTGCATCTTCAGAAGGTAAACCTTCTCTTTTTTGAAATCTTGAGCCACTAATTGCTCCTCTTGCATACATTTTTTCGATGTACTCAACTGATAATGGGAAAAAATCTGCTTCTGCATTTTTCTTTTCCATTGTTACTGCTGCTAAAACTGCTGTTCCTCCCATTTTAAGAAGAACTGATCCTTGGGCTTGCTTTGCAAGTTTACCCGTAGAAACTTCAATATTGGTATTACCCAACTTATATGTTTTGGAAAACTCCATAAACCGTTTGTAAAAAATATTTGAATAGAAGAGATGCTCCTATAGAGCTTAAATCTGTAACGAAGAGAAATGACAATTTACTTACTAGTAAACTATAACCTTCCTTCGTCCATGTTTTAAAGCTCTAATCGAATTATATTCTATTTAAGAATTATAGGCAATTAAACAACGTATAGTTTAGAAACTGAAATTAGCGAACCAAATTTGGTTCGCTAATTATTTAAGTTAAAGTCTGACTGTAGTAGCACAACTCTCCTTTTGATATCTATTTGCGAAACTTGCAAAGTCTACAATATCAATCTTTCCATTATTATTTACATCTCTACTGCCACAACTATTGTATGTTGCTCCTGTATTAGAACAACTTGAGTTGAATGCATTTGCGAAACTTGCGAAATCTATAACTGATAATTTACCATCACTATCGGAATCCATATTCCCACAAGGGTTTATAGGTGTAGCAGGATCTACAGGGCAACTTCCTCCAACTGCTACATTACAACTTGAGTTATCTGTATAGCCTGCTGGACATGCATCTGCTGTAGGAACGTCTCTATTCTCGCAAGTATTTCCATCATTAGTCGCAACTGTACATTTGTAACATTTTTTAGTTGTTACCACTTGTGCACATGCCGCCTGAATTTGAGCTTGAGTTGTTATTGGTCTTCCATTAGGATCAATTAAATACTTATATCCACTTGCTGCCTCAGTATTTGTACATGCTGCTGTTGTATATCCACTACTTGGAGTAACTGGCATACAATATGTTTGGTTATTTCCTCCACAACTAGGCCCATTAATCCAGCTACATGTACTTTTACCATCACCACAAAGAGGTTGAAATCCTTCAGACCAAATCCCACACTTTTGCCCGCAGGTACTTGTTGCAGTTTTACAACCACACAATGTTCCTGCTTCAGTATCGGTTGGGCAAGCGGGGGAAGCACATTTTTTACTTGCATTACATATTGCCTTTACACCAAACCCGGTTAATGCACAATCCGCATCTGTATTACACGATTCACCACAAATTGCCTTTCTTAAAGGATGAGTGTTTCCGTCACCTGGACCAGTTCCTCCACCAGTTGTTTTTGGAACACATGACTCACCTTGTAATTTCTTATCACTCGGACAACAATGCACAATATTTCCTATCCCCTGTCTACATTGCGTAGTCCCATTTTTTGGAGTAGAACTACATTCTAGATCCCGTTCACACAAATCATCGATTGGTGTCTGTTTACAACACGTACCATTTCTAGTTACATTGCCAGAGAACATAGCCCTACAGGCAGGTTTGGTGTTATCAATAGAATAGCCACCGAGGCAACCATTCTCAAAGCAACCAAATCCACTATTACAACTTACAAGCGCACCTCCTCCTCCTCCTCCTCCTCCTCCTCCACCACCTGCAGCAGCAGTTTGATCTGGAGCCTGGTTATTATTAATACTCACTCCAATTATTCCAGTAGTAATTGCTAACGTTCCTATTGCTAATACTACAGCAAATATTTTTGTTTTAGGATTTGGTCTTTTGATTAAATTATTTGCATTTCTTTTTCTTAGTAAAATGTAGCCTGCTAATGTAATAGCTACTAATAGAAACAAAACGATTATAAGTGCAGGTACTGTATAGTCTGTTAGCGGTTCAGCAACTATTTGTGCTTGTGTATTTTGTGAGTTCAGAATGTTCTCTTCAACATTTGCTGCAGAATAAAAAATTGCTAGGTCACCCATATCTTCGATAGTGTTTAAGCCATTAGAATACTGATTACCTTCAACTTTTGAAATTTTTGCTGCTGTATTACCTGTTAGCTTAACAGTCAATATTCCAATTAATTCACCTTTATTTAAGTTTGAAGTTTTGGCTATTGATAAACATACTGAATCTGCTGTAAAAAACTTGGTATTATTTTCACAATCTTGAGTAATTCCAATCCAATTCTCGCCAGTAGCTTGAACAAAATCTATAAATTCACCATTTTCAATATTTAATCTTAAACTTACAGCATTAAAGTCTCCTGCAGGAGGATTAGCAGTAAGCTTGAGCTCAAAAGTTGTATTGGTGTCATATGCACCTGTTGAAGGATCGACTGATACAGCTTTTATAGAAGAAATAGGAAAAAACAAAAGAACTCCAACAACAATGGCTAAAAGTTTTTTCATATTTAATTTTCTAAATTTTTATTTAAGGGTTTTAATTTAAAGAGAATAATTCCTGTTAATACCAATAAAACACTAGAAGTTAAAATAATTCCACTTTGCACATCAGTAAGTGCAGTATCGGGCAAAGTGCCTCCTCCAGTAGAACTAATTGTAAATGTGGCCGCTGTACCACTATTTGCATAAGATAGAACTCCATCTGAATAAACATTTCCTGCAGCTCTTGTAATTGTCGCAGTTCCTGCAGTATTAGCTAATTGAATTACTAAAGTACCTAAAGCTTCTCCCGCGACAATATCTACACTCTTAGCTAAGCTTGCACAAACTGTAGTAGACGTATAGTAAGCTGGGCCTGCACAATCTTGTGTAGCACCCACCCAAGATCCGCCCGAAACAGGAGTAAAAGAAACTACAGTTGCATTTGATAGAGTTAATCTAATTGCCACAGCATTAGAACCTGCACCTGTGGGTGCTGCTATAACATTAATTGTGATTTGTGCTCCTGGAATGTAGCTTCCACTAGCAGGATTCATTGTAACAGCATGTACTTTTACAAAAGGAAATACAAAAAAGAAGACCATCAAAGTTAAAGTTATTTTATTTATGATTTTCATTGTTAGCAGAAAAATTTTAATATACTAACAAATTAATATAAATCGTAACCTAAGTCAAAGTTTTGAAGTATTAATAAACTGTTTTGCTAAATAAAGTAAGTCAAATTTCTTATTTAAACCTGGGTCTTCTATTACGGCTTCTAGTAAGTGATTTAAAATTTTTCCGACAATTGGTCCAGCGGTTATGTTAAAGTTTTCAATTAAATCACTACCAGTAATATCTAAATCAGAAATTTTCAGCGCCATTTCTTTAGCACTTACCTCTGCAATTCTTTTTGATATTGCATCTAATTCTTCTCTGTTAAATTCATATTTTTTATTGGAAAGTTGATCCGCAATTCGCAGTTTTAATAGTTGGTCAATTGAATCTAATCCTCCTACATTTTGAATTAGTCTTCTTATTGCTGAATCAGTCCAACCGTGAGCAGGGTTACTTTTAGGATCTTCAGAATTTCTCCAATCTGCAGATGGGTAATAAAACATATGCCATCTTACAAGTTTTACAGTTTGTTCAATTTCGGCATTTGAAAATTTAAGCCTTTTCATTACTTCTTCGGTCATTTCCGCTCCCTTAACATCATGGCCATAAAAATGAGTTCCTTTGTCATCCTTAATTATTGTTCGAGGCTTTCCAATATCATGAAATAAGGCAGCAAGCTTTACTGAATCCTCAGCTTCGTCAACTGTTAGAATAGAATGAGTAAAAACATCATCAGAATGAAATTGTGGTTGCACAACATCAACACCTTCCAACAGTTCCGGAATAAAAATTGCTAAAATTCCACTTTCCTTTAGTAAATTTAATCCAATAGATGGCTTAGGAGACTTTAAAAGTAACTTCATTAGCTCTTCTCTAAATCTTTCTACAGAAACTAATTTGGTTATGTGCAATGTTTGCTTAATTGCTTCAAACGTATTTTCTTCAATTGTAAATTTTAATTGTGAGGCTAACCTGCATGCTCTAACAGATCTTAAACCATCTTCCTCAAATCTTTCGATTGGGTTACCTACAGCTTTAATAAGTTTTGATTGCAAGTCTTTTTGACCATTATATGGATCTATTAATACATAATTAGTCTCATTTTCTTTTAGACTGGCCAAATCTAACGCAATTGAGTTTATAGTGAAATCTCTTCTTGATAGGTCTTCTTGAATTGTTCTAGCAAATTCAACTTTACTTGGCCATCTACCACCTACATAATCAGCTTCTGATCTATAAGTTGTTACCTGAACATCAAATTTCTCGCCATTGTTATCTTCCGAAATGACTGTGATTGTTCCAAATTTTGCTCCTGTTGGAATTGATTTTGTAAATAGCGCAGATATTTGTTCTGGATATGCATTGGTAGCTATGTCAAAGTCTTCGGGTATTTTTCCGAATAGCAAATCCCTTATAGAGCCCCCAACAAGAAATGCTTCGTAGCCGTTTTTTACTAAGGTTTCTGAAACCTTTAAGACATAGCTAGGTATTTGAGATTTTAGTAATTGCATTTAAAACTAATTAATTTATACGATTATAAGACCTTTAAGAGAAGTAATAAAGATCATTCCAATTCATCCGAAGTGTAAAGGTCTGTAGGATCCTTAATATATTTAAGGAATAGAATACCTTTTAAATGGTCCACTTCATGTTGAACTACATGTGAAAAGAAATCAGATGCACCAATTTTTTTAACTTTACCCATTATATCAATATACTCCACTTCTATTTCCTTTGATCTTTGGACTTTACCAAATAAATCACCATCGTTGACGCTTAAACAGCCTTCCCAGTGTATAGATTTTAATTTAGATTTTGATACAATTTTAGGATTAACCATTACTTCCCAATCGATTGCAGACAATTTTGTGTTTAAATCAGCATTTTCTAAATCTGTTCTTCGACAGACTGCAATATTTAGGGATTCTCCAATTTGAGGTGCAGATAAACCTGCACTTCGTTCTGCTTCAACTTGCAGGATTTTTAGCATTTCATTTATTATTTTTTGTACCTTAATATCGTTAATATCTTCTACATCTATAGAAGGTCTTTCCAATATAGGGCTACCGTATTGCAATATCTTTCTCATATAAGGAATTGTACCATTAAGGGATTACATTATGCAGTAATTTTGTATAATGACGTGATATTTAAATTCAATTTTTGAATACATGAAAACACTTATTTTCTCTGATACTCATTTAAGTCATAAATTTGATCGTAAACGATTTGATATTTTGTTAGATTTAATTAATTCGGTAGATCAGGTAATAATTAATGGTGATTTTTGGGATAACTACTTAACCACTTGGGATAAGTTTCTTAATTCAGAATGGAATCAGCTTTTTCCTTTATTAAAGCAGAAGAAAACTATATATATTTTTGGGAATCATGATAAAGAAGACTGGATGGACCACAGGAAGAGTTTATTTTCTGATACAACCGATTATAAAACGGTAGTAACTGCTGGAAGCTTAAAATTACTTATTCAGCATGGGGATTTGATTGCCCCAAGCATTGAGGAAATGCACCCTTTTGTATTACTCCACGAAAGGGTTGTTAAAGCCACTATAAGAATTTATGATTCATTTGCTTCCATATTTGGAAGTTTGTATTTCAAATTAGGAGTTTTAAGAAACATTCAAATGAGAAATTGGGCGATTAAAAACCTAAAAGAGAATCAAATTCTTGTATGTGGACATACCCATTTGCTTGAATATAACCTAAATAGTAAATTTGTTAATACAGGACTAATCAGATTTGGAATTCTTCAATATTTAATTGTAGAGGATGAAAGTTTGAACTTAATTGATAGAAGATATTAAAAATACAGCGGGAGGGACTCGAACCCTCACGCCCTAAAGGGCAACAGATTTTAAGTCTGTCGTGTATACCATTTCACCACCGCTGCATAATATTTTTAATAGCAATATGGATTTTACTCTAAAATACTCTTAAATCCAATACATTCAATCAAATTTATGCAAATGGATTGTCTAAGCCAGTTGATTGCTGCATTGGTGCTTCCTCAATTCTTTTTAATAATATATTCTTATCTAAATAACCCTCTTTTTTAAGGATTGCTTTAACTAGTTGTCTACCTTGCTCGGCTACCATTATATAACCTCTCTTACTAGCTAAAATTGAATACTCACCAGCAGGCACATCAAATCTTGCCTCACCCTTAACGTTAGTTAATGCCAATGCAATTTGCTGTTTTGTATCGTAAATTCTAACTACGGCGCCTGGTATTGGTGAATTAAAGTCTACATCTATTACCTTTCCTCTTTTTTGAATTCTACTGTATATAGAAGGATAGAATGAAAGCATAAATATAATTACATAAACACTAATTAAGATTAAATTTATATTATTCGGAAAATTTATTTGTGTATAAATTGTAAATACAAAGCCGAATATAGATGAAATTAACAAAATTGACCTAGCAAAATTAATTAAACCCTTTTTTCTATAACTTAATAAGGTTTTAAAGAAATTAGACTTTACATCTAACCTCCGCAAAGGAATGTCGTAAACAATATCTTCAGCGGAGTTTAATGGATTAACCATTGATATAAACTTAGTATAAGGTTGATAACCACTTGCTTTAACCTCAAGATAAAATTTATCACGCCTATCTGTATTAAGCCTGTACTGACCATCTAAATCAGAGACTGCTTGAGTTATTACACTAGACTTCATTAGATTATCTTTTCCAATCTCTTTACTACTTAATGTAATTGAAGCAAAAGCTACAGGCTTATTTGTAAGATCATCAAAAATTATTCCCCAATATTTTTTCCTTTTTGTTGTAAAAAATCCAAGTAAGACTCCGAACACTTGTCCAAGCCCACTGCCGGCTGCGAATACGCTTGTAACTACCACTGTGGCAGTTGTTACTGCAGTTACAGCTGTTATAGCTAAAGGTGTTTGAGTATTAATAGACGAGACTATATTTCTTACATTTTCTTCATTGATAATTTGAGGAATAGTGGTTTCTATTATATTTTGGAAAAATCCAAAGAATCCATTACCAAAACTATAATTACCTGGCCCTCTATTGTAAGTATCTTCGGGGTCGAAAGGTATTGGTGTGCCATTTGGTGCTAATGTTGCATTTGGATTAAATACTGTAAATATTCTTTGTTCTGGGGTTGCGGCTACAAAACAAAGTGCACTATTAGGATCTTTACCGAAATATGTTTCTACATTTAAACAATATTGACCTCCATTGTTATTGGATACTGGGTCATTAATATAATTTATATTGGTGTTCTCACAAACTGATGTAATAGGATTGGCACATAACGCTCCACTAAATAACAATTTAGTCTCGGCACACATTTGGGCTTTATTAGTAGGATTTAGTTCAATATAAAATCCTGGAGCTGGAGATGGAACCTCCGGATAAGCAAACTCTAATATTGCTGTAAGGGATTTATGCAAATTATAATCAATGTCACTAACATCAAGTTCATGACCACTATTTAAAAGTAAATTTCCACTTTTTAGTGGTGCACCTGAACAGCTTACAATATTATCATTATCAGTTGTACAGTTTGTAGAATCATACACAGTAGTATTTAATAAAGCTGGAGAAGGGCTACTACCCGAGTCCAGAACTTTAACTTTATTCCACGAAATATCATCTGGAGTAGTGCCACAGAACATATCATTTCCATCCAGTTTAACGGCAACATTACCCTGAGTTAGAGTAATTAATGGATTACAAATTCCTCCAGTATCTTCATCAAAAGTAAATACTCTTCCACTATCGCTTGCACCCCATACACATCCAAAAGCAGAACGCATAGTGTATATCTGACTATCTAAAGGAGCTGTTGCTTTTCCACCTTCCCAACCAATACATTGCTGTTTAGTTACCATATCAAAACAAAATACTCCCCATCCACCATTCCATCTTGTCTTGATGTAGAATTTATCGTCTGGATAAGGTCCATTAAAATCAATATTAGACCATTCGGTTTGAAGAATATCTGCCATAGACGGCATATAGTCATAAAATGATTCAGTGTTTGGATCGTAGCAATACATGAATGGCGGAAGCTCAGGTGAGTTTAAACCATCTGAGTATATAATTACACACATTTGATCATTAGTTGGATTTATAAATACAGATTGATCGGTTCGATTAGGAACAACTGTTGTGCCCACAGCGGGAAAGTCAGGGCACAAGGTTTTCGTAGTAGCAATCATACAGGCAATTTTTCTTTCAAGTGGTCCATTTATCCCACCTCCAATTGATGCATAAATTCTATCAGTTGATGGTTGGTATATATTTACTCCCCACCCAATATCGTAGCCTTGTATTGTACCCCAACTGTAAGGTTGACCAGGACAGGGGGTATTTAATGCTGTGCTGTAGCAAAGTAATTCCATGTATCCATTAGTTGGACCCACTGCAGAGGTATAAATTTCTTGTAAATCTGGATTATAGTCTACATCTCCAATATTCCCCCAACCCCAAGAGTTTAAGGCAGTATTATTTAAAATTACTACACCACTTTTAAAGCTTGGACCTGAACAATAAAAATCTGTAGCTAAATCCCAACATAAAAGTCCGTGTCCACCACCTAGATTGTCATTAAAGTTAACATTAGTCATGGGAATATACATTTTTTCAGCAACAATCTCTGCATTTACCGAGAAGCTGGTTTGAGAACTAAAAAGTTCATCATCTTCATCATTCCAGCCATCTAACCCCATCCACACAGGGTAGACAGCATCAGGATTTTCAGATACACAAGTGTCATTAATTTCTAAATCAAAACAGAACAATGATTTTCCTCCAGCCCAGTCTCTTCTACTTGCACCAAAATGGTGATTAAAATAGTACAGTTTGTTGTTTTCTTCATCAGCAACTACTTTATAAACATCGGTCCCACCTAGTGCCCCTACATTTAATTCACTAAAGTTAGCCGAGGTAGTTATATATCTAACATCACTTCTTGTTGGGGGCACATTCAATCTGTCATTTTGAAATTTAATACATCTTACTAAAGTATCGATAGTACCATCTGCTCCAGGAGGAATATAATTGAATGTTGAATCATCACAGCTGGAGTCTTGAGAGTAAGTAATAGTCCAGCTTACTGGTGCGACTACAGATCCCACAACAAAATCTTGATTTTCTCTAATTGGGAAGTAAGTTATTGCTGAATTTGAATTTGGACCCAAATTGTTATAACTCATAATCCAAGATAATAATGAGCCAATTTTTGTTTGTGTTAGTGAACCTGTGGCTTTATCACGCCCTGTAATAATGGCACTGAAATCACTGTTACCCCCTTCTCCTCCTGAAGGTGGTATATCGCTACCTATATCGGAACCTCCACCAGATCCAGTTTCGACAACTGATTGGAATAGAGTCTCTGAATTACTCCTTCTCAGATAGACATTTCTTTCCTCATAGTCCGGGACATAATATGCCCTTATATGATGAATACCTGCGTCCAAATTTTGAAACCCAACAGGTAAGTCAGAAGTATTTATTGTTGTTGTAGCTACACCATTTAAATCAATTAGAATACTATCAATAAAGGTATTAGTAGCATCTCTAAAAAATATCCAACCATTTTTTAATACTGGTGATCCGACCGAAGGTACAAAATTTTGAAATTCAAGAGTCGCAGTTAATGTAAATGAATCCCCCTTAGTTACTGGATTCTCTGAAGATACGAGTGTAACCCTTGTACCAATAGAAAAGATGCTAATTCCAAATGTATAAGAGTTACTTGTACTATACGTATTATTACCTAAATATCTGGCAAAAACACCATAACCACCAGCACGAATGTTTTTAGTATTAAATACTACATTTCCACTTCCATCCAAAGTCTGGGTGCCTATTACTTGGTTAAAATTATTTACTAATTCAACATCTCCAGCAACTATTGCTAGGTTATCGTTGGGATCTCTTACATGAAATGTTAAGAACATATTTTCACCTGCCATTTGCCTACCATCGGTTGGGTTTAAAGAGACTACGTCAACCACCGATTCAACAGTACCAACATTTTGAATATTTACAGTTACTGATTCTATATTCCCACCGCATGCAGCATATTCATCATCTCCAGGATAAAAATAGGAAATTGTATAAGTTCCTGGTGTATTAATCAAAAAATCATAGTTAATATTCGCTATACCATCTAAAGGTGCACTAGTCACAGGTAAACCATTCGCACGAATTTCTATAAAGCCAGTAGGGTAAACTAACGGGAATGGTGGTGGATCACCCTCTACATAACCACTTGCATTTACACTACTACCTTCGACAAATGTACTTGGGCTAATGTCACCCCCAACAATACATGCATTAGTTCCTAGAAAAGATGGAGGTTCAAAGTCAAATGAATAATATTGATAAGCTTGAAAAGCTGATGTCAAATATAAATTATATGAACTATCAACTACAATATCTCTAATTGGTCCCTGATCAATTATTGGAGTTATTATCTCAAAGGTACCTAAGCCATCTTGAATAAATCTAACCATCTGTGTATTTAAACTACTACTAGATGCAAAAATACTTCCATTATTTTCTACAACCAAATCTTCAATGGGAATTGAAGCAAATATTGAATCTGCATTGTAAGCAGTTACAGAATCGTAAGAAGCAAAATCCGCAGAAAATTTTTCATATTTTAATACTATGCCATGGGAACTAACATCATCTTGCCCAGTAACATATAAATTCACTTCACTGTCAGGAGTTTCTTCAATGACCATATCTAAAAAGCCAGAACTACTTAATCCATCACCTGTCATATTCAAATTATTACTTACTTCATAATTAGTTGAGTTCATTGATCTAATGTTAAGTCCACAACCCGCTATAATATCGTCAGTATCATTAATTGCAATTTTTGGTGTACAACTACCAGGGAATGTAAAGTCTAAATTAATTACATCAATTGAGGCCGCTGAATAATCATCCTCTGGGAGATGATATAAAGTTGTATTACCAAAGCTATGTCCAAGTACATATAGGTCACCATTCGAAGCTATATCATAATCCACATTAAGTTGAGAGGACGTTGTATCGTAAGCAAAATCGTATGTATTTGTAAGACGATCAAAATGTACTATGAATGTTGCACTACCATCTGTAGTGTAAAAATAAACTCCTTCAGTAGTGGTGGGATCTGCCTTCAGTCCATAAATACCATTATATTGTGCTGGAATACTCCAATAATTATCCACTGCATAAATTCTATTGGCAGTAGTAGCTGCAAAAAATAGATCATCATCCATTGCTGTTTCGATAAATTCTTCCCCAATATCTACAGTTGTAGTATTAGAAAGTCCCGAATTATATAAGTATCTTTCACACCTAGTATTATTAAATACATATGGCGGAGTAACAGTAGGACAAACATCTCCACTTCCCACGTAGGGCGTGTAATCATAATTGAATTGTTGATATTCAATGCCTTGAGAAGATACGAATAGATTATTTGAACTATCCAATAGTACATCTGTAGTGGCACCACTGGAATCAGTCAGATCAAAATCATGTAATGTACCATCAGGAGTAAAGTGGGCAATCTGGTTAGAACCTTGTGCGGGAATTGCAAATAAATTGTTATAAGGATCAACAGTAATTTGTCCAAAACTGTAAGAACTGTACCTACCATATGTAGAAAGGAATTCTTGAGTACTAGCAATATTTCCGGCTAGATCTACATTGACCAGTTTTAAAACTTTACTTATTACCGCAGAGTTACTTCCTGAAATGTAAATATCTTCTCCCCCCCCCGGATTGCTTTTAACAAAAATATCTTGAGGATTTGAAATATTGTACCCAGTTAAATTAATTAACGTACTTGAACTATAGGTAGCTGAATCATAATCTATGATCCTAAGATTTGAACCAGAAGCCATATAGATATTACGATTGACATCTACAGCTATGTGAATTGGAGCAAAGGAAGTAAAATCAAAATCCAATGTAAAATCTTGAGGAATATTATAACTTCCACTGAAAAATACTGTTATTGATGTACCAGCTGATGGATCTGCATGGTTTAAACTAACAATATCACCTAGAGAATTAAATATAAAATCTCTGGGGAATCCGTCTTGTAATCCTGTGTATTCTAAGAAATCAACTACACCAATACCCCTTTGAAATACTGCGATGACGGGATCACCACTCTGAAGATCATATTGCTGAAACAGAACATAAATTCTATTATCTGGACCAACCCTCATTCTAACCGGAAATCTTAATTCTGCATCATCGAAATTATAAAATGCATCCTCATTAATGTAAAGTCCTGAATTGTCATACGCACCAAGTCCATGCAATGTTACAATTGTACCGTCAGACATTATTCCAAGGCTATCAGCGTAACCACTATTACCCCCTCCACCCAACACTGATGTTTGGTGAATCCATCTTTCGCATCTAGCAGCATTACGGACATAAGCAGGTGTAACCGCGGGGCAGCCTGGAGGTGCATCCACAAATAATTCAAATTGATAAACCTCCCTATAATATGCAGATAAGTTCATTGCATTATTACCTATTAAATCAAAACTACGAAAATCTACATCGTTTAGCACATTTGAATTTGTAGGTGATCCCGGATTATTTTTATCAAATTTGGTTATGGAATTAAATGTAGAAATAAAAAGGAAATTTGAGTTAACTTTAAAATCTCTTATTTCAACACCGTATGGATAAAAGTTTTCATTAAAAAAACTCTCGTCATATTGATATACACCCTCATCACAAGTATCTGAAATGTAAATTTTAGTGCCTTCCATTCTAATGTATTGTCCACAATCCATACCGCTTGGAGCAAGACCTATAGCTGAAATAGTTTCTAGGGAATTGTCAAATATTTGAATGCCATCATTAAATAATATGTACACTAAGCCATCTGCTTCATTCACAACAATTGAAGATGGATTAGTTCTACCAAAAAGATAACTGAATTCTTCTGTAGTATCATAATTCCCGCTTGTAAATTTTATAAGTTTTGTAGATTGGGCTGCAAAAATATTATCTGTTGAATTATCATAGGCTAAGGCATATGTAGCTTCAGAGGTTGTTGTAATTGAATATTCATTTAGTTCACAATCATTATATGGATAATATTCTAATTGGTTATTTGGTGTGTCAATAAAGTAGGAATTCCCCGCGTTGTCCGCTGTGACCGCTTCTTTTGAGATAATATTTCCTGGCATTAGATCTGTGTCACAAATGGAGAATACATTATAGTCAGTAATATCGTAATGAGTATTTATTTGTATGTATGGACTTCCCCACTGATTTGTATAAGTTAAAAATCTATCACTAGCATCCTTTAATGAAATAAGTTTTGTAACATCATTTGTAAATAGCCCTGCTACAGCTGTTCCAGTAATAGTATCAGCTTTATTAATTTTAAACTGGTCAACATTGCTTATAAAAAAAGATAAAATTACACCTGTAGCACTTAGGAGTACAAATAATACCCGTGAGTATTTAGTTAATTTTTTATTAATATGTTTAATTCGCGTTTGAAGATTCATACTTAATCAGGATATCAAAGTTCCTGTATTTATAAAATTAATTATCATGCAAATGGATTATCTAAAATAGTTTTATCGACTTCCAAATCCTCATTAATTCGTTCCATCAAAATATCATTTTCAAAGTATCCGTCCTTTTTAAGAACTGCACTTAGTAATTTTTGTTCTCCAGTAGTTATAATTTTATAACCTCTTTTTGAAGCAAGAATATTATATTTACCTTCGGGAATGTCAAACTTTGCCTCACCAGTATTAGAAGTTAAAGATAAAGCTATTTGCGATTTATTATTATAAATCCTAACAACCGCACCTGGAATTGGAGATTTGGACTCTGAATCAATAACTTTGCCCTTCTTTTGAAATAAAGAGTACACGCTTGGATAAAACGTAATAATAAATATTAATAAGTACACTAGTATTAAAATTACATTAACAGTACTTGGGAAATTTATTTGAGAATAAATTGTAAAAATAAAACCTATTACTGTAAGTATGACTATAATAATCCTTGAAATTTTAAATAATGTTTTTTTTCTAAAATTTAATATAGATTTAAATAGACTAAAATTTTTATCTAATCTTTTTAGTGGAATATCATAAATTATATCGTTTATACCTAAAGAATTAGACACAGAAATATATTTAGTAAATGTTTGATATCCGCTAGCTTTAACCTCCAGATAAAATTGATATTTACTATAAGTATTTAATCTATACTTACCATCAAGATCGGACACTGCTTGAGTTACTATATTTGTCTTTACCTCGTTATTTGAGCTAATTTCTTTGTTACTTAATGTGATAGATGCAAAGGCAACGGGTACATTAGTATAATCGTCATATACTATTCCCCAGTATTTTTTTCTACTTTTTGTTAAAAAACCTAATAGAACCCCTATTACTTGTCCAATACCGCTTCCGCTTGCTAATATTCCTGTAACCACTATTGTTCCAGTAGTTATTGCCGTAAATGAAGTTATTAATAACGGAGTTTGATTATTAACAGATCCTACTATTTCTCTAACATTTACTTGATCCACTAATCGGATCACTGTATTTTCTATAAGCTCTTGAAAAAAACCAAAAAAGCCATTACCAAAACTGTAATTACCAGGGCCTCTATTGTATGTTTCCTCTGGGTTAAAGTTTACTGGAGTACCATTTGGCGCAACTGTGGCATTAGGATTAAATACAGTAAATATTCTTTGTTCAGGAGTGGTTGCAACAAAGCAAAGAGAACTATTTGCATCTTTTCCAAAGTAAGTTTCTACATTTAGACAATATTGCCCATTATTATTATTAGAGACGGGATCATTAATATAACTAATATTTGTATTTTCACAAACTAAGGTTATTGGGTTGGCACATAATGCTCCACTAAATAACAATTTAGTTTCTGCACACATTTGTGCTTTATTTGTAGGATTTAACTCAATATAAAAGCCAGGTGCTGGAGTAGGTACTGCCGGGTAAGTAAATTCTAATATTGCAGTAAGGGATTTATGCAAATTATAATCAATGTCACTAATATCAAGTTCATGACCACTATTTAAAAGTAAGTTGCCTGACTTTAAAGGAGAACCCGTACATGAAACAATATTATTGTTATCGGTAGTACAATTTGTTGAATCGTAAACCGTTGCATTTAATATCGCAGGAGACGGACTTGTTCCTGAATCTAAAACCTTCACTTTGTTCCAAGTAATATCATCTGGTGAGGTTGCACAAAACATATTATTACCATCTAGCTTAACTGCAACATTTCCTTCCGTAAGCGTAATTAATGGATTACAAACACTACCGTCTTCAGGTTTATATGTAAAAACTCTACCAGAATGTGTTGCTGCCCACATACAGCCAAAAGCATATCTTGTTGTATAAACAGATGGGCCAAAAGGAGCGCCTGTACGTCCTCCCTCCCAACTTAAGCATGGTAGTTTTGTATCTAGGTCATAACAGTACATAGGTTCACCACCAAAAAATAATTTTCCATCTGGATGTGGACCAGTTATTTCTAATGTACCATAACCTATATTGCCAACATTATTAGCCATGTCAGGTAAGTAGTTATACCAATTCTCATTTGGTTGATCATAACAATAAATTTTAGGTGGGCCATTATCAGAGCCTGGTCCGTCTGAATACATAAATGAGCAGATTTCATCAGTGTAAGCATTTAAAAAGACTGATTGATTAGGTTTATCGACAAGTATTTTTGTTCCTCCTGCAGGAAAATCAGGGCAAATAGTTTTTGTTACAGCATCCATACATTGAATAAATCTATCAAGTTGAGAACCTGCTGCAGTATAAATTCTTTGAGTTGAAGATTGATATTCTACAGTGTGCCATTGCGGATCATAGCCACTAATAGAGCCTAAAGGATATGGTTGATCAATACATGGTGCATTAGTCTGTAAACTAAAACACATTACCTGTGATGAAAGACCTGCACCAATGTTAACTGTATATAATTCTTGTAAATTCGGATTATATTGTATGTCCCCTACGTTTCCAAATCCCCATGCTCTAAACGAAAAGTCGTCCAAACTTACTGTACCCTGGTACAATCCAGGTGAATTACAATAGTAGTCTAGAACTAAATCCCAACATAAAAATCCGTGACCATTATTTGCACTGTTTTGAAATTCCAAATCTGTCATTGGAATGTACATTTTGTCATTAACAATTTCTGCATTAGCTGCAAAAGCTGTTCTTGAGTTCAAATACTCATCGTTAACATTTGGATAACCGTCTAACCCCATAACTACTGGGTATACTATGTTGGGATTATTAGAAACACAGGTGTCGTTTATTTCTAAATCAAAACAGAACATTGTTTTTTTAGGTGCGGACATAGTTCTTTCTACTTGCCAGTGATGATTAAAGTAGAAAAGCTTATTGTTATATGTAACTACTTTAAAAATATCGTCTCCTCCAAAATCAGCAATATTTAATTCTTCAAAACTTGCCGATGTATTTATGTATCTTATATCACTTCTTGTAGGTGGAACGTTTACACGTTCATTTTCAAAACGAACACATCTTGTTAATGGGTCAGTAGATCCATTATTTGTGACAGGTGTATAATTAAATGTTGAGTCATCACAATTTTGATCTTGTGAGTAAGTTATCTCCCAATTTACTGGTGCTTGAACCGAACCTACTATAAAATCTTGATTCTCTCTTATTGGAAAGTAAGTAACGGCAGGATTTGAATTAGGACCTAAATTGTTATAGTTCATTACCCAACTTAAAATAGATCCTATTTTAGTTTGAGTTACAGAGCCTGTTACTTTATCTCTTCCTGTAATAACAGCACTAAAGTCACTATTACCACCCTCTCCACCCGAAGGTGGAATGTCGGAACCACTCCCTGATCCGCCATTAGAATCAGTTTCTAAAACTGCTTGAAATAGTGTTTCAGATTCACTTGGTCTTAATCTATAATTCAAAATTCCATAGTTTGGCAAATATTTTGCTCTTATGTGGTGAACACCTTCGTTAATGTTACCCAAACCAACAGGCAAATCCGATGTGTTAATGGTTAAAGAAACATTCCCGTTATCAGATGTATTCATGTAGACTTCTCCTAAATTAGTAGTGCCTATAGTAAATCTTACATATCCTTCTAGCTCTACTGGAGAACCAACCGAAGGTGTAAAATTTGGCAATATAACATTTGCATTAAAAGTAACCTGATCACCTTTTATAACTGGATTTTCTGAGCTCTGAATAGTTGTAAACGTTTGAATAGAATATACATATTGACCAAAACTATTTGTATTAGATTCATCGTATGTGGAGTCTCCTAAGTATATTGCATAAATAGCTGAAAGCCTTGGCAGCAAGCTGTTTATTGTAAAGCTTACATCCCCATTACTATCTATTTGTTCGGTGCCAAGCACTATGAATGAACTCGATGTGCAGCAATATGCATCTCTTAGCTCGACAGAGCCCGTTGGAATATTCGAAGGATTATTTGGGTCGCTTACATTAAACTGATAAGTTATATTCTCACCAGTGATTTGTCTAAAATTTGAAGGGTTGGCACTCACTAAAACAATCTCTGAGTCCAGTCCTATTCCTATACTTCCACCAACAATAATCTCTCCCAAAAAAATATAAGTTGACGTAAAGTTATTATCACCAGGATAGAAAGCAGTAATATAGTAAGTTCCTGGGACAAAGAAAGTAAAATTGTATGTGAATTCACCGAGATTATTTAATGGCACTATAGCAATTGGTAAATTATTTGCCAGTATTTCTATATATCCTGCCGGGTAAGGGGGTGGAAATTCATATTGGTTTGCGTGCAACACCGAACCTGCAGAGAAAACTTGCTCTCCTAATTGTATTTCAGGTGGTCCTGCAGAGCCTTGACCCGATGTTTGAGTTAAGCCTTCATGTTCGACTCCAGCAAAGTCAAAAACAAAGAATTGATAAGCGTACTGACCTGAAGTTACATAAAGATTATACAAGTTATCTACTACAATATCTTGAATACCATTGTAGTCTACAATTCCTGTTATTAACTCCACAGTTCCATCAGATAAAAATCTAACCATTGAAGTCGGGTCCACAGCATTTGAGGCAAAAATACTATCATTGTTTTCAACAAATATATCTTCAATGTTGTTTCCACTAAAAAAACTATGGCTATATTCAAAGTCAGAATTAAATTCTCCGTCCATATTTAGACTTGTAAATTTATGCACTTTACCGTTTCCGCTATTGTTGGACCCACTTATATATAAATCAATATCGGTATCTAGTCTTTCTTTAATAAAGACATCTCTAACTTGATCTCCGTTATTAAAATAGGATATTACAGGTAAAATAAAACTAGAGGTAGTATAATCAAGTACGCTAAGTCCATTAACTTGATTACCACATACTATAAATAAATTATCTACTCTCGTAATTCTGACTTTGGGGGTACAGGCGCCAGGCATATCAAAATCCATATTTATTAAATTTGCACCAGTATACTGACCCGCAAAAAATTCTGTCAAAGAAGTATTTGAAAAACTTTGACCAATAACATATAAGTCTCCGTTACTTTTAAAGTCATAGTCTACATTTAATTGGGTAGATTGTGTGTCATAACTAAAATCAAAGGACTGAGTCAAAAAGTCAAAATGCATTATATGTGTATAGTCACTTACATTGGTGGTTGTAAAATAAATACCATTTACTAAAGATTTATCTGCTTTTAAGTTACTTATTCCACTGAAGTATTGGGGTAGATCATAAAAATTACCATCAACATATATTCTTCCTGTATCAGTAGATGCATAAAATGTATCTACATCAATTACCGATTCTTCAAAACTTTCACTAATGTCTGGAGTTGTTGAATCATCGCTGGGTGGTTGATCAACATATATTTCACACCTAGTTATATTTTGTATGTAAGGTGAATTACAACTTCCTCCAGCAGAATAGTTAACGGCATTATGATTATAAAGTTGATAGTTAATAAATTCCGACGTTATATATAAATTATTGTTACTATCAACCAACACATCTGTTACGTAACCATCAACATCGTTAAGGGTTATTGAGTTTAGATTACCCTCTGGTAGAAACCAAACTATGGAATCATCTGCTTGTGTTGGCACTCCAAAAATATTATCGTATTGATCAACAAAAATTTCTCCTATTTCGTAAGAATTGTGTAATCCATAAGAAGTCACATATTCAGTTCCACTACTATAACTAATACCATTATTGGTACTAATAGTAATAGTGTCTTTATGAATTTTTGATAATTGACTTGGGGTTGAACCACTTATGTATACATCACTTGTATCTTCAGCTCTATTTTTAATAAAAATTGAATTTACTGTATCAAAATTGTAATTTTCAAGGTCTATTTTAGTACCACTACTTAGTCCAGTATCAGACTCTACTAACATTAAACTTAGCTCTGCTCCAGAATTATTTATAATGTAAAGGTTACCATTAAGATCCGCCTCCATCTTAATATCACCAGCAGTATCAAAACTATTCCCTGGATTAATACTATATGGGTTACCATAATCTCCTACGGGGAAATATGATAGTGTAGTAGTATCTACACCATTATCATTAACAGCAATCATATTACCCTGACTGTCTACAGTAAAGTCGTGTGGTGGAAACGTTTCAGATACAGGAAAGGTATATATACTCGTTACTGCGTTTAACCCAAAATCGTAAAATGCAATTACGGGATTTCCACTATTGTTTGAGTCACTTTCAAATAATATGTAAGCCCCAAGGCCATTTGAATCTGCACGAATCCTTATTGGAGAATTTAAATTACTAGGGAAAGTTGTATATCCTAAACCTGCAATCCAGATACCACCCACAAATTGATTTTTACCCTGTAAGACTGCTAATGTATTATTAACCATTATTGATTGACTATTTGCGAGTAAAGTCGAATTTGAATCTGTAGAATTATACGTAAACCTATGACATAAACCATTTGACGCTACATACGCAGGACTTGAAACAGGACACCCATACAATCCACTCACAGATTGCACAAGTTCAAACTCAAATAGCTCCCTATCGTAAGCATCTAGAACAATAATTTTATCATCAATTGTTTGTTTCAAAACCATACTCCTGAAATCAACATCTGTAATAGAACCAGAAGAGGTTACGCTTGTCTCATCTCCTTGATCATACTTAACAACGGTATCTGCATTAGCTATATACACATAATCATTATTTACTGCATAATCAATAGGAAAGCTTAGGGAATACCCTTCAAGAAGGCTTGAAAAGTTTAGATTAAAGTTTAATAAACCTCCACTATTAGTAAGATAAATACTTCCGTTATAGTATTTTATATTAGTACCTGCATAAGCTGCGTCATAACGACTAGATGCATACGAATTATTACCATCAAATACTTGAGCATAACTATTAAAATAGAATATGACGTAAACTTTATTATTAAATGGATCGATAGTTATTGACGAACTTGAATTATCCCCATTAGTATAATTATAAACTTCAGGAGTATCGTAGCTACCTAAACCATCGCTTGGAAATCTTACCAATCTTGTTTCTTGAGCTATAAATACATCTTGAGTAGTATAGTTGATTGCAATGTTTGATATATTTTCAGCGGGTGTTGGCATTGCAAAACTATTATATGCACTCCACATAGTGGAATATAGCAGTTGTTTTAGTTCGTTTGTATTTTCATCAACAATGTAAATGTCTGAAGTAGATAAATGTATGGCAAAATTATCTTTAGAGTCTATAGTAGATGCCTCTATATCTGTTTCGTAGGTATTAAACAAACTGTAATCATTTATATTATAATGATGTAAAATTTCTACATTAGTTTCAGAAAACTGTGTAGTAAAGGTCACTAGATGATCTCCCAATAAATTCTCTACTTTAAAAACCTCATTAGTTCCTAAGGTTGCAATGCTTTGATAAGCAAGACTATCAGCACGATTGAATTCAAATTCACCTATACTTCCGATAAATATAGCAATAGCTACTCCGACGACACTAAATACAGTAAGTATAGTTTTAGAATATTTAGATAATTTTTTATTTATGTGTTTGATTTTTGTACGCAAGTTCATGCTAATTCAGCATATCAAAAAAGGAGAAATATTTGAACTGAAAAAGCAGGAATAAGTATTGTAGCTGTTACTTTTCCCGAAATTTGAAAGCAGGTAAATTCTGATTATTTACTTCGACCAAATAAGTATGAAATTTATGGGTTGCTTCTTCGATTACTACAGCGTAACTTCCAATCGGAATAGGCGTTCCCGTTGTAAATTTTCCATCAGCACTGCTTTTTGTTCTGTAAATAACATTCTTTTGTTTATTTACAAACGAAATAATTGCAGTTGGAATAGGAGAATCTTTTTTATCCACTATAATGCCGTTAATTATTTTTCCTGAAACAATAGTCGTTTGCAATGATTGATTTTTTATTATGGGTATAACGGAACCAGTATTTAACTGTGGATTATCTAGTACTTTAATTTCTCGGTAAACATCATTTATTCTCGATAAAATCTCTTCCTCTTTTAATTTGTAGTTTTCGTCTTTGGAAAGCAAAGATAGACTATATTTCAAATCCTCAATCTCTTTTTTGTAATCTTGAATTTTATTTTCATTATTAATTTCCGCTTTTGGTTTATCTATAAATTCTTTTTTATAGAAAGTATCAAGTGCTGAATCTTTTGTTCTGCTAAATATTCCTTCACCAAAAACATCTTCATAAACTCTTACAAAATTATCTTCTGAAACTTTGTCAGGTTTTAAATCTGAATCATTTTCCTCTGTAACGGTAGATTGAATTATTTGTTGAGTTAAATTAGCTTTATCGTTACTTCCATAAATTTGCCTTAAGTCTAATTTATCTATATCTACTTTCGAGGTTTTCTTAGCAGCACCTACTTTAAAATCCTTTGCTGTTGTTACCGTAATTTCTTTTGCCCTTAGTATATCCAGAGGTCTTACATCTCTAATCCATACATATCTTGGAGAAACAAACATTGCTTTAAGGAATCCGGATAACCAGGTACCCAATGCAGGTGTTACTGCCATACCAATACCTAGAATAAAACATAAACCTGAGATTGGAATTTTAATAATTCCGGGAAGTGGAAGTATAAATACCACTGTACCAATTAAAGCTCCAATAAGAATTTTAGAAAATTGTTTTAGAGTAAAACTCCCGAAAAGTTTAAATTCAACCTCTATTACATTTTGTGGCACCGGATGTTGCGTCATACAAACAGTTTAAATTTAATAGTACTAAGTTACAAGATCTACTCTATTCCAGTATATTCTATTTTATAAATAGCACCAGCTCCGTCATCCGATACAAACATATCTCCATTTTTATCAAACTTTACATCTACTGCCCTGCCCCAGGAATCTCCATTATCTTCTAACCATCCTGTAATAAAATTAACTTCTTTAGCATTTACTTCAGAAGTATTAATTCTAACAATTTTATAACCTGTTGGTACTGTTCGGTTCCAAGAACCATGAAATGCTACGAACAAATCATCCTTAAAAATAATTTGTGGAAATTTAACCTTTTGAGTCAGGTCATCATTGACTAGAAAAGTAAGACCTAATGGTGCTGAATGCGCCTGCATTCCAAAAGCAACACTCTCAGTTTCTGTCTTACAATAACCAGATCTTTCAGGATATTCAGGGTTACTGACTCCACTACCATAACAGTAAGGCCATCCGTAATTAGAATTGTCTGCAATAACATTTACTTCTTCTGGCGGAACATCATCCCCAATTTCATCCCTTCCATTATCCACTCCCCATATTTTAAAATCATTTGCTGTAGATTTAAATACAAAGTCTACAGTATTTCTTAATCCAGAAGCAAAAACTCTCATATTTGATCCATCTATATCTGCAACAAGCATAGCTGCCCTTCTTTCATCTGACTCTTCACACAAATTACAGGAGGAGCCAACAGTCACATATAACTTATTATCAGGACCCACTTTTACTGTCCTACTCCAATGTCCATCTGTTGGTAAATTTGAAATCAAAACCTCTTTACTAGAATACAGTCCTTCCTCTGTAAGATTTTTATAGACAAGAATTTCATTTTGAGCCCCAACATATAAGTTGCCATTAAAATAATCTACTCCACTTGGTTGATCTAAACCTGTATCAATAGTAGCTATTTCTTCACCATACAAACCGTCAATGCCAGTTTTATATAATTTAATAGAACTTGAACCCCTTTCAGCAATGATCATATTTCCACCTAAAGTCCAATCAATTTGCCTTGGACCATTAACGTTAGCTGCCCAGACACTTACTTTAAAGTCATCTGGTATATATAATATTATGTCATCTTCAAAAACTCCTATTTTATAAATTGTTGGGACAATTAATGTCTGTGCTTTTAATTCATTATCAAAGGGGGTACAAACCTTCCCTCGGTTGACGATCTCGACACCTATGGTGGTGATGAGCCAGTATGGGCGCAAAGTGAACTAGGGGAGGTTGTAATATTTTCTCCAGCGAATGGAGATTACAATTTTCCGTTGAAGTCAACAGACATTGCTTTGTTGATCGCCTAAGGGCATTTTGGAGCAGAGAAACAAAACTCTGCTCCAATAAAATTTAAAAAGACATTAAAAAAGCTCCTTTTAGGAGCTTTAATTATTTTTGATTATTGTATTAATTGTTTGGTTGGGTGGGGAACTTATCCCCACCTAGATGAATTAGTCCTTATCGCCTCTTACAGCAAATAGAACACCAAGACCTGCTAGTGCAGCACCTGTCCCAAAGACAACCAGCGAGTAGACCGATTTGGTCAGAAACTTCTGTCCTTGGACGAAGTCAAATAACCACTTATCTGGGTTCCCAATATTGAGATCCCAGAAACCGATCATCAAAACAGCGATTGCCCCGAACAACAGTAAAAATGCTGTGCGCTTGTTCATTTAGATCTCCATTCATCAAAGTACTATTATAGTATATACCCAATATATTAATCTGTCAACAAGATCTGTTAGCACATCTACTCATCACCCATAACAGTATCTCCCAGGTTTTGTTTACCATTTAAGTTATCAGCATCCGACTCATCCATACCAGTGGCTGTAACATCTTCATCGTTTTCTGCTGGCAATGTTGCGTCATCTTCATCATAATCCATTGAAGCATCATCTCCTAAACCAGCATCAAGTGGTGCATCTTCATTATTTAAATCATCAATTCCGGTTACATAATCCTTTTGTTGATTATCATCGTAGAGTCCGGCAGCAAATCGAGTACCTTTCTCATTTAACGAATCCATTTCTTTTTGTTCCACTCCTTCGTCAATTGAATTATCACTAATTTGATGTGCTTTAATATCATCATTCATTATTAAATACTTAAAAATTATAAATTTAATCCCTCAGGTAGCATTACTTTGCTTATAGAGTGAATAACACCATTACTGGCCTCTAAATCAGTTTCTACCACTATGGCCTCACCTAGCTTAATAATATCTTCATTAACAGTGATTTTGGATGTCTGACCATCCATTAGCGTTGTAGATTTATTATTCATAGTCATTACTCTGTCACCTAATACTTTACCTTCTAGTAAATGGTGACTAAGTATTTTTCCTACTAGATCCTCATTCGCAAGAATTCCAATCAAACTCATATTTTTTGAAGCAAGCATTTCTTCTAAATCGTCAAATGCTGCGTCTGTAGGAGCAAAAAAAGTAAAAGGACCTTCTTCTTCCATAAGTTG
>Ga0163148_10001133_pt1 | contig 35338 bp, 27 predicted proteins | sample OliLakLV19MP7P2_FD_148606 | JGI IMG/M metagenome (GOLD analysis project Ga0163148, IMG submission 148606) | Freshwater microbial mat bacterial communities from Lake Vanda, McMurdo Dry Valleys, Antarctica- Oligotrophic Lake LV.19.MP7.P2 | ecosystem: Environmental > Aquatic > Freshwater > Lake >... | reverse complement strand
GCTATGCAGCTCATTATTCAAATGCCTAAGGCCGCTGGCTTTGGTTACAAAATGAAGCCGCTCTTTGATTGGAAACACCCTGACTTAATTAAAGTCTATCAACTGGCTTTACCCGCTATTGCTGGCGTGGCGGCTGTGCAGGTCAATGTCGTAGTCAACGCAACTTGGGCCTCCTACATGGGCGAAGGTGCAGTTACGTATTTTAATAACGCTTTCCGTCTTATGCAACTGCCCATTGGTTTATTCGGCGTCGCTATTGGCATGGTGGTGTTGCCTTCAGTTTCTAGATCTGTTGCTCAAGAAAATATGTATCACTTTCGTATCCGCGTTGTGGAGGGTATTAAACTAGCTCTCTTTCTCACGGTGCCCGCTTCCATCGGGCTGTTTTTTTTATCAGGTCCCTTAGTCAGCGTGATCTATCAGCATGGAAAATTTACTGAAGCAGACGCACTCGCTACGTCGCAACTCCTCCAAGCCTTCACATTAGGCTTAGCTGGTTATGCCTGTATTAAGGTCATGGCGCCTACTTTCTATGCCCTCGATATGCCGCGCGTGCCTGTTATGATCAGCATCCGCGCCATAGGACTAAATCTGGTTTTCACCTTTATCTTAATTAAGGTTTTCGGCCTCGGCCTCGTTGCTCTTCCTCTCTCGGTTTCTCTCGTGGCCTTGCTTAATCTTTTCCAGCTCGCCTTTGCCTTGAGTAAAAAGTTGGGCTCTCTTACCACAGGGACAGACTTTGTCTCTTTCTTTGTGAAAATGATTCTTTTAGCTCTCGCCTTTGCTTTGTTACTGGCCTGCTTTCATTGGGGTGCGGAACGTTGGGTTACTGGCTTTGTTCCTAGGCTGATTTATCTCGCTCTTAGTGTCCCAGCCGCAGCCGCCCTCTATTTATGGGCAGCACATTGGATGGATTTTGATGAAATGACGCATCTCCTAGAAACTTTGAAAAAGAAAAGCTCACGCATGGCCTAAGACAAAAACCCTTAAGCTCCGCTAAACTCTTTCTCGATCTCTTCCGTGTCCCGATGCCGTTCCCAGCGTGAAAAGAGGCTGTAGGCGCAGGGCACCACAAGCAGAGTGAAAAAGGTTGACACCGTCACTCCTCCAATAATAACCAGAGCCATCGGCACCCGCGCTTCCGATCCTGGGGCGCTAGATAAGGCCGTCGGCAGAGCCGCCCCGACTGTGGCCAGAGAAGTCATTAAGATCGGGCGCAGCCGAATAGGGCAGGCTTTTTCTAAAGCTTCCCGCACATCTAGTTTATCGTGCTCCCGCACATGATTGGTGAACTCCACCAAGAGAATGGAATTTTTCTTTACGATGCCGGCTAATAAAATAAGACCTATCATACTAAATAAATTAATAGATTCATTAAAGACTAAAAGAATCAAGAAAGCTCCCGTCACGCTGAAGGGTATGGCTAACAACACGGTTGCGGGATGGATAAAACTATTAAACTGAGAGGCTAAAACCATGTAAGCCACGATCAGGCCTATGATGAATACAAAAATTAAACTATTGAAGGATTCTTTGAATGTCTGAGACGTGCCTTCGAGATTGAAAGTATAACCCTCTGGCAGTAGGCTACGGGTTATTTCCTCAGACTTTGCAATAGCCGTGGATTGAGAAACATTGGGCGCTAAGTTCGCCTTAATCGTAATGGCACGCTGGCGATTGACTCTGGAAATAGTTTGCACGGTCTTCACCATCTCCAACTTAATCACATCGGTTAAAGGAATCAGCTCCCCATAAGAAGTGCGGATTTGCAATTGGTTGATATCCTCCGGCTTGAGTCTTTCTTCTGGCAGCAGCCGCACCCGCATATCGTAACGGCGGGAGTCGCTAGTAAATTTACCTTGGCGTATGCCGCCCATGGCTGCATTGATCGTTTTACCTAAATCATCCATTGAGACGCCTCGTAGCGCCGCTGCCTCACGGTCTGGGATAATACGTAACTCAGGTTGCCCCTCACGGTAATTCATATCCACATCCACCATCATTCCGGTCTCTTCCATTTTCTTCGTAATACTATCCGCCGTTTTTTTAAGTTGCGCATAATCAGTGCCTTGAATGTTAAATTCAACCGGGGAACTTTGACTGCGCGAGACTAGGCCGCGGGATGAGAGATCAAGTAATCCCGTGACGCGGACCCCTGGTATTTTAGAAATATCACGGCGGAACTCTTGCATGATCAGTGCCTGACTCTTGGCACGTTCATCCTTAGGCACCAAAACTACGGGAATAAACGCCGTGTTAGAAACACCCCCTTGCCCGCCGACAGAAATCAGGTAGCGAGCAACATCGGGGCGGGACTTTAAATAATTTTCTATTTCTATTGATTTCTGGAAAGTAAAATCCAATGAGGAACCCACCGGCGTTTGAATACCCATACGAAAAAAGCTTTGATCTTGCGGCGGCACAAATTCTTGGCGGAGAAATTTAATGGAGAGCATGGAAAGAGCAAAAAGCATAAGAGCGCAAACAACTACTTTCCAACGGTGATTCAAACACTGATGTAATATTTTATGATAGATAAAATCTGCTCGGCCTAAAACTCGATTCGCCTGACGACTAACCACATTGCCCTTCTCCTTGACCATAATCTGAGAGCAACGCATGGGGGTAAGTGTAATGGCTTCAATCAATGACAATGCTACGGCGGCGGTAATGGTGACACCGAACTGAAAAAAGAACTTCCCGATCACGCCTTCCATAAAAATGACAGGCAAGAAAATGGCCACGATCGCTACCGTGGCCGCAACGGCCGCAAAGGTGATTTCCCTCGCACCCTCACGCGAGGCCTTTACTCTATTTTTACCCATCTGAAAATGTCGGACAATATTTTCCAGCACCATGATGGCGTCATCCACCACAATCCCGATGACTAAGGTAAGAGCCAGCATGGTAAAGAGATTCAACGTGAACCCCATGAAATAGATAACGATGAAAGTTCCGAAAATGGAGGTGGGAATAGAAAGTAGAACATTTACCGAGGACGACCAACTACCAAGAAAGAGGAAGCAAATAACGGCCGTCAAAATAGATGCGATGATGAGCTCTTTTTGCGTGTAGTAAATAGATTGGACCACGAAGCGGGTGAAATCTACGTTGACCCTAATTTTAACATCATTTGGTAAAACTTTTTGTAATTCAGCTACTTTAGCAATTACCGAATTAGCGACCTGGACTTCGTTTGAGCCGCGCTGTTTCTTAATCCCCAACCCGACGGCCTTTTTCCCGTCGATCAATAGGATGCGCCGAATGTCCGCTAAACTATCCTCCACTTTAGCCACATCTTTTAAGCGAATATTGGTATCATAGATCGGCTGCCCACCTCGCTGAAGGATTAATATATTCCCCACCTCTTCCGCGCTTGAGCCCTCGCCCATGGTGCGGAGATTAATTTCTTGTTGCCCATTTTCAATGATCCCTGCGGCGACTTCAGAATGCTCCCGCTCCACCGCCTTAACGACATCTAAAATACTGAGCGAGTATTTCTTAAGGGCCCCTACGCCTTCTAAAGTCTCAAATTTATCCGCCACATAAAGATCTACGTATTCGATTAAGTCGCGAAACGGTCGTGTGCTACTAACTCCCACCCACATGATGGGATCATCCTCGGGGTTTTGCTTGCGGATGGTCGGAGGATCCACATTTAAGGGCAGTTTTACTTGGCTCAAAGCGGTTTGCACCTCTTGCACGGATGCGTCGATATTTCGATTAATGTCGAACTCTAGCGTGATGTTAGCTTGCCCTTGACGAATAGAGGATCGAAGTTGTTGTAATCCATCTAGGGCTATGACACGTTGCTCGATTTGATCAACAATCTCTGACTCCATCAGCTCTGGAGCTGCGCCTTCCCAGTTTACTGCGATGTCGATCTGTGGAAAATCCACATCTGGCATATAGCTAATGCCCAGCCTAGCTAGGGAGATGGCACCGAACACAATCAAGCCAGACATGAGCATCCAAGCCATGACGGGGCGTCTGATAGATAAATCAGAGAGCGTCATGGCGATGGTCTTTCCTCTTTTATGACGGGCGTGCCAGCAGCTACTTGCAAGGCAACTAAATTACTACGAGTCTGAAACTCTAGGCCACTCACTCGTCGGCGCAAACTGCTGTAGCGCAGAAGCGAGGTCAGCACGTCTAGGTTATTGGCGCGGCCTAATCGATAATCTTCCTGTTGTGCTTCATAATTTTTCCGGGCCGTTTCCACCCCTTTTTGCAAGCTGACATATTGGCGAGCGGAGGAAATAAATTGGCTGTAACTCTGTCGGACTTCGGATTCTGCTAAGCGGCGAACACGGGAAAAATTTAACTCCGAAGAGCGCAAGCGTGCCTGATCAACCTTCAAGCTTTGATAACGTAAGGCTCCATCGAAAAGTGGAATCTCCGCCGTTAATAAAATGTTCCACTCTTGGGAGCGTTCAGGATCTTCCAGAGCCAGCCAATTAGCTTCTGCGGAAACTTTTGGTAAGAAAGCTCCTTTGCTGGCCGATACTTGGCGCTGGGCGGAAGTCGTCGTCTCTGCCGCTGCCGTGATGTCTGCTCTCTCCCCAGTCTTCCAAAGATAATTATCTAATTTAGCCACTTCAGGTAGTGGCATCGTGTCGTTCAAGCTCCAACGATCGGAAGGCAGTCCAAGAAGAAAGGCTAGTAATTCCCGTGAGGCATTGAGTAAACCCCGCACCTGCTCCAAGGTGGCCTCGTTATCAGCTTGCTCAGTTTCTGCCGCCAGCAATTCACTGTTGCGGGATCTACCAATGGTGACTCGATCAATTAAATCTTCCTGCCGCGCAGTTAACTGCTGAGCAATTTGTTGGATCAAATAAAGATCCTTTTCTAAACTGATAATCTGATAAAATAAATCACTCGTATCAAGATAAAGCAGCTCTCGACTACGCCGATAGGTGGCTTCCTGACTCCGTTTCTGCGCTTGTAAAGCGGCACTGGTATTGAACTCTCGGAAGCCGTTGAAAATCGTCTGCGTGACACGTAAACGACCTTGGAAAGAATCTTTACGCCCACCCCCAGAATCACCACCCCCGATTGAACCGCCCACACTGTCTTGCGTGCGTTGCGTTATGAGAAAATCGACTTTAGGTAAAACGGCGCTGATAGCTTGCCAATATTGCGCTTCCGCAATTTTAATTTCCTCACGGCTAATACCTAACTTTTCACTACGTTCTAGAGTCAGCTGATAAGCCTCTGGCAGTGTAAGCACACGAGAGGAATGGAGCGGCTTCTCAAGCTCAGCCAGTCCGTGGCTGGCAGTCAAGCAAAGGACAAGTGTTAACGCCACTATGAGGATACTACATTTCATAAGGTGTCTGCGGTTGATAAATGGCAATCTACGGACACGGGGTAAACTTAATCATAATAAACACCGTGTCTAGGCTCTTTCGCTTAATTTTTAATGATAAGCTACTAGCCTTTAAGCTCGACCCAGCAGCGTCTCACGCTCAAGGTAGCCAGCATGTCAACGAATGGCTCCACAGATTCACAAGGTGTGTTAGTGCGGAACATGGGATTATTCTACCTCGTGGTTTATGGGGTGGGCGACATGGTAGGAGCTGGTATTTACGGCACGATCGGAGTAGCCGCCGGCGCTTTAGGAAATGCGGTCTGGATATCCTTCCTCATTTCAATGTTTGCAGCCCTGTTGACGGGACTATCCTATGCTTCGCTCGCCTCACGCCATCCCAAAGCCGGTGGTGCCTCCTACATTACACAGCGCGCTTATCGAAAATCTTTTCTTTCTTATGTCGTGGGACTGGCCGTGGCTTTTTCTGGCTTAACTTCTATGGCGGCGGGAGCAAATGTTTTTTCATTAACATTACGAGGATTTTTTCCAGAACTACCTTTCAATGGAATCATCATCACTTTTCTTTTGTTTTTAGCTCTCGTTAATTGGATCGGGATTCGCGAATCAATGATGATGAATCTGGTCTTTACCTTTGTGGAAGTGGCGGGACTGGTTTTCGTCATTGTGGTGGGAGCTCATTTTTGGGGCGATGTGAATTATTTTCAGGTGCCGGCCGGACAACTTTTAGGCCCTACACTATTGCTCTCAGGTGCTGTCCTGACTTTTTATGCCTTCATTGGCTTTGAGGATATGCTCAATGTAGCCGAGGAAGTTAAAAACCCTGAAAAAAATATGCCCTTAGGAATTATGATCGCCATTGGAATTACGACGGTTATCTACATTCTCGTCAGCATCACAGCGGTTTCTGTCGTGGATAGCCAAACCCTGGCCAACCCAGCCAACGGTGCGCCTCTGGCTCAAATCACCGCCGTCGCCGCACCTTGGCTACCAGGTTGGGTCTTTGGGGCAATCACCCTTTTTGCGGTCGGCAATACGGCTTTATTAAATTACATCATGGGATCCCGACTTCTCTACGGCATGTCACGCCAAGGACTGCTGCCGGCCATCTTAGGACGTGTCCATAAAACAAGGCACACTCCCCATGTGGCGATTGCGTTGCTAGGCTTTATCGTTCTGATTCTAGCTTTTTCCGGAAATATTGCACAATTAGCTTCAGCGACCAGCCTGCTTTTATTAGGTTGTTTTTGCGTAGTAAATAGTGCTCTTTTCATCTTACAAAAAAGAAAAGGCGAGCCGAAGGGTCGATTTGAAATCCCCTCCTTTATCCCTATTTTAGGCTTACTGGTCTGTGCCAGCTTGATCGTAGCACGACTTACGGCGAAGGATGCTGACCTACGCGCACCGCTCATCGCTTGTGTCTTGGTCGGGATTATCTCTGCACTTTATATTTTTCTAAAACCTAAAAGTGCTGAATAAATTTAGATTAAGTGTTCCGTCACCGAATCAGCTACTAGTTGACCTGCACTGGTTAAGCGCAGATGTGTTTCCGTGAGCTCAATCAAGCCTTCTTTTTCTAGTTGAGCTACTTGTTCTTTTTTCTCTTCAACCACATCTCGTTTTAGTCCCCAGCTAGTGCGTAAACCCAGTAAGATGCGCTCATTCCGCTTACTCTCCGCACTAAGAACTTCCATCTCGCGCAGTGGCTCCCCCTTTAGTTTGAGAGCCTCTGCATAGAGCAGGGTGTTCGGGATATTTTTCCAACGCAAGTGACCAACGGTGGAACTAGCCCCTGGCCCTAAGCCTAGATGATCGGAGCCGTTCCAATAGCCTTGGTTATGGATAGATTGAAAGCCAGGGCGGGCATAGTTAGAAATTTCGTAATGCTCAAAACCCGCTCGGCCTAAGGATTCGATGCCACGCCGAAAAAAAGTCTGCTCCTGATCTTGATTGATGCGATGGTATCCCGCTTGCAGTTTTTCAAAAAATTCCGTGTCCTCCTCGTAATTTAAATTATAGGCCGAGATGTGCTGCGGCTCTAATTCCAGTGCGGCATCAAGACTGGCTTGCCACTGTTCCATGCTTTGACCAGGTAGGGCAAACATGAGATCAAGATTAAGATTGGTAAACCCGGCCTCCCGTAAAATGTGAACCGTTTTCCGGACTTGAGCTGCATCATGGGTGCGGCCTAGCACCTCAAGGGAAGGAGCGTCAAAGGCCTGCACGCCGAGACTGATGCGGTTAAATCCGATCTCACGTAAGAGCCGCGCTTTATCTGGTGAGATGTTGGTGGGATTAGCTTCGAGGGTATATTCTTGCGTGGGCTGAGAGGCCAAAGGCCAGTCGGAAAAAAGTGTTTCAAGTTGTGAGATGCTTAAGGCTGAAGGTGTGCCGCCACCGAAAAAAATGGTTTCTGGTTGGAGATCAAAATTTTCTAAAGCCCAAGCCAGCTCCTGTTTTAAGGCCGGAATGTATACATTAATTTGAGGCAAGCTATTCGGAGTTTTATAGAATGAGCAATAAGGGCAAATGTGGGTGCAAAAGGGCACATGCACGTAGAGATGTTTAATCACTGGGCGTTCTTCATGGGAAAGAGGAAGAATCATGGGAAGACGAGCATGAAAGAAAGTATGCGGATAAGCAAGGGGGATGGGCTTGAAGTTTTCAAGGTTGCAAAATCATCATTTCCCTTTAAGAAAAGAAGTCTGTAAAAATATGAAAAAATACATCGTAGAATTTATCGGGACGTTTTTCCTCGTCTTAACTATTGGTTGCACTGTTATCCCAGGCTCGCCTGCGGTTATCCCACCCCTAGCCATTGGAGCGGTTTTAATGGTCTTGGTTTATGCGAGCGGTCATATTTCTGGGGCTCATTTTAATCCCGCCATTACGCTGGCCTTGTTTATACGTGGACGCTGTCCAGCTAAGGATGTAGCTCCCTATATCCTCGCTCAACTGATCGGTGCCCTTGCCGCCGCTCATACCGCCACCTTTTTAGTCGGGGGAAACAGTGCTCCCATGACGATCACCAACGTCCCCGCCGCCTTAGCCGCAGAGTTCCTTTTTACCTTTGCTTTAGCTTACGTCGTCCTCAATGTAGCCGCCTCCAAAGCAACCTCAGGCAACTCTTTTTACGGGCTCGCCATCGGCATGACCGTTATGGCTGGTGCCTTCGCCGTGGGCGGCATTTCAGGTGGAGCCTTTAACCCTGCGGTAGCTGCAGGCGCTGCGGCGATGAACCTGTTTCATTTCTCTGATATTTGGATTCATATCAGTGCAAGCTTAGCCGCAGGTGCCTTGGGAGCCTTTACCTTCAAGTTCCTCAATCCAAGCGATAAGTAAAATCCTAAACTTTCGAACTTTAAACCGTAGATGCATTTTCCATGTATCTACGGTTTTTCATTTAAATGAACATGCTCTTTCCCGCTGCTGTTAAGGTCGATCTTCATGTAAATAGTGCGGCAACTCCTTGAATATGTACAGGTTATGGAAATAAATTAATTGATGATTTTGCGTCAAAAGTATTGTCCTGTATCCCCAATTCTGTATAAAAGAATCATGAAACGTTTTAAGAAGCACCTTGTTCTGCCGCTATTTCTTGCCCTCCAGATTAGCGCCACACTGCATGCCGCAGACGAAACCACCTTGCTCAACCAGCTCTCCGTCATCAATCGCAACGCCGCCCCTAGTCCAAGCACCCAAGAAGAAGTGCCCACGTTTAAAGAGCCAAAAGTGTCACGAGTTTATGGTGAAGTCATGGGCGATTACCGCATTTACGTGCCCCAAAAAACCGACCTAGGCCTGATCAATTTAAATGCTGGTGGTTTCCAAATCGTCCAAGAACTTCCCCGCAATTTTGATGAATCTTTTGATATGGGAGGCGGTGGTATCCGATTTGGTTACATCCTGCTACCTGGGGAGAATGGCGCTTTAGGTAAAGATTTTAGACTAGAATTTCAGGGCAGCAGCAGCTACGGCGAGGCAGATTCTTCTTACGCCTATGACAGCCAAGGAGTCGATACAGTAACTGCCCTTAGATTAGACGGCTCGGGAACTGTTGACTTAGAGAATGCCAATGAACTAACAACGAGAAGAGACGTTGAAAGAACCCATATCGACATCGCCCTCAATGCAAAAACCGACTACGCCTTTTCTACGGGAGCCTTTACCGCTACCCCTCTGGCAGGCATACGCCTTATCCATGAAAATCAGGACAACCGTTTCACCACTGCAGGTAACCTCCAAGGAATGAGTGTTAAAGAAACGATAGAAAGTTACCAAGTTGGCCCCCAAGTCGGTTTCCGTGTCTCCTGCGAAGTAGCGAAGGATATGGAAATCTATGTCGAGCCCACCGCAGCCCTACTCGTCAGTGCTAATCAGTATAAAGGAGCGCAAAGTTTCACCAACGCCTCCGCAAATTCAGTCAAAGATACTGAACTAGAAATAGCCCCCCGCTTTGCTTTAACCCTAGGTTGGCGTAAACATTTTGGCTCTTTTGTATTAGGTGTTGAAGGTGGAGCGGAATACCTTATCAATACTGCAGCGGTAGAATATTCCAGCATTGCTCCCGGGGACAGCGCCTTGGGCACAGCCACGGCAGGCACTTTCCTTGATGCCCAGGACGCCTATGCTGGTTTCATGCGCCTCGTCTTAGGCTACAAGTTCTAAAAATCCTTCCCTAAAATAGTCCCTTGCACCGTGCCGTAGCGGCACTGCATTTCCGAATCGGAAAGGAACTTTTATTTGTGGATTGGTAATTTTTTTATTTAGGCTAGGTTAGGTGAGTTGAATGCTATTAAATTATTTCCTGCGCTAGTTCTCATCTTATTCATCTTAGGTGCCTGTCAAAAGTCCCCTGAAGATTATAAGGCAGAGCTTACTCGTGAGGGTGTTTCTTTAACTCCTGAACGCCTAAGTCAGGCCGTGATCGCAGCTGATCTTCCCCTCCTCGAACGCATGGCACAGGCAGGGATGGATCTAAATACCCCTTTGCCCGAGGGTAAAACGGCTTTCCTTTTAGCAGCAGAACATAATCAAGTTGCGGTTCTGAGCTTTTTAAATACTCGACGCATTTCAGCAGAAGCGGTTATGCCTGATGGCCGAAGTGCGCTTCACCTAGCTGCCGCCGCCGGAAATAAAGAGGCTGTACAATTTTTATTAAACTTAAAAATTTCACCAAACACCTTAGATCAAGCGAGCCGCAGTCCTTTGGTTGCCGCAGCAGAGAAAAATCATCTAGCCGTTTTCCAACTTCTCCATGCAGCACAGGAAAATGCCTCTGTTAAAAATCCTGAATCCATTTCCCCCTTAGCCGCTGCCTTAGAAAATGGGCATGAGGACATGGCTCTTACGTTGTTAGGGCTGGGTTACGATTACAAAACGGCTTCTGTCCAAGGTCAACCATTCTTAGTGTGGGCTAGTGCTACGAATCAGAAAAAAGTTTTTTCTAAACTCTTGGAATTAGGGGCTGACCCAAATGCTAAAATTAAAACACCCGCCTCCACTACTTTCAAAGCGAAAGTGGCGAATGAAAATTTCCATTACTACTTAACCAAGGAGAAAAATGTCACCTTACTCATGATGGTGGCGGCACTCGGGCAGACCGAGTTGGTCGACCTCCTTTTGCTTAATGGCGCGGATAAAACTGCCCAGACCACCCACCATAAAACTACGGCCATTTACTTAGCTTCCGTTAATCATCACGCCTCCATTGTGCAGGTGCTTTTAGGTAAAAGTGCTAAACCAGAGGATCAACGTTTTCGGATTGAAGTCTCTATCTCCAAGCAAAAGGCGACACTATTTAAAGATGGAAAAAAATACCTTAATACTGCCATTTCTTCAGGCCGTAAAGGATTCGGCACGCCGCGCGGAACGTATGTCGTTACCAATAAATATAAAGACTGGATCAGCACTCTTTACCATGCAGAGATGCCCTATTTCTTACGCTTAAATTGCGGACCTATCGGACTTCACGCAGGAGCCTTACCCGGTTACCCAGCCTCGCACGGGTGCATACGCCTGCCTTACGAGAAGGCTAAGGAGATTTTCGCAACGGTGGATGTAGGAACCATCGTGAACATCATTGATTAACCAGCAAAAGCTTTTTTGAGTTAAGTCTTTTAATCGGGTAGCGGCGACTCCCTTCACCCGCCTTAGGCAGGAAAACTTAAGACAAAGGCTGTTCCTTTTTTCAATTTGGATTTAACCGTAATTTGCCCGTTATGGCTTTGCACCGTTCTATTGACTAAGGCTAGGCCTAAGCCCGTGCCACCTTTACGATAGGTGAGAAAGGGTTGAAATAGTCTTTCCTGTCGTTGTTTAGACATGCCCTCCCCAGTGTCCCGAACACCGATGACAATGAGACGTTTTTTACCGCTCGTCTTTACTCCTGCGCTGAGGCTGAGAGTGCCGCCATCAGGCATCGCTTGGCAGGCATTGACGACGAGATTTAAAATAGCTTGCTCTAACTGGGAACGATCGCCCTTCATGATTAGAGGGTCTTCTGGGAGTTGCTTACGAATGTCGATCTTTTGTTCTGCTAATTTATGGCGGGTGAGAATTAAAATGTCGTCCAGCATACTATTAACATCTAGATCCTCCATGACAGGTTCCGAGGAGCGGGCAAAGGTTAAGACTTGATCCAAGATTTTATTCATGTGCGTCATCTTAGATTCAATCAGAGCAGCATCCCGGGCATGACCGCCGCTTAACTTCAACTCCTGCATCATGGAATGGAAGACCATCTGCACCACCGTGAGAGGGTTGCGAATTTCATGTGCAATCTCGGCTGCCAGCCAGCCTAAAGCCGATAGTCGCTCCGTGGCTTTTAAGCTTTCCTCTACCTGCACGACACGTTGTAAAAGTTGCGCCTTGGCTATGGCGACGGAGGATAACCCGGCCATGGCAGTGAGAAGTCTGATCTCCTCATTTGAGAAACGATGGATGTCTTCAGTGTAGATACAAAGAACCCCAAGAGCTTTTTTTTGAAATTCTAACGGCACGGCTAACAACGACGTCAGATGTTCACGCTTGGCTAGCTCGGTGTGCTGGAAGCGCTGATTTTCTTGCACATTTAAAACAGCTAGTGGCTTGAGGCGGTTGATCACGACGCCGACTAAAGATTCCTCCACGCGTAGGTTAGGCTTTTTAACATAGGCAGAGGATGCTCCATGCCACGCTTTTAGAATCAACTCCTTACCCGTTTCATCCAAGAGCATAAGAGAACTCATCCGCGCTTTCATTAATTTGCAGGCATCACGAGTAATGCGTTGCAGCACGCTCGCCTCATCATCCTCAGAAATTATAACCTGCCCCATGTCCACAAGAGTCCCTAGTTGATCTCCTTTGACGCGGAGTTGATTAATTTCCCAAGCCAAGCTGATCCATGTCGAGGCGTCCATGGCTAGTTGGGTCAATACTTTTTCGTGCTGATCCGTGAACGCATTTTTTTTATTGCTGTCGATATTCAGGATACCTACGACTTGCCCGCGCAAATTAATGGGCACGGCTATTTCTGACTGAACTTTTTTGTCCAGAGGAATGTAGCGACGGTCTGCTTGCACATCATTGAGTCGAAGAAGTTTTCCCGTGCTAGCGACCCACCCCGTCACGCCCTCACCCACCCGTAACTTTGTGCGGCGCGCCATTTGATTTAATCCCATGGAAGCTTCGATATCCAAGGATCCCGTGTTTGGATTAAGCAGCATAAGAGAGCCGCTACCACCCTGCACAGACTTAACCGCCACTGTTAATACATGTTTAAGCAACCCTTGTGGGTCAAGCAGCGCACTGATGTTGCGGTTAGAAAGTTCTGACTTCATAAAGGGTGATACTTACTCCCAAATGAGGTTAAGGCATCTCAATAAACGTTTCTTCAAGGTAAGGTCTGAGATTTTTTGTCCTTGTGCATCTACAAGGTAAAAAGTGTCTAATGCCGCACCTTTTTCTGTGGCAATGCGAGCCCCCACAACGGACACATTATTTGCCGCTAAGCAGCAGGAGATGCGGTACAAGATCCCGATCCTGTCCGTGGCTTTGACGTGTAGTAGTGTGTGTTGATCAGAAGTTTCATTGTCGATACCTAGAGCTAAGGACACTAGTTCCTCGTCAACAGGAAGCCTACTCACATTTTTAAGTCGGCTTAATTCTTTCGCTAGGTCATAAGCTGGATCGGTCAAGCTGTTATTCAGAGCCTCTTCAAATTTCTGTCTGTCTAAGGGGTGCGTCGCCGCTCCAAGTTGATGGGTGCATACTTGGAAGGTATCAATGACGATGTGATCTTCCCGTGTCCAAATACTGGCACTTAAAATATTTAGTCCTGCAACCGCAAACGAGCCCGCAATTTTTGAGAATAATAGGTCTCTATCCCAAGTCACGACGGAGACCACGCTATGATCTTCTCGCACTTTATTTTCCCAACGGATCGCAGGTATCAAAGGGTTTCCCGTTGGATCCAACTGCTTAACGAAAAACTCGTGAACTAGTTCGATATCATTGATGATTTGATTTTCAGAAGAGTAGCTAAAATAGTTTCCCGGCAACGCCGCAAAATGAGCTTCGTGTTCTGCGGGATCGACCTGCTTAGATAAACGATCCGCCACGCGTGTTTTTAACTCCTTGCGGGCAAGTTCAGCCTTACGTAAAAATTCTACCTCGTCATGTAAAACATCACGAGTCGAGAAGTACAAGTTCCAGACCAAACCTTCCTTCCAATTCGACCATGAAGAATCACCAATGCCCTGCACATCGGCAAAGGTCATGAGCATGAGCAAATCCAACCGCTCTTGATCCTTTACGATGCGGGCAAAATCATGAATCGTTTTAGGATCATCTAAATTGCGGCGTAGAGCGAATTCCGTGAGACTCATGTGATGATCCACTAAAAAACTAAGGTTCTGTAAATCTCTTCCATTTAACCTCATGCGCCGAGCGAAGCGCACGGCTAGCTGCGTGCTGAGCTGGCTGTGATCTTGGCTGTTCGCTGATTTACCCGTGTCGTGCAAAATTAAAGCTAGATAAAGAATTTCTGGCTTAGCGCAATCCAGAAAAATTTTACGGTATTTAACATAAGGCTCCGCCTCCTCTTCCAGGACACGATCTAGATGTTCAATACAAACAATCGTATGCTCATCTGCCGTGTAGCGATGATAAAACTCATGCTGAACTAAACAAGTGAGCGGAGCAAATTCTGGAATTAAACTACCGAAAATCCCTAGCTCATGCATCTTCCTCACCACGCGACCGACCCGCCCTTTTTGCCGCATGATGTCCAACATCATCTCCCGCACTTCAGGTAACCAAAGAAACTTCCGTGTCACCATGCCCAGACGCGCTCGCATCATATTTTCTAAATCGGGGCTGAGCACAGCATTTCGCTTTTGCATGATCTGAAAGACTCGTACCATCCGAACGGGGTCATCGGAAAAAATCGTTTTATGCTCCGCTGATAGCTCACCGTTTTCCAAGATGAAGCCATCAATCAACTCCTGATCCTTAGCATGGTGAGGTAAGATATTCCAAAAGGCACCCCGCTTCGAACTACTTTGTCCCGCCATACGCCGCGCGTGCGCGTTGGCGATCAAATACAAATTGCGGCTGTGTTGATAGTAGTCACGCATCATGTCCTCAATCCGGCGCAGCAGCTTTTTATTGGAATAGCCTAAGGAGTTCGCTACATCTTTTTGCAGAGACAGCGTCAACACGTCTCCACCACGATTTTGAATAAAATGAAGATCATTTCTCACCCGCAATAAAAAATCGTATGCTTGATCCAGCTTTTTCCTATCACTAGCCGTGATAAATCCTTCTTCTTGTAAGCCCAGCGTTGAATCGACTCCCTTAAGACTCATGGCCATCCAAATCAAGTTATGGTAATCCCGCAAACCCCCACAGCCGCTTTTAACATTAGGCTCTTGTAAGAAAACAGTGTTGCCCGCTTTCTTATGGCGGTTTATCTGATCCTCTAATCTCCACTGACCATAAGCATGTTCATTCCCGTTGACGCAGATTCGTTTAAAACGGCGTTGAAAATCCTCAAACAACGGCTCAGAACCAATCAATAAACGCGACTCTAATAAAGCCGTTCTTGTTTGTAAGTCTTCACGTCCCTGTTGAATGGCTTGTTCCAAATCGCGACTGGCATGGCCTACCTTTAATCCCACGTCCCATAGAACGTAGAGAACCTGTTCGATTGCGTCCGTGACGAACCGAGCCTCCGCAGATTTGGTCGGTTGTTTATCATACAAAAAGAGTACATCTATATCACTGCACGGTGCTAGTTGACCACGCCCATAACCACCCGTGGCAACTAAGGCAATCCGGATAGCCTCTACCTGAACGTCATGGGCTTTGGACGCATTGTGCAAGGAATTGCGAAAAAGATGTTGCAGCACCACATCGATCACGTCCGCTCGTTTCTTGGTAAAGCTCAGGCCACCTTCCCCTGCCCTGTGAGCCATACGTAGGCGTTGCTCTTCCACTTTTAAAAAATTCCGGTAAAGATCTAAAAGGTCGGTCGGGCTACTCTGAGCGAGATTGATTAATTTCGCTTCGGCGTGCCGGAGGACTTTTTCTAAATGAGCTGACATTAATTTGCCAACATAGTGAGACGGTCAAGGTTACGCAACTCGTTTTCCAGCATCCTAGAATTAGAAGTTCTCACAAGAAGAACACATTCAGCTAAAACCATTCCTTTAAAAGTCTGACCTACATTAAATAGAAGGCTTCCAGAGTGCGACTAATCGGGATTTACGGATTCTATCACCTCGAGTGGCTAACCGAAGCCCATGCGCTTGCGCTGCCGCAGCAAGGGCGGCTTCGCAAATACTTACATCGCAGAGAAAGGGGCGCGTCTGAGAATCAAATTCATCGAGGCTTGATTTTTCTTTTCCTTTTAAGGAAGAATCGCCGAGTAGCCACCATAACCAGATATGGGTATCCAAAAGAGGAGCGGCATTCATTTTAAAGCTTCAATATCAGATTCAGCTACGACCGGAGCGAAGGGATCTCCCACAAAATGGCCTTACCCGCGCAAGGCCAACCAAGGCTTTGCGTCATGCTCTCCAATAAGGCGTGCCACAGGCTTGCCATGTTTTGAGATAACCAATTCCCCGCCGGTGCGGTTGACACGATCCAACATCTCCAGACATTTCGCCTTGAACTCAGTTGCCGCCATTCTCATAGTGACTAGTTTCAATGGCCAGTTTTATCTGTCAAACGCCGGCAAAGGTGTTTAAGCAGTCTTTCACGACTGCGGAATGCTAAAGTAAAGCCTCTCTATTTCCACTCCCTGCTTAAAGGATCGATTCCAACTAGTGCCCGCTTATTTTTTCATTTTCTTTACTTTGCGCTCTGCGCCATTCCAGCATTTTCAGCGCATTGCTGCCTAGGTGCTTTGTCTGACTATTCGACATCAAAATTTTACAGACTTCTTTTACTTTTTCATCCCATCCCAACACTGCAGCATAGTTGGCAATGTAACTGAAAGCGTCGGGCGATAATCTGGGAGTGTATAAAAGTAGGTTCCACTGTAGTTCGTATAGCTCCTTCTGACCGAGTTCAAAATAAGCACGGCATAGATATAATTTTATCAAAAAATCATCCAAAGGATTTTTTTTATCCTTTAAAAATAACACGAGATCCTCCCATTTTCTCTCTGCCCCTAAAATATCGACATAAATTCCCGCCACGCTTTTAGTTTGGAAAATTTCTTTATCTTTTATCAGCCCTTGAGCTAAATCCAGCCGTCCATTATTTAAAAACCAGCGCACTAAATAATAGCGATCTTTATCATTTAACTCTTCAGCAAAAGCTTCCCAAGCCTTCCTTTTCTCAAGATTACCAGACGGCATGGCTTGAATAATGAACGACTGAGCTAGAATCTTAAACTCAAAACTCGATAAAGGATGTTCCTGCAATCGTTTAATCAAAATCTGGTTAAAAACACCTCTTTTAAAATTGTAGCGCGACAAAATTACGGCTGCCGACAAGCCTGATATATCGTCTTTTAAAATCTCATTTTCCAACCAGATCAGAGATTTTTTTTGTTCTTCTCCTGTTCCATTTAGTAAAATTTCATAGACAAACAATAAATCATTTTCATTGATTTTACTTAGATCAGTAATTGAGCGAGCGACGACGACGGCTAGATTGTAACGCTTATCTTCTAGGAGAAGACGACATTCCAATACTTTAACTTTTTCGTTTTTGGGTTCCGCCGCCTTAAAGCCTTGAATAGCTCGATAGGCTAATCTTTTATTCTCTCCTTTGATGGCAGAATAAAATAGACCTTCCCAATCCTGAGTCGAATTTTTATTTCGATTAACCAACTCAATCCAAAGAAATATATTTTTAGAATTATTTTCTAAAAAATAATGACGTGCAAAACCGCGAATCACAGCCTCTTCTGTGGGCGCCATTTTGTGTGCTAATAAAAGCCTCTCAAGTGCAAGTTGTTTATCACCTGCGGCCATAGCCTTTTCTGCTTGATAGACAAAACTCGTAGCCCTAAGGCTTTTCGCTTTTTTGTAAGCTTTAGGACTTATCCAAACTAAAAAGCCACAGAACAAAAAAAAGAGAAGAACGTAAGCTAGTTTTTTATGTCCCACCATAAGGATTCTAAACGATTCTGGCACTCAATTGGTTTGAGTTTTTAACTTTTTTCGACGCCAGACGTGAAACACGACTAGTGCCAACAACAAAACCGTCCAGACCCATGTCTCAGGCTCGGGAACGACAATTCCAGTTAAATTGGTGTTATCGATATAAAAATGAATATCATTAAAATCATTATCTCCAGCTCCGCCAATTCTCCGAATATCCTCAAAAGTTATTAAAGAACCTGGCGAACCTGGGTCCGGAGCAAAATTGGGATTGCCCGTAGCAGCTAACGCATTTGCTGTCGTGCTGCGCGTCGTTCCAAAAAAAGTAAAAGCTTGGTCTAATCCATCCCCCGAACCACCCGTCCCATTGCCTGGGTTTCCTTCGCTTTGTGCAAACAGTGGCCAAGCTCCTGTACCGTTGCCATCTAACGCAAAAGTGTTGTAAACTCCATTGTCAGTAAAATCGCCTAAAAAGTTAACTAATGTATTATTAGGGATAATAAAAAAAGAATAATACCTTCCACCCTGAAGAGTAACGGTGGCATTACTATCCGCTGCATAAGTATCACCGACTCCCGTATCATGATTTCGATTAGGATCATTCACAGCTGCCGTATATACGTCATTCGCATCCGTAGACACAATTGTAGCACCAGAAGGAGCGGATCCAGAAGTGCGATCAACGAAAACCACTACTGCTGTTGATAGGGCTTGCCTCGCCCATGCTTGTTTTTCGGCGACGGAACTGTAGGGCAGAGCCTGTAACGCTGTCGTAACTTCATAGTAACCGAATTGAAATTGATAGGATCCATCATCATACAAAAAAGTCATATTGATGCTTTGATTTCCCGTCCCGTTGACAAGATAAAGTCCATAATTAACTTCCGCAACGACTCCAGTGTTTAGGGCGTCAGTGCCATAAACGTCTCTAAGCGAATGGCCTATGTCATCATAAGCAACATTGTTAGGGTCATCAGAATAAAACACCGTGTCCGCCGATACGGAGATTGCAGATAAACAAAAAACAGTGTGAATAAGTATGCAAAACTTATTTACACTTCGTAAAAAACTGTTTAAACCAACCATATAGTTACTTTAGTCGGCGTAGTCATGCTTTGGCAACAATAATTTAGGGGTGACGTGTTGCCCCCGTGTTGCGTCATTGAAGCGGACACCGAAGGAAGGTGAAAGGGGAGGTGGAGATAGGTGCATTGCCTCATAATAGAGGACCCCATTACCTATCCCCACAACCATCAGTGAAACTAGATTAAAAGAATAATGAGGCAACAGGGAAGCAGACACTCCTGTCATCAGCTAGATCAATCACAGGTGGTTTTTTTAGAGGATTGCTCAACGTACTGTGAGGGAGTAGTCTTATCTCATGATCAGTCCGAGCGCACATGCAGAACAACCTCGCCAGCCGCTTCTGGCGTGGTTGGCCATGGCCTTGATCCTTTCCCTCTTTTGTCACGCGCTCATTTTTCTCTGGTTACGGAGCGTCTACTTAGATTACGGCGCACCCTTGGTTGATCCTTTAGAACCAAAAAGATTTACTTTAGACAAAGTGACGATTGACCCGAAATCTTTAGAGGTAGAGCCCAATCAAAATACGGCTTCACGTGCAAAACCCAGTCTGGACCCGCTTGAAATTACTCCCGAGCAAATTACCGCCTTTTCTGGCTCTCTCTCAGCCCCCTCCATTCCTACTCCACGCCTTAGTGATCCTTCCCCGACTCCGCTCAGTGCGGCTAGCGTAGATCAGCCTGTGGACGCGTTCTCCGCCTTACCGCTTTCCTTAGAAGGCAGGATTCCGCAGGCCTCACAGGCGCTGGTGGCGGAGGCGAGCACGGCGGCTTTAGCTGAAAGCAGTAAGCTGTTGCAAACAAATTTGGCTGGCGGCTCAGATAGCCAATCCTCCATGGCGGGCGCCCCAAGTGCAACGGAGTTAAACGACTTGGTTAAACTACGCCCGCCAGGATCTCTGGAGCGGCCTGCTATGCAACCCATCCTCATTCGCCTTTCTAGTGATGTGCTCTTTTCTTTTGACTCCGCTACATTGAAGCCTGAATCAGAAAAGTCTCTCCATGAACTTGCGACCGCCTTAGATCGTGCGATCAAAATTCATGTTACGGTCGAAGGCCACAGCGACACCATTGGTGAAGAGGCCTATAATTTAAAACTTAGCCAAGCGCGGGCTACAGCTGTGGCCGAGTGGTTGAAGGCGCATTCCACACTTGCTGCCGCTTCCATTGATTCTAAGGGTTACGGCGAAGCAAGGCCCATCGCAAACCCAAGTGGTTCGCTGGAAGAACAGGGGCGCAACCGTCGTGTAGAAATACGGGTAGAAGGTGAACGGTAATTAATGCAGTCGCCCTTCCCCCTTAACATTCGCTTGTTTATTTGGTTTCGCATCTTTTTTAACTGTCGTTTTTATTATCCAGTTTTTGCTATTCTATTTCTTGATTATGGAATGACTTTAGAACAATTTGCCCTACTTAACGTGGCATGGGCAGCGGCCATTGTTCTCTTAGAAGTGCCTTCTGGGGCTCTGGCTGATTGTATCGGACGGCGGAAGATGGTGATAGCATCTGCGATTCTTATGGTGGTAGAACTGTGCTTATTGGCCTTTGTTCCCTTGGGAAATGGGGTCTTTGTTTTTTGGGTTTTAATTTTAAATCGTGTTTTAAGTGGCGCGGCGGAGGCTACGGCCAGTGGAGCGGACGAAGCTCTGGCATATGATTCCTTGAAAGTGATAGGCCGCGAGAAAGAGTGGCCTGATGTGCTTGCTGTTTTGATGAAACGCCAATCCTTGGCCTTCGTCTTTGCCATGCTCTGCGGTGCCGTTGTTTACGACGCTAGCCTGCTGAATCGTTTTACTGATCTCGTTAACTTAAACTGGTCATTTACGAAACAGGAGTGCCTTCGTTTCCCTGTCTATCTTACCCTCTTCATGGCTTGCGGTGCTTGTGTAGTTTCGTTTCAGATGAGGGAACCACCGGGTAGTTACCCACGCAGTGAGTTTAAATTTTTGGCAGCTTGGCGCTCCATGAGGGAGGCGGGGCTCTGGATAATTCAACGTCCGACTATCTGGTTCTTTTTAATTTTTCTTGTCGTTTGTGATAGCATCGTTCGTTTGCATTTAACTTTAGGCAGCCAATACCTGCGCTTAATCCAAATTCCTGAAGGGTGGTTTGGTTTATTTAGTGCCGCTTTTGCTGTGCTCGGTTTGTTTGCGCCTAAAGTTGCTATGGCTTTAGTAAAGAAACGATCTTGGCCGTGGAATCTTTCTGCGTTGGCTTTGTATCTGTTTCTCTCTCTTTTGGGGCTGTCGCTCGGGATCCCCTACTTCGGTTTAATTTTTTCATTAACGACCAGTGCAGGCATGTTTTTCTTAGGGTATTTTTCTAGCCATTATTTGAATGCAGCCATTGATTCGGGACACCGTGCCACGATTTTAAGTTTCAAGGGTTTAGCCATGAACTTGGGTTACGGATTAATCGGGTTGAGTTATGCTGCCTATGTAGGACATCTTGGTGAGATAGATAAAAATGCGGCCTATGCGGAATCAATCCGGTTATGGCCTTGGTATTTTGCGGGCATACTAGGTCTTCTTTTACTTTGCGCTTGGCCGTGGCGTCGAGCACTATGGCTGCGCTCGCCCTCGCCCTCTTCGCTATGACTACAAAATTGTTAGACTCTTATAAAACCCTGACCCAACGCAATCATGACTGCACGTTGATCGGTAGCACCAATAATTTATTAGAATGGGATATGCAGACCTACATGCCTGTGGCCGCCGCACCTTTTCGGGCGGATCAGAGTGCCTACTTGGCGGGATTAGGTCATCGCCTCTGGACGGCACCAGAGGTAGGCCGATGGATTGCGGAATGTGAAGATGGATGCTGGGATGCTGCGGGTGTGGAAGCGGTGAACATCCGACAATGGCGTAAATCCTATGACCGTGCCACGAGGTTACCCGCAGAACTGGTGGAGAGATTAAAACGTGAGACTTCCCTTGGCCATGAGGCGTGGGTGCAGGCCAGACAGAAGGCTGACTTTACTCTTTTCAAGCCGAGCTTAAAACGGATTGTGGAAATTAACCGGGAAATGGCGGAGCGCTGGGGTTATGAAGGCTCACCTTACAATGCGCTACTTGAAGGTTACGAAACAGGCGCAGAGACGGGCCAAATTAAAACGCTATTTCAGAAATTGGCTCCGCAGATCACGGCTTTATTGGAATCACGCAAACCGAACGGGGCTAAGGATCCGTCATTACCTCCCGGTCCTTATCCTGTGGAGCAGCAGCAACGCTTTAATCGCCGTGTGGCGGAGGCTCTGGGTTTTAACTTTGATGCGGGTCGGATCGATACCACGGCACATCCCTTCTGCACAACAAATGGGCGACATGACGTGCGGCTGACGACGCGTTACAGTGAGGCCGATTTCACTAATTCGCTTTATGGAATTATTCATGAAACCGGACATGGCTTGTATGAGCAGGGGCTGCGGCCAGAACATTACGGCACGCCGATGGGGGAAGCGATTTCATTAGGCATACATGAATCACAATCGCGGCTGTGGGAGAATCAAGTATGTCGCCGCTTAGATTTCTGGGAGTTTTGGTTTGACGAGGCCTGCCGTTGCTTCCCTCAGTTAAAGCGGAGCAGTCCACTTATGATTGCGCGTTATGTCAATCATGTGCGGCGTTCGTTTATACGGGTGGAGGCTGATGAGGTAACGTATGATCTGCATGTCATTTTAAGGTTTATATTGGAAGTTGATTTATTTGAGGGTCGCTTAGAAGTGGAAGACATACCAACGGCCTGGAATGAGCGGTTTCAGGCTATGCTAGGACTTTCGGTGCCAGATGATGCCCGAGGCTGTTTACAAGATGTGCATTGGAGCATGGGTAGTTTTGGATATTTTGCGACTTACACATTAGGGAGCTTAAATGCGGCACAGCTTTTTGCTCGGGCAGATAGGGATGTTGTGGGCTTACAGCACTCTTTAAAGCGCGGGCAATACCACCCACTGCTCCAGTGGTTAAGAACCCATGTTCATGAGCAGGGACAACGCTACACGCCGCAGGAGTTAATGAAGTCGGCCACGGGAAAAGGGACGGAAGACGAGGCGTATATCAATCATCTAAAAACCAAAATTAGTTGGATGACAGATTAAATAATAAATTAGATAGGTAAATGAAAGATGGTGCCTAAGATGTGAATATTTTGAGATCAGCTAGTCAGAGAAGACATGGAGAGAAAGGCGGGGAGTTTCTCACGCAAAGGGGAACGGAGTAGGGCGGACGGAGGGGTTCGTGATTATTATGACTAATTTTCATCTTCCTTTTTCAGGATCAATGATTTAAAGGCCACTGGGCATATCGATGAATGACCATGGTAGTTTGAATTTTTTACCGAGATGCTCGGCTAGAGCTTTGACTCCAAAGGTTTCCGTGGCGTAGTGACCACCATAGATCACGTTAATCTCTAGTTCTTGAGCTACAGTAAAAGTCCAATGATTGCCTTCACCCGTGATAAAAGTATCAACTCCTTCCGCAGCGGCTTGGGCGAGATGATTGCCTGCGCCGCCTGTGACGATGCCGATTCGCTTCACATTTTTCGGGCCGAAAGGTAGGAGAAGGGGTTTAGTTCCTGTAGCTTTTTGCATGCGTTGGAGAAGATTTTCCCGATCCATTTTTACGGAGGCTTGGCGTCCCAGATGGATGCCTTTTTCTAGGAAGAAGGGTTTCGTTTTGCTAAGACCGAGGGCTTGAGCCAGAAGAACATTGTTTCCGAGGGAAGGATGGGCGTCCAGCGGGAGGTGCGAGCTGTAGATGGCCAAATTATTTTCTAAGGCTAAACTTAACCATTGATAGCGCAGACCCGTGATAGGATAAAGGGGAGTCCAAGCGATGCCGTGATGGACAACAAGTAAGTCTGCCCCAGCGGCGACGGCCTCACCGATGCTGAGGAGGTTAGCATCTACAGCGGCGGCGATACGAGTGAGGGTGCCATCATTTTCTATCTGGAGTCCGTTCAAGGCTCCTGAGTAATCAGGAAAATCTTTATGAACAAGCAACTTTTCGGTGTAATTGACGAGATCCGCTAGCTTAGAGGCCATGCCTAAACTTGCATGAACTCGAGAAGCTTAGCAATACAGGAACTCTTACGTCTAAATTGGTAGTTTTTAATTAATTGATAAACATGCACTATTTTACAACGATGTGAGTGCCTAAATAGGCTCGCACTAGCTCCGCATTTTCCTCGCCGCCTCCGCTCGTTATCACTTGCACCACACGCTGCCCGAGGTGACGCCGCCCCGCCCACACCGCCTCGAAACGTGTGTCATAGCGATAAAAATCCGTCGGTCTCTCTAAAATCTCCCTTTCCGCTCGATCCTCCCACACGATGTAATACACCTGCCACACCCTGCTCCCCAACTTGAAAGTATAGCGTTGTACAGGCAACTTCAACGAGCCAACCTCCCACAACTCTTGCTCCTTCTGCGCCACCAGCTGCGCCCCCGCTGCCGGCATACAAACCTCGGGGGAGTGGCTCCGTGCTAACTGAGCGGAGACCCGGCCTGGCTTCCAAACAAATTCAAAAATACTCCACTCCATACCTGCACCTTTTTTGATGACCCCTTGGCGACCCTCGCTGTAGCGCAGAATCCTTTGCACATTTTCCGGAATAACCCTAAAGTCAAAATTCTCCGAAACCTCTGGCCAAGTTAATTCCCACGCCACCTTCTGCTCCCATTTTCGCTCGTGACTCCCATACCACAATTCTGTCGTCACCTCACTTAAGACAAGCCATCCCAATACGACGAACCAAAGCCTTCGTGGCGCTAGCAACTTAAACTGCTTGCGCTCACTTCCTGAAGCCTCCGTGGCTGCCTCCTTTGCCGATGCCGCTGTTGGCGCCAGCTTCCACCCCAAAGCAAGCAAACACCCAAAAGAAATAAGTAAAATGGTGTAGCCTGCTGGATCATGTAAACGCTGCAATAATTCCGCCCCTTGCTCGGCATGTAAAAAAGCTAGTGTAAAAGCTCGCAAGCTATTTAAGAAAAAACTCAGCACCAAACTAAATACTAGAAGTAGCACCCTACGGCTTGCAGTTAATTTTAAAAGTTCACCTATAAATAAGGAAGCCATGAGCGTAGATTGAAACGATCGCACCCCACTACACGCCTCGTCCACTCCGACCACGCCGTTTGGTAAATTAATCAAATTACCCTGCTGCGTTGCAAATAAACCGCACCAATTCAGAGCCTCCACACTGACACGTGTCACCACCTGCATCATCCACTGCACCACCGCCTGTTCCTGCACCGTGGGCCACGGCACAGCTAATAACATAAAAAGAAAGGGGAAACTAAAATGCACAAGCCACCTTTTGCCTCCAGTTAAATAAAGTGTCCCCAGCGTAATCACGACCACACAACCCGCTAAAAACCAACTAACCAAGCGCCAATCGGGATTTGCCTCTTGCAGTAACCGTCCTGGTAATAATAAGAAACACGCTCCCAGCAGACAGCCTTGCGTCAGCACCACCGCACCTTTAGCCCTCAACTCACTCGGCTCTGGCCTGTCCTCCCAGCGACGGACTAGTAAATAAAAACCTAGAAGCGGCATCAACCAGCCGTAGCTATATTGTGGATTAATCGACCACTCTACTCGTAACTGGTTAAATAAAAGTAACCATAAAACCAACAAACCGAATCCCACCACGAGGGCTGAGTTTCCCCAAAGTGACTTAACCCCCTTTACCCACGTCTGTTGTTGCAACGGAACCATCCATCAAATTATAGCCCACAGAACCCCATGGCACAACAAGGCATATCCACCGCACGATTACCTAGCTCTGGCCTAAATACTGCCTTGCGCACCTTTTTAACTCAAAAACAGGAAGATAGTGCCTCACACCCCCCGCTTGTAGAAAATTATTATTGTACTAACAAGCCGCCTAGATACTTTATGATTATGGACAAGATTGTCACAAAGAAGAAATCCATTCCACGTAGCCAAGCAAAAGATGTTTCCGTCATGGCTTGGATTGAGGACTCTCATGGTCACATTCTCATGGTTAGACAAACCGCAGGAAAAAAACTTTGGGCCCTACCAGGCGGTAAAGTGCGCCGGAATGAATCTCTTTTCAGTGCTCTCTGCCGCGAAGTGTTAGAAGAAACTGGTTTAGTGATTACGCAAGCTTCTCCTATGGATTTTTTTGACCGCCACCAAAAAGGAAATCTCACTATTTTATTCCATGTCCTCATAAAAAAGAAGCTTCCCGTTGTGCATAAAAAAAGAGTTTTAGAAATCAGCGACACGGATTACAAGGCATCCTTACCCTCCTCTGCTACACCTTCCGCTAAATATTTCTGGAAGCGAATCCAAAATAATTTTAAGCCTTTTACTCTAACGCATACAGGCTGATGAATCCTGAACTTCTTAATCGTATCAAAGCAGGTGCTTTTGTTAACTTAATTTTAAAGGAAGAAGTCTCTCTTTCTGGTTACGCTGGAGCAGATACGGACTCCCCCTCCCTCATCCGCTTTGATTCCATGCTCTTAAACTCTCAGGGGTATTTGGAAAAAATCTCCTTACAATTAGCCGAAGACGATATCGCCACTGTCCATTTTCTGCCCGAAGCACCGCATTTTGTGGATACGGATGGGCACGAAATACAGATGGAAAACGGTTTTCATCGAGGTATGTAATTAAGACCGCAGTGCCTTTTACCCTCTGCTACGCAGCCGCTCGCTTTTCTGGGAAAGTTCGCACCATAAACCAGACAATAAGTAAGCAACCCCAGAAAAAGACGCTACCCACAATTTCGTGCATGAGGAAGTAAGAGTCGCCTACCTGCGGAGCTAATAAGACAATAACCAAAATGCGCAGTGTATTAAAAAGTGATCCAAGAAAAAGAGCTGCAACCACGCAAAGAATGCGATCAAAAAGTGTCATCCTACGGTAAGCTACCACCAGAAGGGCGACCATTGCTGCGCTGCTGATTAACCCATAACCATTACACTCCGAAGCTACCTCAAAGGGGCGACGATTTACCTCGAGAATAAGCTTGGCGACATCGCCTGCCTTCAGGTGGAGCTGACTCTCAAAGCCTAGATGATTTAAGACCCAAGCTGAGTGCTGGCCGGCCATACTCCGCAGAGGCCAGTCGAACCACTGGAAAGCCTCCGTTAAGCCAATAAATAAAAGAAAGGCCAAGGCTAGGGCATTACCCACGCGATACATGTCTGAGCCATAAAAAAAACCCAGCCATGCAGAAAAAGCTAAGGAAAAGGCTACGCCCACCAAGAAAGTCCAGCCTCCAAAAGAGGCGCATGCCATAATGACAAATGCCCCTAATAAAAACCCATAGAATCGGTTAGTGACAGAAAATTGCACCGTTAGCTTTTTCCTCTCTACGATGATGAGAGCTGCAACGGAAAATACAAAAATCAACAAGGCGTGATGTAACTGTTCATGAGCTGCTGTCCGCTTGGCTAACCAAAGTAAAGACGGGGCAAAAAGGACAACCGTCACGATCGCTAAAAAAATCGTGAAATAGGAAGACGAAGACAGTTTTCTCATAAAGGTCACTAGTAGAATAACCTAGCTAAAAAATCTTCTGTTGTTGCATAAAACTGGCTCGTATCCTCATTCCGCCTAATATACGCAGGCGCAGAAGGACAAAAACCGGCAAAGCGATTTAGCTTTAACTGAAGAGAAAGGCCTAAACTTCAGGCCTTGAGCGAGTTAAACGCTCTTCTTTTCTAGCTTAGCGACTTCTTTTTTACGTCTTAACTGGCGGAGGCGACGGCGACGTTTGATAACAGCATTAGATTGTTGACCCATAAGGATCGATAACATGCGGATTCCTAGAAATCCGTCAAGTTCAGAAGTAAAGCGGAGATATTATTAATATCTCAAGTTTCATCCACAAATTCGTCACCATGACTAATAATGATTTCGTGGTTCTTGATTTTCAGCTGACCAAGCTCGGCGGCTTCTACCGTTTCCACTAGTCGTCGGTTACTTTCGCGCAAACGCTGGACATATGTTTTGATTAGGATAGATACCCAAGGCTGTAGTTCTCCCAAATGCTTTTGAAAGGCTTCTCTACTAATAAAGAGAAGCGTCGTGGGACCGAGTGCTCGCACGGAGGCACTGCGCGGTTGGTGGTCGATAATCCCCATTTCTCCGAACATGCCGCGTGTCCCGATTCGTCCTAGTGCCACATCAGCCATACCTTCCTGAGTTGAGACTTTGTGAAAAACTTCCACTAAGCCTTCCTTCACAATGTATAAGCCATCTGGTCGTTCATTCTCTGAACAGATAATATCTCCAGCTTGATAGCTCCGCTCTTCCTGTCCTTCTGCGGGTAAAAGTGTCATAGATTATTTCATCAGGCCAGAGTCTGGCGTGGATGCAAGCCTCTTCTTGCGAAAAGTGGCTTGACGTCGAACAAGCTGAATTTTAGCAACGCACACTTAATTGCCTACTTTGTTCTCAACCCAGAGATGGTTTCGAAAATTCCGCTGATCATGGCGTAGGCGACAGCACCTACGACTAAGGCCATGACGACAATGATGACTGGCTGGATCAAGGCCGTTAGCCGTTGGATGCGACGGCTCAATTCTAAATCATACCTTCTGGCTACTTTATCTAAAGCTAAGCCCATGTCTCCCGTTTGTTCGCCAACAGAAACCATGTCGATAAATAGCGGGGGGAAATGTCCCACACCTTTGAGTGCTCGCGAAAAACTGCCGCCTTCTCCTACGACATCGACAACACGTAAAAGTTGTTTTCTGAAGAATAAATTAGGCGTAGTGGGCTGCATTAATTTCAAAGAGTTTAATAAAGGAATACCATTGCCCACTAAGTTCGCTAAAGTCTGAGAGAATTGCGCATAGTATCGTGCGGCGATGATTCCCCCAATTAAGGGTAGTTTAACCTTCTGTTCATCCCACCAGATGCGCCCTTTGGGTTGCTCAATAAAATACCAAAAGATAAGCGATACAATAATAACAAAAACCAAAACGAATAGTCCGTAGTTCGTTGCAAAATCACTAATGCCAATCAGCATCCGCGTCATGAAGGGCATGCTTTTCCCTGTCTCAGATAACAACTTAGTTAACTGCGGGATAAGCGTGGTCATGAAGACGATCATCAGCAAAATCCCCGCGCCAATGATGAACGCAGGATAGATCAACGATTGAATAACGCGGCTTTGCAAGTCATCCAAGGTCTTCAGATACTCCGCTTGTCTTTTAAGAATACTAGGTAAAGAGCCGCTTATCTCCCCCGCAGTGACGAGGTTGCAGTAAAGATCCCCAAAGCTGTCCGAGACGCTCTGTATTGAGGTAGAAAAACTGGTGCCTTTGACCACTTTTTCCCGAAGTGCGGTAACGACGTCTTTCAGCCCACCCAGTTCGGTTCGCTTTTCCATGGCCTTTAAAGCAGGCTCGAGCTGAAGTCCTGCTTCCAATAGGTCACTGAGTTCTTCGGTAAAAACAATAATCTGCGCTCGGCTCAAAAACGCTTTTCCCAAGGAGACACTTTCTTTTCCTCGAAGATTTTTTTGCATCAGATCGCCTGCATCCACGTCTTTTTGAGTTAGGGAAACGACTTGTAGTCCATCTTGTTCTAAGCGATGAAAAACCTCGTTACGGCTGCGTGCCTCCATTTCACCACTACTCTTACGGCCTCCTGTGCCTAAGGCTTGATAGGTAAAGGTAGGCATAGTTATTCATCCAAAGTATCGACATCACCGACGGTGACACGGACAATTTCTTCTACCGTCGTGATGCCTGCAATAACCTTCGCAAACCCATACTGCCTTAACGGAATCATACCCTCTTCAAGTGCCAGCGGGCGCAAGGCGGTGGCTTGCTTGCGTTGGGTGATTAAATCCGCCATGCGGGGGGTAACCATACAAATTTCGTAAATAGCAGAGCGCCCAGCGTAACCTGTCCCACGGCAATGTTCACAGCCATTTGCTTGATAGATAGAATCAGCATATTGTAAAGGAAATCCTATTTCTGTTAAATAACTGGTGGGATGTTTGACCTTCGTTTTACAATGGGGGCAAAGCTTCCTAATCAGTCGTTGAGCTATAAAAGCACGCACCGCAGAGCCTACGAGAAAAGGTTCAACGCCCATATCGATCAACCGCGTGATTCCGCCGATTGCGTCATTCGTGTGCAAGGTGCTGAAGACTAAGTGGCCCGTTAAGGCTGCGCGCACAGCTATCTCAGCCGTTTCAAAATCGCGCATTTCCCCCACCATAATTACATTCGGGTCACCTCGTAAAATGCTGCGTAATCCCACCGCAAAGGTCAGTTCAATCTCAGGTTTTACGGCAATCTGAATGACGCCGTCTAGCTTGTGTTCTACGGGGTCTTCAATCGTTACTATACGCCGCTCTTTGGTGTTCAGAGTTGATAAAAAAGTGTAAAGGGATGTGGACTTACCACAGCCCGTGGGGCCTGTGACCAGAACGATCCCGTTGGGCATGGCGAGGAGTTGTTTCAGTTTAGCATCTAAGCCAGGGTCCAGTCCTAAACGGCTAAACTCAAATTTCTGTTGTCCTAACAATCGTAGGCTGACACTCTCGCCACTGACCGAGGGGATAGTGGCTACGCGGACATCAATCTGTTGGCCTTCCAGCTCGAGATTGATGCGACCATCCTGAGGTAAGCGCCGTTCGGCTATGTCCAAATGAGCCATGATTTTGATGCGGGAAAGAACGGAGGCTTGGAGTAATTTAATCTGGGGAGGCACGGGGACTTCGTGTAAAAGACCGTCGATTCGGTAACGAATCTGTAAATCATCCGTCAGCGGCTCAATGTGGATATCTGTGGCGTTTTGTTCCAATGCTTCACGCATGATTTGGTTAACGAATTTAACGACGGAGGCTACAGAATCATCTTGGTCTAAGACATTGACCTCCTGCTCCACCTCAGAGAGAGCCTCATCGATTTCACGACCCTCTAGGATCTGTTCGAAGGTTTCAGCCCCGACACCATAGCCTTGACGCAGTGCCTGCAGGATTTTGCGGCGCGTCGACATCATCCAATATATGGGTTTATCGGTAATGGTTTGAGCCGCTGCGCGCTTAGCTAAGAAGTTAAAGGGATCGTAGGTTAAAATCCAGAAAGCTTTGTCATCCTCTGCCACAGGCAGGAGTTGATGGCGCAGTGCGATGCGGGCTGGAAATTTTGTGCGAAGCGCACTAGGGATTTCTAGAACGGCTTGATCCCACCAAGGCACACCCATCCATGTGCTAAGGCCTTCTAAGAAACGAGTTTCGTCCACATTTACGTGGTCAAGTGCGGCTACAACCAAGGAGCGTTGCTGAGAGGCAGCCTGCCCGAGCGATTGCTGGAATCCCTCAAGATCCTCACAACCACTTTCACCTGCTAATTCACTCAGTTGATCCACTAAAGACACAAGAGAAAGATAACCTATAAATACCGTTTTGAGAACGTTTTTCTACGAAAGCATTTATTCCAAAATTAAGGCGCTGCGGTTAAGGGAATGACTTCTGGTGCTAGCGTAGGGGTAGGGGTAGGGGTCACCGCTTCAGGTGTGCTTAAACCACGAGCAGGCATAATCGTCTTTTTCTCGGCAGCCTTCTTTTTCTTATCTTCCACAAAAGGAACATTGTCAGAGACTGCTTTAGCCTCGGCTCCTATTTTACTACGGCTCAATTCCTGTTCACTAATTACATTGATTTCTTCGTTAGGCCCGACCACGTTAGGCTGAATTAAGATGATCAATTCAGATCTCTTTTTCTCCTTAGTTACGCCTTTAAATAAGTAACCTAACAAGGGTATGTCCTTAAGAATAGGAACCCCTGTTTCGTTGCGAGTTGCATCTTCTGTAATCAGGCCTCCGAGAACGATGGTGTCGGCATTTTTAACTGTAACGGTCGTATCAATAAACTGCGTTCCGATGGTTGGCACGACATTATTGGAGATGGTTTGACTTCCTACGATGCTGTCGTTGGTTTGCTTAATTTGCAGGGTCACTTCGCGATCTGAATTAATTAAAGGGATAACTTCCAACTTTAATTCCACTTTTTTATAATCGATATTAGCGGTGACCGCAGCTTGGTTATTACCTGCGTTAAGGGAAGTCAAGGTGCTGCTAGGAACTGCTATTTGCTGGCCTGAGGAAATGATGGCTACTTTATTATTTGCGGTATAAATAACCGGACGAGACGTCACTTTGAAACGGCCGGTGCCTTGCAAAGCTTTCACATAATAATCTAAAGCAGAACCCACTGCTCCGTAAATGGTAAGCCCAGAAGCAGCATTAGCAAAGGCACTGGCGGCCGTAAGTAACTTGGGGTCGGGTGTGAAGCCAGAACCAATGTTACGCGAACTGCTCGCAACACCGAGGTTTCCTGAGGTGGAGAACTTTTGCAGTAAGTCAACAGCTAGTTCCGAGTTATCATTTAAGGAAAGTTGACCAATAACCGTAGAAAGATAAACCTGCATGGGTTTCTTATCGAGACGATCAAGGATAGTGCCAACTTTAATTAAACTCTCAGGCGGACCGATCACGATGATGGAGTTAGCTTGTTTGTCTGCAATAAGGCGCGTTTTACCAACCATGATCGCTTCAGGTGCCGTATCTTGGTTAGCATTCAAGGTGCGCTCCGTGTCGATGCCAGATCCGCCTGCTCCTGAGTTAGAGCCACGCTGGTTCTGATTTTGCGTCTGATTCTGGTTTTGACCTGTTGGTCTAGAGCCTTGAGCCTGCCCACCAGAGGCGTCCTCGTTTTCCATCAAGAGTGTTTGCAAAACAGGTAGAACATCACTCGCCATAACGTATTTCAATGGTCGTTCCAGCGGTTCATTTAAAATGACAGCGGTGTCGAACTCTTCAATTAACCCTTGGATAAAGTCAAAATTAGCGGGGCGCGTCACGACAAGAATTCGGTTCGTGCGAGCATCCGCTACTAACTCCACGTCACCTGCTACCATGCTACGCTCATTCATGGCTGGGCCTGCCGATTGCTCACCAGTTACTGGATCAGGCGGTGCTGCCATGTTCGGTTGCCCTCCACCAGCTGCGGCTGATTTTGTTTTACGGTTTTCAATTAACTTCGTGATAACTTCCGCCACACGCTCGGCGTCCGCACGTTCTAATCTGACAAATTTACTGACAATCTTCGCCGGCGGAACATCGATTAATTCTTTAAGTGCAACGATCTGTCGAATGCTGGAGGCGTTCTCCGTTAAGATGAGAGCTTGGGCGTGAGGGACGGGCACGTAGGCACCGTATTGAGGGTGAGCAGGATTTGAGACTGAGAAGATTTGCAACGCTTCGTTTGCGCTTATGTGCCTGAGCGGCATGAAATAACTGACCACTTGATCACCCCTAGGTAAGTCCGCTAGGTTAGCATAGACAGGAACGCCTTCGCTGCGCGTGGGTTTACCTGACCCGATCACTTTCATGCTGTTATCTTCACCAGGAACGAGCGTTATGCCATTTAAAACCAAAACCGACTCAACTAATCGCAGTGCTTGGCTGCGGGGAAGTTGCCTCGGTGCTACTAACCTCACATTAGGAACAATGGGGAGAGTCGCATCGCGGATCAAAATCTTCCCTGACAGTGCCTCATAATAATCAATCAACCCATTAATATCACCTGCTGGTTGCTGTAAGACGACCATCTCATCAGGCGAAGGAGCATCTTGCGCCATGACGGTAGAACTTAAGAAAAGCGCCAACAGGAAGCTAAGTAAATAAATTTTCATGATTTAACGCTTTGGTTGAGCTGGGACGATGATGCGCCGGCGCACGGGCGGGCTGGTGGCGGGAGGCGCTTGCTGATTGTTGGAAATAACCTGTCGGATGGGAGGATCAAAGCTAGGTTGCGGCGTGCCCATACCTGTGTTCATGGCAGAACTGTTTAAAATAGTTGGTTCATAACTGAGGGTAGAAACCTCGCTACCCTTTTTTAAGGTGACAATAACTTGTTTTAATTCTGTTCCCGTCTCTACTCGTTCCACTTGTATATTTTCAGCGTTGGGTTGAGCGGATAGGAACATCCGTTGTTTTGTTTCATTATTCATGACAGAAACAAAAGACTCTTGGCCAATTTTTAAAATACCCAACAGGGTAAGTTTGGAAGCGAACCCCGCATCCACTGCTTGCGTAATAGAAGAAAGGGTAAAGGGTGATTTTTTCCAAATCGGATCATAACGCGCCACCTCATAGCCCTGAGGGATCAAGGCCTCCTCGGCTTGTGTTTTCAACACAAAGCTCATAAAAACTAAAAATAAAAGCAACAGTTTCATCAATTAAATAAATTTACTTTAAGGCAGTGCATACCATCTGGCTACAGTTAAGCTACATATTACCTTAGGCGGGTCCGCATCGCTTTTCAAAGTCAAAGTAGTTATCGCATGAAAGCGATCAGGAGCTTGTAACCCTGCCAACCATTTAGTGACGGCATCTAAAGGACCTTTTACTTCCAGTTGGACTGAAACCTCGCGGTAGTAAGCAGCAAGGAGAGGATCATTTAGCTTTTGTTGACTTATGGTGATATTTTGTTGCCGCGCACTTTGTTGGAGAAACTCGAGTAGGCTGGCCGACTCCTGTCCACCTGCTTCAGGTTTGGGCTGTTTTTCTTGCAACCAAGCGTGCCGCTTCATCCACCATTCTTTATCCGCCATCCATGCAGAGGCTTCATTTTTTTCTGCTTTCAATTGGACAATACTTTTCTCCATTAGCTTGCGGTGTTTAACTAACGCTTCAAAAAGAAAAAAGTTCAGCACCAGGAATATGGAGCCTACAAAGAGAAGACTTAATTTTTTCTCACTTGCTGTTAGTAATCGCATAACTGCGTTTCCCTTCTACTTGAAATTGGGCGGAATCATTCGGTAACAGTTTCGGAGGAGGCATCTCCCACGTGTAACCAGCTAAGTCTTTACTCTTTTTTAAATCTTCTAAGAATTTAAAGGCCGCCGCCGTGCTCTTGGCTTCTCCCGTCATAAGGATACGAGATCCCACTTGATCGAAGGTGATAAGTCTTACTCCGTCATCTGGCAATTGTCGGGTGCAACGAAAAAGCATCTCCACCGGATAGCTATCAGGCAGAATGGCTAGCTCCATCGCTTCCCAACTTAAAGCCGTAGTGCGGATGACTTTGACCTCGTCACGATGTTTTGCGATTTCACTCTCTAAACTTTGTTTCTGCCACATAAGCCACCCATAGTGGCCTAGCACGGCAGATAAAATCAGGAAGTAAGCAGCCGCTGCTATGGCGAGAATTTGTGTGAGGCGGCGACTTTTACTGCTTTGTTCCTGCGCACTTTTTACAGCAAGAGGCATGAGAGTCCGAGTCTTAGTCGGCACGGAAGGTTGCCCTTTACTTTGAATAAAAATAGG
>Ga0163148_10001129_pt1 | contig 35384 bp, 35 predicted proteins | sample OliLakLV19MP7P2_FD_148606 | JGI IMG/M metagenome (GOLD analysis project Ga0163148, IMG submission 148606) | Freshwater microbial mat bacterial communities from Lake Vanda, McMurdo Dry Valleys, Antarctica- Oligotrophic Lake LV.19.MP7.P2 | ecosystem: Environmental > Aquatic > Freshwater > Lake >... | reverse complement strand
CCTCTTAATTGAGGTAATAAGCTCAATAAAACAGTCAATAATTACACTTCTTTTACCAAAAACACTGCCGATCAAGGCAGTGTTTTTGATTATTTGAGTTTTGCAGAGTCTCCTTAAATATTGACAAAATTACTATCTAATTTATTATACTGGTGTGTTTATTTGTGTAATCATACAAAAAGTACACAAGTACTTTTGTGTATAAAAAGAGAAATATATATAGAATTATGGAGAAAGGAATTACTGACTATAGATTGCCACGTCGTCATATCTCCTTCTCGCAATGACAAATCATTACTCATTCAATCATACCATTGCACTTGATCCCTGACTTTCAGGGAAGCGAAAGCACGCCGTCCTCTACCCTTTCATTAACACATACAAGACTCTTTGCACCTCTGGGAGATCGTGCTCCAGATGATAGTGATGAATCGCAATAGGCTTGAGTTTATACTGTCTCATCAGGGAAAGGATCGTTTCATCTTCTTCTGATGTAAACATCTTGTACATCGCGAGGAGTCAACCAGATCTCAGACGAGGCAATGTTCGTGAGAAGAGCTGATCTGCATAGGCTACTGCTCTCGTTACGATGAGATCATATTTTCCTTTGTGTTCTTCCATCCTTCACCAGATCGCTGAGACATTCGTCAGTCCGAGCGTTGCAATCATCTGATTCACCACATCGACTTTCTTTTTTCTCGCATCTATTCCTGTTCGCTGAACGTTTGGATACACCGTAGCGAGAGGTAATAAGGGAAATCATCCCCCTGTTCAGAGATCGAGTGCTTGGAGTCCATCTTCTACATCTATGATCGACGTAAGCTCGAGACTATCCTGAATATGTTTTTCCCAGACGCCATCTGCATCTCTTATAGCGCTGAGATTGATCTTACTGTTTCGATCGAGAAAGAGATCGATCATCTCCTGCCACATTTCACGTTTTTGTATATCCATAGTTGCAGTCAGAATAAATTTCCGTATCTATACGTATGTATAAGTAAGTCGGTAAAAAGGTAAAGAGTGAAAAACTACACGTCATGTTGAGCGTAGCGAAATATCCATAGTACACACCTATATATAAAACCTTCTAGATTCTTCGCTACACTCAGAATGACGTAGATAGAACTTCTCAACCATACATATGTCTTTCACTACGTTCCCCGGTAAAACTGAGAGCAAGGCAGAATGACAAAAATTACTGTTCCGACTTCCACTTTCTCCTATTTCCTACCTTCCCTATGCCAGAACGAAAACCCATTAGTGCATCTATCCTGATTTTCATCCTCGTGGCACGATGGCTGCTTCCCTTGATCCAGTACGGACCTACCTTACAAGATCCAGAATATGATGCAGCACTCCAGCGAGCTATAACAAATAATCTACCAAAAAGCGAAGAAGTCATCGATTATCCCTTTGCTCCCGTAGATAGAGCGCAAGGAGCGATCTGGTTCGATCGATACGCAACAACACATAACCTCTCAAAATCAGTCGAAGATTGCAGTTTCAACGATATTTCTACCCTACCTCAAGAAACACAGACCGCAATCATAAACGGCTGTGAATACGGCTTTTTCAAGTGATTTAAGGGAGGATTTGTCCCGCAAGATCCGCTGAGTAAAGCTGCTGCAGTAGTTGTTATCACAAGGATACTCCTCCCAGAACAGCAATTTCCCGATGTCAAAGAGTTTCGAGAACCCTATATGAAAGAATCTGTCCGTCTCGGTGTCTTACATCAACCAAACCATCCCTATCTGATGTATCCTATCTCGACCTACGAACTCCTTCTTATCCTCCGAAGAGCTCATCAGATACAAAAAATTTCACGTCAATAATTTTGACAGTCAGGCACCAGTTCCATATACTTGGGTGATACTAATAAATTGTAAACAAGTCAAACATTAATGCTCGATGGTATACTAGTCTTTAATTTATGTTTCAGTCATCACGTTGGAATTTGAACAATTTATTAGCGTTGAAGTGTTGGAGAACTAACTTATGTAGCCGAAAAGGTTCACTTAAAACTTAAGCAGTTAAGACAAATAAGACCTGTTTGCAAGACTTCAGTAGCTATCTTTTCATCTCAAGAAGTATTGTATGGCTGACGAAGAAGATAAAAAAGTTGTAGCTCCGGATGGACTGGATCAAGTACAGTACATAACAGAAAATCCTGAAGCTCAAAAATACATTGCATGACTTCTCGATGCTATTGCAACGAGACAAGTGATCAAACTCTTTGATCATCTTTTGACGATCGCCACTGAAGATGGAGCATCAGATATTCATATCGAACCATTTGAACATCGAAGTAGAATCAGACTAAGAATAGATGGCGTACTCATTGACCTCGTTCACTACCAATCAAACCTTCATGATAACGTCATCGCAAAGTTCAAGATCGAAACAGGACAGATGCGTCCAGATGAAAAAAGACTTCCTCAAGACGCCCGCGTAAGTACATCCACACTAACCAATAAAGAACTTGATCTACGTGCCAGTACCGTTCCTACCGTATGGTGAGAAAAACTAGTAATGCGTCTTGTAGATAAATCAAAAAAACTCCCTCCTCTCGAAGTATTGGGTATCGAATGAATAAATAGTGAAATTTTGAATAGAAATATATGATTTCCAAACGGCGTTATCCTCGTCACGTGACCGACGGGATCAGGAAAAACAACGACCCTGTACGCATCGCTAGCTATTTTGAACAATATTGATGTAAATATCACGACGTTTGAAGATCCGGTGGAGGTAAAAGTACATGGGATGAATCAAGCGCAGGTAAGAACAGATATCTGATTTACGTTTGCTTCATGACTTAGAGCTGCACTCAGACAAGATCCTGACATCATCATGGTGTGAGAAATACGTGATTTCGAAACCCTAAATACCGGTATGGAAGCAGCAATGACAGGGCATTTGGTCTTCTCGACTGTACATACGAACTCTGCCGCAGAAACGATCACGAGAGTGATGAATCTCTGAGCGAAACCGTATATGATCACAGGTACGTTCAATGTTATCGTAGCGCAAAGACTTGCCAGAAAACTTCGTGATGACTGCAAAGTACTCATAAACGTGAAAGAACAGTTTCCAGATTTCTACGAAAGTGCGAAACAATCGATATTGACAATGAAGGCTGACTCACTCGAAAGTGAGATTACGTCAAGAAATATAGACAGAAATGCATTGGCTGATTTTATGGACAAATGATTAGCGTTTGGTCCAGATCCTGAAAAAGGTCAATTAGCATTCAAGTGAAGAGTAGGTCTGTATGAGATGCTTGAATTTGACGATGAGATCAAACAACTCCTGCTCGAAGGAGAAAAAGCACTTGCGGTAGAGAAATACGCCCTCCAGGAAAAGTGAATGGTCAACCTAGAAAGAGATGCAGTCTTCAAACTCATTCAAGGAAAAATTAGTATTGACGAAGTGTATAGACTCGTAAAACATAAAAAATACTAGAGAAACAGATAAAGATAACTATAGTAAGTTACAGATAAAACAACATTGCAGATTGTTTAAATCTTCGTATATTCTCAAAAGATTTATTCGTTTTTAAAAACACTCTCTCTGAAAAACAAAAGAAAAAAATCATGAACTCACTTTTTGATATATAATTTCTTATGCTCGACATCATTTCTACCTATACACCTGAAACAATAAGTCTCTTACGTAGACTGCGAGAACAACTTCTCGTGGAACTCGGTAAATCCCATGATCCAAAGAAAATTCTGTCATTTTTGAGTAAATGTTGCGTCGTCAGTATTCAAGAAGACGAAAAAACGGTACGAGTTGGTGTTCCAAATGAATTTATCGTCCAGCAACTCAAGAAGTTTTTCCATACTGACCTCCAGCGTGCTGTGCAAGAGGTGCATGCATCAGGCTACAAAGTCGCGTACAGTACGATACATGAACTCGGCGAAGATCATCCTCTTCATGCAGATGTAAAACGTCTCCTCCATATAGAAGAAAGACCAAAAACGCAACTCGAAACTACCGTCAAAGATGAACTTGGCGAGTATTTCGGTATTTTGTTTGAAAAAAAGTATAAATTCGACAATTTCGTCGTCGGAAGTAACAATCAACTCGCACATGCAGCTGCAAAAGCAGTAAGTGAAGAACCAGGAACTGTGTACAATCCACTCTTCATCTATGGCGATGTCGGTCTAGGAAAGACCCATCTCATGCAAGCTATAGGAAACGCCATCATTACTGATCATCCAGAAAAGACCGTCCTATATCTCCCGACAAGTAAGTTTATCGACAAAGTTATCTTTGCTATCAGACATGGACACTTGAATCGTTTTATGGAACAACTCGAACAAATAGACATCCTCATGCTCGATGATATTCAGTTTCTGGCATGAAAAGATAAGACGCAGGAAATATTTCACAACATCTTCAATGAGTTTTATGCGAAAAACAAACAAATTGTCATCACCTCAGATCAAGCACCAAAAGCACTCACGCTCCTCGAAGCAAGACTCCAGTCACGTTTTACTCTCTGACTTATCGTAGATATAGCCTTGCCAGATTTAGAAACCAGAAAAGCTATCCTCGAGATGAAACTCAAACAAAAAGGACAGTCACTTTCTACCGAAATTATCGACTTTTTGGCTGAACATATTACTAGTAACATAAGAGAACTCGAAGGAGCGATAAATATCTTACTGACTCATCAGCAGCTCCTCGGACAGACACTCACGATTGGTCATGCTCAGCAGGCGTTACAAACCATAGGAATTACAACAAAAAGACAGAATAAATCTACAACACAAGAAAGTGATTGAGAAGAAACTCCAGTAGCCAATGGATCGCAACAAGAGCAAGTCGATTTGATTCTCCAGCAAGTAGCAGATCATTTTGGTATCGAAATCAAAGCGATCTGCTGACAGTGAAGGACGAAAGAAGTCTCACAAGCGAGGCAAGTAGCTATGTATCTCATCAAAACAAAATATGGACGATCACTCCAAAGAATAGGCGACTACTTCTGAGGAAGGAATCATGCGAGCGTTATCTACGCTATACAGATCTGCGAACAAGAAATGCAACGCCAGCCACAACTCAGAAAGTTTGTCCAGGGATTGTAGTAAATTCTACTCACCAATATCCTGCTTTTCTTTTCGTGCTTGCACCAAGAGATATCACAACCAGAAAAGTGCTAACGCGTAGAATATATATCCTATCATTCTTGTAACTAGAGATATCTGGTCCGTATACCCTATCACTCATCGTAGATCAAATAAGTAGTTTCGATCGTGGATGGTCGTTTCAATATCTCACGACATACTCAGCATCGGTAAAGCGAGTCTTGTTGCATCGTACATATATCAAGAAATATTGAATAAGTTTGTAGCAAATCGAGCAACACACAACATCGCGATAAAATAATTCTTTTTTCTCCATAAAATCACAAAAAAGAGTACAGGAAAAAGAAGCTGTAAAAGTGTCCCTCACAGCACATGAATCGCCTGACTTCAGAACACAGAAAAGACAAGATGCCCTATTTCGTGAATGCCTATATTTACTTCATTGATAAATCGATAATAATTGTAATCACGAACATACAGTGTCCATAACCAACACAATCCTACAAAAAAAAGCAATCCAATTCCTATCGGTCAGTCAGTATGATTTTCTCTAGAGAGAGTTTCTTTTTCTGGATTCAGGTCTATACGAAGGTCATTCTTTGACTTCATAACAATACCTTGTTTTTCCAATGCAGCCGTAGCTCATCATCATTGTCGTTTCATAGAGAGTGAATGGTAAAAACAACACGAGCATAGAAATGGCAAACAGCACCTATACAGATAAAATGGCAAAAGAAACTAAAGAAGTTGAATAAGAAACTGTATTCAATATACATATTCTTATGAAAATAAGCAACTCTTTGATATACACTCTAAAAAAATATCTCCTTACATGAGTATACATATTTTTCATAATAGGCGTACTCATATTTGGTGTATCGTGATTTTTTCCTAAGAAAATACCATTCATTGATACTATGAGAGTCAGTATGCAAAAATCACTCTTGTCATCAATAAGTACTTTACGTTACCCAAACGTTTCTGCACATGAAGAAGAAACAGAAAAATATGTCCTCAAAAATGTAAAATGAATACTTCTCCCCTGAGATATAATATTTAGTTATAGAGCATGATTTATCACTAATGATCTCATAGAGGGAAAACGAAAACACGCATCTGTATATCTTTGAGATAAAGATGCAGTAAAAAAAAGTATACAGAAAAACAATCTCTCGGCCCTGATAGAGCAATCAGTTTTTGATCAACGAAACAATACTGATATGATAATAATAGATAGCACTGAACATGGAGTCACCATAAGATCGCTTGAAGATTTAACCTATCTAGATGACATTTTGGTTGTCCGTACCGAAAAGTCTTGAGCGCAGATACAAAAAATGATAACTACTCTTATAGAGCAACTCGGCAAACCGTATAATTATGATTTTGACATTAATGATACATCAAGTATTTACTGTGCACAATTGATTCATCAAGGATTAACAGCTGTAAACATTAACATACCATATACTTCTTTTGTATGAAGAGCATATCTGTATCCACAAGATATCGTAGACTATATTTTTTCATCAGGTATACAAAAAGAAGAATTTAGCATCGTAATCGCGATTAAAAATATGCAAAGCAACCTTAAATATTATTACTATGATGATATACTAAAAGCACAGATACAAAAAAAGAATCAATAAAATTTTAATCTACTTTTATCTTATCAACACGATGCGCCAACTTCTGAGTTTTCTCGAGCAACTTGAAGCACAGAATACAACTGAACGAATGCATGCACATCAACCTGCATATAAACAAGCAAAACAAACACTTCTTACCCTTGCTCAGACGTGTATAAACAACATTAAAACATTTGATCCTACTCTTGGAGAACTCTATCCGCCAGAAACGATCTTTCGTCTCGCAAGAGATGCGCGTTTCTCGAAAGACAAATCGCCCTACAAGACAAATATGGGTATCGTCATCGCTCCATGAGGCAAGAAATCAGTCTTTCCTTGTTACTACATACATCTTCAACCAGGTAATCGTTCCTTTCTAGCAGCTGGCCTGTATCACCCAGAACCCCAAGTTCAGCAACGAATCAGAAATGCTTTCTTCAAAAATCGATCTTCGTTTAGTGATATACTTACGTCTTGCCCCTCAGAACGGTGAACTATCGAAGGAGAGAGCTATAAAAGAGTTCCCGCAGGATACGAACCATCACATCCTGGAATAGACTACATCAAACACAAAGATCGAATAGTTCGTCTTCCTCTTGGTGATAAGCAAATCATCGACTGATCATTCGTAGATACTGTCATGGGTCACTTTCAAGACATCTTTCCTTTCAATCACCGACTTCACAGTGCGATTCTCACCTGAATGAAAGAATAAACACTCTAAAAAAATAGCAACATTTCAATTCAGCTCTTTTTATGTCATTATACCCAAATATAGATCGTCTCGATACCCTTACGTTTGGGTGATTGAAAAATGGTGTACAAACACTCAGAAAACTTCTCAAAAAACTTGGTAATCCTCAAGATAGTTTTCAGGTATTTCATGTTGCATGAACGAACGGCAAGTGAAGTACGTGTCAGTTGCTCAGTCAAATCTTGTGGAGAGAGTTTGGTCATACGGTAGGCATGACTATCTCACCACATCTCATTGACCTCAATGAAAGAATTCAAATAAATGGCGTACAGATAAGCAATAGCGATCTAAACAACTATCTAAAGCAAACATTTACGATAACGCAGGAGAGTAAGGTCTCCTTATCATTTTTCGAACATATGATTCTCGTGGCTTTTTTGTATTTTCGTGATCAGAAAGTCGACTATGCAGTCATAGAGGTTGGTCTCTGAGGCAAGTACGATGCTACCAACGTCTTTACTCATCCGCTTGCTACGCTTATCACTACTATCAGTGATGATCACCGTCACCTTCTGTGACCGACACTCACTCAGATATTTTGGAATAAAGTTGGCATTCTAAAAAAAGACGTTCCTTGTTTTACTCGTCTCGATACACCGTTGATGCGCTATGCAGCTATGAGTAAATGAGTTCCTTTGTATGAAGCAAAAGAGCTCATAACAACCAATCTAGAATGAGTACATCAGCAACAAAATGCTGGACTCGTGTTTCATTGTTTGACAACACTCGGTCGGGATGCGCAACGTATCAAAAAATGACTCACGCACATAACCAATCCATGAAGAACACAGTGGCTTACAGAAAATATCCTTGTCGATGGCGCCCACAATGAAGAGTGAATAGCAGTATTTCAGCAATACATAACTTCAGTTCTACGCAGGTATAAAAAAATAATTACTGTTTTCTGATCGACAAAAAAACGAGAAGACTATCCATGATTTTTTTCTCGTCTCATCGTAGGGGACACCAACTACCTCGTTACCCCGAGCATAGAACGCAGAGCAGTAGCACCAGATAATTATCAACAATACCTCTCTTTCGCCACCATCGATGCGGGAACACTGAATGAACTACGACCAACCATTCCTTTCCATGAGAAAAACACCCTTATCGTTGTCTATGGGTCGTTATATCTCGTGGGAGAGGCAATACAGCTCCACACATGAGACTCTTCTTGAGAAAATAAATAATATTCGTATACATCCGTCAATTCATCGTCCATCTTTCAATCTTTCCCGCGTTCATGTATCTTTTTGACAAGCAAGCACTCACGACCTATTGCAAAGAACATAAACTTCCTAGTTTTCGTGTAAAACAAATCCAACAAGCCATCTTTACGGAATCATTGCTGGATATCGATGAGATGACAACCCTCTCGAAAGATCTCAGAATTCAGCTGAAAAATTATTTTGATCTCAATACATTTACAACAGAAACAACATCAGACAGCGACGAAACAACCAAATTTCTCTTCAGACTTACTGATGGAAACGTGATCGAAACCGTCCTGATGTACCACCGACACGAGAAAGAATCTTCTACTGATACCCGCAAGATCCTCAGATCACGAACCGATCACAAGATCTCAGAAGAAACACATACGTTAAATAGAATTACGATTTGTGTCAGTTCGCAAGTAGGGTGTGCAGTAGGGTGTGTCTTTTGTGTGACTGGGAAACTTGGCTTCAAGAAAAACCTCAGTCGAGAAGAAATTATCCTCCAACTCCTCGTCGCAAACAATTATATCAAGCAAAAATTTGGTAAAAAAGCGGATGGAACATGGAATCGTCTCAGGAATGTCGTCTTCATGGGTATGGGCGAACCGTTACTAAACTACGAACAGATGAAGACAAGTATCGAATATATGCTTGCACAGGATTCGTTCTGATTATCAAAAAGACATATCACTATTTCTACTTCATGAGTCGCTAGCTATATAGATAAACTCGTGACCGATGGGATTGATGTGAGGTTAGCGCTTAGTTTGCATGCACCAAATCAAGAGCTTCGTCAACAACTCATCCCGATGATTGGAAAGAAGCGACCTATTGATGAATTGATGAAAAGTGTCGATGCTTACGAAGCAGCGACAGGAAATAGAATCTTCCATGAGTATATCATGATCAAGGATACGACTGATACAGCTCCTATCGCCCATCAGCTGGGTATTCTCCTCAAAGACAGAAATGCACATGTCAATCTCATTCCCTACAACGAAAATCCCGCTATGCCAGACTTGGTCACGAGTGATTTCGAGCAAATCCTTGCCTTCAAGAAAGTAGTCGAAACCTATGGAGTCACGGTCACCGTTCGCGATACCCTCGGCAGAAACGTCAAAGGAGCTTGCGGACAACTCGGCTACGAAAAAATCATGAAAGACAGAATCGAAGAGATGGAGAGACAGGAGAAAGAGTAGAAGGTTCTTTTGTATTCATATATGTATTCTATACTCGGATCGTCCATTGCACTCGTCCCTATCTTTTGGGGAGCGAAGCGCGACAATCCATTCTCTACCTCCTCACTTCCTCTACACACCAAAGAAACAAGATATTGTCTTGTCCGACATTGCTTTGGAGGAGTTTTTTTACACGCACGAGAAGGTCATTGTTTCCCGCTCAGGCGTAGAGCAACGCGTCAAGCAACTGGTTGAGTTGTCCATGTTCTGCAACCCATTGCAGACGCTGCATCTGTTCGTGAATGATCGTAGGGCGCGCACATCGCGTAACGATTGCATCATACGTTGCTACTCGTTCATCAATATCTGGAGATCACAACAACTGTTCTATCAGTCCCCGCGCTCACAGTGAAAATGCAGAGATAAACTGATAGGTTTTTGCTGGTAAGGTAGGATGAAATTGCTGTAACGCAGTATGGATTTCTTCACTGCTTACCAGATGAAATGGAACAATCAATGCTCTCGAACGGATCGTATCCAGCAAACTCTCTAGAGCAGTTGTCGAAGCAATGATTATTCTCCCTGGCAACGGTTCTTCAAATGATTTCAAGAGAGCATTTGCTGCCGCTATGGTCATTCTTTCAATATTTTCGAGATAGACTACTTTTCGTTTCCCTAGCGGAGCACGAGAGAGTCGATGATTTACCTCTCTGATTCATCGATTACAGTAAGATTTGTCTTCTATAGTAATATATTCTTCTCCACGAGGTGATTCTATCTTGATCGAATGGTCCTTGCCTAGCTGTTCATGCAAATCAGGTAAGGCAACATAATCCGTACTCATATATGTTCCGAGAAATTGCTGCACTTCTTGCTCTACACAGCTCGTTTTCCCGACATGTGCTCTTCAGGACAACAACAAAAAAGGGAAGACGGTCCTTCCCGCTTCTACTGCATGAAAAAATTGATGAATAATTTCTTTCGCTTGTGTATTTCCTATAAACATATGTCATGCACACTAAAGAGACTCCTATATAAGAGCATCTCCAATCTAATCAAGAATACAAAGAATACTAGAGAAATTCGCGTATCTATTCTACTGATCTGTACCAGCAGTAGATCATTCAGCTGCTCTTCATGTCTGTTGTGCGAGCCAGACAATTGCACTCACCACAAACCAAGCGACGCCTATAATAACAATACCAATCAACGCTGACTTCATAATAGATCGTCATTTTGTATATCCATCGTCCTCTCCTGCAGAAGTGACCATCAAAAAACCACCATACATCACGATAATCAAAGCAATAAGGGCAAGTATACCAAATACCCAGTTTGCTACGCCTTTTACTACATCGAGAAAATTATCCTTTTGATCTTGCTCTACTCCTCCTACGCTAATATTTTTGATTGATTTTACCGCTTCAGTACCATTTCTCTGATATCAAAAAGAAAAATCAAAAGCGGTCGTCACGCCAACGCTTGCGATAAACAGAACTCCTGTGACCAAAAGAATAAATTTTTTCATGAGAGACAAAAAGATAGAATAGAGTAAATTGCATATAAGTTCAGCAGTATGTATCGTTTGAAAATGCACGTGAAGACAATTTACTACGGAAAAACTACTTCCATAAGTATACGTATAATCGAAACAAAAAGCAAAAATCAGCTTTTCTGGTTGTTTCCTTCTTTACAGAACACAAAAAGCTCTCACGAGAAGAGCTTTTTGAAAGAAAATAATAGAAAGAGAACTATGTTCCTGTGCCGGCAGGTCCAGGATTCTGACCAGCAACTTGTGCAACCAACCAAAAGATAATACTAATCACAAACCATGCGATACCAATAAGTATCAGACCAGTTGCCCCGTGTTTGAGGATTGTAAATCATTTTCCATACGCTTCATCATCACCTCCTGAGGTCACCATCTGAAATCATCCCCACATGAGAAACAATAACGCAATAAGTGCTAATATACCAAGTACCCGGTTTACTCATCACTTTACTACATTTACGAACGAATCTTGTTGACCTTGGGCTGTGCCTAAAGTAGTTACATCCCTAGCATTCCCGTCATAGGTAGGATCTTCATACGTATTGTTTGGACTAAATGGAGCAGCAAAGAGTACTCCTGGAATAATCAAAGCAACAGCCAAGATCATCCATTGACCTAATTTATTCATCGTATGTAAAAGTGAGTAAAAAGAAAAAAAAAGTTACTATGATTCAGTTCAGGCTGGTCAGGTAGTGTCGTTTGCAATCTGTGCTACTAACCAGAAAACAATACTAATAATAAACCATGCTACACCGATCAGGATAAGACCTGTTGCACCATGCTTGAGGATCGTAAATCATTTTCCATACGCTTCATCATCACCTCCTGAGGTAACCATTTGAAATCATCCCCACATGAGGTATAAAAGTGCAATAAGTGCTAATACACCAAGTACCCAGTTCACTCATCACTTTACTACATTTACAAAAGCGTCTTGTTGTTGACTATCTGTTCAGATAAGATTTACTTCTTCAGCTTCTCCATCATATCACAAATCACCATCTGCATTGAACAAACTTTTACTATTGTCTACAGCAAAGGTAGAGCCTAGTAGACACAGAGATAAACTCACGATGATAAAGAATCTGCGAAATAACATATCGATAACAAAGAGCATAAAACGAATTTTGCAGTAACTCTATATTATGCATTAGTTCCTGCTGGAGCAACACCTTGCGTAAGGATATTAACCAACCAAAAGATAATACTCACGATAAACCAAGCAATACCAATAAGAATCAAACCAGTTGCTGCATGTTTCAAGATAGTGAAACCTGACTTGTACTTTTCTTCATCACCCGCAGAAGTAACCATCTGGAATCCACCATACAAGAGAATGATCAATGCAATCAATGCCAAGATACCAAGTATCCAGTTTATTGCACCTTTTACAACATTCACAAATGAATCCTGTTGCCCCGTACCACTACCTACAACAGCAAGATCTGTAGAGTCCCCAGCATCAGTAGGGTTAGTATATGGATTTTGGTTGTTTGAGATCTGAGCAAAACTCATTCCTACAAACGTGGTAGATGCTACGACAAACGCAGTCATAGCCAAAAAGATTTTTTTCATCATCGAAATAAGACAAAAAGTTAAAAAGTCGCAAAGCGATCTTTTCCGTGAAGAGAGAATATACATATACTCTATCTCTCCACTAAAGATACAATAAGTATACAAAAAAAAATTAACTTTGTCAAATATTTGAAGAAAATCTTCCTATTTTGGTCTTCTAAACGGAAAATCTTCTGGAATTGCATAGCCATAGATCGTACTCAGACATCTCATCACATTTCTCTGCCAGTTATAAGGAGATGATGCATAAATAAAACTATCATTATTACCAAATCTAGATAACTCATTCAAGGTATAGTATCATCATAGATACTTATTATTCAAGACACTATATAATGCTCTTGCTCATACAATAGGTGATTCATAGACGACTTCATCACCACGATCGTTGTTTCCTACATTTCCGATATTATTTGGCGTTTTGAAATTCTTGAATCATGTCTCAGCAAATCAGACACACATACCCAGAAGAGGGTCGACTCACTGTCACTCAGCAGCATCATATCGTAACCCAACATCAGCGTAGGCACCTTGGGCATAACGACGCAAAAAGCTATCTCTTCTTTCAGCCACTGTATCGCCTACCACTTTAGGGAGACGTTCCAAGGGCACTTCTCTTGCATACAAATCATCTAGTCTTTTTTGCTGTCGTTCTTGAGGCACTTGCTCTTTTTTTATCACACTAAGATCAAGATACTCATACGGATCTTTTGACTGAGCATTGAAAAATGCATAAAAATCAAGATGAGGAAAAGTACTTTGCAGTCATGCACCAATCGTTCATGGTTGTCCTCAGCTTGTTCCTATAATCTGCCCTCTTCTCACTACATCTCCAGGTTTGACAAAAAGTTCTTCCAAAGGAGTATACACCGTCACGAGTCATTGTTTATGTAAGATGACCACCTGAGAAGCAGAATCCAGACCTCAATTCGCTACACTATACACCAATCATGGTGCTACTGCATAGATAAGTTCTCCTTGAGGAAGTTCGAAACGTACATAATCAGCTAAAAGTTGTTTTTCTTTCAACATATCTCCTGCTATTTCACCATACCTAACCGATACAAACTTCGGAGGTAGTATAGGTCGAGTAAAGTAATTTCTCCCGACCGATCTGTCAGGAAGCTCTAATAACAAGGCGACTTGCACTGATGTTGATCACTGCGATTCCAAGGTCATCTTTTTAGCTTTCGTAAGTTCAGAGGTCAAATCTTCTTGGTTACGTCTCAATGCAGCAGCTTGTTGGTCAAGAGTTGCTTTATCTGTTTGTAAGGCACGTAGCTGAGCATACAAATACTGTTTTTGTTCATCAAGTCTTACAAGATCTTTTTGCAACGACTTTGCTGCTTGATAGTAGCCTATTCTTGCTGCATTAAGTTCTTTTGACTTTTTTATATAGGTTGTTTGCCTTACTTTAATCGCTTCAAGTTGTACTTCCAACGATTGAGTCAGCATTTCAGCAAATTGCTGTGCAGTCAGACCCACATCAATCACTCTTCCTCACAAGAACTGCTTTCGTATCGAAAGAGAGTCTGTTGTTCCATAAAATCATTGATAGGATTGGTACAAAAAAAGTAGATATGAACTAACATGCTCACGAGCAATTCCAAGGTCTTTTCTTAGTTTCTTTAATTCTTTTTTGAGATGAGAAATATTATTTTCTAAGAGCGATATTCTCGTTAATGTATCAGAAATAAGCAGTTTATTTTTTTCGGTTGCATCGAGCGTTGTTTCTATAGAAGTAGTCATTTCACCAAATCTTTCTTCCACATAACTTCTTTTTTCATCGACCTGATCATAATCGACTTGCATTCTTTGTAGTGAAGTAGCTAGATTTTGAAGCGTCACTTTTGCTTGTTCTACATCGATCAAAGGTAAAAATTCTGGCGTCTCATAGATTTGTCCAACCAGCTCAAATGGGTTACCTGAAAATTCTCCTCACGTCTCCTGCGCATACAAAAATCAAGGAAGTAACATACTTCCTCAGCAAAGAAACAGATACATAGATACATAAAAACGAGTAAGCATGAGAAATAAGACGAGAACTCTAAAAATTTAGTTTACTGACGTATTCATTGTAGCAGCAAGATGTTTTTTTGCGTACTCTTCACTCGTGATTGCTTTTGCAACAACCAAAATCCTTTGAGCAGTTGAAAAGCGAGGATAACAAGCCATCAATGTAAGAAATTTATCATGATCGAATTGGGTAAGCACTTCGTTAATTTGGGTTGGTTTTTTTATAATAGTTTCTTCTACACTATATAAGTGCTGTTGGCCATTCCAGACCAATTCTATCGTATCACCTATCTCAAGTTCATGAAGATGGGAAAAAATAAATCCATATGGATTGCTTTTTGTTTCTCGAAAATCTACGCTAGAATGTCAAAAAACAAGGGTATTTCAGGTATTTCATGGTTCAGCGGTAAAGGGATATTTCACTACTCATTGGACAAGCTGATCATGAAATGCTCATTGTTCCATTTGTGTTGCTGACGCATAAGCGACATCAATCACTGGTGCTTCGAGTCAAAGACGGTGAATACGAAGATGTTTCCCAGGAGGAAGCAAAGAAAATGGCGTCTTATATAAAGCAAGGCGGTCTTGGAGGTATCTATCTAGCGTTGGTGCATGAAAACGGTCAGTCACCATAGCAACAGAGTGTGAGGGCAAAGTAACATCATTCTTTTTTTGTTGTGAAACCGATTCCGTATGAAAGGAAGACCTACTGGTTTCAGTAACCGTAGGAAGAAGAGCAACATCCTGAACTCATTTAGAGCTATCAGAGGTCATCTCTTCTACCATCAATGTTGCAACGTGTCCATACATAAAAAAGAATCAGACAACAAATACTCATCATATCCAGAGTACAGCATCCACAAATTCTTTTCAAACAGAACGTATTTTTTTATGTATTGAGATATTTGCAAACAGAGCTCAAAGATTCATAGAGAAGGTATCGATAAAGAGATATATAGAAAGAAATCCAAATTGAATTTCCTCCTCCTCTATCATACCTTCAGATTATTTTTTTGCAAAAAAAGCCTTGTGAAATAGCGTCTTCAGTTTGACAAAAAAGAAAAAAGTCAAAAAAAAAGAGCCTACCGCATAAGCCCAATTCTGTTTTGAAGACATCATTTCTCTAGCTCTCGATAGCTATGCTATCGGAAATCCAGCACCGTCTCCTCGACGTAAGTCGGGATAGGCTTGCACCAACAAGGGGTTACCACTCGCCTCGACAACGTCGGACTGAGCAGGAGTACCCTCGATGTAAATCGGGGACCTCCACGTTGCACCTTTCTCCTCTACGAGGACAGATCCCTATAAAAGATAGTTTTCGTCTCTGTGGCCCTTTCCTTTGCTCCCGATGCAAATCGGGAAGATCCAGAAGCTGTTAGCTCCTTGTATGTTTGTGGTGTTGGGACTTTCCTCTCACGACATGAAGTCGGAGCGATGTCACGGTATACTCTTCACTCATAAGATAAGAGAGCATCCATAAAAATCAAGTTGAAAACAATATATAAATTCATACTATCATTCAAATCGAATAGAATTTTTACTCGTTCTCTTTCCAATGCAAAGCGTATTACTCATTGTACTCATCCTCAGCGGTATTATATTTATCTGATCAGTTATGTTTATGAGCCCAAAAGGTGGGCTTGGTGTTGGTCTCGGAGGCATGTCTGGAGGAGGTGAATATGGAAGTAAAAAATCAGTTGAAAACACCTTAAAAAAGGCTGCAGTCATTTCAGCTATTATTTTTGTAGTCGTTGCAGTTAGTTACCCTTATCTCGGAACCTAATCATGCATATATGATTTTCATTGAAAGATCGTTGATCTCAGTATCGAATAATTGTGATTGTTCGAATTTTTTTGAGTATATCGACAGGATATAGATATGTATCATCGGTAAGTACTCCTACGACAAGTAAATGATGAACCTTTATCGAAGCAACGCTTCAGAAACCAAATTTTCTTCCGTATGTTACCGCACAAGACGCTGATAAATTTTACCAAAGCTTACTTTTCCAATGATGCCTCTATCCTAGCTTTTCTGGGGTAAATGTGCTTTTTGATAATAAGTTATGTAAGGTAGATACCAATGATTTTCAAACGTTTACTATTACGGCTCTTACCTGAGCAGAACGGTCAGATGGGACTCCTGTTACGATAAACGATATCTACTTCACGTACAAGAGTATCATCAAAGATAACTATCGAAATATTCCCCACCTGTGATGATATAGCAATCTTCAGATTAGCACTGAAAATAACAAACTCAAGTTCATTTTCCCAAGAGCAAGTAGAGACAACCTCATCTTTTTTACCAATTTCATCCTGCCAGCACATATCTTAGCAAATATATCACTAGAAGAGTATATGATTCGTTTTCTTCAAGATCCCATTTGATCGACCTGTACACGTTTACAAACCACGTGAAAAGACTTGGATAACTTCGTCTTTGACCTAGGTGCATGTCCTGATTTTTCGTTAAAAAATTATCAGATAAAATGGTTCAAAGATGCAGCAATTATGAATCAGTATGTTCAAGATAATCCGCAAGCGATAGACTTTTCTCTGGATGAACTTCCTGTAGACCTCTATACGCCTACACCTATTTTACTCAATAGTTATCTCGCTTTTTTCTTCAATACGAGTCGTGTAAACCGTACAGCAGGTCAAAGACAGTGAATTAGTGCACTCATCAAAGATATTTATGCCACAAGTAGTTGATTGGATACAGTCTTTGTGCGCGATCCCTATCTCTTCACAACACCAGAAATTCCTTTCGAACAAATCAAAAAACGTATCCTTCCCTACCAAGAACAAATGCCTACAACATGAGCAGTAGTTCTTCCTCTTCCGGAACGTATAGACATAAACGCAATAGCAAACACAGAAACACTCTTCACCGTCTCTACACCAATAGAAGATAAGCTAACCTTCTTTGTTGATCTACCAAAAAGCTATACACGCGTCAGCGTAAGTCCAAATGGCGAAAAAGAATACTTTCCTGTTTCATACGATCCAGTAAAAAAGAGTTTTCAATACAACCTCAGTCTTACTTACAAGACAGTCAACCAAGGCACAAATACCTACGTAATCAGATGATATGAAGGAAATGAAATAACAAAAGAGCAAACTATTACGCTTTGGTATCTCGAGACACCGCCTGCTCCAAAACCAGTAGAAATAGTGACGGAAACGTTGGATAATCCATTTACGGTTATCTACTTCGAAGATCCTATAACCAATGCACTTATAGCTACGTGGAAACAATATCTCGCAACACATGAATGATCTGCATGGTTTGATTTTCAAGGATACAGCGATCCAAACAGTCTCGAAGGGAAACTCACTACAAAAGAGTATGATATTGCACTCAGAACAATAAATTTCTGATTAAAAAAAGATCTCTCAACACTCCTTACTACTGACAATCCTGTCATCAATCCTTCATTACAAAAAAATGAAGCACTAAGTAGTTTGATTACCACGTATTTTTTGAATGATAGTATTGATCAAAAAGGAAAGATTCAACAACAGATACAAGATCTCCATCGACAAAATCCACAGCTAATGATTTTGTGAAAAGCGTACGGTAAAATACGAACCAAAGCAAACGGTTGAATTACTTATCCAGAAAAACTTTACGTCTTATGACGAAGAAAAGGTGTCTTGCAAAAGATACAACTCTTTCAGCATATCAATATCGACTGGGAAAAGGTGCGCGATCCACAATACTTTTTCTCATTTTTAAAAGACTCACTCTTTGGTAAGTAGGTATGATGGTGTAACGCAATCGTGCTCTTCTATCCTCTATTTTCTTCTATGTTTACCACTATCAGTCTCGCTATCATCTTTGTCATTTCTATCAGTCTCCATGAGTACGCTCATGCACGAGCAAGCGACAAACTAGGTGATCCGACACCTAGACTTCAGTGAAGACTTACGCCAAACCCTTTAGTGCATATAGATCTTGTCTGATTTCTAATGATTTTTATCATCAATTTCTGACGAGGAAGACCAGTCATCATCAATCCTTCGTACTACAAAAATGTACGTAGAGATGAGCTTCTTGTAGCCCTTGCTTGACCAGCAACCAATCTCCTCTTGGCATGTGCATGAGTTCTTATTGCGCAAATCTATATACGTGTGACTTGATTAAGCGTTATTAACTTTGGTCAAGACATCATCTTTCAGTTTCGACAACTCTTTGCTTGGCTCAATATTAGTCTTGCGATATTCAATATGCTTCCTTTTCCTCCTCTAGATGGGTACAGAATTGTAAGTTACCTTGTCCCTGGATTTGCAGAACTCATCCAACGTTACGGTATGTATATGAGCATTGCCGTGCTCATCATTCTCATCACGCCAAATCCTATTAGTCACGGTATCGGATCACTAATTAGTAGTGTTTCTCAATTTCTCTTTGGTTTACTCCGAGCATTTCGAGGTATCATTTTCTTGTAGCCCTTTCCGTTATTGCGAGCCCTACAGTAATTAAGATAAACTACGCGTGGCAATCCATACAGAAATAAAAGATAGACAATTAATGATGAGTATGTGGAAAATGGATTACCATGTCGTCATACCTCCTCCTCGCAATGACGACACAAAAAATAACAAAACATCTACTCCTTCTTTTTAAAAGACCTATCTTATGCTCGATAAACTTACCCAGATAGCGACGACGTACGAGTCGTTGCAAGCCCAGATGTATGATCCAGTAGTTTCTGCAAATATCGAAAAACTGATCGAAATAAATAGACAGATCATTCAACTCAAGGATGCCTATGAGCTCTACCTCAAGATCAAATCAGCAACCAATCAGTACAATGAAGCAAAAGAGCTCCTGTATAGTGAAAAAGACGCTGATATGCTCGAACTAGCACAAGCACAATACGACGAAGCAGAAACGACGCTCGAAGAGCTAAATGGACAAGTCCAAATAGTCCTTCTTCCCAAAGATCCCAACGATGACAGAAATATCTTCCTAGAAATAAGACCAGGTGCTGGCGGTGATGAATCAGGACTTTTTGGCGCTGAGCTCTTACGTATGTACCTCAGATATGCAGAAAGACAAAACCGAAAACCAGAACTCATCGAACATGATCTAAATGACATCGGTGGATTGAAATTTGCGATGGTCAAGATCGCAGGAGAAAAAGTATATTCAAAGCTCAAGTTTGAGTCTGGTGTCCATCGTGTGCAGAGAATTCCTGAAACAGAATCGCAGGGAAGAATTCACACGTCTACCATTACAGTTGCCGTCATGCCAGAAATCGATGACGTAGAGATAGAAATTAGTGCAAATGATCTCGAGATCGATACCTTTGCTGCCTCATCAGCATGAGGACAAAATGCCAACAAAAACCAGACCTGAGTTCGTATTCATCACAAACCAACAGGATTGATCGTCATGGGACAAGATAGTAAATCACAGATGCAAAATAAAGAAAATGCGTTCAAGGTCCTGAAATCAAGACTTTACCAGCTCGAAATGGATAAACAAGTAGCTGAACAAAAAGCGCTAAGATTCGATCAGATCGGAACGGGTGACAGATCAGAAAAAATTCGTACGTACAACTTCCCGCAAGATCGTGTCACTGATCATCGTATCAAGCAGTCACGAGGATACCTCCCAAACATCATGGATGGAGATATCGATGATATCATGCATGCGCTCATCGTCGAAAACCAAATGAAAATGATGCAAGAGATAGGAAAGATTGTGGAATAGAGTTTTATTTTAGTTTGTATGTATCGAAATGGATACCAAACTTGCACTCTTTGAACAAAGCACTATCAGAAAACTACGACATCAGGATGAATGGCGATTTTCTGTAGTTGACGTATGTTCAGCACTAACAGATAGTGTCGATCCATGAGCATACCGAAGAAAATTAAAACAAAGACTTATCCAAGAAAAAAGCCAAGTCGTGACATCTTGTCACGGGTTGAAACTTATGGCTCCAGATGGAAAAATGAGAGAAACAGACTGTGCAAGCACTGCTGGTATCTTTCGTATTATCCAATCTATTCCATCACCAAAAGCTGAACCATTCAAGCTATGGCTCGCACAAGTAGGATATGAGAGAGTTCAAGAAATAGAAGATCCAGAACTTGCTACCAAAAGAACAAGAGCACTCTACAAAGCAAAATGATATAGCGAAGATCGAATAGAAAAAAGAATGCGTGGCATTGCTGTCCGTGAACAACTAACTGATGAACGAAACAAAAGATGAGCAAACTGACATAAAGATTATGCAATCCTAACTGCTGAAATCAGTAAAGCTACTTTTGGTATGACTCCAGGTGAGCACAAAGAGTATAAAGTATTAAAAAATGAAAATCTCAGAGATCATATGACCGACCTAGAACTTATATTCTCTATGCTCTGAGAAAGAGCGACTACTGAGATCACGCAAACCAATAATAGTAAAGGCATAGATTCATTGAAAAAAGATGCAAAAAGTTGATGAACAATTGCATGAGATACAAAAAAAAGCTCTAGAAGAAAAAACAGGTAAGAAGGTAACAAGTAAGAAAAATTATTTGATAAGAGAAGAAAAGAAGAAAATACAATAAAATACTCAAGATATCTATGCTATTCTTTCTTCATAGACGCATATAATGAGTCTCTTCAATTCAGCTCTACTGACTCTCTACCATCTTCATTCCCTGACTCTGCCTCGACAACTACAAACTACCAAACGAGACCATTACTGATCTTGTGCTTCAGGAATTACCAAAAGATCGACTTAGATGCAATCCAGTATTTCATCCTCTCTAGAGAGACGAATAAAGTTTTTTATCATAGATAACTAATAACGTCATTCTGAGCAGAGCGAAGAATCCATACCTATATAACATTCCTCTTTGCTTCTCCTAAATATTCAGTACATTTAGGGTAGAACTTTTACCTCTTTTGTGTTATGAAAAAAATCGCATTTCTCCTCAGTGGACTTATGATGCTCCCCCTAGTAACAACGGCATCATTTAGTGATATATATAGGACGTGGACAGAACGTCTGCTCGGAAATCCGACCGCAATGTACGAACAGATGCAATCTTTTTCCAGTTATGGACAAAAAACAACACTAGATGCATCGTTTACCAGTTCAGCAGATGAGATATTTCAGAACGGATGAATCAGTGAATGACACCTCCATCTCACTACCGATATCCACGTAGATAAGAAAAATAATATCGCAGGAAACATGCAACTGAGCGCATCTGGAAGTATAGATACTTTTTCAGGAGCGATATCTGCGGGAGCTGATCTTGTCGTTGCTAACGGAACACTCTATGTCAAACCAACTATTACCCAGCTTCCTGAAGGAATCCCTAGTGAACAACAGGTCTGATTACAACTCCTCGATGGGAAATGGATACAAATAAACGAACCATGAGCTAGCCAAGAGTTTCCTCTTCCTGCGATGGATTCAGTCGTACTCGCGAAACAACTTACTGATCTCGTCCATACCACCCCCATCCTCAAACCAACAAAAGAACTCACCAGAAATGGCTATAAAATCTATCTCATCCAAATAGACCCTACAGGGGTAGAACGTCTTGTTGCATGAGTAATGAGGACTGTGATGAGTCAATCATGAATACCCTATGATGAATCTATGAGTATCACTCCTGTAAGCGATTTCGAAGATCTTGGCATCAAAACGATCGGTGTCATAGGAAAGAAAGGAGATGAAATAAAAATGGGAATGATCATCAAGAACAAGTACGAACCAGTTCACGTCCTTCTTTCATCTACGTCTACCTCATCCATTTCCTCACTCACGATGAAGGTAAAAAATAACGAGACAAAAGAAGCTGTATTTACTCTTGGCATGGAGAGCACGATACCAATGGTGAATCAACGTGATATACATATTACTTTCTGAGCATCACCAGAAAACATACAAGGTAAGATTGCTGTCAGCAGCACTATATATGATGCGTGAAACCAAGAAATTACCGCACCGACAGGAGCGATTCTTCTCCAAAATCTCATGCAAGAAAGTATGCGTTAGTCGTCCATCTGATTTTTTTACCTTTTCTCTTTTTACCATGAACAATCTCGGACAAACATTAGTGATTGCAGGAGCGATCATACTAGCTGCTTATTTCCTCTCCATCAGACCAGTAACTATTCAAGATGCAAGCTCTCATACGTCTGTATGATGAGTGACGATGAACAGCATCAGTGTGCAATGAGAAGGAAAAGTATTTGCAGATCCAGACATTTTCTTACTTAGCGTCTCCGTATCAGCCTTGTGAATAAAAAGCGCTGAAGCACAAGCGATCGTCAAAAAAGACATCGATCAATTACGTTCAATTGTGACACAAGCTGGAGTAGCTGACAAAGATATACAGACGACGCAGATCAGTATCTACCCAGAATATGAGTATCTCCCTTCGGGAACGACCAGAACGAAATGATTTAGAGCGACGCACGGCCTCACTTTCAAGATCAGAAATCTGAAACAAGTAGATGCCATCATCAGTCAACTGACGTTTAGTGACAACATCCAGATCCAATCTATGTCCTACGATATCGATGATAAAACAGATCTCTATACTGCAGCAAGAAAACTTTGATTTGAAAAAGCAGAACAAAAAGCAAAAGAACTCGCAGATCTCGCAAACGTCTCACTAGAGATTCCTCTCAGCATCAGTGATCAGGTAGGATACAATAACTATCCTCCTCTACCTATGTATCAAGCAAATGTTTACAAAGCAGAAATGGCTATGGATAGTAGCGCATGAGGATGAGCAATCAATCCAGGACAGCTCGAAGTAGACGTCCAAGTAAATATCATCTATGGGGTGAAGTAAAAATAACTTGCATTATACATCCATACAGATATAGATCACATATTCAGTTATCAACTCCTATGAAAAAAATAGTATTTACAAGCTTCTTCTTTTTCGATCCTTTATGAAGGAAGTAGTTTTGTATACCTATTTATATACCTACCTCCTTCACGATCTTGCATCTGAAGGAGTTTTTTTTTATTTTATTCTCATTTCATGACTCATATACCAGAAATTTCTTCTTACTGTTTCCCTTAGGAAAAGAAAAAATAGCTAGAAGTGTGCTTTTTTAACCTTTTTTTTCCTATGACCACTACACTTTTCATCACGCTTATGTCTCTGCATCTCTTGGCAGTAATGAGTCCAGGACCTGATTTTTTTATCGTCGTGAAAAATACTCTCGCCGAAGGGAAAAGGTCAGGATATATGACTGCATTATGAATAGCAAGTTGATTACTAATCCATATAATTTACTCAATACTGTGAGTAGGATACTTGATCAGTAAAAGCATCCTTCTCATGTCAGGACTAAAAATACTAGGGTGAGCGTACCTAGTTCGAATAGGATATAATTCACGAATAGCTACTTGATCTTCGTTTGATAAAACGATTCTAGCTCCTGAAACAAAGAAGACATCGTGATTTCTCCAATGATTCCTTACCAACGTCTTCAACCCAAAAGCGACCTTATACTTCCTTAGTGTCTTTACGACCATGGTGACTCCTGAAACAACGCTCAGTGGACTACTTTTCTTGGGAGTATGTATGATCGTTACTGCATGAGTTCGATTTATGTGCGTGAGTTATTGCGTATGACACAATCGTATTATGAGTCGATACAAGAGTACAGAGCAGTATATAAATAAATTCTTCTGATGAATGCTGATCCTTTTATGAGTAAAAGTCCTAACCAGTAAATAATCAATTCTACAATTTACTCTATCACTCTTTTATTTTTTTTCTCCCTTTTTATGACTACTATACTAGAACTCACGAAACAACTCGTACGTATCCCTACACTCACCACCGATCAAGAACAATGTAAAACTGCGCTAACCCTGATTGCAGGACTCTTTGAGAACGTACCAAAAATCACTATAGAGTGTTTCAATCGCGAGTGATTCCACTCACTTGTCGTTAAGAATTTTGATGGGACACGAGCAGATATTTGTTTCAACGGACATATCGATGTCGTTCCTCCACAAACGGATAGTCAACGAGAACCTATCGAACGTGACTGATTGCTTTTTGGCCGTGGTACTTGAGACATGAAAGATGGTATCGCTCTTATTAGTCTCTTGATGAAAGACCTTTGCACGACAGAAAATATGACCAAAAATCTCATGCTAATGATTACTGCTGATGAGGAAACAGGAGGGAAAAATGGTGTAGGATACCTGACTAAAGAGTGATACTGAGCAGATATGGTTATGATACCTGATGCAGGAAACCGTCAAGAGATAGTTATTGGCGAAAAGTGAGTAATTAACCTTACGCTTCGTGCAACCGGAAAAGCATGACACTCTTCTAGGCCATGGAAATACGATAATGCAATCGAAAAGCTTTTTCTCGCTTATACAAAAATCAAAGAACGTATCGAAACTCCAGAATTGCACGAAGAACCAAATCATCGATGATGTAGTGTTCAGTTGACGACGATCACGGGTGGTCAAGCGACAAATATGATTCCTGCAGAGGCAGAAGGAAAAGTAAATATAAGATACACGGAAGCTACTTCGTATGAATGGGTAGTACACAATATAGAGGAAATAGCAGAAGTTATATGATGAGTACAGGTTGTTATCGATATGCATGGCGTGTTACTCTTTACTGATCCGAGTCATAGAATCATAAAACACTATCAATCTATTGCCCAAGAACAGCTAGGTGAAACCACCTTGGTTAAGGAACATGGAGCGTCAGATGGAAGATTTTTTGCCGAACACGGATCAGTTGTTATCCTTCAGAAACCGACCTGTGATGGTATTCATGGTCCAGAAGAAAGCACAACGATAGCAGAGATGGAAGAGATCTACAATGTTTACAAAGAGTTTGCCCTTACGGTATAGGTAGCATCTTGAAACAACGATCTGATACGATTCTTATATTCGTCTGCATACAGTTTGTCTCTCCAGAGCGTCAACGTAAAAGATCACTTTAGAGCAAAAAGATCATAAAACAGATCTTGACGAAAAAGATCTAGAGAAGGCACAGTTTCGAAAAACATATCAAGATAAGCGACAACATTCTTATCTAGAACAACCTGATAGAGATATTCACCGACTACTGCCCAAAACTCACCTCAAGAGAATGGTGAGTTTTTTGTAGTAACCACGTACACCCCTTGTTTTTGTGCAAGACCAGCTCAGTACTGATCTAGAAAAGTATTCCCTCATATCACGTAATATAACTGAGCCTGTTCTTTTTTTCACAACAAAAGATCTTTTTGTTCTCTCCCATACTCGCCCAACAAATGATAAGGATGTGGATCATAGTAATAGACGTCACCAGTATAATGCGTCAGGATATGAGAAGAAACATCATGCCAGATTGCATTCAACTCGTGAAAGGTTTTTGCTTCAAAAACCTTTTTTTCTCCATCACACATAAGTGCGATACCATCACGATCACGTTGTTGATGAAGACGGGAAACTATTTCCTCGATACTTTCTATCCACCAAGCACTGAGACGTACTTTTCCAGATTTTTTGGTCAGCATTTTTGCTTTAAGCATACTGTTTACGATGTTATACACCTGCGCTTGAGACAGCGTATGTCACGCATCTTGTAATCAGAGGTATACAGCCTTTATAGGAGCAGTGACCTGAAGACTTAGATAGTCAATAATCCAATCTTTAACAGGATCTCCACAAATCATCTTCTAATAATGCTAGAATTAAATAATATTTTATAAACATACTAGAAAGTAAAGATGATTCAAGTACAAATAGTCACTTTACTTCGCCTTCCTGTATGAACTTTTCCTCTATAACCAAACGAATAGTTACTTACTTTCGACTCGTTTTTCTATGAGCTGTAGCTTCATGATTACTGTTTCCTCAGTATGTTATACACTTGTATAGTTTACTTACTCCAGCTATCATTCTAGGTATGTATATATGATCATTAGATATTGAGTATAAAAAACTTTTTATCTTACACCAATACCGAAAAAAAATAGCGTGGTATTTTATGGTTATGATGATCATACTTCCCGTAGCATTATTTTATCTCCTTTCACTACTTTCTTTAGATATAGCGACAGGAGTGTTTTTGTTAGCTGCTGCACCAGCATGAATCACGGCAATCGTTTTTACTCGCCTTATGTGATGAAATACCCTTCTTTCTTTATGTCTCGCCGTCATTACTACCGTTAGTTTTCCGTTTATATTTCCTCTACTGAGTAAGTGGGTAGTATGAAGCACCGTCGATATAGATACTATGAGTATGTTTATCGATCTGATCCTCTATTGTATACTTCCTCTCATTGCAGCTTATTGTACACAGTTTTTTCGAAAAAAATGAATAGAAACGTATGTCCGTCCACACTTAGACTGGGCATCAATCATCTTGGTCGCCATCCTTATTGCTTGACCAGTAGCCTACAATGCGGAGATATTTCTCTCGACATCACCTATAACACTCTTTGGAACAATTGGCTTACTTTTTTTGGTGTCGCTATGCATTCATGTAGCTTGATGGTTATGTTTTCTATGAAATAGGGAAAATCAAATAGCTGGTTCTCTCGCTAAATGATTTATGAGCATCTCTATCGCCACAGTAGTTGCAGCAAAATACTTCTCCCCTACAGTGTTATTAGTAGTGATACTCTATGAATTTCCTCGAGATTTGATGTTAGTCCCTTTTTGATGGTATGTAAAAAAAACAGCCAAACAGTAAAAAGTTTTCTTACCAAAATTTATGTAGCATTACGATCTTTTCATAAGTTCTTCCTGTATGTATCCATAGACTTTATCAGGTTTCGAAACATACTGAAATATATCATACTTCGTTTCGGTACGCACCTGTTTTCCTACGTTTCTCGAATGAATTTTTCATGAATCTATAAGTACATCTCCGACACCAAACAATTTCCCAACCAGTCAAACATCCAACGAAGCATTTTTTATCTGTCCATACGACAACGCAACGACATCTACTCAGATGATTCCAGAAATCAGTAATACTCTCTTGTCCGTAATCACAAAACGTTTCAGATACGATCACAAAAAACTAAAAAAAATGATGAGTCATCATATAGCAAAAATGACTCATGCATAAAACTGCGTAGGAACAAATCATTGGACTGCTTCATAGTCTGATCATACAGGTAATCACCGCAGTCGATTACAAAACAATGCTAATAAAGCAAAATAGAAAATGCCAAAAAAGAGTAATACCGTTCTACTTACTACACCTTCCCAAAGGATTTTTTCACTTTCGTGCACATATGGGACATATGAATGAGCCATAGAAATTTTATGGTAAATACTAAAAACTATTCTTTGTTTTTACGGAGTACTACTATCTGTCTACATACTTCTTGTCCTTTTCTACTGTACACGCCGAGATCTTCTACCGCATATCACAACGTCACTGCATAGGTAATGATATCTGGTAAGAGTGCATCTGGCAAACGACTATAGTGAGGAATCGTCAAGACAATCGGTGTCTGAGACAACGCTCCATTGATATTTTTCAAGAACGACGTATACAGTTCCTTGATTTTCAAAGCATGCGCAAGGAGTTCTGACTCTCTTGTTTTTCCGCTTATTACTGGTCCAAGCCGTCACTCAGTGACGATCACATCCACATTTTTCAATACGGGATGATCAAACGGCTCGGTCACATCATGCTTGAAGATGGTAAATAACTTTCACGTTTCCCCTCTTTGAAAGAGAGAGGCGAGGGGTGATTCTTCTTGCTCTTTCCATCGCTTTGCATTTTCTTTCGCTCACGTAATGATGAGATCAGATCCTACAAAGTGCTTCCCTACTCGGTTAGCAACAAATCCAGTCGTCCCAAATCCACAAAACGGATCGTAAATAGTAAATACGTCACGATCACGAGGCGTGATAGTACTCACTCATATATTTACCAGTATCTGTGCTAATTTCGATGGCATCATCCCTACTTCCATACCACTCGCTGGTTTTCAAAAATCAATCTGTTCGAAATGAGCTATATCTTGTCGTCAAAGCACGAGTCATATATTACTTCCTCCGAGATCGATACATTCTTTTCCCTCTTTTTTTACCTCAAGATCAGCACTGATTTGTTCCACGATTTTAAATCTTCTCACCCCATATCACCTTTTGATTTCCATTCACAGTTTCTGGTCACTCACTCCAGCAAGCGTCACTCCATCGAAAAACGTTTTCATTTCTTCTGATTCACGCTTCGTGACGAGTCACCATTTCACGATACCCCCCAGTTTAGACAAAAGAATCAAAAGAGCTTCCTCTTCCAGTTCAGTTTCAAAAAATACAGTTGGTCACTGTCTACGAAGAGATGTCGTGGGAACGAGAAGAAATTCTGCAAGAGATAACTTGGGATGACGACCGAGAATAGCGAAATACATATAGAAAAGGGTGTTAAAAAAGTCGCTTCGCGATCTTTTCGACGTATAGTTCACTCGTTTTTGACGAAAGATAACTAAAACGACAATCTTGATGCGAGAATTTAGAAATTCCTATACGTTAAAATAATAAAGAATGTATATCTATATACGCAATCATTGTAAGTAGTTCTTTATCTGTGGTTTCACAAATTCGATGGTGTCGTTAAAATTTAAGGTAAGAAATTCTTTCAAATCTACTCGTTTATAGGCAGTATGCTCTTCACTGAGAACAATATCACTATGAAGATAGGATCGCTTATCACACACTCGCAAATTGAAAACCAAAAATCTTTCTTCACTTACCATTCTTGAATGAATATCTAACGGACGAGCATTGAGTAATTCGATTCATGTTTCTTCTTTGGCTTCTCTTTTTATTGAAAAAATAAGATCTTCACCCAAGTCTACACTTCATCAAACAATATCTCGTTTTCCGGGATCTTTCTTATAGTCTGAACGTTGCATGACGAGACAATTTTTTGTTTCAGGATCGATAATGAGACATTTTTGTCAGACAATTGTTGTTTGCATAGTATGTACCTAAAAAGTAAAATTAAACAATTTCCTATCATGTTTATTCCTTACCTCTTTTCTGCTTCCTTTCTCGCTAATATATCTACACGTTCATTCATTTCCGTGCCGACATGTGCTTTCGTCCATTGCCAGGTGAGATGAGAAAAGCAACTCACTAATGCATCTAGCTCTTTCCGCAACGCAACGTTTTCTACCAACTTTCCTCACTTTGCACGTCTTCGTTGTCTTCTCTTTCGTGTCACCATCCATTCAGTGATACCTAGCTTTACATAACTACTATCCGTAATCAAGACGATAGGATCAGAAATTAGAACAACCTCACGAGTCAATCACGACGCAAAAAATCATTCTTGCACATCTTCATCTCCTCGTCACCATCTCTGAGAAGTATATTTCTCCCAGAGCCATTGTAACGCTTTGATCGCTGCGGTCAGTTCCATCACATTGTTTGTCGTCAGGCTTTTTCATCACGTCCATATAACTTCTTGATTGGTATCTTTAGGTGACTGAATAATTACAGCCCATCATCATGGTCATGGGTTTCACAAACAACTCCCATCCGTATATATCGTTCGCATTCGTTTTTTTCATAAACCAAAATCTTTTCTCCTGTAAGGGCGCATTGCGTGGTTGATGCATTTTCACATTGCGTCGCGATGTGACACTTTTCACATTGCTTGGTGATGCATTTTTGCATTGCGTGGTGATGTGACACTTTTCATATTGCAACTTTCTCGTATTTAACTAAATATAGCTATGTCACGAGCAATTGGTAGTTGAATCATTCTCAATATATTTCTCGCCTCATGTCGAGGACGATTTTTTCGTACAACCTTCGGAACCATGAAACAATGGTGGTGGTTTCTGATTTTGAGTTGTATCAGTAGTTGATTACTAGCAGCTTTTCCGCTCATCACAAAAATAACAGGTATAGCAGCATTTACTTATACACAACTTACGGAGATTCAGTGATGGTGATGACGATTTTTTCTCATCATGGCGCTCATCTGTATTCCCACGGTTATCTATCTCCTTTTGGGTAAAGCTCCAAAAAAAAGCACCATCCGGCTAACTATGCAATTATTGATCTTACTTGGAGGAATAACACTTTCATTCATATTTACCCCACGAATCAACTTTACTAGTCGAGTACTCATTGCCGTCATTGAAGAACGAACGAAAACATCGACCAGTCTCGCCCTAAATGATCGTTTTAATATACTTAGTTCTGATATTATTTACTTTTGATTGATTAGTGCGCTAGGGTTTGCTTTTATGGAGAATGCTATCTATCTCTGGCAGTTGTGAGCAACTACGGTCAGCGCAGCAGCTGGAATAGTGATCAAAAGAACACTCACCTCATGGATAATGCATATGTGTTATACAGGACTGATCGCTGTAGGGTTTACCGACCTCATCGATGAACCAAAAAGACGAATAAGATGAATAGGCCTCATCATCTCAGGCATACTGCTCCATACGATATTCAACACAACACTCGGAACGACACACGTAGGCATTACGCTTGCTCTTATACTTTTCTGATATTTATTTATGAGTTGGTTAATTTACAAGTCAGAAAGGGTGTATATCTAAACTCTATGCCAACACCGGTCCTCACTCTCACTCCAATAAACTACTCGCTACCTGCGGGTAGTTTTTCATAAGATCGTGTGCCATGAGCTGAACACGTTCGATAAAGACCGTATCCGTAAGGATTTCTATCGGTAAATCGGTATCTCCCGACTGTCTCGTTCACAAAAACTCTCCTGCTCCACGGAGCTGAAGGTCCAGCTCGGCTAGTTTGAAGCCGTCATTGGTTGTTTCCATATGCTGGAGTCTCTGGTAGGTATCACCTGATTTATTTTTCGTCTCGAGAAAACAGTATGATTGCATATCACTACGCCCGACACGTCCACGCAACTGATGTAACTGACTCAGGCCAAAACGTTCTGCATTCATAATAATCATCACTGTCGCTTCAGGAATATCGATACCTACCTCGATAACAGTCGTACTCACAAGCATGTCCAGATTCCCTTCTTTAAAATCAGTCATCACCTGATCTTTTTCGTCAGCCTTTAACTTCCCGTGAAGGAGACCAATACGTCACGATAGCTCTTTTGCAAACAATGATTTCATCGCTTCAAATTGCTGAAACGCTGACTTTACTTCATCGAGAAATTCGCTTTCTTCGATCAAGGGCGTAATCACAAACACACGCTGTCACTGACCTATCTTGGTAAGTATTCGTGGCTTGAGTTTGTGTCGTTCTACTTCACTGATGATCTTCGTGATGATCGGTTTCCTTCCTGCCGGCATCTCATCGATCGTCGTAACGGTAAATTCACCAAAAAAAGCTAATGCCAGCGATCTGGGAATCGGTGTCGCGGTCATCTGCAAGATATGAGGAGATCAGAACTGCTGAAAAAATCATCTCTGCCTCACGCCAAATTTGTGTTGTTCATCAATTACGGCAAGTTTGAGATCTGCAAAGACAATACCGTCCTGTAGTAAGGCATGTGTCCCTACGATGATCTGTATCTGTCCGAGAAGAAGTGCTTGTTTGATGCGTTTTTTTTCTGATGGCTTTGTGGATCACGTCAGCAATTCTACTCTGATTCACAACGGAAGAAGTAGCTTGGCAAGACTGCGAAATTGTTGCTGAGCTAGGACTGCGAGTGGTGCGAGAAAGACCACTTGTCCTCATCGTTGCTTGAGCACATATCGAGTTGCTGCTGCTGCGACGATCGTTTTTCCGCTTCCTACATCTCCTTGAAGGAGTTTCATCATCGTTACCGGACCATGCATCTCTTCGATGACCTGCTTGATTGCTTTTTTCTGAGCACCCGTAAGTTCAAACGGTACATGTTCGAGCAAATCACTCACCCGATGTCGCTCAGGAGGTGTTTCTGAAAGGGTATGTTGATAGTATTGTTTCGTGACGATAGAGTTCAGTTGTCGTTGCAGAAGTTTGGTCGTATAAATTCTTTGACGTGCAGTATCTATTTGATCAAATGAGGTCGGCGCATGCAGGAGCTGAAACATTTCGCGTAGTCACACGAGCTTCCAGTTTTGAAGAAATGCTTCAGGTAGAGGATCGCGTATGGTTTCAAGCAACTCGGGAAGTGCTTGATGAATTTTTTTGTAAAACCACTGACGCGTGATCCCCTGTAGTTCAGGATAAATAGGATAGAGTCATCAAATAGCACCATCCTCGCCTACCGTCGCTTGTGCAGGAACAAATTCAGGATGTCGATACGTTCGTTGTCCTTTATCATACTGAGGGACACCGACGATATAATACCACTGATCGACCATCACCGATCTCATGATATAGGTCATATTGAGAAAGCGAGCCGTAACTTTGTGTTCATTTTCATCCAGAAGCTGAATCTCGACAAGTTTTTTCTTTTTTGGCGTCGTGATAAAGCTTTTTTTTATGATCTTTGCTTTTATTGTCTGTACTGAACCATCTATGACAAGGTCTTGAATAGTTTTGATCTGAGATCTATCTTCGTATGCTCTCGGCAACAACCACAACACATCTTGAGGCGTAGTAACACTCACAGAAGCAAGCTTATCCATCTGTGGTTGGGTGGTTTTGAGAAGTTTTTTTAGATCTAGAGAAGTCATACAGTCAAGATACTCGTCTTCGACAAAAATGCAAAGTGAAAGAGTTGAGAAAAATGTATGAAAACTTTTTTATTATGATTGTATTAGATAAAAATATAGATAAAAAATAATTACTCTTTAGATGTTTGTTAAAAAATGCCAAAATATAATGATTTAGAAATCCAATGAGATAAACGAAAAGATCTTTCTCGTATTTGGACAGATAGTTTGTGGGTAATTGGAGAAAGAGATAAATCTGGGAAACACTCTAATTTTTATCATTGAAACTTTATTCCTCAGATTCCAAACCAGTTAATTGAAAGATATACAAAAAAATGAGACTATGTGATAGATCCATTTCTATGAAGCGGAACAACTGCTATAGAATGCGAAAACCTCTGAAGAAATATTATATGAATTGATATACAACAAGAACTAATTGACAGAGCAGAAAACATTATCTGAGATGGAATAAAAAAGAAGTTTATTTGTGGAGATAGTAGCGATTCAGAAACATATAAAGTATTAAAACAAGAAGAATTTGCTCAGCTGCTGCTGCTGCATCCTCCTTATTTCGATATTATTAAATTTTCCGAGAATAAGAAAGATCTTTCAAATAGTTGAACTATTGAAGATTTTTTACTATGAATGAAAAAAGTAGTTAAAAACTCTTTGAAATATGTTAAAAAATGATGATATGTTGGTTTAGTGATTTGAGATAAATACCAAAAATCAGAATGGATTCCTTTATGATTTCATTGTATGCAAGTATGTCAAAGTTTATGATTGAAATTAAAATCTATAGTAGTAAAAAATATGGAGGGTAATAGATGAAAACAATGATCTGGATGAATATGGAGATATAGAGCACTAAACAGCGATTATTATATTTTCAAACACGAGTATATTTTTATTTTTAAAAAATAGAAACTTATAGTCTGTAGATTTATAGTCATCATTATATATTAAACACGTACATAATAGTACGTGTTTTTTTATTTATCTTGCCTATATGACAAATATTAAAGAACTTTTCTGAGCTTCAGTAAGAGTAAAAAGAAAAGAGAAATGATTGTCTCAGGAACAATTAGCAGAAAAATGTGCGTTACATAGAACGTATATCTGAATAGTAGAAAGGGGAGAGAAAAATATTTCTTTGGAAAATATCGGAAAAATTGCAAAGGCACTAGAAGTTAAAATAAGAGACTTGTTTTAATTCTTTTTACGACAATGAATAATGAACAAAAACAATTAGTTTACAATATACTAACCAGTAAAGAAATATGAATAATAGAAAAACATAGGCAAATATTAAGATTGTTTCCAAATTATCTAAATATCGGAGAACAAAAAAAATGAATTTATGAAAAAATAGAATGATTCTTTCATGACGGATTATGAACTTATTTTGAACTACTCGTACATAATCAAGTCAATGAAAAGTATATGTTATGACAGAAAGAATCTGATAAAAGCACAGCAATATGGAAGATTGAGAATTGAAAAAGTTTATACGAAATGTTTTTTTCAAAAAATGAGTATGAAGTAAATCGAAGTATTGAGATAGAAAACATTAAAAAATGATCTAAAATTGCTTTAGATGTGATTGATGAAATTATTAGTGGTAAAAAAGTTCGTTCAGTAGAATCTTCTTCGCAAGACTTTAGACAAGGAAATGCAAGAGATATTTTTATTGATTTAGAGGATTGAGAACAACTAAATTTTAGTTTAAAAACAGACAAGTCTGGAAAAGTTGCAATATTTCAATGACAGACTTCAAGCATTTATGAATGGGTATATAAA
>Ga0163148_10001124_pt1 | contig 35508 bp, 18 predicted proteins | sample OliLakLV19MP7P2_FD_148606 | JGI IMG/M metagenome (GOLD analysis project Ga0163148, IMG submission 148606) | Freshwater microbial mat bacterial communities from Lake Vanda, McMurdo Dry Valleys, Antarctica- Oligotrophic Lake LV.19.MP7.P2 | ecosystem: Environmental > Aquatic > Freshwater > Lake >... | reverse complement strand
AGGAACGCGGCACCAATAACTTAGTCATTTGATGCCACCCTTTGTTCCATCATACGGCCGCTATTTTTCTTTAAATAGCCCCACTATTCGCAGAAAAATAGTGTTGTCTGATGAAAAAATGCTTGACCTAAAATGACTAACTTATTGGTGCCGCGTTCCTTAGCACCACACTACTGACATTTTTTTCGAGTGCCCAGACTTTCCAAGTTTTAAAAACTTGGAAAGTCTATCTCCGCGAAAATGTCCAGTAGTGTGGTTTAGTACATAAAAAATAGAGGGATGAAGGCATTGCCTCCAGTCAGCTGATGTGTGATAATGAACACATTATCATGACATTGCCATTCGTTTCGCTGAAATGTGTCAGCGAGTGAAAGAATCAAAGTTTTGCCAAAATGAAAATAAGGGAAGGGAGGCGGTGGTTTAGCCCGTATTTCTTTGAGCGATCTGCATGCGTCGCCAGCCAAGCCATCCCAATCCACCCAGAACTCCGGCGCCCAGCAAAACCCAAAACCAAAACCGGGATTGCCGAATAGGCTCCTCATTGCCAATAAGCACCTGACCCGCCCAAAAAAACGGGTGGCGACGCTCTGATTCGGCATGTTCCAAGAAATCCAATTTTGCGGCACGAAGGGCATCGTCTTTGCTTTCTCCATTTTTCAGCAAAGTCAGGAATGCGGCGGTAATGTCGTTCGTCTCCCGGCTGGGCACTTCCCAAAGATTGGCCGTAAGCGCCGGGCACCCTGCCAGGGCGAAGGCTCGGGAAAGGCTCATCACGCCTTCTCCCCTGAAGACTACGCCGCTTCCCGTGTTGCAGGCAGAGAGCACCGCCAGTTGGGCAGACAAGTCCATTTGGCTGATTTCCAGGGTATTCAGCAGGGCAATACTGTCGCCAGAAGCCGGGAAAGCCAATCCCGTGCGCGTGCGGTCTTTCATGTCCAGCAAACCATGCATCGCTAAATGGAGGATGCCATATTTTCCTGCTTCGCGTTGGAAAAGAGCCTTGTCAACGCTTGGTCCTTGCCAAACGGTGCCACCCCAAGCGGAAGCAGCGGCAGCCACTGCAGCCCGTGCTTCGGGCAGGTCGCCCAAGTTCGGGCCAAGTGTTGCCAAGGCATTTGGAGCGGTCGGATATTCAGGTGCAAAACCACCGTATTCAGTGCTCGCTGTCGAAGGATGACCTAGATTGCGCGACTGCAACCAAAGTGCGCCCGACCAGTGGTAACTGACTGCATGATCCTGTAATAAAAAACGATCCTTTGTATTTGTCAATGCTTCGAAAGGTACGGCCCATAGTGGGCCATCCGGTACAACGATTAAGCGGTGTATTTTGCCACTGGTTTCTAATAGTGTAGCGCAAAATTGGTTGTAAACAGGCGTGGCGCGGGCAGTGTATGCCTCAAGAGACATATTCCATTGTGTCAATGCCGTTCGCAAGGAGTCGAGAGACTGGCGCACTGCGGCATCGCGCGGAATGAGGTGGGTGTTCAGGGATCGTTTTCCTACCGCAAAAACAATTACCGTGCTGTCGCCCCAAAAATATTGCAACAGCAATTCCCCTTCGCGCAGTGCATGTTGAATGTCGGCAATGGGTATGTTTTGGGACTGCTCCCGTGCCTTGAGCAATAAGGGGATTTGTTTTTCTATGTTTGACCGGAGCATTTCCAGTCGGCGCACAGCCGCTAACAAACTGTCGGGCCGACCGGCTTCTTCCCAAAAGGCCACAGCAGCCAGCCCCTTTTTTTCCTGCCAAAGCAAGCTGTCTGGGATGGATGCGTTTTTGCGCAAATCTTTCTCCGAGAGGGTTGTTTTCAACACATTGGACTTGGCATGCTCGGCCATTTCGTAGGCGGTCGAAAGATGCCCTTGCCCGGGTTCGGCGTGTTCAAGATCCAAGGCGATTTGGATGCCCGTTTCATAAGTGGAGTAGGCGTAATCTACTGCATCTTGTCCGGATGTTTCGTTGCGCATACCAATACGCAAGGTGTCGAGTGCAACCACGGCTGTAGAAACAGCGGCCCATGCCTGGTGCAGGTCTTGAACCCTGGCCTTTTGTTCGTATCGGGCACGGAAAGCCTGGGCTTTTCCAAGCAATATTTGGACGGGCCAAAAATCAGCGCTCAATCCCGTGTGAGGGTTATCTTTTAGGTTGTCGGCACGGAGGTTTGGAAAAAAGTTGTGCAAGGCTAGTTGGAATACCTGGAGGGCTTTTTCGGGCTGTTTGCGCCGGAGCAGGGTATTGCCGATATACCAATGCACTTTGCCGGAATCGCGTGCGGTTGGGGCACTTTCGAGTGCCAGTTGGTATTGCCGATTGGCCTCCATGGTATCCCCCAACGCTTCCGAGCAGCGCGCCATGATGCGGGCTAAATCTTCGGCGCAAGGGCTTTGTTTGCAGGATGCTTCAAAATGTTCTAGCGCCTCCCGATATCGGCCTTCATCGGCATAAGACCAACCTAGGTTCAAAGCCAGACGCCCTTCTTTTTCTGGGTACACTTGCGCTGCCCTGCGGTAATAGACCCTTGCAGTATCACATTCAAACAGCCAACGACTCATGTCGCCGAGGTTGATCAATGCTTCGGATAGATTCCTGGTGTTCCCTTCCTGCTCTAATAGGGGAATTGCCGTATGGTAATATTGACGGGCAGCGCGAAAGTCGCCCTTTTCTTTGAGTGAAAAGCCGAGGTTCATGTAGGCGAAGCCGATGCCTATTTTGCATTGGTTTCGGACGAGGCCGGACAAGTTTCGTTCAAAGCTCCAGGCGCCTAGGTCGAATTCGTTGGCGTTCAGGCAGGAAAAACCGAGCAGACCGTACAATTTGGCAGTGATACTGTCGTCCAAAGTCTGCGCTTGCACTATAGGAAGCAGTTGCACTACCGCTGTACTGGCATGACTGTGTTCATATTGGGCGATCGTTTTGATTTTAAGTGCTTTATAAAAATCGATGCGCAATTCACTTGCTTGAAAAATCATCGCAATCGAATCGGCAAAACGTAGCGTTTCTTCATAAGAATCCGTTTCCTTCAGTTCCTCCAATCGTTTCAGCAATGATTCCGAAGATAAATTTGGAGGCTGCTTTTCCGTTTTTTGTGCGAACACCCAAAATACAAAGCAGGCAAGGACTGTAACAGCCATTGCCCGCAGAGATAATTGCATTGTTTTTTTTGTAGGGATCATTGGACTTTAACCACTTTCTTGGTAATGAAGCCTTTCTCAGTGCGAAAAAATATCAAATATACTCCATTCGGAAGGCTTGTTCCATTCCAAGTAATATTTTGGGCACCAGCAGGATACTCATCTGAAGCAACGGTTTCGACCAACTTTCCCCAGATATCACGGACTTCTACCTCAATCTTGCTTTTTTCAAGCAATTCAAAAGAGATATCTATTTGGTCAAGGAAAGGATTGGGTTTGAGGTAGATGTTGCCGAGTATGTCAAGTGCTTCCGTTGTGGGTGAATAGTAACAATCTGGCCCTGGAAATTGATCAACCCCAAATGTTTTAGCGAAGTTTGTTGCAAGAGAGGGAATAATTGGAGTGCCATTGTTGTAAAATGTCACCTCGGCCCTGTTTTTGATGGTATCTTGGATAGTAGTGGATATTTCAACATCAAAAGAAAACCGATAAATGGTTTGATCATAACCATAGGAAAAAGGGGTAGTTTGATTTAATCCTGGAAGCCCTGTGCCAGTAAATTTTATTAACTTATTAGGCTCGCTTGGATTGATGGGGTCTTCGAACCCGACATCAATTCCGTTCATCATTGGCACAGGGCTTATCAAATGAAACGATAATGGGTTGAGCTCTGATGGCAATAGGTCCTTTACATGTACCTCTTTTACAGGTGCTGTCCCATCATTTTGAAACTGGACAGTATAAGTCAGCTTTAAAGGATAGAACTGATTGAGGCAAATTTTTTCTATGTCAACAACTTTTTTATTTGGGTCGTGTGGGACATTTTCATTCACATAAGAAAGAACAAAAGAGTCGCTAAAATTGCAAAATTTACCATTAACAGTTATATTAATAGATTCCCTAAGCTCCAATAGAGCAGTTGGCTTTACTTTTAAAAATATGTGCTTGTGTACAGGGCTCATGGCGAATTTTTTAATTCTAATAATTTTATCTGTTAAGTTCGTATTCTGTGGTATATCTTCAAGGTTAAATCCATAATTATCCCCCAGCGTTAGCTTATTTTTGTCAAAACGGAGTTCAATAAAATCAGTTGAGTCAGATATACACCCTGGAAATGGTTTATAGGAAACAAGCAAGAACGATTCATCATGTGGAGAAAGATCCCAGGTTCTGTTGACTTGCCAGGGGTTGTTATTTGGAAAGTTAAATGTTGAGGGTGGGATATTAAAGTATGAGCCAAAATAGGGGAAAATTGGAGATACAATGTGCGGTGGAATACCTGTACCACCTTTTTCAGCTATAAATGCCTGGATATCATTAGGGCCGCTTGGGGCACCAGCTTGTGTGCCGGCACTGGGCCACCACGTTACGATGTCTCCCGACAAGGCGTTTCCTTGCGCATCAGCGTCTATCGTACGTTTCATATATTGCCCATCCGGGAAAATCCATGTGATGAGGTCTAAATCAGCCCATTTAGTATTGGGGAAATTTAGAAGATCGCGCACGATTTTGCATTCATAGCTAGTCACCAACATTGATGGCGGCGGTGATACCATAATCGTATACTGCCCACTCACCACGCCAACATTCCACAATATCAACAATAAAACAATCAAATTTTTCATTTTTACAAGTTGATTTTGAGTGAAAAAAGGGTTCTGGTTTTTGGATGGGTGCATTTCAAATTTTGGGATTAAACCTCGTAGGTTTTTAAAACCTATGAAATTTACAGTATTGAAAGAATTTTCTTTCGCAAACATAATGTTTTATAGTTGAGCTCTTGAGTTTTTTGCATTAAATTTTTTTTGAAAGATGATGCTCAAATGATTTTCCGACAGAGATATTTTATTGGCAAACAAGTTTGTCAGAGTCAGCATATTCATAGAATGCAAGCACCCAAAAATGCGAGGCTTTCTTCCCTCATAATTTCTTCCCCTTTCTGACTTCTTTCTTTGGAAGCCTCGTTTACCTTTGGCCAACAAAACAACTCGACTGCCTTGACAGATCAGGAATTTACGCACTTCGCATCGGGCGACGAAAGAGCGTTGCAACACTTTTTTAAGGCCCATTACGGCTATGTAACCGGTTGGCTGGTTTACAAGGAAAAATGCCCCAGCGATCGTGTCGGTGAATTTTACACCGATTCCGTGCTGCGTGTGCGCGACAAAGCCATGCGCGGTGAGATAGAGGCAGGTAACCTGCGCGCCTACCTTTTACGGACTGCTATTAACCTTTGGAAAATGGAATTGCGCCGTGAAACAAGCCTCCTCAAGCGCCATGAAGAATACTTGGAACAATTACCAGACAACATAGAAGCACTCGAATTCGATACCCTTGTCCGATCGGAGGAGGAAACTGGGCTCGCCGTTCGCCAACAGCAATCCATGTTGGCAATACAGCGCGCCCTAAAACTCCTGAGCGAGGCTTGTCGTGAATTATTGACCGATACTATAATAAATGGTTTCAAAGTTGGTGGGCTGGTTGAAAAATACGGCCTAAAGGATGCCCGCGGTGTCACCGCCAAAAAACAGGATTGCAAGGGTCAACTTCAACGCCTCGCGCTTCAGGTAATGCAACAAAACGAGTGGATGCCAACGCGCGAATCCGGCAACAGCTCCTAACTTTCAAAGTCGGGTAACGGTAACTAACACACCAACCATTAGGTTTTGGGACTCATATTTCGGATAAACCGCATTATGGCAATAGGTTAATCCAGATGCTTGTCCCAACATCTGAGTCAAACAAATGCGCTAATGGACAATAATATTGACAATACAATAAGGGACTATGCAGAAGGCGCTTTAACCGGGAATGACCTTCAGGCATTTGAACATCGGCTCAAAAATGAGTCAGAATTACAGACCGAGTTGGACCTCTATTTGGCTCTGAAAGCAATGGACAACCAAAGGCTGAAAAAACAACTTTCAGACGCAGCGCTTGCCGAACAACTCAGCCCTCAGGTGCCGGCACAAATGTTTGCTCGTAGGTTCCAACGATGGTTGGCAGTCGCAGCCTCTCTGGCTATTTTGTTGATTGCGGGGTGGTGGTATTTCCAAGGCAAAAAAGTTGACGCGGTACAATTAGCCCAAACCTACATTGCGTCACCTTACCCATCACCTGTGGCCACTATGGGCGTGGATACGCTTTCTGTCGCACTACAACGAGCGTTTATGGCCTACCGAAATGACAATTTCGCGGCAGCCGCCCTGCAACTAACGGCCCTTGCTGCCAGCGAGGAAAGCGATGATGAGATGCTTTTTTATACCGGGGAGGCCATGCTTCAAACTGGTCAATGGGAACTTGCCATTAATTATTTTGACCGTGTCCAACCTGGTTATTGGCGTGAAATCGCAGATTGGCGTTGTGCTTTGGCCATGCTCAAAAGCGGCCAAACAGCCAAGGCCAGATCGCTTTTGGAAAAATTGCGCAGCGGCGCAAGGAGAGAACAGGCAGAAACGTTGCTCAAGGCAATGGAGTAGGAGACAGCAGAGAACAGAAAAACAGAGAGATCCCCTCACGCCAAATCCACCATCGTCACCCCATCCCCGCCGCCATGATACCCCCGGGCAATATTCCCGCCTAAATAACGCCCGCCCTACGACTCAGGATCGCAGGGCGGGCGGTTTCATTTTTAGCAATAACGAAGGCTCATTTCTTCACCACCAGCTTTGCCACCTTTTCTGTTTCACTTGCCACTGTGACCGTGTAAGTTCCACCAATCAGCCCTCTCAGGTCTATTTTTCGGGAAAAATTAGCCGTAATTTCTATATAAATTTTGCGGAACAAACGCACATGTGCGTCGTGGAGCATACACCAGAATGGGCTGGGTGCTGCGTCCCGTAGCCAGGTCAGTTACCGGCTCAAAACAAGGCGCTTGGTTGTCTTTTGACCGCCTGTCTGCATCACCATGAAATAGCCCCTGCTGGCAAGTTGCTCGCTTCAAAAGTTTGCTCGTGTTCGCCCGGACTTGCATTTCCTGCTGGGCTTGTTCGAGTTTTTGCCGCGCTTGGTGTTTTCGCAACCCCACAGCAGAGTGATTGGATTTGACATCTCGCGCAGCCGCGCTTGGTGAAAACAAACACCAAGCGCGGCGGGAAAAGGTCACTGGCGTTCATTTTCCTTTTTCCAAAAAACCGCCGCATTGTCTGCATTGTCAATGATATAGCAAGGCGTTTTAACCGTTTGCCCTTTGATGGACACATCCCATAAGAATCCTCTGGGGCTACCAGCGTGGTTATAAAGGGCAAGCTCGTTTTGCTTCATGTAACCCGTCGAGGCTTCCAGCCGGATGTTCTCAATGGCAGTGATGTCCTGGGTTTTGCCGATAGCCAACCCTCTTACGCTTTTGTAATCTTTGGTACCCGTTGCCGCCTGGTAGGCTGCTACCGGGATGAGCCATAATTCATAGATATGGTTCTCGCCAGCGCGGGGGCGTTTGAAAATAATGGAGTCTGGGACACATGCACGATAAGTGGCGAAATCATCGGGCACCCCGCCCCATATCGTGCGGAACGAGGTGCTGTCCTGATAGTAAAAAGCCATGAAGGTTACCACGCCAGAATAGAGTGGTAAAGTAGGGTGGTAACCGAAGCCCGATGCGTTCATGACACCGCTGACGTTGAACGATTGACTGAAATGGACGTCACCTCCTGCATTGCAAGTGTCCACACCAAATTTTTTCACCAAATCCTGATAGGTTTGCATCAAGATTCTGGCACTGATGTGCATATCGTAAGGAATATCCTTACAGCAATCGGTCTGGCACTTTGAGCAGTCGGTTTCGCACTTTGGGCAAAAGTATTTATAGCCAAATACAGCAAGCACAATAAGCGCAATGGCAAGAAGTGCTAAAATGATGTTCGTTTTCATGATCGTTGTTTTTAAATGGTTAAATGAATGATGCTGGAGACAAAGGTGCAGGCAGGAACCGGCGACAGGCAATCCTATAAATGCAGGATTTTTAACCTACGACTTCTTTCGCCCGAAAGCCTTGTTTACCGCTTCGGTGCGGCTGTGAACCTCCAATTTCTCGTAAATGTGGCGGATATGGCTTTGCACGGTGGTGATGTCCACAAAGCGGCGGGCGGCGATTTCTTTGTATGAAAAACCGGCTTCGAGGTCATGGAGCACTTCTCGCTCTGTTTTGGTGAGCCGCTCCAGCGCGGGCAGCTCGGTTTCCGTGTGCTGGAAGGATTCGACCACGAAGCGGGCAATACTAGCACTCATTGGGGAACCGCCAGCCCATACATCCCGAATCGCGGCTGCTATTTGCTCGGGCATGGGCGGCTTCAGTACATAGCCGGTGGCACCGGCCTGCAGTGCATCGAAGGTTTTTTGCGGGTCCGATAAGGAAGTAAGCATCACAAAATGCGTTTCCCGGAGCTTAGGTTTCCATTTTCGGACACATTCGATGCCATCTTCTTGTGGCAAGCCGATGTCCATCAGCACCACATCGGGGCGGAGCGACAAAAACGTTTCGCTAAAAGCCTCGGCACTTTCGTACGCGCCCACACATTCAATGTCGGGGTAAAACTGGAGGATGGAAACCGTCAATTCGAGCAGTTTGACATCGTCTTCTACTACTGCAACGCGGATAGCCATGTCTTGAAAGGTAAGTGGTGAACTATAAGGTCACTGGCCTTGAGAGAAGTGAATGCAAAAGTCCGAGAATCGGAGCAGACGGATATCCTATAAATATGGGATATTAGGCTTCTTGCAAAAGTCAGAGACACAAGGAATGACACGACGCACTTTCGCAAAAACTCTACTGCTTACAGGGATCCTTCCACTCGAATAGCCGTTCCCTGCCCCGGCGCTGACTTGATTTCCAGATTTGCGCCGATTTTTTCTGCCCGCTCGGTCATGCTCTTCAGGCCATTGCTGAAATGGCGGGTGTTTTCAAGGTCGAAACCTTGCCCGTTGTCGCGGACTTCCAAGAAATACGTGGCTAAACTTTCCGTCCCGAACACTCGGGATTGAAATGTAAGGTGCACCTCCGTCGCCTGCGCGTGCTTGGCGATGTTGTTCAAGCACTCCCGAAGGAGCAGGAAAAGTTGGCGTTTCACTTCGGGTGGCACGGAGGGGTTGTGTTCCGGTTTGGGAAAGTCGAACTGCGCGTCCAAGCCCAAGTCATCCAAAAACTCGTGGGCTTTTTCCCTGTAATAAGCCTGTACTTCGGAAAACACGTCGAAGCGCGGATTGATGATGAACACGACATCGCGCAGATGTTGCGCGACTTCCTGCGCTTCGGCGCCGATGGAGCGGAGTTTTTCGCGGAGCGCGTCCTTTTCCATGGCCGTTGCTCGTCCAAATACCGCCTTTTATGTCTTTGAAGAGAAAATTGTTATTGCCTGAAAGCCTCCTGTTTTGTGGAGTAAAGTTTTGGCACTTCCCATTCGCCGGATTGAAGCGGCTGATACCGCCTTCTGTCCCGACCCATAAATAGCCTTCTTTGTCCTCCAAAATGCTGGCAACGACATCGTTGCAAAGCGAAAGCGAGTCGTTGTCGTCGTGGCGATATACTTTCATCTCGCAGCCGTCGTAGCGGTTCAGGCCGCCCCCGCTTGTGCCTATCCAGAGGAAGCCTCGCTGGTCGCGGCACAAGGCTCCGGCGCTTGGGTGCGACAGCCCCGCCTCCATGCCGATGTTCTCAAAAAAGACGGCTGACTGTTGCGCGTTGGCCATTGCAGCAAAAAGCATCAGGAAAGCAGAAGTCAGAAAGGCGGAAGGCATGAAGATTGTATTGGGTTGCGGTGAGCAAAAGTAAAAAAGTTGCGTTATCAAGCAACTGTTCGTATTCCTTGCAATGCCTGCTTCAGATGAAAAAACGGCTAATATGGCAGAAGCACAACTATTCCAGCAAACAAAGCCAACCCGTATGGGTTGTATGTTGTCAATGAGTCAAAAACCAAAGGGTTCTACTAAGCACAGACATAAACACAAACGAACGCACACACAAATATGAGATCAGAAAAACTTACTTTGTTGCTGGCATTTTTTGCCCTCCAAACTGCCCTCTTCGGCCAAACATGGGTCGAAAAAGCCGCTTTGCCCGATACGGCATTTGCACGCCACCACCCAGTCACCTTCTCGATTGACGGGTATGGATACCTGTTGGGCGGTTCGGCTACCCAATCTCCCTACTTGAGCGATTTTTACCGCTACGATCCGCTGGCTGATCAGTGGGAGCAACTGCCCGATTTCCCCGGACCAGCGCGTAGTTATTCCTACGCCATTGTCTATGACGGAAAAGCCTACATGGGCTTTGGCTTTGGGCTTACTTCGAATATGAGCGACCTGTGGGAGTATGATCCCATAGCGGGCACCTGGACCGAAAAAGCACTTTGTCCCGGCGACGGGCGTGGTCACCCTGCATTTTTGGAGGCCAATGGGAAAATTTATGTGGGTCTTGGCGGAGGTGACATGGGAAACCTCAAAGATTTTTGGGAATACGATATCGCGACCGACCAATGGGAGCAGATGCCCGATTTTCCTTCTTATCCGCGACACCACCCCTTCCATTTTTCTATTGCTGGAATGGTGTATGCCGCCTTTGGTCACGGCAGCGAATCCGTGAATGGCTCGACGATTTATAGGGATATATTCCGCTTCGACCCACAAGACGATACTTGGGAACAGATGGAAGATTTCCCTGGAGAACAGCGCGTGGCAGGCACTCAATTTTCACACAATGGCAAGGGGTATGTCCTTTCTGGGGAGGGCGCGGATCACTATTATCTGGAAGAAGGCGAGTTTTGGGAATACGACCCAGTCAACGATGCATGGAAACAGTTGCCATCCATGCCCGGAAGCGGGCGTTGGGCGCCAGGTTCGTTTGTCATCGGCAACACCGTGTATGCTACCTGTGGCACCGCGTTGGTTGACAATATGAATGCTGAAAATCAAAAGGACTTGTGGGCGTACCAAATTCCTGCTTCTTCGGGTACAGTGATTCCCTCCAAGCTGCCGTATGCTCTGGAAGTATATCCTAATCCAGCACAGGACCTGGTTTTTATACGCGGAACCTTAATCGGCGAAACTCATTTTCAACTCATGGGTGCAGATGGGCGAGTCATTCAGCGTGGGCGGTATAGCCACAGCGGGATTGCCCTGACGGGATTGCCAGGGGGCATTTATGGGCTTTTGCTGCAAGATGGAGAGCTCCGTTATCAGGCTAGGTTTGTGAAGGATTGACACGATGGTTTTCTTCAGGCCAAATCCACCATCGTAACCGCCTTCTTCGGGGTGATACGCCCGGGCGATTCATTTCGAGCCATTTTCAATAAACTTTTGCAGCCATTTTCGTATTTTTGCCTATCAAAATCCAAATATGGCAGGGACAAATTCCACGAAGAAGTAAGAAAAGCACTTGAAAACGAAGGTTGGACAATCACTGACGACCCACTCTCGTTCAAAGTAGGCAATCTGCAAGTCCAAATTGACCTTGGTGCAGAGCGGATTATCGCTGCGGAGAGAGGTTCAGAGAAAATTGCCATCGAGATCAAGACCTTCGGCCACATCTCGTTCATTACTGCACTCTACGAAGCCGTTGGGAAGTACATCATCTACCGAAACGTGCTTAAAATCACTCAACCCGAACGAACCCTTTATTTGGCTACTCCAGAAAGCGTTTACAATCGTTTTTTTGAAGAGCCTGTTATCCAAAACATGATGCAGGGCGAGGGTTTTCGTCTCGTGGTCTACAATCAAACTACTCAAACCATCACAAAATGGGTAAATTAAAAAAATACGAAGCCGCTATTTTAAGCATTCTCAACGAGTACGCTAAAATCAAATATGCCAACGTAGAGGGTAGCAACCAATTGATTGCCGACAAGGAAAACCATCGTTATCAAGTAGTCACGATCGGCTGGGAAGGCAGCCGTTTTGTACACGACTGCCCGATACATCTGGATATTATCAATGGCAAAATCTGGGTGCAGCAAAACATGACCGAATGGGAATTGGGAGATATGCTGGAGGAAATGGGCGTACCCAAATCTGATATCGTGGTAGGTTTTTTGCCTCCAGAGCTGCGTAACTATTCAAAATACGCGGTAGCATAAACCTTCGTCCCCCCTCACGCCAGATCCACCATCGTAACCCCATCCCCGCCGCCATCCTCCGGGTGATAACTACGTGCAATATTCCCACCGTATTCCCGCAGTTTTTGCTTCACCACATTGCGGAGCACACCGGTGCCTTTTCCGTGCAGGATTTGGATGGTGTTGGCGCTGGTGAGCAGGGCATTGTCCACAAATTTTTCGAGCACTTGCAATGCCTCTTCTTTGCCCATGCCGCGAATGTCCACCTTGGCATCGAAAGACGCAACGTGTTGTATATCATTGGAATTGATACTGGAGGGCTGCACGAGCGGTTCGTTGGCGAGGATTAGGTCACGCAGGACAGTCGTGATTCGAAGCCCGCCCATGTGTACGGTCGCTTTTTGTCCTTTTATTTCTTCCACTTGCCCGGTCGCACCGCCAGAACGCAAGCGCACAAAGTCGCCCACGACGATGGGACGCGTCACGGTATTCCCAGCAGATTTTAGTTCCGATTTGACCACTTCTTCGTTCACTTCATCCACTTGTCGGGCTTTTTCCGCACGCTCCTGTCGGAGTTTGGCCGCAAATTCCTGGGCTTTTTCAAGATTTTTCTCGCCTTTTAGTTCGCGGACGATCTTCTCCACTTCGCGGTTGGTGTTGGCACTCATGCGGAGTTCGTGCTCCTTTTGGTCCAGTTTGAGTCGTTTGCGCTTCACATCCAGTTCCTGGTGCATCCCATCGTAGGTCTTGATGAGGCGTTCGAGGGATTGCTCTTTTTCCTTTACCGAACTGAGTTTTTCCTCCAGTTCCTGCTTCTCGCGCTGGAGTTCGATGAGGATATCGTCTACTGCTGTTTCGGAGCCGGTTCGGTTGCGTGCATAGCCAATGAGGTCGCGGGAGAGGCCGCTTTTTTCGGCAATTTCAAAAGCATAACTGCTGCCGGGGCGACCCACTTTCAGTTCGTAGGTGGGCGAAAGGGTATCCTTGTCGAAGTGCATGTTCCCGTTCAGAATACCTGGATTGCGGAAGGCGTACACCTTGAGGTTGGAATAGTGGGTGGTAACAACGGCGTAAACGCCCTTGCGGTGGAGTTGGCGCAAAATCGCTTCGGCAATTGCCCCGCCGGGCTTGGGATCTGTACCACTGCCCATTTCGTCTATCAGCACGAGGGTGTCGGGGGTGGCTTTCTGGATAAAAACACGGGCGTTTTGCAGCCTGGAAGAATAGGTCGAAAGATCGTCGTCGAGGCTTTGCTGGTCGCCGATGTCGGCAAAAATTTGGGAGAAAATGCCAAACTCGCTCAGTTCATGTACGGGCACAAGCAGACCACTTTGCACCATCATTTGCAACAGTCCAACGGATTTCATCGCCACAGACTTGCCTCCGGCATTTGGCCCTGACAGGATCAGGATGTGGTTTTCGGAATTAAGCCGCAACTCAAACGGGATGGTTTTTCGCCCCGTCTGTTTGTTCTTCAGATACAAAAGCGGGTGAAAACCTTTGCGGACGTTGATGATCGGTTTTTCCTTCAAAATAGGCATCCCGGCACGCATGGCAAGGCCAAGTGCAGCTTTGGCCCGCACCACGTCGAATCGGACAAGCACTTCTGAATAGCTGCGCAGAATCGGACTATATGGCCGGAACGTTTCGCTCAGTTCGCGCAGAATTCTAAAAATTTCGCGGCGTTCATCGTGTTCCAGATCGAAAAGGTCGTTGTTGATTTCGATCACGGCTTCTGGCTCGATAAACGCCGTGCGCCCCGTGTCGGATTCGTCGTGGATGATCCCTCGGATTTTGCGTTTGTGTTCGGCGGGTACCGAGAGTACGCGGCGACCGTTGCGGAAGGATTCAGGCGAGTCGGCCAGCCAGCCTTTCGAACGGTAATCCTGGATGATTTGTCGGAAACGCCCATCCAATTCCCTGATTTTTTGCTGTGTATCGCGGCGGATGCGCATCAGTTCAGGAGATGCGTCGGGGCGAACAGCCCCTTTTTCATCAAAGACTGCTGTGATGGCTTTCATCAGGCCTTCGTCGTTGGAAAGATCCCGCGTGATGTCGTAGAGTTTAGGGTAAATTTCCTTTTTCGCACCTCCCGCAAAGAATTTGAACACATCGCGCATCATCACCAACACTTTCAAAATGCCTTGAAACGCCTCGGCTTGAAGGGTAAACCCATCAATGTCGAGCATTTTCAGATCAGGCTGTATGTCGGGAAAAGTTTCCAGCGGAAATCGGTCTCTGTTTTCCAACATGAGTTTGAACTCACGGGTTTCGCGCAGGCTCTGGTCTATTTTTGAGAAATCTGTATGTGGCGCGACGGCGCGCAAAGCCTCCGCCGCCATAGGCGTAAGGCTCTCTTTTTCAAGCAAATCGAGGACTTTGTCAAACTCTAATTTGTGAAAAACGTCTTTCGGCTCGAAGATCATGTTGCGAAAATTAAGCTACAAGACGTTATATGGAACACGGATGACACGGATGAGACACGGATTTTATTCATAATATTTAGAACAAATCCGTGTCTCATCCGTGTCATCCGTGTTCCATATAACGCCAGGTAGTTCGGGCAAAATTACCGCCCCCCAAACAAATCCTTAGGCAGGAAGTTCCCGAAAACGCTAAACAGGTTCCTCCCGTGCCAAATCGTCGCCCGGAATAATGGTGCTGATAAAAAGATAACCGCGATTTTGGCGGTAGCGCTCGTCTTGTTTCACGATGTTGAGAAACGACATGTGCCAGGCCCAGCGTCGCCCGACAAGGCATCCGGCGCTGTACGAATCTACAAATTCCGGCGCTGTGCCGGGGCGTGTGGAATGTTGGTTGACACCAAACGTTTTGCCGATGTCAATCGGGTCGCCGGAGCTGCGGAAACCGTCTTTGTTGAGGTCGCGGTGGAGCCGAAGTTTTTCCCGCTGCACCAGCGCGGGTTGTGTGCCTTTGTGCAGTCCCACGGCCCAAGCCTTGTATTGCCCAAAAGCGATACGTGCCGCACCATTCGGGTTGAGCGGATGCCAGGTATAATGGCTGCCCGGCTCGGTAGTGGCCTGGTCATTCACCAACATTTCAGGGTGGCTGTTTGGAGCAATTCGGAACACGATGCGGCGATCGTTCCATTGGTTAGCGATATCTGCATTTAAGCTGCCTTCGGGGTTCATGCCTTCCACATACACAATGTTGCGCATCCGAGGGCTTTTCGCGATCCAATAGCCCTTCGTTCGCATGTATCGGATGATGCGTTTGGCAAGACGGGTGGAAGCAGTGTCGTCGGAAGCATCGCCGTATTCAATGGGTAAAAAAGTGTCTGGTTGTGCCCTTTCCAGGGACGCTAGAATGTTTGTGGTCAATTGTTTTTCAACATACGGAAGCCCTGCTAAGCGGCAAAATTCAAGAATGGCAGCGCGGCTGTTAGCGCCAATAACGCCATCGCCTTTTCCGTTGGGGCCAAAGGGCGTTGCGACATCTCCGCCGAAATCAGGGTCCAGTATGCCTAAATCGCACAGGCGGGCTTGCAATTCTTTTGCAGCACTGCGATTGGCCGGGAAATTGAGCTCGTCGGTGCTGACGGTGCGGCCGTTTTCGATTATTTGTCGGAGAGATGTAAACATGGCGGTGGGGAACTATGAACTATGATGTATAAACTATGAACTGGCTCAATCTAACAATCTTTCCAGCGCTGCTTGCGGGTTTAGAATGCCGTATCCCATTTCCGTATCTTTTCCTTTGTTGATGCCTTCGTAATGGGCTGTTTCGCGTAAAAATGCTGCTATGTCTGAGGGACTAAAAACCTCGTTGTGCTGTTTTTCCCATTGTCGTATGAGCGCCACAAAACCTGCTGCATACGCCGTTGCGATGGCGGTGTTTTTCAAATTGCTGCCAAGTCCACGTTGCAAATCGGAAGTGTTCAGGCCCTCTCCGGGTGCGAGAAAATCGAGGTGGTAACTTTTTGCAGAAAATTCGGAACGCCGATTGAACGAATGGTGCGACCCTACTGAAATTACGCCTTCAAGGGCAGCCGGAAAACGGTCTTCCGGCTTGCGTTCGGAAGAATTGCCCACTGGGGCGAGCAGCACCATATTTGCATCAAGGGCACGTGCAATCACATCGTTCATTTGCTTTTTTTGCTCTTCAGAAAGTTCAAGAAAATCTACGAGCAAGGCCGCTACATCAGCCTTTTGGGCAATAGCCCATTCCAACCCGGCCATAAGGCTTTCTGGAGATATATCGTTTGGGGTTGAGCCGATTTTGCCGATGAGCAACTTCGCCTCTGGTGCAATACCATAGCCTATATTCCCCTTCCCGGCTGCAACAATGGCTGCCTGTGTGCCAAGCCCGTGCGAATCCCCAAAAGTTTGATTTTCAATTATATTGGCAAAAACAGGTAAAGGTGTTCCCATCAAATCGGGATGTTGTGCATCTGCGCCCGTGCTGAGCAAAGCGAGCGTGATGCCTCGCCCGGTCAGGCGTTTTTCCTGCCACCAATGGCTGGGGATTTGTCCTGTTTCCAGCCCCCAGTTTAATCGCTGAACACGGGGAGTGAGCAGATCGGGAGGCGCCGGGGCTTGATCGGTTGCAGTGGCCGACGGAAACGTTTGAAAAGATTCAAATTCTTCGTTGGCTGCAACTGCCACTGCCCACCGAACCGGGACTTCCTGGTCAGGCAGAACATTTACATCGAGTGAACGCCATTCGCCCGTTGGTACGGCACCAGCATGGGCGGGACTGTCGTCAGGAACAGGCAATGCAATTAGTTCGGCAGCTGGCACCGGTGGGGGTACAGTGGGCAGTGGCAATGATACAATTGGCGGTGGCAATGAAACAATAGGCGGTGGCAATGATACAGTAGGCAGTGGCAGTGATACAGTAGGCGGTGGCGCAGTGGGTGGCAGCACTGGTGGAGTAGGGGAGGGGATATTAGCGCCGCCTTCAGGCATCACTGCTTCGGTTTCGCCTGCCCAGTAGTACCAGCCATTGTTGTCGCGCCACCAACGATTGTCGCCTTTCACACTGGCGCCTTCGTATATGACGCCATCCACTTCGATCAAGGTGTTTGCATACACCACGCCAATTGGTGCGGCTCCAAGCGAACGGTGGTCGCTGCGGATGTTTGTGACTTTGCGGAATCTAATTTTCATGGGTGTTGGACTGTTGGACGTTGGACTGTTGGACTGTTGGACTTTAGACTGTTGGACTTTGGATGTTGGCAAGTCCAACATCTAATGTCCGATTATCCTACTGGAGTATCCTCGCGGTCGGAACCTGCGGCTTTCATTTCAAAAGCGGGGGCGGGCTTGATTTCGCTTTTCTCATCGCCAGTCGAGCTGCCGCTGCTTTTACTGCTGTCTCCCGAAGAACTGCCCTTGAGCGCGAGCAATTTGCGCAACATTTCAAACCAGAAAGGAGCGCCCATTGTGACGGCTACGCCTGTGAGCAACCATCCGGCAATTTTGCTCAACCATTCCCACCAGTTGGCAGGCTTGGATTGTCCCCAGCCCAAGCCGAGGGGCGATTGGATGGTCTCTATGTACGTGGCTTTGATTGCCTGGTAGTTGGCATTGGCGGTCGCTGAGTCACGAGGAGGGGCGTTGATAGCCCGGATACGTGCCGTGTCGGCCGAATTGGAAAATTTTTCTGCGGCGTTCACGATCTCATCGCGGAGGGCTGCATTGGCCGAGAGGCTTTGGTAGATTTGGATGGTATCGGCATTGAGCACCGCAGCCAGAAGGGTGCCGAAAAAGAAGAGTCGCCATTTGGTGGAATCACCAAACCAATCTTTAGCACGCGCCATGATGTCGTCGAACCAGGCCTCTACCTTGCTTTGAAACACCTGCTGGTTGCCGCTGGATTGCCGCCAAAGGAAATCCAGCACCTTGCGCAGGTCGCCGTTTTCGACCAGATTGATGCGTTCTGGTATGCTCAAATTGCTGTTTCGGGGCGTGAGCACATCCGCCAAAATACTGCTGAAAGTACCTTTTTCGACCCATATTGGTAATTTCAGGCTTGAACGTGGCTTGCTGGCCGAAGAAAGTTGGCGGAAGTACGAGTGTTCGTAAAACTTGTCGCTGACATCTTTGCCAAGCATGATTTCAAGTGTTTCACGCAAGTTTTTGCCCCGCGAGGAATTGGCTGCATGGTAAACTTCGACCACTGCCGAGGTGAGCATGCTAAACAGCAGAAGCACGAAAACGATACCGATGATGATGGATAGAATTGCGAGCATTTTTTTAGTGGTAAGTGGTAAGTGGTAAGTGGTAAGTGGTGAGTGTTAAGTGTTTAGTGTTTAGTGATTAGTGTTTAGTGATGATGATTTAGGGCTAAAGGATGCCACCACTTATCACTTACCACTTACCACTCATCACTTAAATTACTTTGTTTTCTTTTACAAATTCGCGGTTTATGCCTGCAAATAAATTTTCTGCCGAAATCTCATTTGTATGCGCAGCCAAGGCTTGCAGACAACAAAAGTGAACGATGTTAACGATGTTGGAGCCTGTGAGTTCGTATTTAGCGGCTACCTGTTTTAAGTCAATTGCCGGGTCTAATTGGACAGCAGGCGGGAATGTTTTTTGCCAAAGAATGAGCCGCTCTTCTGGCTTGGGCATCGGGAAATAAACCATGGTCTGGAAGCGGCGCGTGAAAGCGTCGTCCATGTTACTTTTAAAATTTGAGCACAGGATGCTCAGCCCGCTGAATTCTTCCACGCGCTGAAGCAGGTACGATACCTCCTGGTTGGCGAAACGGTCGTGCGCATCCCTAACGTTGGTGCGCTTGCCAAAAAGCGCGTCGGCTTCGTCAAAAAACAGTATCCACTTTTTGTTTTCCGCCCGCTCAAACAGGGCGCTCAGGTTTTTCTCCGTCTCGCCGATGTACTTGGATACAAGCGAGGAAAGGTCAATGCGGTACACGTCATGACCCGTGAATTTGCCCAACAAAGTGGCAGCCATGGTTTTGCCCGTGCCGGGAGGGCCATAAAACAAGGCGCGGAACCCGGGCTTGAGTTTGCGGTGCATTTCCCAGTCGTAGAGCAGGGTGTCGTTGTGTTCGATCCAGGTTTCTACTTCATGGAGTTGGCTCTGAGTCTGGGGGTTGAGCACCAGATCGTCCCATTCCAGATCAGTCTGCAAGCGCTGGGCGGGGAAATTGCTGCTCAGGGTGGGTGCGGTGACGTAGCCCAGTGTGAACAACTCTACATACTCCGGGTCGAGGATGAGCCGGCCGCTGGCGATGGGTTCGCCGGGCTTCACGGCTTCAAGGTAGAGGATTCGTTCTTTGGAAAAAGCATGTCCGCTCCCAAAAATGCGCTGGACATCCAGTCTGCGATCCATGTTGGTGCTGCCTCCGAGCAGGAAATGTACCGTATCGCCTGTGGGCAAAAAGCCGCGATAGTTCGTGCCTTTTACGCCGCCCAATGCAGGAAAATCTCCGCCATTTGGGAAAAATTCCTGCATTACTTCGTCAAACATTTGTGGCTGGACATGTGGTACTAATCCGGCCAGCAGCGCCACGAATTCATCCACGCTCAGGCGCTTGTGCTGGACGAAGCGGGTGAAGGGGGTATCGTCGTCTTGTAGGGTGGGGACTTGAGGGACGGCGATGGCCGGGAGGCCCAGGTGCGCGGAGAGGCGTAGGCGGAGGAGTTGTTTTAGGAAGGAGAGGGAGTGGGTGAGGTTGGGAGACATGCTTATTGTTTAGTGGCGATCAAGATCGGCACTTTTGCCGTTTTTTTTCAAAAAGAGGAGTTTTTGACCTTTTCAATTTTGCTAGGGCGGTGCAGGCGGTCGCACACCACGCCAAAAAAGAACTTTGACGTGTGTGTATTCGCCGCTTTGGCCATGGATTTCGGTGATTTCGATGCGGCCATAGCCATGATTTGCAGCCTGATGCCCCGTCCAGGTATCGTGTGCTGCTTGTTCGGGCGATGCGCCATTGGCGGTCAAATCGTTGAATTTTTTGAGGTTCGAACCGTACTGCCAGTTTGCTGCGATAGCCTCGAAACGGCCGTTGAAATGCTCTAAAATGCGCTTGACTTGCTCACCCCCAATCAAAACCGTTGATCTCGAGCCGTCCTCGAATACCGTCCGTAGATCTATGCTCAGTTTACCATCTTGGACCGTTGCAAAGGCCATGAAACGTGGGTTCGATGAGTCTGTAACGTAGTATCTCTCGGTATCGCTATGGTCAATAATCCTTGCCGATTCGGTCGCAGCACCTGTTGTGACAATGGGCAATGTGCTTTTGTCGGGTCGCGTTTCGCCTGCTTGTCCGCGCTCAATGGGCCGAATGGGCACCTCAGGCGCAGGAGCGGGCGGTTTTTGTCCGTGCGGCGTTTGGCCAATTATCCGCAGCCGCTCGAGTTGGGCGTGCATTGGGTCATCCCGCCCGGTCGAGGAGGGGCTGATGTCAATGTACGTCATCCCCCCATAACGAGGAAGATCCAAACGCGGCGCGGGGCCGGTGTCGCCCGCTGCTTGCGCCCTTGCTTTTATAACGGGTAAGAGCCGCCGAACGGAGTCCAAAAACTGATCATGCAAGGCCTCGGCATACGACTGGTCGTATCGGTTGATGCCAAGCAACTGCCCTCGATCGCCGCGATAGAGGCTCTGCGAAACCTCGTAATAATGCAGCATCAGTGCATCTGGCGTCACCCCCGCCGTGATCGTGGCCGTAATAAGCCGATGGACGTATTTGTAGATTTCGTACTCCTGCAGGGCCGAGCGTACGTCTCCATGATGTTCGAAAATATTATGAAACATCATGTCCAAGCTGCCGAGCACAGCCTGATATGCCTCGTGGCCCGCGACGGCCAAGCCACGCACGGCCTGCTGGTTAGCACCTGGGCCGATGTTTGCCTCAAATGTCAACGCGTTGGCCTCCATTTGGCGTATTGTGATACGCTCGGCCAGTTCGGGGTGCAAGGGCGAATCGGCTGGCAAGGCTTTCTTTTGAGTGACCAAGGCATCTATTTCAAGGTTCAGGTCGTGCAATTGATCGGCAGGGGCGACTTCCATTTCGACTGCACGGCGATGGGCGTCGGCTTTTTGGGCGTCGCTCAAATGGCTCATCTGTCGTTCAACAATGGCCAGTCGGCCCGCATCGCCTTCGGCGTGGACAATCTCCCGGGCCATTACGAGTGTTTCGGTGAGTTCCGATATCCTCGATTGCATGGCTGAAAATTCTTCGTGGCTGATCTTTCCCCGCGCCGATTCGTATGTAAAATGTCGCTCCGCTTCGGTGTAAAAATTCATGCGGAGCAGGTCGGGCCAGTTTGGGCCGTAGGTTTCGTTCATGTGATCCATCCCCGCGTTCATCCGTTGGCCCGCGTCGGAGCCTGTGGTGGCCAAATCAATGTCGCTGTTTGCCCCAGTCGAGGCTTTGGGGTCTGAAATATCCAAACCAAAGCGGGTTTTCAAATCGGCGCGAATTGTTTCCCGGAACGCTGTAAGCTGCTCGACAACGCTTGTTCCTGTCGCGCCGTGATTGTTCGGCAAGTCCAAAACCAAATCCCGCCAAATACCGTGCGTTTGCAAAAGTGCCAAACAAGCCTCGGGGTCGCCCGCTAAAACACGTTGGATATCGGAGCTTTCCATGAATTGGCGCGTTCGCTCGGCACGGATTTCGGGCATTTTATCAGGGCGTTGCCGCGAGGGCCTTTTACGGCGCGGGCTCGATCCGTCGCCGCTGCTGCGGCTGGGCGGTCGGCCCCCTCCGCCGCCTGAAGCCTCGACTTTTGGCACAGGCTGTTCGGGCTTTGGTACTGAGTCATTATCTTTTTGCGCAGTTTTATCAGATTTTGGTTCAGACTGATCAGGCTTCGGTGCTGAGTCATCATCTTTTGGCGCTGGTTTATCAGATTTTGGTTCTGCCTGATTAGACTTTGGTACTGTTGCATCGTCGGCGACGGTTATGGCGTCAAAAGCGGCATCAACTTGGGCATGTAACTCTGCTGCGGACCAGTCACCGTTTTGGTCGGTGAGGCCACTGGAGCGTTGAAGTTCGTCGTATCGAGCCGGGTTTTGCCTGGCCAGGAACTGCTCCTGTGCATATTGCGCTGTCTGTGTAGGCCATTTTTCTAGTGCCTCTAATTTGACCGACATCGTAAACATCATGCCCGAAAGTCCGGCGTTAAAGAGGATTTGGCCGCGGTAGGCTTCTCGCCTTGCACGGTTTTCATCACCTGGATATGCTTTTTCGATATCAGCCAGATCGTTGAGTGTTTTAATCGATGTGAAGGCGATATTGGCTACCAAATCAGCTTTTTGATAAATAAAAAAGCCGCGCTGTAGGGCTAAAATGCCCCGCGTCGTCCGTGAAATGTCGCCCGCTGCGTCAACCAATTTGGCGACTCGACCCGCCCCGACCGCCGCTGCGAATCCCGTGATGCTTAGTAGATCGAGTGCCAATTCAGCGTCCATCCCTAGGCGGTGGTTCCGCGCGCGATCGCGAATGTTGCCAATGGCCGATGCAGCTCCGACGGCTCCGGCAAAAAGTCCCATGCCTGCGACGACTGCGCCCCCGACGCCCCCAGTGGCCAGAACCAACGCCGCGATGCCAGCGACCATCGCTACTTTTTCCAAAAAGCCCGTAACCTCTTCCCAAAGGCCCGGTTCGCTCAGGACGTCCCCGCTTAGTTTGAGGCTCGGAAGGTGGTAGGAGAGGTAACCTTCGCCGTATTTCTGCTTGCCTGATGCGAAATTATCAAAAGCGTCTTTGATGGCCTCCTTGCGCGCCTTGTCTTTATCGGCGTTGGAGCTGAAGCCATAAAAAATATCATGGCTGACGGTTACGTCAATAAGTGCCATACGGGTTTGACCCGTTATATCTTCAAAACCGGTTGGGGCATCGGCGACCGTCATCAACAGATTGTACTGATGGCCTGTGACTTCGGAAGCAAAGGATACATTGACCGGGTAATGCTGCCCAAGTCCATCGTCAGGGTGGTCATACTTGCCGAGACGATCGGCGATTTTGCCGACTTCTTTTACCTCAATTTCGGCGTGGGCGAGAAAAGTGGAGATCGCATAGCGGTCCCCATGAAGTTCGTTTAGCCAAAAATCAATTAATTTCGGCCCACCCTCCTGAAGCAAAACATCAACGAATGCCGCTTTTGTTGCAACAGATTTATTGCTATCTGCAGATTGTTTTTTCTCGAAATCATCGAGCAAACTGGGTAGCTTTTTAGCCCACCTGATTTTTCTTTTGAGGTCTATCTCAGTCCTGCTCAGCCGTGTGTACAGCGTCGAACTTTGGTTTGTCTCGAGTGCTTTGATTTGTACTTTCAGCTTTTCAATTTCTACTTCTGAGCGGTCTTCGTCGCTTTTGGCCTCTTCTGCTTGCAATTTTTTGCGCAGGAACTCCAGCAAGTTTGCTTCGGCGTGGGCGCCTTCGGCGGCCATATCGACTCCCTTGCGGAGCCAAACGGGGAAAAAGGCCATCGAAGGCAGGCGATATAGCCCATCCTCAGGCTTGAAAAAGGCTTGGCAAAAAATGACATATTCACCCGCAGCGTTCGGCAATTCCAGTTCGACATTTGAATCGCTTTCGGAGACCTGCAACATACCTCGATTCAACTGCATAATCGCATCAACGCTTCCGGTCAGCAAACCTGCGAAACGCTCCAAAAGAGATTTTCCACTGTGGTCTTCAAACGGGGCGAGCCGCTTGTTTTGCAACAAATGCTGCATTGCTTTCCGCCTCATGGGCCAATCGTACTTTTTCAATGGCTCGTAATCGGCTGCACCGAGTGCGGCGGCGGCGGGCAGGATGATCCAATCGTAATAAACTGTCCGGCCGAAATAGACCGATATTCCTGTCAAGTTATCGCTGCTTCCTTCAAACGGCACATGGTTCATAACCATGTCGTACTTGCCTGCGCCGCCCGTCACGCCGATGAAATCGGGTCGGGTGTCGGCTGCCTCGATCCAAGCAGGGTAAGGCGACAGTGTGCGGTACTTTGACAGATCAACCGCATCATCTTTTTTGTCGGTTAGGAGGAGCTTGCCACGTAGTTCCCTTGAGATAGCACGGATTTCGGGCAGCACGGCCTCGACTAAAAACGCTCGTTTTGAATCCGTGTCAAGCATAGATTTAAAAAGCGGTAACCGGATAGCCACTGCTTTGTCTTCGAACTCGGACTTCATTTTGACCCGCTCTGAATCTGGCTTCGCCTCGAACTTTGATTCTGGATCCTCGGCCACAGCGTGTTTTTCGACCCTGACTTGTACAAGAAGCTTGAATTGGTTTTTTACTCGCTCGTCAATTCCCAGACTGACCTTGTCGGGCAGGTCCTCGAAGTCTTGTCGAACTCTGTCGCCACCTCCGTACCGCTTTTTCTCCTCATAAATTCGCTTGCGCACGAGCAGCAAAAACTCGTAGGCCCAAAAATTCTCTGCTCCGAGTTTGTTTTGCGACTCGCCGCGTTCGGCGAATCGGTCCAACTCTTTGAACCGAAGTTTGCGCGCCAATTCCTCGAGCAACGCGTCGGGTTCCTGGCCAGATTTGACGGTGGTTTCGACGCTTTTTTTGCCTTTCCTGGCTGTGGCTTTGTATTTTTTGGATTCCTCGTCGTACTCGATCGAGATGGAATCGGGCAGGCTTTTATCTTCGGCATCCTCGGTTTTTTGACTTTTTAGCACTGCTTTTACGTCTTTTTCGAGACCCGAGGCCCATTTAGCTTTTCTGTGCTTTTTCCTGCCGGTGCTAAAGCCCAGTTTTTTGCCTTTTTGATACTTAGCCCATGCTTCGACACCGAAAAGTTCCTCGCACCATTCTCTATTGATGGCAAAGGGTGGTTCGATATCATCATTATAAAGCAAGTTGTCCGCTATGTGCCTGATATCACCCTTCCCGTTTTCGGTCAACGGCAGACCGGGTACGCCGCGCTCGAACTCTCGACGGATGATGCCTTCGACCGCTGCATCTGATTCGCCTTCGGTTTTTTTGAAAAGGATGACCAAACCGCCGTCGCTCGTTAAAATCACTCGGATTCGTTCGCCTGTGAGAAGGCCAAGACCCGTATAAAAATCAATCCGTGGGATGAGAGAGGTGAATTTTTTTGTAGTGTTCTTGTTGACCTCGACTTCCATTGTTTTCGCGAACGCCTCCAAGCGGTCTTGCGGATATGCGGCGATGGCCCCCTTTTCTTTCATCTCGTTGAGTATAAGGAGATTTTTCTTGGGGTTGGTCGTCCAACTGCCGCTTTGAACAGCCTCCGAATCGTTCCAATACCACTCCGTACGCAACACCCACATTCCGTTTTTGTACATAAAATTATAGGATAGGCCCTCTTCCTTGTCGAGCGACGGGACTTCCTGTTCAGCGTCTTTGGCCGTCGCATCGTCTTTCTGAACCATTGGCCCGCCGCTCATCGCACGCTGTTGTAAAACGTGCGCCAACTCGTGCGCCAAAAGCCGTCGCCCCGCCGCCGTCTCGGGCTGAAAAGCGCCTGGTGAGAAAACGATTTGCTCGCCAAAAGCATAGGCCCTAGCACCCATATCTTCCGCGCTTTTGGCCGCAGCGCCGTCGGTTTGGATCCTGACGGACGAAAAATCTGCCCCCATCCTAACTTCCATGAATGCCCGCAAATCTGGATCAAGCGCTCGCCCGAGTCCAATAGTGGACGCTTCTTTAGCACTTATTGGGTCAGAAGGTGGCAAATTCGGTGATCCTAAGACTCCGCTCTTCTTCATTGGCTCAGGGCCGACGGCGCGTTCGGCAGCCTCATCGGCAGCTTTTTCGAGCGGGTCGCTTGTTTCATTCACTCGTGATTTTGCCTGAAAAAAAGATGCACGGCCTCCTCCGCCGAAGAACGAGCCGTTCTTGGAGCTGGGCTTATTTGCCTGATGATCTGTTTGCTTAAGCAACTCGTGCATCTTGTCTGGCTTTTCATTTAACGGTTTATCCGATTCACCACTCCACCCCCACCATCGCCCCCATCCACGGCAACTTTACCACCGAATAACTCCAAGGCACTTTCTCCAACAACAAATCCTGCCCAAGCCGCTCCACTTGGAGTACCCATGACACACGGCTTTCCGACCAAGAGAGTAGTCCAGCTCGTTGGAGAAAGCCCGAACGAAGCCCATCCGGACTGGTTTTTTTCAGCACAGGCCAGTTGCGGACAATGGCTTCCAGGAGGCGGTTGGCTTCAAGTTTTTCTTCTTCGCTCAGGTCAAGGTCTTGTGGTATGGGCGTTTCCAACGGTAATCCGCAAAGGATTTTGGGCAACACGAGCAGTGGCTCTTCGGGCCGCTCTTGGCCGGTGGCAAGGTAGTGGAGGAGGTGGACGGCTTTGTAGTGATGCGTGATGCCCTCCTTCGCTTCGGCTTCGGCGGGTAAAAGTGATGAGTCATGAGTGGTATCCTCCTTCGTCTCGGCACGCTGGTCTGCGGTGGATAAAATTGTTGATTGCTTCGAAGTTCCTGAAAGTTTAAAACTTTCGGGAAGTTGGTTTTGACCCAAAAGTTCAAGCCCCAACTGCTTAAAAAACGGTGGTAAGTACGGCGCCAGCAGCACCAGCCCGGCATTTTCCACCGGGATGCCTCCTGGCTCCGCTTGGGGCTTTGCGGCAGGCGGGGTTGCGACGGCAGGTTTTTCTTCCAAAAAGATTTGAGCGAGCAAGGCGGGCTCTGGCAGGGTGTTTTCCAAAACAGAATCTTCCATGCTGAGCAGGTGTTTTGCCAGCACGACCAACTCCCGATCGGTCATTTTATGCCCTGTCTGGCTTTGGCGGATTTGAATGGTTTGCTGTACCCAGCCGGATGTAAGGCCAAGCGCGGCTTCCAGGATTTTTTCTGAAAACGCTACGCTGAACTGCCACAGCATCCGCTGCAATGCGCCTTCGTTTTGTTTCAAAACGCGCCTCAATTCCTGTCCCCAAAAGCCACTTCCACCCGCCAGGGCTTCTTCAACCATTTCTTCCAATACTGTCAAATTCAAGTGTTTGGCATACCAGGGCAACATGCCCGTTTCTAAAAAATAACGGAATACAGCCAATGCATTTTCCTCAATGCTCAAGTTTTCTACGGGGTGCTCACTGCCCACTGCGAAAGCTGTTTCCGCTACTTGCTCGGTGATTTGCGCCACACATTTCTCCACAAAATCCCGCTCCCAATTGGCTTCAGCAATTTCGCCCAAATCCAATTCCAATCGCTCGATGCGCAGCACCCGATCAGCAGGTGCAATGCGGCTAAAGGCTTCGTCCAAGCGTGGCAACACCTGCTCCTGAAACACACGGCTCGCCCGTCGTTGCATTGCTACCGCCCCTACCTCACGGGGCAGTTCCAGTTCAAGGATTTGGTGGCGGATTCGGTGGAGCATTTTTTATAGAGTGATGGAGTGATAGGAAATCTTGTTAGCCAACTCGACCGCCAGGATTTTTTAAATCGAGGGTGGCTTTAATGAGATGATTATAAGTGGATTCCAAATTCGCAAGTTTTGTATCTACATCAGAACGGGCATCCTCAATTAAATCTGCCGTAATTTTTTTTGCAGTATTGCAATCGGGTTCTTTCTCAAGTTTTTTAGGGACTTGTTGTAATTGTTCTATTGCATCGCGGTCTTTTTCAACGGCTTGCATCAGTTCTTCTAGGAATTTCTTCTCTGAATTATCTAGTGCTTCGAGACGGGAAGCAATGTCATTGGGCAATCGGTTTTGGTAGCGCTCCAGAACCTCCTTTCTTGCTGCAACTCTTTTCTGTTTGATTGCTTCAATTTTTATAGAAAAATCGCTTGTTCTGGACTCGAATTCATTGACAGCGCTCTCCACCATTTTTTCAATAATTGGCTTGCAATCCTCTGGCGGAGTTGTAACGGGCGCCGTTTTCTCGCAACAGCGATACGGCACACAAAAATCTCCAACCACTTTACCGCCCTCTGTGACAAGGATAAACGTCCCGCCCTTTGGTACGCCTGCAAGGTGTTCCGCGCCCTGAATCTTGGCAATAAAGGTGTTAAACTCAATCTTTTTTGCAGCACTGCCGGGTGGGTAACTTTCAATCGCATCCTTGGCCTCCATCTCTAGTACATCAAAATCAAGGTTGTACTTCCGTGCTATTTTCAAAATTTTGTCTTTGACTTCCCCTGCTTTTCCCGCCTTCCCGATATGCCCCTCTACCCTGTAAAAATCATACGGATCGAGGGTAAAACGCAGCGGACGTATGACCTGCTGGAGGTGGCTGTAACTTTCCTCCATATCGTTGGCGTGGTAGCAGAGGTGCTGGTTCTCGGTCAGCGTTTTCGCGCGGCGGTAATCCCAGAAACGGTGTACGGACTGTGTTCCGAGCGTTACAAGATAATAGAAAGGAATGCTTTGGCGGCTCAGCGGATGGAAATAACTGCGCCCTGGCGTGATTTTGATTTGTTCGTAATCAGGCAATGACGGGTAATCCTCGCCCTCGTCGCAGCAGCATACAGGGTTGGTTTTGGGGTCATCATGGATAGGCAACAGGAAGCCTTTCACCAAGAGCAGCCAACGCCGCAAGTATAGCCGACTGGTTTCCAATCGAGCAGCATTTCCGTTGTAGATCGGCGGCTGGGCAAACTCGTGGCGCAGCGGGGAGGCCAGCCCGTTGTGCTCTTCGCGCATGGCAAGGCCGAGCAGCAGGTGGCGCGGGTGTTCGTTGGCATCGCTGATACAGCAAGCGACCATGAGTTGCAACAGTTCGGATCGGAGCTCGTGGTAGGCGTTAATAAGGTCGCGCGCCCAGTCGTAAAAATATTGGATGAAGTGACGGGCATCGAGCGGATCGTTTGGCTTTTTTGCATGCTTTTCGCAAAAATTCTTGTACTCCGTCCACTTTTCATCCAAACGGTCGAGCGCATCGGAGAAATAATCCTCGCCAAACTGCGGGAACAAAAGTCGGTGGTACAATTTCACGACCCGGCGCATTTCCCGGTCCACTTTTTCAAAAACCTCTCCGGTGATGACCGAATATTTGCTGAAAAGTTGAGCGAGTGTAAGCGGGTTGGGGAAGTCCGTTTGGTCGAGTTCGTCGGCACTGCAGCCGTCTTGCAAGTGCAAGCCAAAGCGGGGGAGCGGGATTTCGCGCAGGCCAAGTTCTGGCCGAAGGGCGTGGAAAATATCGTCCTCATAAGGGGTTTCATCCAGCGGACTAAAATCCTCCTCAAAAAGGAAATCTGTGTCGGGGTGCTGCGCGATGCGCCGTTGAAGTTTGTCTTTGCGGTTCAGTGCGGCTATGGCATCGTGGCGGCTCATCAGCACAAAAGTCACTTTGTCGGGGTCGGGATGGCTTTCCGGGTTGAGCAGGGCAAGCACCACCTTGTCGTGGATAAATGGCGTGGCGAGCTTGGTCCGTTGTTGCGGCGAGAGCGGATATACGCCGTCCTGTGTTTCGTCTTCTTTTTCGGCCAGCAGCCGCCAGACTTTCCAGGTCTCCTTTTTGTCATTTTTATCTTTGTTTCTGACAAAAAAGGGATACTCCGAGGCATTTTCCAATGCCTGATAATGCGTGAAATGTTCTAATTCGTTCCACTTTGCAATGTGTCCGTCGGACGTAACACCTGCGCCAGGGCCGATATAGAGTGTAAATTTCCACGAATGCCACACATCGAAACCGCATATTATTCCGCGTCCTTCGAGGCAACGCCGGGCCAGGCGGTCGGCTGCATCGCCGGAGGGGTCGGGCTGCCATTCGTCAATTTGGCGTTGCAGGTCTTCGATGCGCAGGCGTTGTGCTTCGTCGCGCTCATCGTCATCTTCGAGCCGTTCTTCTGCTTTTTCAATACGCCGTTCTGCCTTGTCGAGGCGCCTGTCAAGTTTGTTTTCCAAGTCCTGGTCCCGGTCGCGGGCGTATTCCTTCGCGTCCTTTTCAGCATCCTTTATTTTGCCTTCCAGCTCATCGTCGGCTTCTGCCATCAGCACACCCACTTGTCCAATTCTTTCTTCTAGTTCTTCGGTCTTTTTTTCAAAATCATCCCTCAGTTTTTCATCCGCTTCTGTCAAATCCCGTATCGCATTTTCTTGTTCCAATTGTTTGGTTTCCAAGGCTTTGATTTGTTCGCACAAATCTTTTTTGCAGGCCTCGATGTCTTTCAATGCTTCCTCAATCAAGGTCTGGACGTCTTCTTTGTTGACCCAGTTTTTTGAATGCTGGCTGAGTATATTCAAATGTTTTTGCAATACGTCCAGCAGTCCACCTTGCTTGGTCAGTTTTTCCAAATCTTCGGAGAGGTCTTCCGCCTTTTCCTTGGCGTCTTTGGCTTCCTTTCCAATTTTGACCAATTTGTCACCAAGGTCTTTGATGGCTTTGCCAAAGTCCTGGACTTCCAGAATTCTCACCCGCTCCTGAAGCGTGGCTAGTAAATCGCGGAGGGTTAGTATCCCAATCCGGTCTTCTTCATTGCGCCTGCGGATAGCATCCAGTTCGCGCACGAGTTTTGCCTCCCATGCTTCGATAGCCTTTCGGATGCGCTCCTCCACGTCGGCGGGTGTGCCGCCTGTGAGTACGATTTCGTTCACCCGCTTTTCCAGTTCGTCCAATCCATAGCGCAAGTCTTTGAGGTCTTTTTTGACATCCCCCTTCAGGTCGGCAAAGTTTCGTTCTAAATCAGCTTGCCATTTGGCAAGCAAGAGCAAGATTTGGGTTCTGATAGCTTCGGCGCTTGGAGTGTTGGCAGCGAGTTTCTCCAATGCCTCTCTAAGCTGTTCGAGGTTGGATTTGAGCAGCATTATTCTTTTCTCTGCCGAATGCAATCGGTCGTTCACTTCGTCGCGCAACTTGGCCAGTTCAGAGAGCACCAGTTCTTTTACTTCCTCTGGGTTTGCGCCGCTTTTCAATTTTTCCTCCACCAATTTTTGTAGCCCGGCGAGGTTGTTTTTGAGTTTTTCAATGGCCAGCTCGGCACCACCCAAGCGTGAATCGAACGCAGCCAAATCGCCTTCAATCTTACCTACTCGCGCTACCAGATTGGCAATTGCCAAATCGGTCGCCTTGCGCCAAACGTCCAGTTCAGCGTGCAGGAGCGCCTTTACCTGTTCTGCGTTGAGGCCATCGGTTTTAAGGGCATCCACGCGATTAATTAGATCATTGAGCGCGGTTTGCAGTGCAGTCAGGTCTGTTTTGGAAGCAAACTTCGCTTCGATTTCCAACTTCCATTCTTTGAACTCCTCTTCGATGATTTTCCGAACATCGTCAGGGTCAATGCCTGTTGTTTCGATGGCCGAAATCCGGGCATCCAACCGCTTCACTTGTGCGGCCAGTTCTTGCTCCAACTTGCCCAAACGCTCTTCCAGCTGTGTTTTTACAAACTGGAGGGAGAGCAGCAGTTCGCCCCGGACTGTTTCCAGTTCAGGGATTTTTTTCAAAATCCCCTCCACTTTTTGGATCAAATCGGAAATCGCGTTTCCTTGTACCTGAATGGTTTTTTCGTCTTCGGTGAGGCGGTTTTTCAATGCGGTTACTTCATCGGCCACTTTCTTTTTCCATTCTGCTAAAGCCGCTAACACACGGTTTTTGATGTCCTCAGGGTCAACGATTCCGCCGCCAGGATTTTTCAGGATATCGGCCACCTGTTTTTGAAGCTCCAGTATCCATTTTTCGTGCTGCTGAATGCCTGCCTCCCCTTTTGTCATTCGCTCTGTGAGGGCCGTAATTTTATCTGAAATGTCGTTCTTCCAAGCTTCAAGAGCGGCCAGGACGCGGTTTTTGATGTCTTCGGGATCGGCACCTCCTTTTGCGATGATGCGGTCTACTTCATCTCCCAATGCTTTGAGATCAGCGGCTAACTTTGCTATGTCGCCGTCGTGTTTTGTCAGGTGTTTGCCATGGTCGTCTAGGCGGGTATCCACAGTTGGGCGCCATGATTCCAGCGTGGCAACACGGGCTGCAAGGGTCGAGAGGCTTGCCTCGATCTTTTCCAGCGAGGAACTTAATTGCTTTTGCCAACCAGCCAGGGCATCGAGCACTCGCTGTTTGATTTTTTCCGGGTCAACATCAATTCCGTTTACCTTTTCTGTCAGTGCTGCCAAACCTTGTTCAAGCACGTTTATTTTATCGGCCAGTGCACGGAGTTCGGTCTGAATAGTGAGCAATGCGTTGCCGACTTCATTGCGCCAGTTGGCGAGCGCATCCAGTACTTTTTGCTTTATTTTTTCCGGATCAAGATTTGCAAAATCAATGCTTTCGACTTTTTGTTGCAATGCTGCAAGCTCGCTCTCCAATTTGTCGAGCCGAGCATTTTGCTTTTGGTCTTCACCGCGCAGCGCATCCAACTCGGCCTTCACTTCGGCTTGCCAAGCGGCCAATGCAGTAAGCACCCGCTGCTTTATTTTTTCGGGATCGAGTTCGTCGAGATTGATGCCTTCAAGACGTTTGAGGATTTCCTCGGCCTTCTTCAGCAAGGCTTCGAGTTCGGCCAATTTTTTATCGTCGTCTTCTAGTTGCTTGTTGATGTCGCCGAACATCTCCTGCAAAAGCCCAAGCACTGAAGTGAGCTGTTCGCCCATCGGCACCGAGTTTCGGTTGAACCGGTCGAGGAATATTTTATGGAGCGCGTCGAGTTGCTCCAAGGGGGTGTTGCTTTCTGCTGCGGCTGTCCTTTTTGCCATGACGATGGTGATTGGTGGGTTCTCGGATTTTAGTTAGTTTATTTGGTTCGGAAACCTATAAGGTTTGAAAAACCTTATAGGTTTAGGCGTAATTCGTTCACGCGCAAGGTGATTTCTGCTCCAACTGTTGCTCGCAGGCACAGCTACAGGTTGTTTCGTTGAGCCACTTGATAAGATTGTTGGCTGCATCGGTCACATGACATTCCTCAGGGCTGCAACGCGCTTTGGCTTCCAGCCAAGCCTCGAAAAGGGGCTCAAAATGAAGCAGTTGCTCACGGGTGACCCAGCAAAAGCGCAGGGCGAGGTGTGCCGGGGATTCTCGTCGGAAGCTCTGTTCTACGAACTGTTGGAAATCTTCGTATTCAAAACGCCCGGCCTCCTTGGGCAGCACTACGGTGAGCCAGAAAGAGTATGGGTCGCGGGGCGTTTCGTCGAGGTAGCAACCGAGCGGAAGCTGGAGCAGTTCGTCGCGCTCGTCGTCAGGGCGCAACAGGATATGCTCCACGAGGTGGAATCCTTCTTGGTCTTGCGCAGATTGCGGTTTCACCAGGTCCCTCAAATCGCTGAGGAAGGTGTCAAGGGCTTCCTCTGGTATTGGCTCACATTTCAATTCGTAAATTACCTCTTTGTCTCCAATTGGAACCTTAAACGAGTAGTCAAAATAAACTTCAGAATGCGCTATATCGCCCTCAATATTTCTTCCTTTGAGAAAATCTTTTTGCCAAATATTTTGGTAAACAAGCAATTGAAATTTCTCGGCCAACGCTTTGCTTTTGAACGAATTACTTCGCATAATAGGGCCAGGCCGCAAGGGGTTTAGACGCTTTGCTCCAGCTTCTTCCCGACTTTCGAGTTGCACATAATGAACAGGTGCCCCCTGACGGTTTGGCCGCGATACCACTTCAACCCGGTAAGGCAAGGTGCCTAGCAACGATCGCGAGCGAAACGAGCCAATGCCGAGCAGTCGGCACACGCGCTTTTGCAGACCAGAGACGTTGTTGCTGTTCCACACATCGGGCTTTTCATATTGGTCGTGCAAACGGTAGTCGAAGCCACTTCCTCGAGCTGTGCCGGTTGTGTGGATGGTCTGGAGAAAGCTGGCTTTATCCCGGAGATATTCTGAGAAATCCTGCCGCCAAGGGTTGTCTTCCGGGTCGGCATCGGGCCTGGAGAGGGTGGCAACGTACTCGCTGAATGACTCTCCAAAACGGGCGATCAGGTGGTCGAGCAGGCGGTTGCGCCGTTGTTGACGGTGGGCCAATGGGTCGGCTATTTTGTCCAGCAACTGCACGAGGTTGTTGTTTTTTTGCGCTGTAAAATATTGCCAAACAGTGTCTTCTGCCACAAGGCCGTATGCTGCAAAATATTTTGCGCCCAGTACATTTTCCAATTCAGCGCGCAATTGGGAAAGCCCGTTTTTGAACGTTTTTCCAACAAAGGGTTGCAGCAATTCAGGGATTTGTTCTAATTGTCCCAATTGCAATTGGGCATCTTTTATTCCGATTTCAAGGGACTTTATCAAAGCCTCGTCTTTGGCCTCTAAAAGTGCTATTTTGAGGTTCTGGAGTTGTTTTTCCAAAACCGATTTGTCAGAATTTACCGCCAGCTCGACCGACAAAAGTGCATCGGATGGGAAAACCATGTCGGCGAAATCGCCCATTAGTTCCTTCGCTCCCGGCACCTCGAACAGGGGTTGGAGCACCATAGTCGGGTCGGCGGGGTTTTGATCCACGGCAAATAAGCGCCGTACTTGGCCGAGTTGGGCGAGATAGCCCGCCAATATTTGATCGTAAAAAAGCAGGTAGGCTTGCAGCTGTTTGGCGGGAAATATGTGTCCGGGACGGGGTTGGTTGTTGCCAACACTGTAGATGTCCGGCAGATCGTATTGGATGCTCACAAAGTCGTCCAGGTCGTTGCGGAACACCCCGTTCTGTACTTCTGGGCCTCCAGGGTCTTCATTGGCAAGCGATTGGCGCGCCATGCGCAAGGTCTTGTACTGATCCTCAAGGGTATGGCCGGTCAACCGATTTACCAATCCGTTGCGGTGGATGGTGACTTTGCTGCAGCAAGGATCGAGCAAGGGCTTGAGGTTGCCGGGCGGGTAGTTGGGGTCGCTTGGGTCGCTGGGATATGGAGAAGGAGTGTTTAGCAAAGGCGAATCGCCTGGTACAACCGGAATTTGCCAAGTGTCGCTGTAAGCGGTGCCATCGGGTACTTTAAGACGCAGGTCGCGGACGTCGAGCACTCCCGGAGTTTCTGAGGCAATGCGCTGCAAATCAGACCGGTAGATGTAGCGCGGCAGCCGGGCAGAGGCTTTGAGTTCGTCGTCGGGGATGAAACCGTTTGTGAGCAATGGGCCATTGAAAATCTGGTCGCAGGGCAAGCCGCGTTGTTGCATTTGCTTGAAATTGTAGGAGCGCACGGTAGGCACAAGGAATTCTTGGATGCGGTAGAGCACTTCAGCAGCCACTTCTTTTTCGTTCCTATCAGGGTCTACCTCAAGGTCAAGGCAAATGCAATACGGCCAGTTTTGCACCACTTCGGGTTGGAGGTAGTCTTGGCAAATACCACGGTCTTGGTGTAGTCGGCGGCGGGCACGGGTGGTATAGCGCTTGCACACTTTTTCGCTGGCGGGGTCAAGATGGTCGTCGAGCTCGAGCAGGACGCGGTAGATGCCGTTGAGGGGGAGGGCATCTTTGGGGTCATTATTGTCATTAGGGTCATTGGGGTCATTATTGTCATTAGGGTCATTGGGGTCATTGGGGTCTTTGGGGT
>Ga0163148_10001120_pt1 | contig 35537 bp, 28 predicted proteins | sample OliLakLV19MP7P2_FD_148606 | JGI IMG/M metagenome (GOLD analysis project Ga0163148, IMG submission 148606) | Freshwater microbial mat bacterial communities from Lake Vanda, McMurdo Dry Valleys, Antarctica- Oligotrophic Lake LV.19.MP7.P2 | ecosystem: Environmental > Aquatic > Freshwater > Lake >... | reverse complement strand
ATAATATTCATCTCCTTTGTTCATTGGGTAGTTAGCATTCAAGAGACTATCGAAACTATCGAATGAATTTACGCTATCAAATTCATGAAGGTTCCAGAGATTAATATCTGCCGTAAAGTTTCTTGAGTAAGTTCCTTTTTTGAATTTTGCATAACCAATATCTACAGCAGAAAGACCAACTTTTAATTTGTATTTATTTTGATCTCTTCTCCACAATCCTGTTTCGCCATCCATATCATATTTGAATGTTTCAAAATCAGGACGGAATTCATAAACTACACCAAGGTCAAGTCCCCAAGAGAAGAGAGACGTGTTTTTAAATCCGGGTTCAATTTTATCTCCTTCATAAGTGGAAGAGTGGCCATAACTTACATCGGAGTGAAAAAGGGAAAGGGTGGTATCATTTGTAAAATTGTAATCAAGATCTCTAATGTTCATATATGCAGATTGAATCCCTTGAATATATTTTACAGTTATACCGGCTTTGAAAGCATGTGCTCCATCGTCTTTAAATACATGGCCGTAACAGAGTGCGTACTCTGCCCATGTCATTGTTTGTGCGCTAAAATCCTGATTGCTATGTCTCTGAAGCCACAGTGATGAATCTAGCAACTCGCTGTAGGCCAGTTTAGCCAATTCAGGTTCTAGTCCGTCCACATTGATGATTGTCCGCACTTTCGTCTTTAATGCAAATGCATTTTTTTGATTGATGCTTATCAGAAATGATGGGCCATAGATTTGATTGGAAAAATAAAGCGACTTATTAATATTGTTATTACGAGGAGTCAGATAATGTTCTCTGAATAGTGTATCATCAAAAGCAAAATAATGCCCGTGTTTGTCTTTTTTTAGGGCACTTCTATCCATTCCAACGTAATTGTTGTATAGCCCTATGCTAACACCGGCAAGGCAGATGTCTGTTTTGTATCGACTATCAACAACATTTGCAGGGTTTAAGTCCGTTCCCGTTACTCCGGAATAATTACTGTTGATATATCCAAGAAAATCTTGTGCAAAAGCAGAGCTTGTTGCCAATACTACAGACGCAAGTAATAAAGTGATTTTTTTCATACGGTTGGGTGTAAATTTTACCGAATAAAGATATGAAAATTACTTCAATTGGTATACAAAAATAGAATTTTCGGAGCTTCCGGTAATAAGGTTGTAATGTCCTTCGCTATTCATATCACCAATGGAGAATGCGGTTTTTCCGTTTAATGGAAATCCTTCAAATAAAGAACCGTTGTTATTAAATAAAAAGAGCTCATTTGATTCTTCTGCAGCAACTCCGAGCAACGCATTTCCATCCGGAAATAAGAAAAATTGCGGAGTTTGTGATATTTTATTTTCAAAATTATATTTAAAAAGTAGTGATTTGTCTTGCGAAAAAACTTTTAATTCATTTCTCGTTAAAAAGATAAACTCTTTAGTTTTATCATTATTAATATCTTTTAAATCGAAGTATGGAGTAGTTTCAAAATCTTGAATCTTGATACTTTCTTTATGATTTGCCAGATTTATTTTTATGATGTTTCCGAGTGTGTCGGCAGCAATTAAATACGTTTTAGTATAATCTTTTCCTGACTCAACAAAGAAATTTCGTATTCCTTGTTCCATTCGTTCTTTCATATTTACTTTAACATCGCCTTTTCTGTCTAAGATGTAAATTTTTCCTTTAACATCAATTGCACATAAATGATCTTTGTTGTTGGCGATAAAATACTGTACAGGTAAAAATACCTGATCAGTTGTTTTATCAAATGCAAATGCTGTTACTTGTTCGCCATTGGCTTTATAACATACAATACGTTTGTTTTCTGTAGCAATAAAAATGCGGTAGTCACGATTTTTTTCATAATCCATAACCGAAATTGCATTTGTGGCTGGTGATCTAAGCTTGATTGGGAATCCATCCATAATATTTCCGTTTCTATCAAACAGATAAATGAGAGAGCGTGTATTGAATAACATTTGAAGCTTATCATTTTTTAAAACATCAACCTGAATCACATCACTCATTATTTTTTCATTCAATTGTTTGGTCCAGATAATTTTTCCGGTATTGCTAATAAGATAAATTTTATTAGCATCATCCTGAACAAACACTTCTTTCCCGTTTGTTTTGTGATTTATAAGTAAGTAGGGTCTGCTGCTGATGGTTGTGTCTAGTTTGCTCTCCCAAAGAGTTCCTGTTTGTTTTTTTTGTTCAGGATTGTATTTTAAATAAATATTGCTGTAGAACAATTTATTGTTTGCTGAAAACTGGATGCCAACAGCCTCGAATTTCTTCAGTAAATCTTCTTTTAAATTTAACTCATTGGCTAACTCTTCCTTAATAAATTTGTTGTAAACATTTTTAGACCGAGCAATTGCATTGTATAAATAAATGTTTGATTCAGCAGAGATGTTTTCAGAAAACGCTTTGTAATTTTTATCGTTGGACAATGTTTTGTGACTTTCTATTTCATCTAAATAATATTTTAAAGCAGCTGAAGTGTTTGCAAACACAATGTAATTGTCTATAGATGTAAAGTAGTTTGCTTTGATTTTTTCGAATTGCTTTCCTAATAAATTCGGTAAAAGATTTTCGATGTTCAGTAGGTTGATCTTATATCCTTTGTAAGATGACGAATCTTTGCTTTCTTCTCTGCCAGTATTTACACTTAGCTCATTTAATGTATTAATTGCTTCTTCTATATTGTTTGAGCGGATGATGGCGTAGGAGTTGTTGGCAAAATTACTATTCTCAGGCTCTGTAATTACCAATGCCATTTCATTGTCCATCCAGCTTAACATCTGTTCTTCAATATCCGTTTTATATTGTTGGTTAATTTTCTGAATGAATGTATTGTATTCTATTATACGATTTTTTGCTTTTAAATAATTTTTGTAATCTTCGTGATATGTTTTTACATCACTTATTCCTAAAAATAAAAAAGCAGAAACACTTGAAGGAATAATTTTTATCACTTCTGCTTCTTGTGGTTTTTGTTTGTTGAATAAACTCAAAAAACGTTTGCTCGAATCATTTGCCGATGTAAACCCGGAAAGTATTAATGCATTTGGTTTTATTGATATATCCCAGCTCGAACAATCAGCAAAATTGGATAAGGTTAAAAATGTTTTTTCGGATGTTGGAAATAAAGCAGAAGCAGAGAGCTCAGCAATCTTTTCGTAATTGATGTAAATGTTTGCATCAACATTTTTACCTGCTGTGCGAATGACTTTGCTGAAATTTTTATCGTTATTTAAAGATTTTCCTGATTTCAGCTGGCGGATAGAAGTTTGTACAAGCTCTTGATTAATACTCATAATTAAAACACCATTAACGATGGCGCAATAAAAACTGTTTGATTGGTTGGTGGCAATTGAATTAATAGTTTCTCCTTCAAACTCTGAAGTAAGGGCTGGTAGTTTTTTGAACTGTATTTTTTCTTTTAAATAATCTTCTATGCTGCTTTTGTAAGTCAGGTTGGGCAGACTATAAATATAAAGCAGATCAAAATTGTTTTTGCCGGTTGTGTGTGCAGAAATATAAATGGAATGTTCGTCAAGCAGCTGTGATATTTCCGGAGCGGATTGTAGGATGGAATCAAAATAGATTCCTTGTCGGTTTATTTTAGAAATGATCTCGGTACCCAGCAACTCTTCCCACATGATATTGGTTTGTGATAATTTTTTCCAGGTGCTTTTAGATTGTTTGCTTTCAAAAATAATGGCGGCATCAATTGGAATGGCATTTATTCCTTCGCTGATCGGTACCAGGGATTCTTTGGTGTGAAAAAACCAATACCCTCCGCCAATAAGAATAGCAGAGATAACAATTCCGAAGATGATATTTCTTGTCATTTACACTACTAAATTAGGTAAATGGAGTGCTGATATCCCCTTATTTGGATGTATTTACTAACAACGAACTGCTAATTAAAGTTCCAGCTTCAGCTGGTCAGGTAATTGCTTAAAGCTGGTACGATGATGAATAGTTATTCCGTGTTGTTGAATGGCTTTGCGGTGACTAGCGGTTGCGTAAGCACGATTATGGAGCCAATCATAGTGTGGAAATTCTTCATGTAATTCATCCATCAAATCATCGCGGTAGGTTTTTGCTAAGATAGAAGCTGCAGCAATGCTTAAATAAATTCCATCACCTTGGATGATGCAATTGTGTGGGATGCTTTTGTATTTCTTAAAACGGTTTCCATCAATAAGGAGACTTTCAGGAACGGTTTTTAATTGATCCAATGCGCGATGCATTGCTAAAAAAGATGCATTTAGAATATTTATTTCGTCAATTTCTTCTACACTTACTATTCCTACAGCCCATGCAATAGCAGATTCTTCAATAATCGGACGTAATTCTTTTCGCTGTTTATCGGTTAATTTTTTTGAGTCGTTTAATAATTTATTTTTGAAATTTTTAGGAAGAATTACAGCTGCTGCATGAACGGGTCCTGCTAAACAGCCTCTTCCTGCTTCATCGCAGCCGGCTTCAATTAGTATTTTATTTAAATATTTTTTAAGCATGCACCGTTTTTTCAATACTTTGCCACAATGCTTCGGCCGTTTTATCCCAACTAAAATCAAGTTTTCTTTTTCTGCCTTTTTCAATCAATGTCTTTCTCATATCCGCATCTTTAAAAAGATAAATCATTGCATTGCTGATAGAATCAACAGAGAACGGATCTACTAAAAGAGCCGCGTCTCCAGCAACTTCAGGCATAGAAGTGATGTTGCTAGTGATAACTGGAGTGTCGCAATTCATCGCTTCCAGTATCGGAATTCCAAATCCTTCGAAATAGGGAATGTAGGTCATTGCCAATGCAGAAGCAATTACATGATGTAATTCGGTTGAATGTAAGCGACCAGTAAAAATAACATCCTCTTTAAATTTCATATTCAGGTAAGTGTTTTTTATGTCACTCGTCCAGCGGTATTTTTCTCCCACAATTATTAATTTCACCTCATTCTTTTCACTTGTTTTAAATTTATCGAACGCTTCAAATAAGCGTGATATATTTTTGCGTGGGTGCAATGCGCCAACAAATAAAAAGTAATCGCAATTGTTTGTATAAGTTTGTTTTGTTTTTAATTGTAATTCTTTATTGATGGGACTGTACAATTCGTTGCAGCCATTGAATACAACATCAATCAGTTTTCTATCTATGTTATAACAATTGGCGATGTCGTTTTTAGAAAATTCCGAAACAGTTGCAATTCTTGTTGCTTTGCGAGCGAACTTTGGAAAAAAATGTTTGTAATATTTTCTGACAATCCAAGAAACATCTTTTGGATGGTGTTCAAAATTTATATCGTGAATTACTGCTAATTGTTTGCAATTTGCCTTTAGCGACATATATCCATCCGGTGAAAGAAATAAATCAGGCTTATACTTATTTAAAAAACTAGCAACAGAAAATTCGAACCACCAATAAAATAGAAAAGGGTGACGTGCAGGAGGTGATAAAATGAGTGGTGTTACATTGTCAAAAAAAATAAAATCTTCATCAAAATCCCTATCGAACAGAAAAACAAAATGGTGCTCCGGATGATCTTCGGTAATACGCTTCAGCGTTTCAAACGTGAACCATCCGATTCCTTCGAGCTTGTTTTTGATCAATAATCTTGTATTTACTACTATTTCCATAAATTACACGAAACTCTTTGTCGCTCCATTACTTTTTGCACGCAGATCACACAGATTTACGCGGATAAAATTAGGGAATAAGATGAACCCAAAAAGAATCTGCGAAAATCCGCGAGCCTCTTTAGCTACGAAATTACGTAAAAAATCATACTTTTACAGCCCGAATGAAAAACGCGATAAAATATATCTTACACAAACTGCTAGGGTTTAAGAATTATCTTTTCATTTTCTCATTGTACAAGATACTCACATTGAGGAAAGACAAAAATGAAAAAGATTTTTTTGCATTTCTGCACTTGCTTCCTGCTAACACTACTGTATTAGATATAGGAGCAAATATTGGAATTATGACGGTGCATCTTGCTCGAACGGTAAAAGGGGTTGCTGTTTATAGTTTTGAGCCAATGCCTAATAATATTGTTGCATTTAAACGTATTATCAAGTATTTTAAATTGGATAATGTGAAATTATTTGAGATCGCTTTAGGCAATTCAGAAGGGGAAGTGGAAATGGTGATGCCCATTATTTCAAATGTAAAGATGCAAGGGTTGAGCCATGTTGTACACGATTCTATTCCTGAAAATAATGAAGGAGAGAGAATTCAGGTTCCATTGAAAATGTTGGACAACATGATTGAACTCACAAATTGTCCAAAGCGTATCAGCGGAATTAAAATTGATGTTGAAAATTTTGAGTTTTTTGTTTTAGATGGAGCAAAGCAGTTGATCGCAAAAAACAGACCTGTTGTTTATGCCGAATTGTGGGAAAATGAAAACAGAGAAAAATGTTTCGAGCTTTTTAAGTCATTGAATTATAAGACAATTGTTGTAGTTGACAAGAAAGCCGTGGAGTTTGATAAAACGATACACAAAACTCAAAATTTTATATTTTTATCAAAGTCTTGAGTTTATAATTAATTACATTTAAGAATGCAAAAGAAATTTCTAACCAACTTAGGGTTAATTTTATCTTTGAATTTACTAATCAAGCCGATTTATATTTTCGGTATTGAAAAAGCGGTTCAGGAGCAAGTTGGTACCGCAGATTATGGAATTTACTTCGCGATTTTAAACTTTTCTTTCCTTTTAACAATCGTTCTTGATTTTGGAATTACCAATTTCAATAACAAGAACATTGCACAGAATAGCCATCTGTTTACAAAGCATTTTTCCAGTTTATTTACCCTCAAATTGATCCTAGCGGTTATTTACATCATTATTGTGGTTGTAATGGGTTTGGTAGTTGGTTACGACTCCAGATTAATGAAGTTATTGCTGATTCAGGGTTTCAATATGTTCCTTGTCTTTTTTATCAATTATTTGCGCTCAAATCTAGCCGCATTGCACCTTTTTAAAACGGATGGAATTATATCTGTGATGGATCGTTCAATACTCATTGTAGCAGGTATTTTTTTACTCAACTCCGGTGTTTTGTATTCCGAAAACGGCATCATGTATTTTGTATACATGCAAACCTGTTCTCTGTTGCTGACCACTTTCATTGCTTTTTTTATCATTGTTAAAAAAACACATTCTTTTAGATTTAGTTGGAACTGGCCGTTTTCTTTGATGATCTTGAAAAAAAGTTTTCCTTTTGCCATTCTTACTTTATTAATGTCGTTCTACAACCGTATAGATTCTGTTATGATTGAACGGATGCTGCCCGATGGAGATGTGCAGTCAGGTATCTATGCTCAGGGTTTTCGTATTTTGGATGCTACAAATATGATTGCGTTTCTTGTGGCTGGAGTTCTTTTGCCCGTTTTTTCCAGAATGCTTAAACAAAACGAGTCAGTTGAATCACTTGTAAAATTAATAAGCACTCTTCTTTTAACTCCGGCAATTGTTATTGGTGTTGGGTGTGCATTTTACAATACGGAGTTAATTGGCTACTTGTATTATAAAGGCATTGATAAAATAATAAATGCTGAAGAATTGGCTACAGCAACACTGCATTTAAGAGAGTCGTCTAAAATATTTAGTTTGTTGATGCTAAGTTTTATTGCCGTGTCAACTTCCTATATTTATGGGACATTGTTAACAGCAAATGGGAATATGCGCCAAATGAATTATATGGCTGCATCTGGTATGATTTTGAATATCGTTTTCAATTATATCTTGATTAGGCAATTTGAGGCGTATGGTTCATCCATTTCAAGCATGACTACCCAGTTTTTGACCGCAATCATTCAGGTTGCTATTGCCCAAAAGATATTCAAATTCAAAATTAATTACCGCTTAATTAACATGTTTATAACCTATTTAGTGGGCGTAATCGCAATAAATTATGGTACTAAAATGCTTCCTTTTGATTGGATGGTAAGTTTTGCCATAATGGTTATTTCTTGTGGCTTATGGGCTTTTATAACGGGTATTGTCAGCATAAAATCAATGTTTCGACTGCTTAAATACGGATAATACGGATGTTTAGCCTCTTTGGTATTTTACTGAAAATGTAACCGATCAGAGGCGTGCAATCTGCATTTACCATTACTAATTGTGAATTGTCCTTTGGACTAATTCACAAAAAGAAATGGTATAACCCGCTTAAAATTGGGCAGTTTGCCATTTTTTTCTAATTTTGTTGTCCCATATTCAAATTATACTCATTTATGATGGACAACAAAGTTCAACCAGCATCGGATTTCAATTCATTTAATGTATTATATTTTCTATACAGATGGCGTAAACAACTCATTATAGTTGGTGTAGCTGCATTTATTATTTCTTGTGTAGTAGCTCTTACAATCAAAGAAAAGTATAAATCAACGGTTATTTTGTTTCCTGCTACAACAAACTCAATCTCAAAGGCCCTTTTGACAGAGAATAACGCAAAGCAAGAAGACGTTTTGCAGTTTGGTGAAGAAGAAGAGGCGGAGCAAATGCTTCAAATCCTTAATTCAGATGAAATTCGTTCCAGAATTTGTGAGAAATATAAGTTGATGGAACATTACGGAATAGATTCAACTGATAAATTGAAACGTACGAAGCTATTTGATGAGTTTCAAAGCAATATAACTTTTAAGCGTACTGAGTACATGTCTGTAAAGATTGAAGTAATGGACAATGATCCTGAATTGGCAGCAGTTATAGCAAATGATATTGCTGCTTTACACGATTCAACAAAAATCAGAATCCAAAAAGACAGAGCAATGCGCTCATTGAAAATTGTTGAGCAGGAATATCTTCAGAAAGTACAGGATGTAAAAGCAGGTGTTGATTCTATGCAGGTTTTGAACAGCTATGGTATTTACGATTATGAGTCTCAATCTGAAGTAACAACGGGACAATATGCTATTGCATTGGCAAAAGGAGATCAACGTGCCGTTAATTTATTGGAAGAAAAACTTAAAATTATTGGGAAGTATAGTGGAGCTTATGTCTCTTTGAGAGAGAATCTTTACATGCAGCGTAAGCAGTTGAATTTACTAAAAACAAAGTATGAAGAAGTAAAAGTGGATGCAACAGAAGTGTTGCCTCAGAAATTTGTTGTTAGTAACGCATTTCCTGCAGAAAGAAAATCATATCCTGTTCGTTGGGTTATTGTTGTCGTTTCAACTTTCGCAACATTATTAGCGGCTATCATAGCCATTTTGCTGTTTGAAAACTTGCGACTAATTAGTAACGAGGTCAGAGGCAGTGCAAAAACAACAACAACCGAATGAATACGGAAACCTGTTTTAACTCAAGAAGTAAATACAAAGAAAGCAGGAAATTTAATAATTGAAAAGGTAAATGATTTTAAAGAGAATATTTTAAAATCAACGATTTTTAAACAGGATATTGTAAAACCGACACTTAAAAATATAATGTCAGAATACAGAGAAACTAGTTACAATTTTATCCAACTGATAATAAAAAAGAAGATTCATTTTATTATCGTAACGTTAGTTGCAATAGTTGTTGCATCCTTGTTTTCAAGTGCATGGTTTATGAAACCAAGGTACAAGTCATTTGCGATTATATACCCTTCAAACATTACACCTTATAGCGAAGAAAGTGCATCGGAGCAATTGTTGCAATTGTTTGGTTCCTCCGACATTCGTAATGCTGTAGTAAAGAAATTTAATTTGTATACGTTTTACAAAATCGATTCTGCTGATAAGTCGGCTAGTGTTAAGATGATGAACATGTATGAGTCAAGAGTGGAAGTTAGTCGAACACAATATGAATCGGTTGAGATATCGGTATCAGACGAAGATCCTAAAAGAGCAAGTGGAATGGTGGAAGAAATTATCCATGCGATGAATTTAAAAGCAAGAGAACTGCAAAGAGAAAAAACAAAAGAGGTTGAGGTCGTGATTAAAAATCAGCTGGATCTGAAAAAGCGCAACGTTGATTCTGTTGATGCCCGCTTGCATGAACTACGTGTGAAATATCAATTGTTTGATTACGATATGCAGGTAAAAGAGGTAACAAAGAGTTACTTGAAAGCAATAGCAGCAGGTGGAAAAAATTTAAAAGAGATTGATACAATGATGCGTAATCTCGAAGAAAAAGGGGGGGAATATTTTCAGTTACAAAAAACATTAAAAGTATTGCTCGAAAGTTACAATGCTACAAAACTGGAATACGATGTGGTAATCAAAGATTTAAATAAAGAGCTTACCTACGCAAATGTTATTACAAAGCCGGCACCGTCCTATGTCAAAGCTTATCCTGTTCGTTGGTTAATAGTGTTGGCTTCTGTTGCTTCATCCAATTTATTGCTTTTTATTTTATTTATCGTTTTAGATAATAGAAAAAAATAATCATAACTCTTGTTAGAACAAAAAAATATAAAATGGGTTTACGCCTTAAGTATAGCATTTATACTTATTAATGCAGTATGCACATTTTTTGAATTTTACTATTTTAATCTTATTCCTGCCGTTATACTTGTTCTTTTATTAGCACTATTTTCTTTAGATAAATTAATTTTATTTGTTGTTTTTCTTACGCCTCTTGCAATAAATATGCAAGATATTGATGGCGGTTTTGGTTTGAGTTTACCAACAGAACCAATTATTTTTGGTATAATGATGGTTTTTGTTTTCAAGCAATTGCATAGTAATACTATGGAAGCAAAGCTAATGAGGCATCCTGTAACCATTGCTATCCTCATAAATTTAGCTTGGATATTTGTTACTTCAATTACAAGTGACTTGCCGGTTGTCTCCTTTAAATTTTTAATTGCCCGCTTGTGGTTTATAATAGCATTTTATTTTTTAGGAACGCAACTTTTCAAAAAATTCAACAACATTAAAGTTTTTACATGGTTATACATTATTTCTTTTTCCATCATCATTATTTATACATTATACAATCATGCTTTAGTGAATTTTGATGAAAAAATTGCAAATTATATCATGTCACCATTCTATAACGATCATACGGTGTATGGGGCAATGTTGGCAATGTTTTTGCCGCTGTTGGTTTTTTATACCATGAATAAAAAATACAGCGGAAGCATCAAATTTGCTGCGTTTTTGTTTTTGATTCTATTCATTGTAGCACTAGTGTTTTCATATACACGTGCAGCGTGGGTGAGTTTGGTTATCGCACTATTGGCATACATCCTATTATTATTGAGAGTTCGATTCAGAACAATTTTAATTGCTTTTTTTGGACTTTGCCTCATTGCAATCGCATATCAGACAGAAATTGTAATGAAGCTGGAAAAAAACCGACAAGATGCTTCTCAAGATTTTAATGAGCACATCGAGTCGATTTCAAATATTTCTACCGATGCATCTAACCTTGAACGTTTGAACAGGTGGAATGCAGCTTTTAGAATGTTTAAGGAGCGACCAGTTTTTGGTTGGGGACCGGGAACATATAGTTTTGAATATGCACCTTTTCAACATGCTCACGAGAAAACAATTATCTCCACCAATATGGGTGATAAAGGAAATGCTCATAGTGAGTACATCGGACCATTATGTGAGTCGGGTGTGCTGGGGGCTTTGACTTTTATTTTTATTGTGATTGTTGTGCTTGCCACAGGTTTTAGATTATACTATACTGTAAAAGAAAATGAAGTCAAAAAAATGGTGCTCGTGATTTTGTTAGGATTTATAACCTACATTGTTCACGGTGGATTGAATAACTTCTTAGATACAGATAAGGCTTCTGTCCCTTTCTGGGGATTTGTTGCAGCACTTGTTGCAATTGATTTATACCATAAAAATGGTGTAGAGGAAGAAAAAATGGAAGGCTAGAAAATTTTAATACTAAACAAAGCGATATCATCAATGTATGGACGGCTTTGTTTATAATTCATCACCGTTTCCATAATTTTAACATTCAACTCCATCATATTCAATTTCGGATGGGTTTTTACAAGTTCTTTTAAAGAATCAATTCCAAAATCTTCTCCTTTATCGTTTTCCAATTCGGTTAAGCCATCCGTATAGCATACAATAGTTGTCCCCGGAGAAATGTTTACAATCCCTTCTTTTATTTTATCAATTTCATCAAACATTCCCAATCCTGTACAACCTATTTTTAATGTACTCACTGAATTGCCGGATGCCATTAACGGTGGATTGTGAGCGGCATTTACGTAGGTAAGTGTTCTGGTAACCAAATTGTATTTTGCTATAAAAAGAGTAATGAATTTTTCTCCTTTTGCATTGGCCATTACTTTTGCATTCAATTCTTTTACTAATTCAGTAAGTGAAGATGTGTGATTGAACAAAACACGAAGATTTGCCTGAAAATTCGACATTAATAAAGCTGCTGCAACTCCTTTTCCCGAAACATCAGCAACACAAAATGCACATTCATTTTCGTTCAGCCACATAAAATCATAATAGTCGCCACCCACTTGTTGATGCGGTAAATAGAATGCTGCCGTATCAATATTTTTATCTCGAGGCAATGAACTCGGGAAGAGCATGGATTGCATTTCGGAAGCCAATTCCAACTCTTTACGCATCGCAGCCTGACGAATGGTGTCTCGAGCTAATTTTTTATTTTCTATCGCTACCACAATGATGCTAGTAAGCGTTTGAACGAAAGGTAAATGTTTGATTGCCGGACTAACTTCTACTTTGTCTTCCAAATCGCCAATCAATACATAAGCCAATGGATGTGATTTATGAAATACAGGAATTACAATTTCAAATGCTTTGCTTAATCTTTTTTGTGAAAAATTAATGGTTCCAATTTCTGTGATAGATAAAAGATCGCGTTCTACATTAATATCATTGTATTCGTCTCCAACTCCATATTTTAAAATACATTTCCATGTATCGTTCTCATTGCTGAAGAGCACAAGTTTCCCAATGTTCAATTGCTTTTCTAAAACTTCTTCAAAAATTTCAAGGAGTTGCTCTGTAGAAAAGTTATTGTTAATCGCTTTAGTGATTTCCAACAACGAATTAAGTTTGATATCCTTAACTCTTTTCGAAAGATTTTTATTTGTTGGAGTGATTGACATAAATTGTTTTTACAAAAGCAAATTTATAGTAATTAAGCGGTGTTGATGATAAATTTAGACAAAAAAAGGATACGCTACGATGTAAGCATAAAATGCTTCCCATTAAAAACTGTCATGCCGTGCTACGACACCGCATCGAATCAATGTTAGCAGTTTTTAACCAGCGGATCCCGTGTCGAAGCAGGGCATGACAGTTAATAATAATTGTCATTCTTTTGCTATCTTCTTTATCAAATCAGGCAGCATTTTTAAAGCGGCTACTTCTTTCATTTTCGCTCGTGCTTCACCTGCCGGAGAACCAAAGTATGTTTTGCCTGCAGGAAGGTCTTCTCCCAAGCCTGATTGACCAAGTAATACAGAGCCTTTTCCTAATTTAACATCACTACGAACTCCCGATTGTCCCCATAATGTTACTCCGTCTTCAAGTACAACTACACCAGCAACAGCAACATGAGCTGCGATGAGGCACATCTTTCCAATATGTGTATCGTGTGCAATTTGCACATGATTATCGATTTTAGTTCCTGCACCAATTATTGTATCTCCCGAAACACCTTTGTCGATAGCACACACAGCGCCAATCTCTACATTGTCTTCAATGATTACGCGTCCACAACAAATCATTTTATCAAAAAAATCTGCACGTTTTTTATAATAAAATCCATCGGCTCCAATCACCGTATTGGCATGAATTATAACATTGTTACCTAAGTGGCAATTGTCGTAAATCACCACATTTGGATGAATCACACAGTTTTCGCCAATGGTTACATTGTTGCCCAAATAAACACCTGGCATAAGGATACTGGTTTTACCCACTTTGGCCGTTTCTGCAATTTGTTTATTCGAATAGCTGATGGGCTGAAAATGAAGTACCAGTTTATTGTAATCTCTGAATGGATTATCTGATATTAATAATGCTTTGCCTTCTGGACAAGCTACTTTTTTGTCGATAAGGATAGTGGTTGCTTTTGATAATAAAGCTTTGTCGTAGTATTTTGGATGATCTACAAAAACAATATCACCGCTCTCCACCATGTGAATTTCGTTAAGACCAGTAATAATGTGATCAGGGTCTCCTTCAAATTCGCAAGGAATCAATGCGGCTATGTCTTTTAACTTGTATGCTGATGGTAGTTTCATTTTTTTTGATTGTATAACTCAAATATAATAATTATTTGTGATTGCTGGCGGTATGGTTCATATAAACTATGAGGAATAGGAGCGCAGGCGCACAATGATTTTTGTGATTAAAAATGACACAATAGAACGCAGATTCTCATAATCAAAAGGACTTTTTCTGTGTGTTTTGATTTTTTTTTAGGATTTAATTGCCTTTGGCAATTGGATCGGGTAATTCATTATTTAATAATATTCAAGAGTTGAGAAGGAAAAAAGAAAATGGAGTGAGAATATTATTCTTGCGAAGCTATTCCCCTCTCCTTTGGAGAGGGGTTAGGGGAGAGGTCAGAGGTTATTTCACACGCTCTACATAAGAATTTGTACGAGTATCAATTTTAATTTTTTCGCCTTCATTTACAAATAAAGGAACGTTAACTACTGCACCTGTTTCCATAGTAGCAGGTTTTAATGTATTAGTTGCCGTATCACCTTTTACGCCCGGTTCAGCATAAGTAATCATTAATTCAACAAACACTGGTGCTTCTGCAAGAATGGGATCTTCACCTTCAAAAGTAACTTTAATTTCCATTCCTTCTTTTAAGAATTTAATGGAATCACCCAATAAAAATGCAGCAATGTGTATTTGTTCGTAAGTGGCATTGTCCATTACCACAATAAATTCTCCTTCCGGATAAATAAATTGCATTTGTTTAAATTCCACACGAACCACTTCAACTGCTTCACCTGCGCGGAAACGGTTTTCCACAATTTTCCCGTTTTTTAAGTTGCGCATACGAGCTTGGTAAAATGCACGTAAATTTCCGGGTGTACGGTGTTGGTATTCTTCTATTCTACAAAGTTCTCCGTTAAAACGGATTACTGAACCTACGTTGATGTCGCCTGAATTTGCCATTTTTATTTAATTGAAATATTGTTCCGAAGGAACCCCTTCGGGGTAAGATTGATAAATTAGTTTAATGCTTTTAAAATTGCTTGACAAATATAGGGTTTATGGGCTTAAAAGCAAATAATGAATTTAGAAATAAACTACTTATAATCTTCTATTTGCAGTTGCTTATTACAAAAAGGATATTCAGACTCTTGTTGGTTGGAAGCTACAATGATTAAACGGCTTTTTGAATGCTCAGTCACTAATTTTTGATACCAATCAATTGCTTTTTTATCCAAATTGGAAGTAGGTTCATCCAATAATAGAAGAGGAGTATCCGCTAGAATAGCCAAACGCAATCGTTGTTTCATTCCAGATGAATAATATTTTAATTGTTTGTCTTTTGATTTTTCTAAACCTGTTAACTCAATAATTTGTTGAGTGTTAAGTCCAGATTGAAAATGTTTGAATTTTGATTGAAATTCAATGGATTCAGTCAGTGTGAATTCCTCAAACAAATCGAGGTAAGGAGCGCAAAAACTTAAATGAGTAAAAATATTTTCAACATCAACACTGTTTTCTTCTTTTGACTTTTGACTTTTGACTTTGTACTTTATGTCCCCTTCCGAGTTCATTAGGTTTCCTGCAATTACTTGTAAAAGGGTTGATTTTCCGGAACCATTTGAGCCTAAAATAACATAGTTGTTTTCTGAAGTAAATTCGTAATTAATCTTACGAAAAATCCATTCGTAATTGTAACGTTTGCCTATGTTGTTTAAAGAAATAGTCAATTAAGTTAATTAGGTTATGAGGTTTTTGCAACTCCTTTATTCTCGACTCCGCTCGAATTGACAGGTATTTAAAATTCGAACAGAAACTTTGAACTTTCAAACTTTGAACTTTTCTAGGAAATCCCCCGCATAATTCCATCTTTCGATTCGTTGATGAAAGTTACAATCTGAGTTTTTTCAGGAGATGCCGGAGCTTCTTGTTCTATTACTGCCAAAGCATTGGTAACATTGTGTCCTTTTACATAAAGTGTACGGTAAATATCTTCAACAGCTAAAACAGTTTCATTAGAAAAACCTCTTCTGCGCATACCAACCGAATTGATTCCAACATATTGCAATGGTTCACGAGCGGCTTTTGTATAAGGAGGAACATTTTTACGAACCAATGAACCACCAGTAATGAAAGCATGCGCTCCTATTCGAACAAACTGCTGAACAGCCGCTAATCCTTCCAAAATAACCCAATCTTCGATGGTTACGTGCCCCGCAAGGTTCACACTGTTTGCGATAATGATGTTGTTTCCTAAAATACAATCGTGTGCAACGTGAACATAAGCCATTAATAAACAATTGTTGCCAATTGCTGTTTTCATTTTATCCGTTGTTCCTCTGTTGATGGTGCAACATTCGCGAATAGTAGTGTTATCCCCTATTTCGGTTGTTGTGTCCTCCCCATTAAATTTAAGATCTTGTGGAATAGCAGAAATAACTGCTCCCGGGAAAATGCGACAGTTTTTACCGATGCGTGCTCCAGCGAAAATGGTTACGTTTGGACCAATCCAAGTTCCATCACCAATTTCAACATTTTCATCAATGAATGAGAAAGGAGAAATAACTACGTCTTTTCCGATTTTTGCTTTAGGGTCAATGTGACTTAAGTTGCTCATACTATGCTGTTGCTACTGCTTCTTTTTTAGGTTCTTTGTCTTTTATAATCTGAGCCAACATAGTTGCTTCGGTAACTTCTTTTCCATTCACATAGCCAATACCGCGCATGTTCACTAATCCTCTTCTAATCGGACTTTCAAGTGTTAATTGAAAAACAATAGTATCACCAGGAATTACTTTTTGTTTGAATTTTACACCATCAATTTTCATGAAATAAGTGCTGTAATATTCCGGATTTTGAACTTGCGATAAAGCAAATATTCCACCCACTTGCGCCATCGCTTCTATTTGCATAACGCCAGGAAAAACAGGGTTGTCAGGAAAGTGTCCTTGAAAGAAGGGTTCGTTTAATGTTACGTTTTTTACTCCAACAATGCTACTTGCATCCATTTCTAATATCTTATCCACCATTAAAAAAGGATAACGGTGTGGTAACATTTTTGAAATGTCATTTATGTCGTAAAGTGGTTTTTTACTCAAATCGAAATATTTTTCTTTCTTCTTCGATTTAATAAGTTCTTTTATTTTTTTAGCAAAAGCAATTTTGCCTGCATGTCCCGGACGACCAGCTAAAATGTGCATTTTCAAAGGAACTCCAACCAATGCTAAATCTCCGATGATGTCTAATAATTTATGTCGAGCAGGCTCGTTGAAAAAATGAAGAGTGGTATTATTTAAAACACCTTTGCCTTTTACTTCAACATCTTCACGGTGAAATACTTTTTGAAGATGAGCAATTTGTTCTTTCGAAACTTCTTTATCAACCAAAACAATTGCATTGTTCAAATCTCCGCCTTTAATTAAATCGTGAGCTAACAAAGCTTCCAATTCATGCAAGAAAACGAATGTTCTGCAAGGAGCAATTTCGGTTTTGAATTCGCCAATATGATACATGGAAGCGTGTTGTGTTCCTAAAACTTCGGAGTTGTAATCCACCATTACCGTTACTCTGTTAGCATTTTGAGGAACAGCAAGCATTTCTACTTTTTTAATCGGGTCTTCGTATGTAAGTGTTTCTGTTAACTCAAAGTAAATACGTTCAGCATCTTGATCAACAGCACCAACTTCCTCTAAAACTTTTACAAATGGCATAGAACTTCCATCCATAATTGGCATTTCTGGACCATCCATTTCCATCATCACATTGTCAATTTCCAAGCCTACCAAAGCTGCTAAAACATGCTCCGTAGTGTGAATTCGAGCTCCGTTTTGTTCTAAAGTGGTTCCACGAGAAGTATCCACCACATTGTCTACATCTGCATTAATAATAGGATTGCCGGGTAAATCAACTCGTTGAAATTTATATCCGTGATTTTCGGGAGCAGGACGAAATGTTAAATTGGTTTGTTTCCCTGTATGTAAGCCAACACCTGAAATGGTGACAGCTGCTTTTATAGTTCTTTGCTTTACGCTCATAATTTTAGTTCAATTGTTCACTGGTGCATTAGTTTGTTGGTGGAGTTGCACTCAATATTATTCCAATAAGCTATTTTTAACTAGCTTCAAATGTAGCAAAATATTGCTAATTATTATGCTGTGAATAGCTTTTTTTGAAGATAGCTTTTGCAAGGGAATATCTCAGTTCTAATCGTCATCCCGTGCTATCCTTCGACTTCGCTGTGGACAGGCTCGGGATCTCATTGTTGTGGCACAATTCCTAACAAGGGGAATTCGCCCATTCGCTTCTCGACTCCGCTCGAAGTGACATGCTCAGGGTGGCAGCAAGGAATGGCATTTTATGAAAGTGTTTTCGTTTACTACTTGGGATAACAGAGGTAATGCTTCTTCACGGTCTTGGACAAAACATCAATACTCAACTGGTCAGATGCATCTGCAATGTCGGATACACTTCCATCTTTAAATAAAATATTGATTCGGATTTTATCAGCACGATAGGCATCGTTGGTTACAATGCCTCCAAATACAAAATAGTTGACTTCTTTATCATTCAACTGAAATCTCTTCTTAATGTCTTGCTTAATCAACTTTATTTTATCGTCCTTAAAAGCTTGATTTTGTAGTTCTACTTTAAATAGTTTGCGGTCTACCAATTGTTTGCAAAGGCTGGAAAGTACATTGTCGCTATGATTTACCCATACTTTTATAGAGGTCATGATGTCGTAATCATCTAATTGAGCAAATGTGTCAAGTAGTTTCGGACTCTTTTTAAAATCGGTTTCACTGTATTTATTATACAAAAATGTTTTTAATGCAGGAGTACAAAAGAGTTCAACTTTCTTTTCTGCTAATTCTTTTGCACGCTTCAAAATATTTACCAATAGGCTTTCTGCACTTAAAACGGTTTTATGCAAATACACTTGCCAATACATTAATCTACGGGCAATGATAAATTTTTCAATCGAATAAATTCCTTTTGCTTCTATGGCTAATTGGTCGTTCACCACATTCAGCATTTTAATAATTCTGTCGGAACTCACTACACCTTCTGAAACTCCGGTGAAAAAACTATCGCGGTTCAGATAATCTAAACGATCCATATCCAACTGACTGGATACCAATTGATGCAAAAATTTCTTTTTGTATTTATTTTGAAAAATGTTGATTGCTAAAGTTAATTTTCCATTGAACTCCTTGTTCAATCTGCTCATAAAGAGTTCAGAAATATCTTCATGTGTCACATTGTTTACGATGCTATGTTCCAAGGCATGAGAAAAAGGACCATGACCAATATCATGTAACAAAATAGCAATAGTAACTCCCGTTGCTTCTTCCTCTGTGATTTCATGGCCTTTTGAGCGAATTACATCAATGGCTTGACCCATTAAATGCATCGCACCCATCGCATGATGAAAGCGTGTATGCAATGCTCCTGGATAAACTAAGTTAGTTAATCCCAACTGCTTAATTCTTCTTAAGCGTTGAAAATAGGGGTGATCAATCAGATCGTAAATTATTTCATAGGGAAGAGATACGAAACCATAAATAGGATCGTTAAAGATCTTCAACTTGTTTGAGAATGAGTTCATCTTTGCAAAGATAACACCTAAGAATATAAAACAGACCACTTAATCCTCTCTTTTTTCAAGGAGAGGGAAGGGTGAGGTTTTACAAAAGGCTGTTTAATATTCTTAGTAGTGTTAATTTATCTTTTTTTAACAGGATAGGCAGATTTAATTTTCTAACTTTATAAACTCAATTTATATGATATTTATGGAAAAAATTAGCGTTTTGTGGGCAGATGATGAAATTGATTTATTAAAACCACATATTTTATTTTTAACGGACAAAGGATACGACATTACTACGGCTACTAGCGGTGATGAAGCCTTGGAGTTGATAGAAAAAAGTAATTTCTCAGTTGTTTTGCTGGATGAAAATATGCCCGGACTCTCCGGTTTAGAAACCTTAAATCGACTAAAATTAAAACGTTCCGACCTTCCTGTGATTATGATCACTAAAAGTGAAGAGGAGTATTTGATGGAAGATGCGATTGGTTCAAAAATTTCGGATTATCTGATTAAGCCTGTTAATCCGAATCAAATATTACTTTCTCTAAAAAAGACTTTAGATAACAAACGTTTGATAAGTGAGAAAACGACTTCTAATTACCAACAGGAATTCCGTCAAATAGGAATGACAATGGGTGATAGATTGGATTGGCCGGCATGGGTAGAGGTTTATAAAAAATTAGTTTATTGGGAGCTGGAGCTGGATACCAGTAAGGATGAGAGCATGATAGGCATATTGAAGATGCAGAAAGAAGAAGCCAATAAGCTTTACGGAAAATTTATAGAAAACAATTACATCGGTTGGTTGAATGGTAAAACACCTAATCCACCTTTGTTCTCACATACAATTTTTAAAGCAAAGGTTGCTCCATTATTGGATAAACATGAAACAACTTTTGTGGTGTTGATTGATAATTTGCGTTACGATCAATGGAAAATGATTCAACCGATTGTTGCAGAATATTTTAAAGTGGAGCAAGAAGATTTGTACAGCGCCATTTTACCAACAGCCACACAATACGCTCGTAACGCCTTTTTTGCAGGATTAATGCCAAGTGAAATTGAAAAACGTTTCCCTAAATTGTGGTTGAACGATGAGCAAGAAGGTGGAAAAAATATGCACGAAGAAGAATTGCTTGCTGAACAATTAAAGCGTTTGGGTAAAGATGTTAAGATGAGTTATAATAAAATTACCAATCATGCGGCAGGTAAACGCTTGTCGGAAAACATGGGTAATTTGATGCAGAACAAATTGAATGTGATTGTGTATAATTTTGTGGATATGCTTTCACATGCCCGTACAGAAATGGAAGTGATTCGTGAGTTGGCAGATGATGAAAAAGCTTACCGTTCTATTACTGTGTCATGGTTTGAGAATTCTCCTTTGCACGATATCATTAAACAAATTGCTGCAAAAAAATGTAAGTTGGTAATCACTACCGATCATGGAACAATTAAAGTTTCGGAGCCATCAAAAGTAGTTGGGGATAAAAATGTAAATACAAATTTGCGCTATAAACAAGGTAAGAGTTTGGATTATGTGAAGAAAGATGTGTTTGAAGTTAGAAATCCGGCTGATGCATTTTTACCAAAGCAACATGTGAGCAGCGCATTTGTATTTGTGAAAGAAGACAAGTTTTTTGCTTACCCGAATAACTTCAATCATTATGTTGGGTATTACCGAAACACCTTTCAGCATGGTGGTTTGAGCTTGGAGGAGATGATCATTCCTTTTATAACTCTATCAGCAAAATAGGTTACGGATAGCTAATCAAAACGAATTTGCGAATTTGTATGAAATATTTAGTTTTTGTTTTTATTTGTGTTCTATTTTACAGCTGCGATCCGTATTATAAACTTCAGTATTGTGTAAAAAATCAAACGACTGATACAGTGTATGTAAAATATAAAAATTTTCCTGATAGTTTAAGAGTGATTTCTCCAGGTGCTTTGTGTGTATTGCAAACAAAGTCGGGAGTTGGGTATGCCAAAGAGAAATACAAAAATCAGGAGTTTCAGAATTGGTTTGCTGAAAATTCTATTTTAGTAAAAAAGACAAAAGAAAATTCGATAAAAAAAGTTTCGGAAAGCAGTTGGAAGTATGAGGGAACAAGAGTTCATGGCGGCAATGCAGTGCTTTACGTAAAAAAATGATGGCTTCTTTTTTAACAATAAATAATCTTTCCGAATTGTCGGCTGTTGCCCAAAAGTTGATTAAGGCTTTTGACGATAAAAAAGTTATTGCTTTTTCAGGAGAAATGGGTGCAGGGAAAACGACTTTGATAAAAGCCATCTGCGAAGAGTTAGGAGTAAAGCAAACAATCAGCAGTCCCACGTTTTCTATTGTGAACGAATATCTTTCTTCATCAGGCAAAAAAATATATCACTTCGATTTTTACAGAATCAATACTATAAGTGAAGCCTATGATATGGGCTATGAGGAATACTTTTATTCAGATGCTTATTGCTTCATAGAATGGCCGGAGAAAATTGCAGAACTGCTTCCGGAGGAAATTTTAAAAATAAACATCTCTGTAAAGGATGGGCGTAGATTGTTGGAATTTTAGGTCTCCGCAATTATCGTCTTTTTTTTCTCGCTGATCTCGCTGATTACCACTGATTTTTATTTTTTATCTGCGAAAATCTGTGAAATCTGTGAGCAACCTCCCTTTTTTTTCTTAACTTTGTCTTCTCTCTAGCTAAAGAAAATGAAAACATCAAAAGAGTTATTGGCTTCACTTTCCCAGACAGCCTTAATGCCTCAAGAAGAAATGCTTGAGATTGCTCGTAAAAAAGGCAAATTGTTCATAGGAATCCCAAAAGAAATTTCGTTTCAAGAAAACCGTGTAGCACTAGTGCCAGACGCTGTTGCCTTATTAGTTAATAACGGACATCAGATTATTGTGGAAACGAATGCCGGTAAAATGGCCAATTTCCAGGATCATGATTATAGCGAAGCAGGAGCTCAGATTGTTTATAGCGCTGAAGAAGTTTACAAAGCAGATATTATTTTAAAAGTAGCACCTCCATCTCCGCAAGAGATTGAGATGATGCAGCAAAAACAAACCTTGATTTCTGCTCTTCAATTAACCGTACAACCTGAAGATTTTTTAAAGCAACTATCCTCTAAACGTATTACAGCCATTGCATTCGATTGGATAAGAGATATTGATGGGATTTATACTGTTATTCGTTCGATGGGCGAAATTGCAGGTGGAACTTCCATTTTAATTGCTGCAGAATATTTGAGTAATGTGAATAACGGACAAGGTGCAATTTTGGGTGGTATTTCAGGAATTTCTCCAACTGAAGTTGTGATTTTGGGTGCAGGAACGGTTGGTGAATTTGCTACACGCGCTGCTTTAGGTTTAGGAGCATCTGTAAAAGTATTTGACAATAATATTTATCGTTTGAGACGATTACAAAGTGATATTGGTGCACGTGTTTTTACTTCTGTAATTCAACCTCGCGTACTTGCAAAACATTTAAAAACAGCTGATGTAGTGATTGGTGCTATTCGTGCACAACACGGCAGAACACCTTGTGTGGTTACCGAAGAAATGGTAAGTGAAATGAAAGTTGGCTCCGTAATAATCGATGTTAGTATCGATCAAGGTGGATGCTTCGAAACTTCTGAAGTAACCAATCATACAAAACCTGTTTTCCGCAAACATGGTGTGATTCATTATTGTGTTCCTAACATTGCATCACGCGTTTCACGTACTGCATCCTATGCATTGAGCACAATTTTTGCGCCTATCCTAATAAACATTGGTGAAGAAGGTGGTGTAGAGAATATGTTACGAAGAGACGATGGTGTTCGCAATGGTGTGTATTTGTACAACGGAACACTTACCAATCAAGTGTTGGGTGAAATGTTCAAACTTCCTTACAAGGACATTAACCTTCTTATGGCAGCATTGTAAAGTTTGTATAAATGTGCCATTTGGTGCCGTCACACTGAGCGTAGTCGAAGTGCACATCAATGAGAACTGAAAATTGAATTAAACAACCCCTAATTCCCCAATTAACCCTTTCCTTAATTAACTAATTTTATGGCTATTCCCGGTAAAAACGCAGACTTATACAGACGATTAAAATTTTACGGTTTCGGTTTGGTGCTTGGAATTATTCTTGTAGCAGGTGTTTTAAATAAAAACAAAGGTTGTCAATTACCATCTTCAGCAAAGTTGGAAGAATTGGGTTGGCAAAAATTAGAACTTTCTGAGCACGGTGCATGCCGCATGGAATGTCGTCATATTACCGAAGCAGAAATAAAAGAGTTGGTTGGAGTAGGTGAAAAATTAGGAAAAGGAAAAGTGAATTACGATAAAAGTGAAGTACACGACAAGCCTTATCCTACCTACGCAATAGAAGGAACTACAACTTCCGGTAAAAACCTGAGAATTATAATTGCCGATTGTGATACCATCTCAAAAGTGGTAACAGCTATTGATTTGAAAAATGAAGTGGATAGTTGTGATTGTAAATAAACTTATTTAATTACCACTTTAGCTCTACCAATTCTTCCATCAGCAGAAATTTTCAAGATCATATAAAATCCTTGAGGGATTCCTGTAAGGTCTAATTTGTAAGAACTTCCTGACATTACATCAAAACGAGTTTGACGGTATAACTTTCCTGTTGAATTGTAAATTTGAAATTGAGCATATTCAAAACCGGAAGATTCGTTGTTTATATTGATGTAATCATCTGTTGGGTTTGGATAAACAAACAAATTGTAAATGCTATTGTCTTCAATCGAACATTCTTTGTCCCATCCTTCTTGTTGTTTTACAACCCATTCACGTTGCGATTGAATGAATGGAAAAATTCCAGGATAGTTTAAACGCAATACGTAAGCTGAACCGGAAATGGAAACTTCATCCAGATTATATTCAGTCAATGAATTTTTAAACTCAAGATAAGAATTGTATTTGTAAACATCTGTTTTGTACGCTTCGTCAATCAAAGCGTGCTTGTCAACCAAAAACGGACCTAAATGCTCCATCGTAAAATTGGTTTTAATTAATTCGCAGGAGTAGTATAAATATTCTTCTTTCCATTCGGGCACTTCAAATATTCTTTTAAGCAATGGCCGCTCATCAAATTGATTTGCAGGAATTAAATAACCATCAAAAAAAGATGTGCCGCTTATTACTTTCAAATCCTGAAATGTTTCGTTCATATCCCATGGAATCCAACGTATTTTACCATCTGGGTGTTCGTACATGTAAAAATTATTTCCTCCGCCCCAATAGCTGTCCCAGCTGCGAACAGCTTTTTCAATTGCCAATATTTTTATGTAGGTATGAACATCAAAATTGTTTTCAATCTGTTCCTTGATGTCGGAGCCTTGATAATTATTCAACAAATCAATAAAGCTGATGAGTTTGCTCCAGTCATCAGCGCTTTCATTGGTGTTTAATTTTAAACCTTGGTCTTTGTATAATCCTTTGTCAGGGCCTAACCAATTTAAAAATACACTTACACCTCTGTCTGTTTTATATAAATTACCATCATTGTTGGCGCTTCCATATTGAAATTTTAAAAATGTTTTGTCAACGTTTTCAATGATGAGGTACAAGCCAACATATTCGTTGTTCACATAAAGTTTAGCAAAGGATGTTCTGGAAGCAGGAATTCCGGCATCGCGCATAAGTTTATAGCACAAGGCATCGTGCATCAAGGATGGGTCATTGGTAAAGTTGCTTAGGTTTATTTTGTCTAAGCCATCTAATTCTTGATTCACAAATTCATCGAAGGAAATTTTGAATGGTTTTTTCTTTCCATAGTGAGTGAAATAGTTCGAAGCATTTCCTTTTTCTCTAAAGCCGCAATTGTTATAAGTTGTTCCGTCAAATGTGACATTGCATTCTCTGTAAATTTCAGGATAAAGTAATGGATCTGCTGCATTTTGAGCATAGTCATAATCAAGAGTTCCTATCCAATCCGGCAAGTTGGTTTCAATATAAATGGTGTGAAGAATAGTATCGTTAAATACCATATCACCGTTTTGTGCTTGAGATTGCACACAAATAAAAAATGAAAAATATAAGATCAGTTTTTTCATTTGCGTAATAGTTGGTGTTCGCTGTTTAGTGTTTGGTAATAGCGTGTTAAGTTGCGTCTCATAAAATGAATACCTACTGTAAAGTTTACACCTGTTTGATTGTTTTTATTTGCAAGATTAAATTGTAGTCCGAGTTTACAATGAATGCGGATGGTTTCATTGAGTTTGCGTTCATATCCGGTGAATGGCTCCAGCGTTGTTTGTGTTCCAGTATTATATTTCACACTCATGAAGTTAAATTCGGAGCCCCAGAAATAGCTGTTCTTTGTTTGGTAGGTTGTTTTCCCAAGATACTTTTGATAGCCCACACCAAATTTTGTAATAGAGTAGGGAGTGGCTGGCGAAAAGGTGAGGTGTGTGTATAAAAGTTTGTTTCCTCTTAATGCAAATCCAATTTTATATTGCATTCCAAATGTTTTACCAGCCATGGGCTCATTTCTAAAAACGGAGAAATAAGGCGTGTTGTAATATCCTATATTTGTTCCGAAAAAAAATGTTTTAAGTTTCTTGCCTTGAACGGTATCAATGCTTGTCCAGGGAATAATGCTTATAGACTCGTCAATTTTTTTGATTTTCAAATTTGTGGAGTCGCAAAGAACGATTGTTCCTGTTTGAGAGTTTCCGTCTTTCAGAACAACTTCATCAGTAAGTAGTTTTTTGTAATTATTACAGCTGCTAAAAACAGCAGCAAAAAGAATGAGATAAATGAAGTGGGTAATTGTAGTTTTCATTCATAAAAGATAAGTAATAATTATTAGACGCAAGAATTACCCGTTAGTTTGATTTTCTTCTTCTTTCTTTTTCTTTCATAATCAAATTCAATTCTCTGCCAGTTTGTCCTTTTACCGATGTATTTTCCTGTGCTCTGCGAATTAAGTAGGGCAACACTTCATTCACTGGTCCGTAAGGAACATATTTAGCAACATTATAATGTGCGTTTGCTAAATTGAAACTAATATGATCACTCATTCCCAATAATTGTGAGAAGTAAATATGTTTGTTGTCTGTAGTAATATTTTTTCTCTGCATCTGCTCCGCAAGTTTCATAGAGCTTTTTTCGTTGTGAGTTCCTGCGCAAATAGCTATGCGAGAAATGTTATCGGTGCAAAATTCAATTGCCGAATCGTAATCTTTATCCGTATCTTCTTTTGTGTTTTGAATAGGGGAAGGATAGTTTTTTTCTTCAGCACGCTTTCGTTCCTTTTCCATGTATGCTCCTCGTACCAGCTTTGCACCCAAAAAGTAGTTTGATTTTTCTGCTAAACTAAAAGAGTATTTTAAATAAGATAAGCGGTCCTTACGATAAAGCTGATATGTATTATAAACAATTGCTTTTTCTGTATTGTATAAAACCATCATTTGATTGGCCATCGTATCAATTGCTTCCTGAATCCAGCTTTCTTCAGCATCAATAAAAATAGGAACACCGGCCTCATTGGCAGTTTTGCAAATTGCATTTACACGATTTTTAATTCGGTCATATTCTAAATGCTCTTCAGATGTCAAAGCAATTTTTGCACTTACTTTTTCTAAGATAGCGAATCGTGCTAGTCCTGTTACTTTAAAAACACAAAATGGAATGTGAAGGTCGTTTTTTGCTTTGCGAACTGTTTCAATGGTTTCGTTCATGCAGGCATCAAAATCGTTTTCAGATTCTTTTCCTTCAACAGAGTAATCAAGGATAGTTCCTACATTGTATTTCCCAAGCTCGTTTATTGCTTTAGAGCATTCTTCTATTGTTTCTCCTCCACAAAATTGCTTAAAAATGGTGGCTTTGATAATGCCCTTTATTGGCAAATGCATCTTAATAGCAAAATTGGTCAACGATTTTCCCATAGAAACAAAAGTGGGGTTCGAAACCATTTTAAAAAGCCAGTAGGAACGATTCAGGTCTTTGTTTGATTTTCCTGAAAAGGAAATTTCGGTATTGTTGAATGATAACATAGATAAAATATAAGCATGCAAATATAGTAAAATACCTTTGTTTAATTGATGCGGCAATCATTGAGTTTTTGTTATATTTGTTGCTCCACAATCCATTTTATGACCGAAATTCGATCCAATACTTATACTGTTTTTATTTCTAATGATATCGCTAAAGAAATCAATCGATTTTTAAAGTTGAATAAAATGAAATATTCTAAACTGTTTATTTTGGTGGACGAAAATTCTTTAAAATTTTGTTATCCGCAATTGGTTGAGAAAATTGAAGCATTTGAAGATGGCGAAATAATTGAAATTGATAGTGGAGAACAAAGCAAGACGATTGAAGTGTGTGTACAGATTTGGAGTGCATTGAGTGAATATGGTGCGGACAGGAAATCACTTTTTGTTAACATTGGAGGTGGAGTGATTGGTGATATGGGCGGATTTATTGCTTCTACTTTTAAACGGGGAATCGATTTTATAAATATTCCAACTACCTTGTTATCGCAGGTAGATGCCTCAATTGGAGGGAAAGTAGGGGTAGATCTTAACCATTTAAAAAATGAAATTGGAGTATTTAATAACCCTGCTGCGGTATTCATAAATAGTAATTTTTTGAATACATTGGATAAACGACAAATCTTGTCGGGTTTTGCAGAGATTATCAAACATGCCTTGATTGCGGATGAGAACTATTGGAAAAAAGTAATGAATGCCGATTTTGCCGATTTAAACTCTTTTGACGAATTAATAAAAACGTCTGTGCATATTAAAAACACTATTGTTTTAGAAGATCCAATAGAACAAAATGTTAGAAAGGTGTTGAATTTTGGCCACACGATAGGACATGCTATAGAAACGTTTTCTCTTGAGCATGAAAATAAAAAGCACTTGTTACACGGAGAAGCAATTGCTGTTGGAATCGTTTGTGAAGCTTACCTTTCTCATAAAATTTGTAAATTGTCGAAAGAGCAATTAAAAGAAATTAATGAATTTATTATTGGGAAATTTAAGTCGGTAAAGCTGGATGAACTGGATTTTCATAGGTTGATTGAGTTAATGCAACATGACAAGAAAAATGAAAAGGGTGATATTAACTTTTCGTTGTTATCAGCAATCGGAAAATGTGAAATCAACAAAAAAGCAAAAGCCGATCAGATCATTGATTCTTTAAAATATTATACAGAACAAGTTAAACTGATGAAATAATGAAACATACTATTTCTCATCCAACAAAAAAAATAAACGGAACAATTGAACTCACAGCTTCAAAAAGTGAAAGTAACAGAGCATTGATCATACAAGCTTTGTGTTCCGAAAAATTTGAAATAAAAAATTTAGCATTAGCGCAGGATACAGCTACGCTAACTAAAATTCTCCATTCTCCCGACTCTCAACTCCTTGATGTAGGTGCTGCCGGGACAACCATGCGTTTTTTAACGGCTTATTTTTCAACTAAAATAGGGACGCGTATTCTTACCGGCTCCGAAAGAATGAAAAAACGTCCGATTGGAATTTTAGTAAATGCCTTGCGCGAATTAGGAGCAGAAATAGAATACATGGAAGAAGAAGGTTTTCCTCCACTTAAAATTACAGGTAAAGCATTGAGAGGTGGTGAAATTGAAATGGATGGAAATGTGAGTAGTCAGTTTATTTCTGCACTATTACTTATTTCTACTGAATTACAGAACGGACTTGTAATAAAATTTAAAGGAGATGTGACTTCTCGTCCCTACATTAATATGACATTAAAAATGCTGGAAGAATTTCGGGTTTACGGACAATGGCATGAGAATTCTATTTCTGTGAGCAAACAAAAATATCATAAAAAAAGTGAAGAAAATTATGTTTATACGGTAGAAGGTGATTGGAGTGCTGCATCTTATTGGTACGCGATGGCAGCATTGAGTAAGGAGGCCGATTTAACAATAAAAGGATTGAAGCACACAAGTTTGCAAGGCGATTCAATTGTTGCAGATGTGTTTTCATTTTTCGGAGTAAAAACAGAATATATTACTGATGGAATTAGAATTACTAAAAACAGAATCAAAGACGAGCATTTTGGTTTCGACTTTTCTGATTGCCCGGATATAGCACAAACAATTGCAGTTGTAGTAAGCGCATTACATATTCCTGCCTTATTCAATGGCTTGCATACATTACGTATAAAAGAAACAGATAGAATAGAAGCATTAAAAGTAGAATTGAAAAAAATAGGAACGGAAGTGGAAATCTTGAATGATAATAGTATAAAAATAACACCACTAAAAACAAATAACGAAAACCCGATAACTATAAATACCTACGAAGATCACCGTATGGCGATGGCATTTTCTGCTTTAGCAATGAAGCTGAATGAAATTACAATTGAAGATCCTTCAGTAGTAAAAAAATCCTACCCGAATTTCTGGAATGATTTGAAGAGTTTGGGGTTTAGTATAAAAGAATAATCATAAAGATTCAACAATCACCATTCATCATTCAACAATCCTCTTACTAACATAATTAAATCTCCAAAGCAAAAATACCGCAGCAATGGTAAGCCCCAGCGACAAGCCATACCAAATCCCTTCAACCCCTAAATTCATTGTAAAACCAAAAACATAACTCATGGGTAAACCAATAGCCCAATAAGCAATTAGAGTAATGATGGTTGGTACTTTTACGTCTTTCATTCCACGCAAAGCACCTAAAGCTACCACTTGTACTCCGTCACTCAGCTGAAAAAATGCAGCAATAACAATTAATGCAGAAGCAATGGAAATAACATTTGATTCTTTACTGAAAAGTGTTGGAAGAAAATGTTGTAATAAAATAAATAGAAGAGCCATCAAACTCATGAAAACTACAACCATTGCAAAAGCACTAAATCCAGCTATTCTAACACCTTCTCTGCTTTTAAATCCCAATTGATTCCCAACTCTTACCGATGCAGCCGCTGATAAACCGCTTGCCATCATGTAAGTGCTTGCTGCAATACTCAATGCAATTTGATGTGCCGCTTGTGCATCTGGACTAATCCATCCAATCATAATAACTGCAAATGCAAAAGCTCCCACTTCAAATACCCATTGTAATCCAGACGGAACTCCAATAGCAAGAATTTTTTTTGTGAGTACTTTGTCAATTCTGAAAAAATCACGAATTCTAAAATTAAATTCACTCCAATAAATTTTATAATGTTTGTCGTAATATACATAAGCAAACATCGCCAAAGCCATTGCTACACGTGAAATAAAACTTGCCCAACAAGAACCCATTAATCCCATTTCAGGAAATCCCCAGTGACCGAAAATCATTAAATAGTTCAATAAAATATTTAATAAGTTGGAGCCAACTGTAATCCACATGGCAATTCTTGTAAACGAAAGTCCTTCAGTAAATTGCTTAAATCCCGAAAAAATACAAAGTGGAATCATTCCAAGCATCATTACATTTAGGAATGGAATGGCTAAATCAACTACTTCTTGTTTCTGATTAAACAAATTTAATACAGGAGAAATAGCAAACAACAACACAAAAAGAAGAATTCCTAAAATGGTATTGATGAAAATTCCATGTTTTAATAAAGCAGCATTTTCTTTGTGATTTTTTGAACTATCTGCCACTGCAACCAATGGAGTAACTCCATAAGAAACGCCCAGCCCGAATACTAAAACCAAAGTGTATAAGCTATTAGACAATGCTACTGCAGCTTGTTCAATGGTCCCAATTTGTCCCACCATTGCAGTATCCACAACTCCTACCATAATATGCCCCAGTTGGCTTATTACTACAGGGTAAGCTAGTAAAAATGTGGCTTTGTAACTATTGAGGTAATTGGAGGAAAGTAAATTTGACATAATCGCACAAAGATAATTGAATCTTCAGAATTTTAGGGCGCTTAGCTGATAAAGCGTATAAATCATCAGTTTTTTGTCAACAAGATGCAACTTCGAAGGCTAAAAATTCATCTATTTAATAGCATCAATAATCTCAAGTTTTTATTACATTTGTCAAAGTCATATTAAAATTCTATTAATCAATTACTTACAAATGAAAAAGCACATTTTTACTTTCGTTTTACTTGTCACAATTGCAGTACAAGGCTTTGCTCAGGCAACTAAGTTTCCAGCTACAGATACAAAGGAGTATGAGGTAATGAAGGCCTCTGGGAAAATCCCTTCTGGTGCTATGTTTGAAAACACAAACACTACTTTTCAGCCTACTTTTGAAGATCTTCAAAAATTGGGAATAACTCATAAAATGCCAGGTTCTGGTTGCGGATGTTATATCACACCAGATGCAACTTACACTGTAGCAATGGCTCCGAATGATGATTTGAGTACTGGTTTAATTGGAATCCCTTTTAGCTTTTGTTTATACGGAACAAACTATACTACCCTTTACATCAACAACAATGGTAACGTATCTTTTGGTTCTCCTTATGGAACGTTTTCCTCATCTCCTTTTCCTGATGCAGGTTATGTGATGGTTGCTCCGTTTTGGGGCGATGTGGATACTCGCGGAACAGGTATTGTTTATTATAAAGTTACTCCTACTGCATTGTATGTGAATTGGGAAGCCGTTGGATATTATAGTTCAATGACTGATAAAGTAAATTCATTTCAATTAATTATTACAAACGGATCCGATCCTATTTTACCTACAGGAAATAATATAGCATTTTGTTATGGTGATATGCAATGGACTACTGGAGCAGCATCTGGTGGTGTTGGTGGATTTGGTGGAACTCCATCTACTGTTGGAGTAAACCAAGGAGCTCCGGGATTAAATTATATTCAGATTGGTCGTTTTGATCAGGCAGGTGCAGCCTACGATGGCGGTTATGGTGCTAACGATGGCGTTAGCTGGTTAGATAATCAGTCGTTCTATTTCAACTCCTGCTCCGGAAATAACATTCCTCCAATTGTAAGTATCACTCCTCCGTTATTGAGTGGTGGTGGTGCTTGCGATACTTTAAAACTTTGCGGAACAAATGATACATTAATTGTTAGTGCTCTATTTTTATCTCCCGAAATTGGTCAAATAACAAGCATTGCTATAAATCTTCCTGCTGTTCCTGGTTTTTCTGTTTTGAGTAATATACCTGGAAACTCTGCCACAGCTAATGTACAAATTATCGCATCTGCTGCAAATGCCGGATTGCAAACAATAACGTTTATTGCAACTGATGATGGTGTTCCAGCTGGTGTTACAACAGTCAACCTAAATGTGTTTATCGACACCACCGGCCTAGCAGCTTTTAATCCTGTAATTTCCGGAATCCTCGATTTTTGTGTTGGAGGTAGTACCACACTTACTGTAGCACCAACCACATTCGATAATTATATTTGGAACAATGGTTCAACAGGTTTTTCAATAACAGCTGATTCATCCGGACAATATTGGTGTACAGCTAGTGAAAATGGTTGTTTTAAAACAATCTTAGTAGATGTTGTAGAACATCCAAATCCTACTCCGGAAATTATTGGAAACTTGTTTACTTGTTTTGCAAATACAACTAATTTAACAGTTGATTCAACTAGTTTGTATTCTAATTATTTATGGTCTACTTCAAGTACAAACGATTCGATCTTTGTTTTAACAGGAACTTTTACAGTTACTGTAACTGATTTTTTTGGTTGTGTTGGAACATCTCCACCAGTTACAGTAGTAAATGCAAATCCTGATGTAACAATCACAGGAGCGATTCCATTTTGTCCAGATGATAGCATCACATTAAATGCTGTTCCTACAATTCCTGCAGGCGCAAGTTACTTATGGTCGAATGCTGATAATACTTCTTCAACTGTTGTTAGTGCTTCCGGTCAAGTAATTGTAACGGTAAGTTATTCCAATGGATGTAATGCTGCGGATACAATTTCAATAACACAGTACAATTCGCCAATAGCAAATTTCACCAGCAATCCATTAGGAACTTCAAATCCAGGAAGTACTGTTAATTTCACTGACTTATCAACCATTTTATCCGGAACAATTGTGAATTGGGTTTGGTATTTTGGTGATAGTACCGGAGTGGGTTCAACAATACAACATCCATCTCATGTTTACGGAGCGGATGGTACTTATCCAGTAGTGCTTGCAGTACAAAGCAATAACGGATGTTGGGATACCATTTACTTTGATTATGTAATAGTTTCTGACATTGTTGTGCCGAACATCTTTACTCCTAATGGTGATTTAGATAATGAGTATTTAGCATTCAAAAATTTACATTTTTTCCCTGGAACTTCATTAACTATCTTTAATCGTTGGGGAAATAAAATATATGAACAAGCCGATTACCAAAACAATTGGAAAGGTGATGGACAAAGTGATGGGGTTTATTATTTTATCTTAGAAAATTCAAAATTTGAAAATCCCAAAGCTGGTTTCTTTCAAATTGCCAGATAAAAAAAACAGCATAGTGTTCTATAAATCCTGCTAATTATTTAGCAGGATTTATTTTTGTCAACTAAATAATTTATATTTGATATACTACTTTAAACTCTAAAAATAAGAAACATGAAAAAAAATAAAACTACACTCCGTATTTTCTTTTCTTTTGTTACTATTATTTTATTGCAATTCAATTCCAAAGCACAAATGTTGGGTGTTGATGCATATATGAAAGGTAATTATGTTGAAATTGGCATCGCTGGTCTAGGTGGATTTGAAGGTGCGCCATGTGATTCTACCACAGTGCCATTTGGTATGCACTATCGTTCTAACAATCCATTTTTTGGATTTGTTGCTAATCCCCAATTTAATTCATGGGCAACTTTTGATGGTGATTTTTTTACTCCTGGTAGCCCAGAAAATGGCTGGGGCTTTGAAATTGGAGATTCCTTAGGTGTATCTCAGGGAAATAATTGTGCAAGTCCTTCTCAAATATTTGGAGCAGTTACATCTTGGTCTTATACGCTTCCTCAAATAACATGCGAGTGGGAAGGTGATGCAAATTCAGGAACCGATATTCATTTCAAAATTAATTATCAATTACAGGACAATGATTTGTTTTATATCACAACTATTTTTGTAACGAACAATACAACATCACCGATTACAGATTTATATTATTATAGAAATCTTGACCCGGATAATAATATCATGTTGACTTCTGATTACACTACACAAAATACTGTTATTAGCCAAATTACGATGGGTGGACCAAATACAAGAGTTAGTGGTGCTCAGTCTCTTCCTTGGAGTTCTTATTTTGAATTTTTAGCCGTTGATTCAAATTGGGTTGCAGGTTATGGTGGTTTTTCAAATAGAGATGCATCAAACTTGTATAACGGTCTTGGATTTACCCAAATGGTAGGCGCAACTAATTTTGCAGACGAAGCAATTTATTTGGCATACAAAATTCCGGTTTTAGCACCGGGTGGAACTCAGTCGTTTAAATACTGTAATGTATTCGATCAGGCAGCAGTAGGTGCGGCAACAGCAGCATTAAATTCAGCTACTCTTTCTATAAATGATATCGAAAATCTACAAAATACAGTTTCTGTTTATCCAAATCCTTTTAATAACAATGCAACAATCACTATAGATAAATCGATTCAGTTAAAAAATGCACAATTGCAAGTGTTTGATGTGTTGGGTAAGTTAATAGTAACACAGAATGTAGAATCTCATGAATTCAAATTTGAGAAAAATAACCTTCCTGATGCGGTTTATATTTATAAGGTAATTAATAACTCAAAAGAAATTGCCTCAGGCAAGCTAATCATTAAATAAAATTTAGGAATTTGTATTAAAAGCGAAAATTGATTTTAATCAATTTTCGCTTTTTTTGCTTTTGCCAACTGTCTATTGTTTTATTTGC
>Ga0163148_10001116_pt1 | contig 35600 bp, 29 predicted proteins | sample OliLakLV19MP7P2_FD_148606 | JGI IMG/M metagenome (GOLD analysis project Ga0163148, IMG submission 148606) | Freshwater microbial mat bacterial communities from Lake Vanda, McMurdo Dry Valleys, Antarctica- Oligotrophic Lake LV.19.MP7.P2 | ecosystem: Environmental > Aquatic > Freshwater > Lake >... | reverse complement strand
GGGGATGAAAATTCGGAACCGGGCTTTCTGTGGTATGCTTGTCGGCTCCTCTGCGGGATTTGGGTTCGGGTAGCTTGGGATTTGTGCTTAGGTGGTCATCCCCCCTGCCCCCTTCAAAGGGGGAGTTTGGCTCGGGTAATTTGGGGTTCCTACGTTTTTCTGAACGAGGATACGCTTTTGCTTTAGACCGATGAGTAGCCAGGCGCGGAGCTCTCCCCCTTTGAAGGGGGTAGGGGGATGAAAATTCGGAACCGGGCTTTCTGTGGTATGCTTGTCGGCTCCTCTGCGGGATTTGGGTTCGGGTAGCTTGGGATTTGTGCTTAGGTGGTCATCCCCCCTGCCCCCTTCAAAGGGGGAGTTGGGATCGGGTAATTTGGGGTTCCTACGTTTTTCTGAACGAGGATACGCTTTTGCTTTAGACGGATGAGCAGCCAGGCGCGGAGCTCTCCCCCTTTGAAGGGGGTAGGGGGATGAATTCCATGCCCTGCCTCAAGCCATAATCAACAAGGCTTCGCCTTTCATAAGTTGCGGGAACTTATGTAGATTGGGTTTGCAGATATTTGAAAAACAGCACATTGAGTGCATAATAATCATTAATGAACCAGTCCACCCAATCACCCCATCACTTCATCACTTCATAAAATCAAAGCCTCCAATATTCGATGCTTGGGTCAACATCTTCATAAATCGCTTTCAAGTCCACCAGGATCGGGTTTTTACACATAATGGACTTAAAAAACGCACTGTCGTAGGTTCGGTATTCATCGTGGGCCACCGCCACCACTACAGCATCATAGTCCTCCGACATCTTGTCGCTTAGGGTCAATTTATACTCGTGGGCCACTTCGTTTGGAGAAGCCTTTGGGTCTAATACATGAACGTTGATGGAGAAATCCTGGAGTTCGCGGGCGAGCGTGGCTACCTTGGAATTGCGGATGTCGGCTACGTTTTCTTTGAAGGTTATGCCGAGTATGAGCACCTTGGCCAGCTGCGGGCTTTTGTCTTTTTTGATGAGCAGTTGCACGAGTTTTTTGGCTACCCAGGCGGGCATCCCGTCGTTCACGCGGCGACCGCTGAGTATAACCTGTGGCTCGTAGCCCAGTTCGACGGATTTGTGCAGCAAGTAGTAGGGGTCTACACCGATGCAGTGTCCGCCCACAAGCCCGGGGTAGAATTTGAGGAAGTTCCACTTAGTGCCTGCCGCTTTGATAACTTCCTGTGTGTCAATCCCCATTCGGTCGAAGATGATGGCGAGTTCGTTCATCAGCGAGATGTTGAGGTCGCGCTGGGTGTTCTCGATCACCTTGGCCGCTTCGGCTACTTTGATGCTGCTGGCTTTGTAAATTCCGGCAGTAATAATGTGCCCGTACACTTTAGCAATTTCCTCCAATGACTCGGTATCGCAGCCGCTCACAATCTTGAGGATTTGGGTGAGTGGTTTGGTTTTGTCGCCCGGATTGATGCGTTCTGGGGAATAGCCAAGTTTGAAGTCCTCACCCATTTTTAACCCGGAAAGTTCTTCGAGGATGGGCAGACAATCTTCTTCTGTACAGCCGGGGTAAACGGTGGATTCATACACAACATAATCGCCTTTTTTAAGAATGCCACCAATGCTGATAGAAGCTTTTTTGAGCGGGTTAAGGTTGGGCACTTTGTGCTCGTCAATATCGGTCGGCACGGAAACCACGAAAAAATGAGCCTTGGCGAGATCCTCCAATTGGTCGGTAAAAAGTATGTCGCGGTCTTTGAAATCTTCCAGACTGAGTTCGCGACTGGGGTCTTCGCCACGCTGCATCATTTCCACCCGGTCGGTGTTGACATCAAAACCCACCACGCGAAAGTGCCGCGCAAATTCCAGCGCGATCGGCAGCCCGACATAGCCTAGGCCGATTACAGCAAGGGTCCTCTCTTTTTTTATAAGTTCTTGATACATAGATTGATAAATGTCCAATGTCTATTGTCCAACGTCCAATGTCCAACGTCCAATGTCCAATGTCCAAAGTCCGTTTGGCAAGAGCTTAGGCGGCGGATTTTTGCACATCGCTCCAGAGCAGCAAGGGCACTGGGTCAAATTGTTTCCAGTCTATGGTTTGGGTTTCTTCAGGAGAATAGAGGAGGTAGCGGATTTTGCGGCCAACTATTTTTTCGGCTTTTTCTACGAGGGTAGTGAGGTATGATTTGTCGAAATCGCCCACTAAAATCAGGTCTATTACTTGACTGTCCATGCCTTTGGAAAAATCGCCGACGAGGTACACGCGTTGCACATCGCCCAGCCGATGGACGACGTTTTCTATCACCTGGTCAAGTCCGAGGTGCTTCAAAATGATGTTGTGGATTTCCCGAAAAAGCGGGTGGCCGGTGTTGGCACGAAAGATTTTTTTGTTGCCCTCGTTGCCGGAAAGTAACAGTCCGGCATTTTCTAAACGATTGAGTTCCAGCCGAATACCGTTGGATGATTCTCCAAATTCGCTTTCCAGGCTGCGCAGGTAAGCGGTGGCGTGGCTGTTGAGGAAAAACTTCAACAGCAACTTGATGCGTGTCTTGGAGGAGATTAGTGCGTCAATCATACTCAATATTGAGTAACAAAATTACTCGTTATTGAGAACAAATGGGTTCCGAACTTGAAATTTTTTTTTAAATTGTCAAATTTCCATGATTATCCATCATCGTGCCGGCCCAAATAAACGGTACCCTCCGCCATTTCCAGTGCTTCCGAATGATAAATGATGAATGATGAATGATGAATGATGAATGTTGTGGACTCGCCCGGAATTAGTTGACACAGATATTTGACTACCCTCCAGCCATTCAACTGATTTTTTCTCAAAATGATTCTTGCAAGACTACTTTTGGTCCTGAAACTGTGAAGATCAGAATTTCTAATGGTCAAAATGCCAAGTTTCTCCCCACATCATACATCATACATCATACATCATACATCATACATCATACATCCCTAAATCGTGTCAAAAAAAGATTCCTTCCTCGCGGCCATACAAACGGGCTACACATTTTCCGGGGCAAATATCGTGCTTGGTGGTGGTATGCTGGATGCCGAAGCCATTCCCGGTCTCCAGATCAAAGTCCCGCTGCGCACCATGAACCGCCACGGACTCATCGCTGGAGCCACTGGCACGGGCAAAACCAAAAGCCTGCAAGTCATCGCCGAGCAACTTGCCGCCAATGGGGTGCCATCCTTGCTCATGGACATCAAGGGCGACCTCAGTGGCATTGCCATGCCCGGCACCGACAACCCGAAAATCACCGAACGCGCTGGAAAAATCGGTATTAGCTGGCATGGTACAGGCAATACTGTGGAGTTCCTCACCCTATCGGGAGAAAAAGGGGCACGCCTTCGCGCTACCATTAGCGAGTTTGGCCCTGTGCTGTTTTCGCGAATTTTGGGCCTGAATGATACCCAAGGCGGCGTAGTGGCCGTCGTGTTCAAATACTGCGACGACCGCAACTTGCCACTCCTCGACCTCAAAGATTTCAAAAAAGTGCTGCAATTCCTTGGCAATGAAGGTAAAGCCGAGATCGAAGCCGAATTCGGCCAATTCAGCAGCGCTACCGCAGGCACCATCCTGCGCAAAGTGGTGGAACTGGAACAACAAGGAGCAGATACTTTTTTCGGCGAAGTCTCCTTTGATGTGCACGATCTGGCCCGCATGGATGAAAACGGTCGCGGGGTCATCAGCATCGTGCGCCTCACCGATATTCAGGATCGTCCCAAGTTGTTCAGCACCTTCATGTTGCAAATGCTCGCCGAGATCTACGCTTCGTTCCCGGAAAAGGGCGACGTGGAGCAGCCCGAACTTTGCATTTTTATTGACGAGGCACACCTTGTTTTTCAAGAGGCCAGTCCCGCGCTCATGCAGCAGCTGGAGTCTATTATCAAACTTGTGCGTTCAAAAGGGGTGGGCATATTTTTCATTACTCAAAACCCGGTTGACATCCCCGATAGCATTCTGGCCCAACTAGGCTTGAAACTTCAGCACTCGCTCCGGGCTTTCACGGCCAAAGACCGCAAAGCCATCAAACTCGCCGCAGAAAACTACCCAATCACGGAATATTATGATACCGAAGACCTGCTTACCAATCTTGGCATCGGGGAAGCCATCATAAGCGTGCTCAATGACAAAGGCATTCCCACGCCCTTGGCCCATACCCTCATGCGTCCACCCCAAAGTCGCATGGACATTCTCACGCCTACCGAAATAGACAACATTATTGGTCGCTCGGCTTTGGCGCGGAAATACAATCAGGAAGTGGATCGGGAGAGCGCCTACGAAATCCTTAATGGCAAAATCGCGGATGTTCAGGAAATGCAAGCCGCTCATCAGCAAGAGGTAGCGCAGGCCAAGCAGGAAAAAGAAGAGCCGAGCATGATCGAGACCATTGCCAAAGACCCCCTCGCCCGGCAGATCGGGCGCACGGTTGCCCGGGAACTGACACGGGGTTTGTTAGGGGTGTTTGGCCTTGGCGGGGCGCGGAGAACCACCCGGAGGAAGACGAGTTGGTTTTAGAAAGAATTATCCTTCCGAAATTTATAAAAAGAGAAAATAAACAGCAAAACCATGCCTATTGGCAGATAAACAAAAACGGCGTAGCCGTGACATTTCTGTAGCCCGAAAGGGCGTTTTGTGAAGATAGGAACGGCGTAGCCGTGACATTTTTGTAGCCCGAAAGGGCGTTTTGTGAAGATAGGAACGGCGTAGCCGTGACATTTTTGGGTCGAAATAATGCCACGGCTACGCCGTTCTGAAAAAAATTAACGCTGGCGCTACCATAATGTCGCCGCGATGCGGCTTTTTCTGAAACCTATCCAAAACTCACGTTAATTTAAAAATCGGTTTGATCATATTGACCATCAAAGCACGCTGAGATTCTGAGTTGAAATTCCTTTGTCCGTTTGTAGTGCCACCTGATACATTCCCTTGACATTCAAGGCGTCGGCAGGAATTTCAAATTTGTTTTCGCCAATTTTTACGATAATTTTTGATTCAAAGACCGTTTTTCCCAAGGCATCGGTCACCAGGAGCGTTGCCTTTCCGGAAGTGGTCGATTTTAACAGTACCTGTGCTGTGGCATGGGTAGGGTTGGGGCTTAATTGGAACGATGCGTTGCTGTCCAGTGCCAGAGAAGATCGTTTGCAATTAAAATGTCAATTACCGCCCAACGGCAAACATGCAGCATACGCCCCCCTTCGCCGCGTTTTTGTCTAAACTTCCTGTCTTCCCCGCACAACACGCTACTTTTGTCGTTACAAATACTCGGCTGCCTCCTTGTGTGGCATCCGATTCGTTTTTTTAAATTGATAACTGCTCCTGGTTTAACCCTTTCCCGAATCTTCGAAGGAAGTGTAGCGGGAGCCAAAAATTACACTCTGACATGATTTTCAAAAAAAGTCTTCTCGTCGTACTCGCTTGCCTTCCTGGCCTGTTTATGTCGGCGCAAAGCAAAGCCCCTGAAAACTGGTTCAACCTCGATCCAACCGTTAACAAAGTAAACGGAACGGGCGGTGACGAGGCGCTTAAAATGCTAAAAAACAAAGGCAAAAAAGGCCAGACCGTGATTGTTGCAGTGCTTGACTCCGGTGTGGAAGTTGACCACGAAGACCTCAAGGATGTGATGTGGGTGAATCCTGGCGAGATTCCTGACAACGGAAAAGACGATGACAACAACGGCTATGTGGACGACATTCACGGTTGGAACTTCCTTGCTGGCCCTGGCGGCAACGTCAACCACGAGTCTCTCGAACTCACCCGCGAATATGCCCGCCTAAAAAAACGCTTTGAAGGTACCGACCCTAAAAATCTGCACGGCGATGCAGCTGAAGAGTACAAATACTGGATTAAGGTCAAAGACGAGTTTGAACCGCAACGTGCAGATGCCGTGAACGGCATGGAAAATGCTATGAAGCAAATAAAGCCGATAGAAGACGCTTTCAATGCTGTGGAAACAGCCCTTAACGGCAAAGAATTTACTACCGAAAATGTAGAGGCAATAGATGTGAGTGGCAATGACGAACTGAAAGGTTCGGTCGAACTTATGAAGAAAGTCATGGCCAATGGCCTCACTTCGCGCCAAGACCTCGAAGATGCAAAAAAAGAAGCCGCTGCGTTTTTCTACAATCAGGTGGAGTACCAGCTCAACCCCGATTGTAACGTCCGTGCTATGGTGGGCGACGACCCGAACGACCTTAGCAACCGTTTCTACGGTACCAACGAGTACGAAGGCCCCGATGCATTTCACGGCACACACGTAGCCGGTATCATCGCTGCCAACCGCAACAATAATGTCGGTATCAAAGGCGTGGCCGACAATGTGCGCATCATGACCGTACGCTGCGTTCCAGACGGCGACGAGCGCGACAAGGACGTGGCCAATGCGATCTACTACGCGGTGGATAATGGTGCGAGCGTAATCAACATGTCGTTCGGCAAAGGCTTCAGCCCACAGAAATGGTACGTTGACCAAGCCATGCGATACGCTGCTCAACACGATGTATTGCTCGTACATGCCGCAGGCAATAGTGCTGCCAACAACGACTCCGATGATAATTTCCCCAACGACGAACTCCTGAAGCCCTTCAAAAAAGGCCTTTTCGGCAAAGAAAAGCGCATTTCGACTTGGATGGAAATCGGGGCATTGCACTGGAAAGCGGACGAAAAGCGTGTGGCTGGCTTCTCCAATTACGGAAAAAAGAACGTGGACCTTTTTTCACCTGGAGTACAACTCCAGTCCACAGTTCCTGATGGTAAATACGGTCCTGCAAGTGGAACTTCCATGGCCAGTCCGGCTGCGGCAGGGGTAGCCGCTGTGATCCGTTCGTACTATCCCGAACTTTCTGCGGTACAAGTGAAGCACATCATGGAATCTTCTGTGGTGAAGCAAGATGGCTTGGTTATCAAGCCAGGCTCCTCTACTGAAAAAGTAAAATTTTCGGAACTCTGTGTAAGCGGGGGCACAGTTAGTGCCATCAACGCTGTTCAAATGGCTGAAAAAACCAAAGCCGCTAAAAAGTCCAAAAAAGCAATTTGGCGTGAGGCCGGTATCGGCAAACCAAAAAAGAACCTGGGTAAAGAACCACGGGCTTAATTGTAAGGTTGTTTTTTATATCGAAGCCCTTTTGGTCAAAAGATCAAAAGGGCTTTGTTTTTTAGGAAACCCAATTATTTGCAAGGAACGGTGTCAAAAGAATGGCATCAAATTGGGAAGTTATTTTGACACCGTTCCCAACACGCACGACAAACAAGGTTAATGTGACAGGCAATGGATTTTGAACTTGTAGGTTTGAGACGAATTTCTTCCATGTTTTACCTACGCTACATCCATATCTTATGAAACAAGTCTTCTCCTTTTTGATCGTTCTGATCTCATTTTCAGCATCGAGTCAATCGAGCATCACGAAAGTCTTTGAAATCCCGTCATCCTTTTATGATGTGGGTATCAGGGTGTTTCCCAACGGGGACGGATATGCTGTTTTTGGTTACGGAGGTACGGCATCTTCTTCCAATATTGATATATTCCTCCTTAGGCTTGACAAGGACGGCAACGAAATAGGCCGCCATTTCTACGGATTGCCAAACAAGACTGAGAGAATTGCAAAAGGCATTGTACCTGTCGGCAACGATGGTTGGCTTCTTGCAGGAGGTCAAGTGGTGGGTGCCGGGGGAGGAACACAAGGTTATCTGGTCAGAGTTGGCGCCACGGGCAACATCATTTGGTCAAAAAACCTAACCAATTCGAACCAATCCGGTTTTTTCCCTTATTGCTTATCTGCATTGCCGACGGGCGGTTATTTGATTGGCGGTCAAAAACTTAATGATCTTGAAGTGGTGCGCATTTCAGATAATGGCGATGTAGTTTGGCATAAATCTTATGGCGCAGGACGGGCTAAGGCATTGTATGTTTCGGAGGGGGGAGGCAACTGCTTTTTGATTTCTAGGAACGCCGTGCTGAAAATCAGAACTTCTGACGGGAAATTGGTTTGGGAAAAAGACATTGAACTGCCTGTTTTTGGCTCTTCGGATGGGGACATCAGTGTTGATTTGGAAGATATCGTACCTGTTGGTAATGGTAAGTTTGCGATTTGCGGCACAGCATTGAATGATGAGATTTTAAGTTTTATCCAGGCACCCTATACCAGTATTTGGAAAGAAAGTGGCGAAATTCTCTGGGCGAAAATCTTCCCGCCCAACCCAATCACAGGGGAAGGCGGTGTGACGGGAAACTCGCTGTTATATATGCCTAATCAGCAAAACCTGCTGCTTACAGGAGAGGGAAACACTGGCTTTGGGGTTTTTCGAATGGATATGAATGGAACAACATTGGCAACACACAGTATTCCAACTCCCGCACTTTGTGTTTCCCCAGTAATGATAAAACATCAAGGGAAATATGCTGCCACAGGCGGCTGTTTTACGGATGGGATGAATACGTTGTTTTACCGTTCGGCAATGAATGATCTTCCGGATGGCCAATTAAGGATTGGCAACCGAGACTTGTCACCCGCCATTAAAATCGGTCTTTCTCCCAACCCCGCTACTTCAAACATCAATCTGAATTATTGGGTGGAGACGGATGCGGAAATCAATTTCCAAATTTTCGATGTTGCCGGGCTTTTAGTATTGGAAGCGCATCAAGCAGCTTGTGCTGGGGAAAATGTCACAGCACTTGATGTTCAATCCTTGCCAAAGGGTACATATTGGCTTTTTGCTCCGCAGCTTGGCTTGTCTGCCATCCCTTGGGTGAAGCAATAGCATAATTTGGGATCATCAAAGTGAACGATTCCTACAATTAGCGCACTAAAAGAGCGTCCCCTGTTGCCCAGCTACCGGCATTGGCCCACGAAGTGCTACGTCCGGCATCGCCTGGCTGAATGTCTCGGCACACAGGGCAGTCAATTCAGGGCCGAGCAAATTGTCTGGTTCGTGCGTGAAAAAATAGGCCTCGTGCAAGCCGTTTTCAAACCAGTTTTTCAACCGGCCAGCCCATTCCTCCACACGCGTGTAATCGCTGGGCTGCAGGCCATTCCCTACAAAACGGATTAGGGTCCGGGCATTGGTCAGGCGCATATGACATACATCCCGCCGACCTGCCACGTCGGTAATCACGGCAGCTACCTGATGCTTTTCTAAAAGTTTGAAAAACGTTTCGGCTTCAGCGGTTTTTTCGAAAAATGAAGGATGGCGCACTTCCACGGAGAGGGGAATTTTTTTTGAAAAATATTCCAGAAACCGTGCTAAAACATTCAATTCCCTAGGAATGAAATGGAGTGGTAATTGCATAAAGCAACAGCCCATCTTTGCCTCGAGCCTTTGAATGGCTTCGCAAAAAATGGGCATCTCAGAACCCGAAAGGCCGAGGTCGCGGGCGTGGCTTATGCTCTGCGGGATTTTTGGGCAAAAACGGAAATCGCTTGGAACTTCCTCTCGCCAACGATCCACAGTGCTCCAATCCGGGATTCGGTAATGTGTAGTGTTGAATTCAATGGTGTTGAACTGCGCCGCGTAGTGCCGCAAATAATGTTTTTCCTGCGCACCAGGCGGATACCACTTGCCCACCCATGGTTTCATATTGTACCCCGTTGGACCGATGTAAAGTGTTGGTTGGGAAGGTTTTGGGTGTACAGCCAGCAACGCTGCGTTTTGTGGCGGTTCTGTCGGCAAGCGAAAATCTACCTTGTCAACCGAAGAGAGTTTCCCAAAATCCATGGGGGCTTATTTGGAAAAAATATCTTCTGCCGCAATTTCAAAATCTGGAATCACAGGTGCCGCGGGACAAACCTTACTTCCTTCGCAAATGGTGACTTGGGTGGGCGAGGTATACACATAGACGCTCTGTTCTTCGGGAATTATTTGCCATAGCACCTTCATGCCCGCCCGAAAGTACTCGCGGCGCTTCTCGCCAACTTTTATATAGTTATCTGTGGGCGATATGATTTCGATGGCAAATTCTGAAATGGACTCGTTGGCATTTTTTATCTTGTTGGCAGTCCAATATGAAATGTCGGGCCTGCGCAATTGAGCAGCAGAAGTCATTTGTTCAACTTCTGGGATAAGTTCTCCCCCATCTGCGAAGGCTTGTGTTTGGATGAATCGCCGATTTAGGTTTTTGACTATAAAAAGTTGTTTTGGGTTCATACTGCTAGAGGATTTTTCAACAATACCATTGTTGAATTCATACTTATACCGATCCTCTCGATCAGAATACTTCCGACGGAATTCAGCCAGCGTCAGCAAGCGCTTAGGCTTCGACTGTTCAACAGGGGTTTCAGGCTGCGGCATTGCAAGAGTACTCGTCATGTCCAATTTTTTTACAAAGTTAGTGCGTTTTCAAATGCTACAATCTCCTACTTCTTATAAAAATGGATTTCCACCCGGCGGTTGAGTTGTCGGTTTTCGCGCGTGTCGTTTGGCACAACTGGCTTTTGTGAACCAAACCCGACGTAATTGAGTCGTGATATGGCGATGCCCTTCGACGCCAGGTTGTCGAGGCATTTTTTGGCTCGTTTTTCTGCAAGCAGGTCGTTGGCTGGTTCCTTGCCGGTATTGTCTGTATGGCCTTCGACGCGGGCAAAGAGCGTTGGGTCAGCATTCATAATCGCAACGATCTCATCAATGGTAATCAGTGAAGTAACTTGCCAATCGTCCAGTGTTGAACTGAAATAGACTGCTTTGTAAGGCACTCCCAGCGCGGCAGGCATTGCCTCCGGGCAACCGTTTTTAGCTGCAATGCCCGGAATGGTGGGGCAATCGTCATCCTTATCAGCAATACCATCTTCGTCGGTATCGGGGCAGCCGCGCAGGTTTTCGGGTCCGGCGATACCTGGGCAGCCATCTTTGTTGTCCGGTATTCCATCGCTGTCAGAATCCGGGCAGCCTTTCCATCGCAGATGGCCGCTCATGTCAGGGCAAAGGTCTTCGGCATCCGCTACTCCATCCTTATCGCGGTCTACAGCGGGGCAGCCTCGGTACGCGGCTATACCTTTCACCTCCGGGCAATTGTCGTCCTTGTCGGCGATGCCGTCTTCGTCGCGGTCGGGGCAGCCGCCTGTTGCTGGCAAACCTGCGATTTCAGGGCAGAGGTCGTGTTTATCGGCCACACCATCGTGATCGGTATCCGGGCAACCCTTTAGACCGCGCATTCCAGGAGTGTCAGGGCAATCGTCTTTATCATCAGGCACCCCATCTTCGTCACTGTCGTTAATAGGAATTTTGTCTGCAGGATCAATTGATCTGCGACTTGATTTTTGACCTTTTCCAAAGGCATAACTCGCCGTCAATTGAGCAGTGTAAAACCAATCCTTCGCAGCCGGATTGCCCGCTTTGCTGATGCCGTCCAAATAATCGCTTGATGTATAGCGCAATGCGCCCTCCAATCCCAAAGTAAAGGTGTTACTGACCCGAAAGCGGACGCCCAGGCCCATTGGGATGCTGAGCGCGGTATTTTTTGCTTCGATAATATCCGTTTGGATCAGCGAAGGGGATACTCCTCCATTGCCATTATCTTCATTCCAGTCGTTTTTAGGTTGAAAAAATGTTCCTCCAACACCAATTGAAACAAATGGGGCTGCCAACCGGCGGTTTTTGCTGAGGCCCGACTTGTTTCGCTTTCCTGCCTTGTAAAGCCCAAAAGGGTAGATTTCGCCTTGAATGGACAACTCGACTATGGGGCCTTCAAAAGAAAAGTCGCGGGTTTGATGCCAGGCGGGTTCCTGGAAATTTTGGTCATCGCCCGAAATCCTGGAATAAAGGAGACCTAACCTGGCGGCAAAATGGTTGCTAAGGTTATAGCGAAAATGAGCGGACAAAGAAGGTTTTATAGACAAAAAGTCCGGGTTCAACCTTGCGTTTTGAAGCTCTCCATCGTAAGCGCCTAGGCCTATCCCAGCGCCGATTTCCCAAGGATGGGGCGTCTGGGCATTGATTAAAAGCGGAATGCAAAAGGCCAGCAAATACAGAATGGTATTTCTCATGGTGTGATCGGCTTCGAGTTGGCAGACAAAATAGTGTGAACCCTCGCAAACATACACAAGGTGCATGAAAAGATTGCAATTGGCCCTTGAAACGAAGCCTTTTGTGCCTTAGTACTACCAAAAGAGTGCGGAAAACTGTGCATTGCGCCACATTTTCCCACGCGGGCTTCTTCCAGTCAACACCTATCTCCACTTTTTCCCACAGTTTTTGTGCATCAAAAAAGTATTGGTCCTTACTTTGCCAAATTTGATTTATTTTGTTCAAAATAACCATTTTAGATTTCTATTTTTGGGTAAAATTTCCAGTTTCATAGACTTTTTTATTCCTGAATCTAACTTTTTTTCAAATTTATATTTTAGTTCAATAATTTTAAATCATTGTTTATCAGCATTTTATAAATTTATATCAATTTTTTTTACAAAAAAAAGCATTGTTTGTGTCGTTTTGTGGGAAAATATGGAAACTGCCTTTACTTTTGTCCCTGTGAATTGGTGACCGATCCCACATTTGTCCCGACTCATACTTAGCAGAAGTTCAGTCCCACACTACAATGCAACTAATCGGTGAATATCCGGTGGCACTTGACGACAAGGGCCGTTTGCGCTTACCAACCGCGCTGCTCCGCCAGTTACCTGCTCTTGCAGCAGGATCCAATGGCGAGGGTGCGGCGTATGAATTTGTAGTAAACCGGGGGTTTGAGAAGTGTCTCACACTTTACCCCAAACCGGTCTGGGACGGCATCGCTGCCAAGTTGAGCCGTCTCAATAGTTTCAATGACCGGCACCGCGCTTTTGTACGCGCCTTCCATTACGGGGCGTACCACCTTACTACCGACAGCGCGGACAGAATCCTGTTGCAGAAGCCTTTGATGGACTATGCGGGCATCACCAAAGAGGCAGTACTGCTTGCCATGAACGGCAAGATTGAAATCTGGTCGCCAGATCAGTACTCCTCCACAGCCGCTTTTGATCCCAATGAATTTGCCGATTTGGCAAACGACGTGATGGGCGGGGAAGAGAATGCTGAGTGATAAGTGGTTAGTGATAAGTGTTGCACGACGTGGCACTTTGAGTATACGCCAAACACTTAACACTCATCACTTAACACCCATCACTTAACACCCATCACTTAACACCCATCACTTAACACCCATCACTTAACACTCATCACTTAACACTCATCACTTAACACTCATCACTTAACACTCATCACTTAACACTCATCACTTAACACTAAAATGGTGTACCACGAGTCTGTCCTCTTACGCGAAAGCATTGATTTGCTGGGTATTACGCCCGGTGGGATTTTTGTGGACGCTACGTTTGGCGGCGGTGGGCACTCCAAGTTGATACTCGAAAAAATGGGCGGGAAAGGCCGCCTGTTTGCCTTTGACCAAGACGAAGATGCGTACCGGAACACTGAACAGCAGGAATTCTCAGCCAACCCGGGCTTCATATTCGTCCCATCGAATTTCAGGTATTTGAAACGCCAGTTGCGCGCGGAAGGCATCCGTGTCGGCACGGTGAATGGTATTCTCGCCGATCTGGGTGTGAGCAGTCACCAACTCGATACCGCCGAGCGGGGCTTTTCGTACCGCTTTGAAGCAGAATTGGATATGCGCATGAACCGCCAGGAAGGAGAAACCGCAGCAGACTTGCTGAACACGCGCAGCGCAACGGAATTGCAGCGCATTTTCAGCGAATTGGGGGAACTGCGGAACTCGCGCACCCTCGCAATAGCCGTGGTACAGGAACGCGAAAGAAAACACTTCAGAACGACGGGCGATCTGTTGGAACTGTGCAGCAAAAACCTGATGGGCGAGCGGATGCGATACTTCTCGCAGGTATTTCAAGCCTTGCGGATGGAAACGAACGACGAACTGGGCGCACTGGCGGAGTTTATGAAAGATGCGCTGGAGATGCTCGCACCTGGAGGGCGCTTGGCTGTTATTACTTTCCACTCTCTCGAAGACCGAATGGTGAAGAATATTATGAAGACCGGCAATGTGGAAGGTGAGCCAGACAAAGATTTTTATGGGAACATCACAAAACCCTGGGATTTAATAACCAAGAAACCCGTGGAAGCAAGCGCAGAAGAGACCAAGCAAAATGCCCGATCAAGAAGTGCAAAACTCCGAGCAGCAGTGAAAAGAACGAAGAACGATGAACGATGAACGATGAACGAAATAATATCCCAATATCCCAATATCTGAACACCGCATGGCAAACAAATTACTCAACGCCCTCAACGTAAGTCGCCACACCACAGATTTGGTATTCGGCAACTTTCAATACCTGCTCTTTTTGGGCGGATTGGGCATATTGTATATCGCAAACGCGCATTTTTCCGAAAAAGGCGTGCGCCGCATTCAGACCTTGCAAAAGGAGATCAAGGAGTTGAAATGGGAATACACCTCTATAAAAAGCGAGACGATGTATAAATCAATGCAGTCGCAAATAGACGAGAGTTTGGAACCTGTAGGATTGGATTTGGAGAACAAGGGGCCAAAAGTGATAAGTGTTAAGTGATAAGTGATAAGTGATAAGTGTTAAGTGATAAGTGTTAAGTGATAAGTGATAAGTATACAGGACTCAAAGATTATGAAAAATGGAAAATCAACAATCTAACAAGGGGATACTTAGGGAGAAAAGTTTTCAATTGGCTATACGGATTGTCAAACTCTGCAAGCACTTAAGGGAGAATAAGAAAGAGTTTGAAATATCTAGGCAGTTGTTTAAAAGCGGTACAAATCCGGGTGCAATGGTTCGAGAGTCTGAGTACGCGCAATCGGGAGTCGATTTTATCAATAAACTTGAGGTAGCACAAAAAGAATTGAATGAAACAAGGTATTGGATTGAATTGCTCAATGCAACGGATTACCTGACGGAATCTGAAAAAATATCAATCCTAAACGATGTGGACGAAATAATGAGGTTGACCACCAGCTCAATCAAAACCCGAAAAGCCAACCTCGAATCAAGTAAAAAAGCACCAATCAAACAACACTAACCACTTAACACTAACCACTAACCACTTAACACTAACCACTAACCACTAACCACTAACCACTTAACACTAACCACTTAACACTAACCACTCCAGTGCTCAACGTCAAAAACGAAGTCCTCATCCGCGTGTACTCGGTCGCCGCCGTGGTACTGATGGTGGCTGTCGTGATCTTGATGCGCTTGTTCCAACTGACGATCACGGATGCTGAAAAGTGGGAAGCCAAGGCCGACAGCCTTTATGTGAAATTGGTGGATGTGCCCAGCCAGCGCGGCAATATCCTGGCCGACGACGGCTCTCTGCTCGCCACCTCGCTACCGTTCTTTGACATACATTTTGACGCAAAATCTGAAGGCATTACTGCCGAAATCTTCAACGACCAGGCAGTGGACAGCCTGTCGTGGTTGCTCTCTACCTATATTGACCAACAGTACACCCCGGGGGCTTACCGACAATGGTTCGACACGCTCCGCGCTGCAGAAAAAACGACGCGTGGTATCCGATATGTCCCGATTGCGAAAAACCTTCCGTACTCTAAATACTTGTTGATCAAGACATTCCCCATTTTTCGGGAAGGAAGATACTCGGGTGGTTTTATCGCCGAGCAGATCAGCAAGCGAGAACGGCCCTTCAAGATTTTGGCACAACGGACCATCGGCTATACCCAGCGAGAAGGAGCACTGCCTGTAGGGCTAGAGGGAAGTTTCAACACCATCCTCGAAGGGAAACGGGACGACCAGCCCAAGCAACTTATGTTGAAGGTGCCGGGCGATATCTATATCCCCATTGACGACCTCGCGGAAATAGAACCCGCTTCTGGCGACGATGTGGTGACGACTTTGGACATCAATATTCAGGATGCAGCAGAAACAGCCCTGCTCGATGCATGCCAAACCCACAATGCAGACCATGGTTGCGCCATCGTGATGGAAGTGAAAACCGGAAAAATCCGGGCCATGGCCAACATAGGTCGCGCTCAATTGGAAGGTAAAAATGGCTACTGGGAAACCTACAACTATGCCGTCGGGGAACGCGTGGAACCCGGCTCGATGTTCAAACTCGCCTCTTTTATGGCTATGCTCGAAGCGGGGAAACTGGATGATTTTGATGAAATGGTTCCTGTTTTTGGAGGCAAAGTGAAGGTTTACGATGAAGAACTCGTTGACGCAGTACCGCACGGATTGGATTCAATGACCATCCGCCAAATTTTTGCTCAATCATCGAATGTTGGCACAGCCACGCTTATTCAACGGTATTTCAAAAGCAAGCCCGCTGCCTTTGTACAACAACTCAAGGACTTCAATCTCGATATGCCCACGGGCATCGAAATCGGGGGCGAAGAAAACCCGAAAGTGAAAAACCCGGAAAATCCCAAAGACGAATGGAGCGGAACTACGCTCCCGTGGATGAGTATCGGGTACGAATTATTGATCACTCCGCTTCAAATGCTCACGTTTTACAATGCGGTGGCAAATGACGGGCGTATGATGAAACCCTATCTCGTACAGCGCACGGAACATTACGGAGAGGTTATGAAAGAATTTCGCCCATACACCATCAAGCGAAGCATTGCTTCCAAGAATACCATCCGCAAAGCAAAAGAGTTGCTGAAAGAAGTGGTGCATTCAGGCACAGCCAAGAACATCTATACAGCCAATTATGAAATTGCGGGCAAAACAGGCACGGCACAAGTAAACTACCACAAATTCCGCGCTACCAAAGGTATTCGTCACCAAGCCAGTTTCTGTGGGTACTTCCCCGCCGACAACCCGGTGTATTCTTGTATTGTGGTGATCAGTGAGCCAGAAAGCGGTGGTTACCACGGCGCGGAGGTCGCTGCCCCGGTGTTCCGCAAGATCGCCGACAAGTGCTTTGCCATGAAAGCTGAATTGCACAAGCCGGTGAACGCCGAAAAGCCTTTGCCCTTGAAATACAGCCAATTGCCAAGTTACGATGCTGGCTCAAAAAAAGACATTGAAGAAAGCCTGCAATGGCTCGGACTTGATTTTAACCCAGCTCCAGACTTGGCAGATTGGGGGGTGATTATTGCAAAAGACAGTCTCGGCCTCACGATGCAAAATAGGGCAGTGGGCGATAAAAATATTCCTTCGGTAGTAGGCATGGGCTTGAAAGACGCGATTTACCTGCTGGAAAACCGGGGCTGCCGGGTGCGCGTGGAAGGAGTTGGGAAAGTGAGGCGACAGAGCCTTGCCCCAGGGACCAGGGCGAGTGGGCAGACTTGTGTTTTGTTTCTGGAATAAAAATATTGAAAATGCTATTAACCCATCTCCTCCAAAACCTGCAAGTGCTTGAAGCACAAGGCAGCACAGACATTGAAATCGCCCAGATACGATTCGACAGTCGCGCTGTGCAGCCGGGAGATGTGTTTGTGGCGGTGCGTGGTGCGGCGGTGGATGGACATCAGTTCATTGACAAGGCGATAGAGAAAGGAGCAGTGGCGGTGATCGCGGAGCACACTCCGGGATTCATCATTCATCATTCATCATTCATCATTGTAAAAGACTCCGCCGAAGCCCTCGGCCAAATGGCTTCCACCTTTTACGGCAATCCTTCGGAAGAAATAGCGCTCGTCGGCATCACCGGCACAAACGGAAAAACGACGACGGTCACCCTGCTCTGGCAATTATTTACGGAGCTAGGGTACAAGTGCGGCCTCATTGGCACTGTGGAAAACAAGGTAGGGCAGGAGCTGATTCCAAGTACCCACACCACGCCAGATGCGGTTCGGCTGCACGAGTTGCTCCGACAAATGACCGATGCGGGTTGCAGCCAGGTGTTTATGGAAATCAGCAGTCACGCAGTACATCAGCGCAGGATTGCCGGGGCCGTGTTCGCTGGGGGCGTATTCACCAACCTCACACACGACCACCTAGACTACCATCAAACCTTTGCAAAATACCGCGACGCCAAAAAAAAGTTCTTTGACGATTTGCCAAAAACAGCCTTTGCGCTGACCAACGCCGACGATAAAAACGGTGCGCTGATGTTGCAAAACACCCGTGCTGACAAACATACCTACGGCTTGAAAAAGCCCGCTGATTTCAAGGCGAAAATCATCGAAAACAGTCTCGAAGGATTGCATCTGGAATTGGATGGAGCAGAAATTCATGCGCGGATGATTGGGGAGTTCAATGCGTACAACCTGGCTGCGGCTTATGGCGTGGCGATGCTACTCGAATCTAAACCTAGTAGGTTTTCAAAACCTACGAGGTTTCAAGAAAAGAACGAAATCCTCACCGCCCTTAGCAATCTTCCCGGCGCAGAAGGTCGGTTTGACTATATAAACCACCCTTCAAAACCCGGTTGCATCGGTATTGTAGACTACGCACATACCCCAGATGCGCTCGAAAAAGTACTTGAAACCATCGCCAAATTGAAAAAGAAAAATTCCCGGGTAATCACCGTGACTGGCGCAGGCGGCGACCGCGACAAGACAAAACGACCCATCATGGCCCAGGTGAGTGCCCGCTTAAGTGACCAACTCATCCTGACCAGCGACAACCCCAGAACAGAAGACCCGGCAGCAATTCTGAAAGACATGGAAGCCGGACTAGACACAGCAGGACTGAATAAAACGCTCACGATTCAAGACCGTGAGCAAGCCATCAAAACAGCGATCCGGCTTGCTGGCCCGAATGACGTGATCCTGGTTGCAGGCAAGGGCCACGAGAAGTATCAGGATATAATGGGCGTGAAATACCCTTTCGACGACAAAGCAATTCTTTTTAGAATGATGAATGATGAATGATGAATGATGAATGATATGGCAGTTAGGAGCAAAATTTTGGATGTGGTAACGGCTTCTCCTGCCTTTAAGATAAAATAGTGGAGGGACTACTATTTTGATTTTGAGCAGGTTGCGGGGCGATGCAACATCACCCCACAACCAATTTTGATCAGAATTCTCTGAATTTTAGAATTACCTGAATTGATACCCAAATAACCAAATCAACAATGAAACACCATGCTTGTCCACCTATTTGAATACTTAAAAGAACATTACGACCTGCCGGGAGCGGGCCTGTTCAAATTCATCTCGTTCCGGGCGGGAATGGCGATGATATTGTCGCTATTGATTTCGATGATCATTGGGAAGCGCATCATTGATTGGCTTCGGAAATCGCAGATAGGGGAGACGGTGCGCGACCTCGGACTCGCTGGTCAGACCTCAAAAGCAGGTACTCCGACCATGGGCGGGATCATCATCGTGGCTGCCACGCTAATTCCTTGCTTGCTGCTGGCCCGGCTTGACAACGTGTATATCCTGCTAATGCTTTTCAGCACAGTTTGGATGTTCGCCATCGGGTTTCTGGACGACTATATCAAGGTTTTCAAAAAGGATAAAGAGGGTTTGAAAGGCAAGTTTAAAATTATGGGACAAGTGGGTTTGGGGTTGATTGTAGGCATTACGATGTTGATGAATGACAAGGTGGTGGTGCGTATGGAACCCGAAGTGGCGGCCCAAAAAGGTTACGAGGTCACGGAGACGCTTTTTGTAAAAGATCCTTCTACACCAAATACTTATAAGGAAATGGTGTACGTGAAAGCGCCCATTACGAACGTGCCGTTCCTTAAAAACAACGAACTGGATTACTCGCGCTTCCTGTGGTTTTTGAATGATAACGCGCGAGACCTGAGCTCGATTTTCTTTCTCATCATGGTCATTTTGGTCATCACGGCGGTGAGCAACGGTGCGAACCTGACCGATGGGCTGGACGGACAAGCGGCGGGTGTTTCAGCCATCGTGATCGCTGCATTGGGGATGCTGGCTTACCTGAGCGGCAACTCGGTGGCGGCGGATTTTTTGAAGATATTCTATATCCCTTACAGCAGTGAATTGGTAGTTTTTTCGGCTTGCTTGCTGGGTGGTTGTATAGGGTTTTTGTGGTACAACGTGTTCCCTGCCCGGGTTTTTATGGGCGATACTGGAAGTTTGACACTGGGTGGAATTATTGCAGCATTAGCGATAGTGACGCGCAAAGAATTATTGATTCCTGTATTGTGCGGCGTGTTTTTGGTGGAAAATCTGTCGGTGATTATTCAGGTCTGGTATTTCAAATATACCAGGCGAAAATACGGTGAAGGCCGACGGGTGTTTTTGATGGCACCGCTGCATCACCATTATCAGAAAAAGGGATACCACGAGGTGACGATTTCTGTACGTTTTTGGATTGTACAGATATTACTGGCGGTAGCGACGATTATAACATTGAAGATCAGATAATTATAAACCACACAGTCCGCACAGCGCACATAGTTCTAATATGCTTTTGTGAAAAAAAAACTATGTGCGCTGTGTGAACTATGTGATTCCATTAAAATGAAAAAACGACTCGTCATATTAGGCTCCGGTGAATCCGGTACAGGTGCGGCCCTATTGGCCCAACACCTTGACTATGACGTGTTTGTGTCAGATAAAGGTGCAATTAAAGCGGAGTACAAATCCGAACTGGATACGGCAGGAATTGCCTGGGAAGAAAACCAGCATACGCTGGAGCAGATATTGAACGTCAGCGAAATCATCAAAAGCCCGGGCATTCCAGAAAAGAGCGACATGATGAAAGCGGTGCGAGCAAAAGGAATCAACGTGATCGGTGAGATAGAATTCGGATATCGTCATGCAGGCAATTGTCAGATTGTCGCCATCACAGGATCTAACGGCAAAACGACTACGACCGAATTGACCTGCCACCTCTTGAAAACTGCCGGGCTGGACGTGCGAAAAGGCGGAAACGTGGGGAACTCATTTGCCCGTATGGTCCTGGATGATTTAAGAAACCGCAGCGGCGCAGGGGAACAGCGGGTTTTTGTACTGGAAATAAGCAGTTTCCAACTCGATGATATTCAACAGTTCCGGCCCAAAATTGCCATACTGTTGAACATCACGCCCGACCACTTGGACCGCTACGATTACAAGCTGGAAAACTATGCAGCGTCGAAGTTTCGAATCACGATGAATCAGCGGCGCGGAGACAAGTTCATTTACAACGGGTTTGATGCAGTAGTAGCAAGTGGTCTGACGACTCAAAGTCGTCTGACCACTACAAGTGGCGCGCCTAGCAGTCATACGACTTTGAGTCGTCAGACCGCTGGCCCCAAACTAATAGCCATCCGAAAAGGCTTTTACAAAAAGGGCCAGATTAAGGTCGGGAAAGGTGTCTACGACATGGCAAAAGGCAACTTACGTGGCCCCCACAACATGTTCAACGCCGTTTGTGCCATTCGTGCCGCGCTGTTGCTGGGCGCGGAGCCGGGCAAGATTCAGGAAGGATTGAACACGTTTGTGCCGCCACCGCACCGCTTGGAACGATTGGCCGAAATCAGTGGAGTGACCTGGATAAACGACTCGAAAGCAACCAATGTGGACTCCGTTTTTTACGCCCTACAGGCGATGGATGCGCCGATCGTGTGGATCGTCGGAGGTCAGGACAAGGGGAACGATTATACGCCGCTCTTGAAATTGGTGAAAAAAAAGGTGAAGGCCATCGTTTGCATGGGCGTGGATAATTCAAAGATAATCAAGGTGTTCGAAGGGATGAAGAAACCAATGGTAGAAACTGAGAGTGCGGCAGAGGCAGTCAAAGCGGCAGCGGGTTTCGCGAAAAAAGGAGACACAGTTTTATTAAGCCCGGCGTGTGCGAGTTTTGATTTGTTCAAAAATTATGAGGATCGGGGCGCGCAGTTTCGAGAAGCAGTTTTACAGATGAACCAATCACCAATTAACCAATCACCTACTCATGCCAACCATCGCGCTTGAAATGGAACGCTTGCGAAACCCGTATTCCGGCCTGGGGCAATACTGCCTCCAATTGGGCTACGCTATAGCCGCTTTACCCGCCGAAGCCTTAGCGAAGGCAGGCGCTCAGGGTTTGGGTTTTGCATGCCTGGTTCCACAAGAGCGTATGGGTGAGTTTGGCAAAGAAATGACTTATAAAGCGGTGAAACCCTGGCACAAGATCATTGGGCCATCGTTCGGAGAATCGCTTTGGCACTGCATGCACCAGGATTCGGAATATATGCCAAGAAGTCGCAAGACGCCATTGGCTATTACCATACATGACCTGAATTTTCTGGACCGCCCGGATTATTCTGAAGCCAAAAAAAGTCGCCGTTTGGTGGCCATGCAGCAAAAAATCAACCGGGCGAAGGGCCTGGTTTATATCTCGGAATATGTGCGCCAATGGGTACACGAACATTTGAAAATACAGGCAGGAACAGTGGAAAGTGTGATTTACAATGGAGGAGCACTTGGGATTTGCGATTTGCGATTTGCGAATTCAGATTTACGATTGAAAAGTATGAGCCCCCAATCTGAAGTCGAAAGTCAAAAACCGGAAATCGGAAGTCGGAAGTCAAAAATCGGAAATCGGAAATCGGAAATCGGAAACCCCTTCCTCTTTTCAATTGGCATCCATCCGAAAAAGAATTACCACGTGCTCATGCCGATTTTGGCAGCACACAAGGAATACAAATGGATAATTGCAGGTCCAGATAGCAGGGGGTATCGAGCCAAAATTGAACAAGAAGCAGCAAGCTTAGGCGTGGCTGACAGGATAGAATTCTGCGGACCCGTGGGCGACGAAGCAAAACGGGAATACTATCAAAATTGTACGGCATTGCTTTTCCCTTCGCTTTCAGAAGGCTTTGGATTGCCGGTGGTGGAAGCCATGTCCTTGGGCAAGCCCGTGTTTCTTTCCAATCGCACAAGTCTCCCTGAGATTGGTGGCGACGAAGCCTATTATTTCAATGATTTTGAACCCCATACACTGACAAAAACCTTTGCCGCAGGCATAATAGATTTTGAAAATGACCCCATGAAACCTCAAAGAATGAAAGCCTGGGCCGCCCAGTTTACCTGGGAAAAAGCTGCGAAACAATACCTGGAATTCTATCAAAAACTATTGACGCTTGCCCATTAACCAAGCAACCACAAATCCACAAATCACCAAATACACAAATCACCAACAAAATGTCACTCGGCAACCGCATAGCAGCAGAACTTCGGGGCGATCGTACCATCTGGATGATCGTGGCCGTGCTGAGCTTGTTCAGCATTCTGGCAGTGTTCTCTTCGTCCGGCTGGGAGGCATGGCGTAGCCGTGGAGGCAATACCACGGGCATGATCATTGGGCACATTGTAAAGCTGGCTTTTGGGCTGTTTTTGGTTTATCTGTGCCATTTAATACACTATAGACGCTATCAACAATTTGCGCGGCCCATGCTTTTGTTGACGATACCCTTGCTGATTTTTACACTGTTTTTTGGCACCAACATCAATGACGCAAACCGTTGGATCAGTTTCGCGGGCATCAGTTTTCAGCCCTCGGAAATGGCAAAAATCGCCCTCATTATCTATGTGGCGCGGGCATTGACCATCAAGCAAGATTATATCAACAGCCTCAGACAGGCTTTTTTCCCGATCATCATTCCTGTAGTCTTGGTATGCGGTCTCATAGCGCCGTCGAACCTCAGCACGGCCATGATCTTGTTTGCCACCTGTGTCTTGTTGATGTTCATGGGGCGCGTGAGCGGACAGTACATAATAATGATGATGGTGTTGGGGGCGATGGTTTTCGTCATTCTGGTAGGCATAGGCAAGGTCTATCCGGAGCTCGATTTGGTACGTGTTGACACTTGGGAAAGACGGGTGGAAATTTTCCTGCACGATGAAGACGGTGGCTTCCAAGTGCAACAGGCCAAAATTGCCATTGCCAAAGGCGGCATTTTCGGCAATGGTCCCGGCAATTCCATGATGCGCCACTACCTGCCTTATTGCAATGCCGACTTTATCTATGCGATCATCTGTGAAGAATATGGGCTGATAGGCGGTACAATCGTGCTTGCCCTTTATGTGCTGCTCTTTTTGCGCAATGTGCGGCTTGTCACCAATAGCCCAAAAGCCTTTGGTGCATTTCTAGCCATTGGTTTGAGCCTGATGTTGACGGTGCAGGCGCTCGCAAATATGGCGGTCAACCTACACCTCGTGCCAGCCACTGGTCTGACTTTGCCCTTGGTTTCGATGGGCGGCACCAGTGTAATGTTTAGTTGTATTTCGTTGGGGATGATTTTGAGTGTGTCGAAATATATCGAGGGTTTAGAGTAGATAGAACACCGATTTTACCGATAAAATCGGTGTTCTATCTCATCTTTCCTAACCTTAGTGAATGTCAAAATGAGCGATCAAAAACTGAAAATATTAGTAACCGGCGGCGGCACAGGAGGCCACGTTTTTCCGGCCATCGCCATTGCCGATGCCATCAAAAAAATGCGACCTGATACGGAATTCCTGTTCGTGGGCGCAATTGGCAAGATGGAAATGGAGCGTGTGCCACAAGCGGGATACGCTATTGAAGGACTGAATATCACCGGGTTTCAAAGGAGCATGAGTTTAAAAAACCTCGCGTTCCCGATCAAGCTCTTGAGAAGCCTCTGGAAGGCCCGGAGCATCGTGCGGAAGTTTCAACCGGATGTGGTGATTGGGACGGGGGGATATGCCAGCGGTCCGGTCATGCAGGCAGCTCAGCGCGCAGGCATCCCGACCCTGATTCAGGAGCAAAACTCCTACGCTGGCGTGACGAACAAGATTTTGGGCAAAAAGGCCGCGCGGATATGTGTTGCGTACGATCACATGGAGCAGTTTTTCCCTCAGGAAAAAATCGTGTTCACAGGGAATCCGGTACGCTCAGACATTTTAGACCTGCAAGGCAAACGCGAAGAAGGATTGAAACACTATGGGCTTGACCCGGAAAAGAAAACCATTGTGGTCATCGGTGGCAGTCTCGGAGCCAGGACATTGAACAATGCAATGCGGGATAATGTGGAGCTTTTTGAACAACAAGAGGCGATTCAAGTGATTTGGCAATGCGGCAAATTCTATGAGTACGAATATACGGCAATGGAAACGGCCAAATTGCCCAACGTTCAGTGCCTTGCTTTCATTGACCGGATGGATTTGTTGTACGCGGCGGCGGATGTGCTGATTTCGAGGGCAGGGGCTTTGACTATTAGCGAGTTGTGTTTGGTTGGAAAGCCGGCCATTCTTGTCCCCTCACCCAATGTAGCCGAAGACCATCAAACCAAAAACGCACTCGCACTCGTGGAAAAAGTTGCTGCCCGCCTCGTCCGGGACGGCGATGCAAAGGAGAAAATGCTGCAAGATGCGCTGCTGATTCTGGAAAATGAGGCGCTCGCGTTCAGTCTCAGCGAAAGTATCCGCCAGTTGGGAAGGCCAAACGCGGCAGAAGCAATTGCAAGGGAAGCCATTAAGTTGGTTGATAAAGGTTTATAAGGGTTTATACTTTTTATTATCAACCCTCATAAACCTTCATCAACTTTTATAAACATTAATAAGGAACATGAGAATCAAGATTTTAACCATTGCACTGGCATTCTTGGCCATCAATGCTTGCCAAAAAGTTAACGACAAGAACCCCGCCCTGCTCGGCAAATGGCAGGGTACAGAGTGGCTAATCATGGACAAGCCCAGCGGCATGGATGCAACCCAGGTAAGTTTTGAATTTAAAGAAGACGGCACATATTCAGCCCAATTCGGCAATCAAAAACAAAGCGGAACCTGGCGCACGGAGCACGACAAACTCTACACGACCGAAACTGGTAAACAGGAAATCATGGTAAAACTCTTGCCTCCAGAATCTTTGCCGAAGTCGCAAATCCAAAAGATGATAGCCGATGGCCAAACCGAAGCATTGCTCAACCAACTTGATCAAGGTAACGCGGACGTGATTTTGCTAAAAGCCCAGTACATGGAAGGGAAAAAACAGATTGACATGGGGCTGATTGAGTTCGCCGAATGGCAGCGCACTCTGGCGAGAATCAATTACGCGCTATTGGAAATGGCTGATTCTTCTTTGGGTGAAGGCAAGCTAAATACAAGCAGCACTACCGTCGGATTTGAAATGAATCGCGGCGGCCAAAAGGAAATTTTGAAACTGGTTAAAAAGTAAGGCGATGGAAAACCTTGACATCCGTTGGATACAACGCTTACAGAATTATCGCAAGGCACTTTCCAGCTTGAGAAAAGCAGTGGTTTTGAGTCAACAAAGAACATTGACGGATTTGGAGATTCAGGGACTGATTCAAGCTTTTGAGTTTACGCACGAGATGGCTTGGAACGTAATGAAAGACTACGCTGAATATCAAGGCGACAGCGCGGTCAAAGGTTCCAGAGATGCAACCCGCTCGGCTTTTAAAATGGAATTGATTATGGATGGAGAAGGTTGGATGGATATGCTCAAGAGCCGCAACTTAACTTCACATACCTACAACGAAGACGTGGCGGAAGAGATAGCCGAAGATATACTTGAACATTATTTCAATCTATTTGAGGCATTCGAACAAAAAATGGAACAATTGCGCACTGGTCAACAAGGGAATATATTCAATGAAAAAAAATGAGATTCGGATTGAACGAGACGGTCATTGAAAAGCTCAATTCCATCTTCCGCCAACATGCAGAAGTGGAAACGGTCTTCATTTATGGCTCCCGTGCAAAAGGCAACTTCAAGAACGGTTCTGACATTGACCTCACGATGATTGGCGAAGGACTAACCCGTTCAAAACGCTACAAAATCGAAGAGGAGATAGACGATCTATTGCTGCCCTACATGATTGATTTGTCCATTAAAAAGCAAATCGAAAATCCTGATTTGATTAATCACATCGAGAGAATAGGTCAGGTTTTTTATCAAAAAATATCCGAAAAATCAACTGAAAAAGCAATTCAAATGGAATTCAACGCCATCAAAAAAATCTACTTCATCGGCATCGGCGGCATCGGAATGTCGGCCCTGGCCCGCTACTTCCGCCTGCATGGCGCGGAGGTGCATGGCTACGACCGTACCGAAACCGAGCTCACCCGTGCGCTTGTAGCCGAAGGGATGCGCGTGCACTACGAAGATGACGTTAAGCAGATCCCGGAAGGCGTTGACCTCGTGGTCTGGACTCCCGCAGTTCCTAAAGACCATGCCGAACTGAACTGGTTTGTCGAACGGAATTACCCTTTAAAAAAACGCGCAGAAGTGCTTGGTATCATCAGCCGCGCCAAAAAATGCGTGGCCATCGCGGGCACTCATGGCAAAACCACCACCTCAACCATGGCGGCCCATTTGCTCCGCGCTTCTGGCGTAGATGCAACGGCTTTCGTGGGCGGTATTTCTGGAAACCTCGGATCCAACTTTGTAGAAGGCAAAAGTGACTGGGTAGTAGTGGAGGCCGACGAGTACGACCGTTCGTTCCTGCACCTTAGCCCGGATGTGGCGGTTTTGAATTCGCTCGACGCCGATCACCTCGATATATACGGTACGCCCGAAGCGGTGGTGGAAGCCTATAAACAGTTCGCACGCCAGATCAAACCGGGTGGCAAATTGATCTACAAACACGGATTGCCGCTCGAAGATGTGGCTGCTGAATTGCTGGCATCGGGTCGTTTCGTGTTCACTTTCGGCATTGATGAAGGGTATTACGAAGCATACAATGTGCATGTGGTAGATGGACAAACGGCCTTTGGCCTGAAATCAACCATCTTCGATTGGAGCGATTTGCGCTTGAATTATCCAGGCAATCACAATGTGTTGAACGCCACGGCAGCCATCGCGGCTACGCTTGCGGCGGGCGGTTTTTCAACGGAGTTGCGGGCTGCACTGGCCGATTTTAAAGGGGTTAAACGTCGCTTTGAAACCATAGTAAAAACGGAAAAAGCGGTGTATGTGGACGATTATGCCCACCACCCCGCGGAACTCGAAGCTACCATCCAGGCCGCCCGTTCGCTGTACCCTGGCAAGCGACTCACGGGGGTATTCCAGCCGCACCTGTTCACCCGCACCCGCGATTTCGCCGACGCGTTTGCAACAGCGCTGGACAAACTGGACGAATGCCTGCTGCTGCCGATTTACCCGGCCAGAGAATTGCCGATTCCGGGAGTGACGTCGGAAATGCTGTTGGATAAAATAGCCTTGAAAAACAAGCACTTAGTTCAAAAAATCGAGCTGCTAAACGAAATAAAAACCCGTCGCCCCGAAGTCTTACTGACCATGGGCGCGGGTGATATTGACACATTCGTGGAACCGATAAAAAAGTTAATGATGAATGATTAATCATTCATCATTCATCATTCATCATTCATCATTCATCATTAAAAAATGCTGCCTCGTATCCGCTACGACCGCCTCGCTTGGCTGATGTTCCTTTTCATCGTCGGGATGATCTGGTACATGGCCCGCAACCGCAAGGCCAACACCTTCGCCGAGGGGCTACAAGTGAATGTAGTGGCCTTGCCGAGTGGCGACAAACTGATCAGCGAGCGCGATGTGCGACAAGCACTGCTGGCGGCATTTGGAAGCGATCTTGAAAACTCAGAACTCGCCAACCTCCAAGTGGAGCGTATGGAGCGCGTATTGGAAGCTGACCCGTTTGTGAAAAACGCTGATGTGTACATTGACCAAAACAATCAACTCCACATCAAAATTGACCAGCGCGAACCTGTGGTTCGTGTGCTCGACAACAACGGAAACAACTATTACCTCGACGCGGCAGGCAAAAAGATGCCCCCGTCCAAAAACTTCGCAGCACGTGTAATCGTGGCAACGGGCAATGTATCGCCTTACACCCCGGAATTCCGTGAAAAGCGAAAAAGTACGCTGAAAGACCTGTTCAACATCACACAAACCCTGCTGACCGACGAGTTTTTAAAATCGTTCATCCAGCAGATACATGTGAATAACAGGGGAGAATTCATCCTGGTCCCTCTTGTCGGCGACCAGAAAATAGAACTCGGTTCCGCAAGGAAATTGGATGACAAACTGAACCGCTTGAAGATTTTTTACCAGCAGGGAATGCCGTATGAAGGTTGGCGGAAGTACGAGCGGATTTATTTGAATTACAGCGGACAAGTGGTTTGCAAGCGCTGAAGGCTGGTTGATAAGGTTTATGAGGTTTATGAGGTTGATGAGGTTTATGAGGTTGATGAGGTTTATGAGGTTTATGAGGTTGATGAGGTTTATGAGGTTTATGGGGTTTATGAGGTTGATAAGGTTGATAAGGTTGATGAGGTTGATAAGGTTGATGAGGTTTATGAGGTTTATGAGGTTTATGAGGTTTATGAGGTTTATGGGGTTTATGAGGTTTATGAGGTTGATGAGGTTGATGGGGTTGATGAGGTTTATGAGGTTTATGAGGTTTATGAGGTTTATGAGGTTTATGAGGTTTATGAGGTTGATAAGGTTGATGAGGTTGATGAGGTTTATGAGGTTTATGAGGTTTATGAGGTTTATGAGGTTGATGAGGGGGAGTTTTCATAAAACTGTGTCAACTGCTGGTTACACCCCCTACCCCTAAAGGGGAGCAAATTCGAATAGGTGGATAATTGTTTGTTATTCACTGAGTTATGCACTCGACGGAATAAACTCTCCTTTAGGGGTAGGGGGTGTAACCAGCAGTTGACACAGTTTTATGAACTCTCCCTAATGTGACTTACACCCGTGGTTAATCAATTATCAACCTTATAAACCTCATAAACCTCATCAACCTCATCAACCTCATCAACCTCATCAACCTCATAAATATTAAACAAAAAACTTCAAATTATGCAGTACACCTACGCTTTCGAAAAAATGAGTGTCTGGCAACAGGCTCGTCAGGTGACTAAATTGATTTATCTGAAAACAAAAAGTTTTCCTAAAGAGGAGTTGTTCGGTGTGACCAGCCAAATAAGAAGGGCAAGTATTTCCATCTGCTGCAACTTGGCCGAGGGGAGTGCCAGAATCGGGGCAAAAGATCAAAACCGTTTCTATGAGATTGCATTTAGTAGTGCCATTGAGGTTGTCAACTTGCTGATTCTTTGTATTGATTTTGAGTATTTGATAGAATCGGAATATACAGTCCTCCGTACTGAAATGGAACGTTTGACGTACAGTATTAACAAATTGAGCGGCAAAAAGCCAGGAGGGAGTTTATGAGGTTTATAATGGATACGCCACAGGTGTGTGTCACATTATCAACCTCATCAACCTCATAAACCCCATCAACCCCATCAACCTCATAAACCTCATAAACCCCATCAACCTCATAAACCTCATAAACCCCATAAACCTCATAAACCTCATAAACCTCATAAACCTCATAAACCTCATCAACCTCATCAACCTCATCAACCTCATCAACCCCATCAACCTCATCAACCTCATAAACCCCATCAACCTCATAAACCCCATAAACCTCATAAACCCCATAAACCTCATAAACCTCATCAACCTCATCAACCTCATCAACCCCATCAACCTCATCAACCTCATCAACCTCATCAACCCCATCAACCCCATCAACCTCATCAACCCCATCAACCTAATAAACAAAAAATTTGACACAAAATATTTTAAAATAAAATACCTTTGACGCGGGAAAGAGTTTCGACCGCCGAGTGGGTATTGCGAACAAAAATAACACCGAAGCTCAATTCACTTAAATTCAACACATTATGACGGAGTTTATCCCACAACCCCACGATGTGGTCGTTGCCTTGGACATAGGCACGACAAAAGTCTGCTGCCTCGCCGGGCGAAAAAATTTGCACGGCAAACTCGAAATCGTCGGAATCGGCAAGGTCGAAAGCGCGGGTGTACTGCGCGGCGTGGTCTCCAACATCGAAAAAACCGTTGGCGCCATCCGCGAAGCCGTGGAAATCTGCGAGCGCAATGCCCGCATGAAGTTCCGCACGGTACACGTCGGCATTGCCGGACAGCACATCAAAAGCCTGCAACATCGTGGCATCCTGACCCGCGAAAGCGATCACACCGAGATCGCCAACCGCGACATTGACCGCCTCGTGAACGACATGTTCAAACTCGTGCTGCCACCCGGCGACAAGATCATTCACGTCTTCCCACAAGAGTTCACCGTGGACTCTGAGCAGGGCATCACCGACCCGGTCGGGATGTGCGGCGTACGTTTGGAAGCAAACTTCCACATCATCACGGGGCAGATTACTGCCGTCAACAACATCACTCGCTGCATCGAAAAGGCCGGACTTAAAATAGCCGACCTTACGCTCGAGCCTATTGCCAGTGCCGACGCGACCCTCAGCGATGAGGAAAAGCAAGCCGGCGTAGCACTCGTTGACATCGGCGGCGGCACCACCGACATCACGGTTTTCCACGAAGGAATCATCCGGCACACCGCTGTTATTCCATTCGGGGGCAATGTCATCACAGCCGACATCAAAGAAGGTTGTACGGTGATGTCGCCGCAAGCGGAAAAACTCAAAGTGAAATTCGGCTCTGCCCTCACCAACGAGGTGTTCGACAACCGTATCATAACGATCCCCGGCCTGAAAGGCCGGGATCACAAGGAAATCAGTGAGAAAAATCTCGCCCGAATCATCCAGGCTCGGATGGAGGAAGTGCTCGACTACGTGCTGTGGGAAATCCGCCGCAGCGGCTACGAGCGCAAACTCATCGGCGGTGTCGTGCTTACTGGTGGCGGTTCGCTTTTGGCGAATACCGACAAACTCACAGAACTCCATACCGGTATGTCTTGTCGTATTGGGGTGCCGGTCGAGCACCTGGCGCATGGTTACCATGAGTCGGTCAGCAGCCCGATTTTTAGCACGGCCATTGGTTTGCTGCTCCGGGGTTTGCAAGACATTGACCCCTCGAAAGCCAACGATGAAGCGTCAAAAGCGACTATTTCGGACGAAAACCGCGAACCTTCCAACGTGTCAGAAGAAAAAGGCGCAACCTGGTTCGACAATGTTTTCAAAAAGACCAAGGAATGGTTCGAAGCCGAGCCGGATATGGACTTTAATAAAAAGTGATGTGGTCTGACGACTTAAAGTCGTCTGACCACTAAGCAGAGGAATCTGCACCTTATGATTCGTCAGACGACTTTTAGTCGTCAGACGAAATTTGATAACTCACTAAATTTCAAGATTATGTTGTTCGACCTTCCGAAGGATGAACCTTCAATCATAAAAATAATTGGTGTCGGCGGCGGCGGCTCGAACGCCGTAACCCACATGTACAAGCAAGGCATCGTCGGCGTGGATTACGCCATCTGCAACACCGACGCACAAGCCATGAACCTCAGCCCTGTGCCCACGAAAATCTCCTTGGGCCAAATCCTCACCGAAGGGCGCGGTGCCGGCAGCAAGCCCTCCGTGGGCAAACAAGCCTGCATCGAAAGCATCGAGGAAATCAAGCGGTTCCTCGAAGACGGCACCAAAATGGTGTTCATCACCGCAGGTATGGGCGGCGGCACCGGCACCGGAGCTGCACCGATCATCGCCAAAGCTTCCCAAGAATTGGGCATTCTCACGGTTGGCATCGTCACGTTGCCCTTCACCTTTGAGGGCAAAATCCGGGTCGGCAACGGCATGGAAGGCCTGGAAGATTTGCGCAAAAACGTGGATTGCCTTGTAATTATCAGCAATGATAAACTGCGCGATATCTACGGCAACCTGACCATTTCAGCCGCCTTCTGCGAGGCCGACAATATCCTCTGCACGGCTGCCAAAGGCATTGCTGAAATCATCACCGTGCCGGGCTATGTCAACGTAGACTTTGAGGACGTGAACACCACCATGCGCGGCTCCGGGGTTGCCATCATGGGCACCGCTTGCATCGAAGGGGAAAACCGCGCTTTCCGTGCCGCCGACGAAGCTTTGCGCTCGCCACTGCTCGAAGACAACGATATCTTCGGTGCTAAAAATATCCTGGTCAACATCACCTCTGGTGCGAAAGAGGCTACGATGGACGAGATTTTTGAGATCACGCAGTATGTGCAGGAAAAAGCGGGCGAAAACGCAAACCTCATCTGGGGTAACTGTTTCGATGAACGTTTGGGTGAAAAGATCGCCGTAACGGTCATTGCTACAGGCTTCGAGGTGAGCGAACGCCACAACCCTGCCCAAGCAGGCCAAAAATCAGCACAGTCCAACGAACGTCAGGTGGTGCATCTTGACGAGGAGAGCGTGGGAAAAAAGAACCAGCCTTCTCTCTTTACGATTACGTCCGATGAGCCATACACCCCGGTGGATGAGAAGGCAGCCAGCGTACTCGAATTCGAGTTCGACAATATCCGGGAGACCGTGGACAAAATTCGTCGCACCACCCCGGTGAGCAACGACCCTTACCTCCGGGAGGAGGAAGAGGAGCTTTCTCCAGAGGAGCGTCGCCGCAGGATTGAGGAAGCCCAGCGCCGTCGCCAGGAAGCGCTCGCGCGGCCCATCAATGTGGTGAAACTCTCTTCGCCGCAGACCATTATTGACCTGGAAAGCCAGCCTGCCTACCTCCGTCGCAGCGTCAATCTCGACGATGTGCCAGATTCAGAAAAGCCTGAAATGTCCAACTGGACGATCTCACTTGAAGAAGAAGGGGAAATCAAAGTAGGCGGCAACTCGTATTTGCACGACAACGTGGACTAAAATAATTATGAATTATGAATGATGAATGATGAATGATGAATGATGAATGATGAATTTTGTCACGCTCGGCGATTCATCATTTATCATTCATAATTCATCATTAGAAAAAGAATATTTCTGCTAAGTTCAGCGGCCTCGGTGTGTGGGACACCGGGCCGCTTTTTTTTGTCTTCAAAAAACATTTCATTCCCGCTTCATTTAAAAACATGTATTCTTGTCGGGATAACTTATTGCCTCTTATCCGCCAGATACCCCGTGACCCACACGTTGCGTTTTTTACTCGCTACAAGCCTGAATGTGATCGCCGTGCTGACGCTCGAAGCGCAGAACCCGTTTAGGAGCCCTACCAATCTGGGCAAAGAAGTCGGTATCCTTGGCCCTTCTTGCCTTGCTGATGATTATTCCGGTGATATTGACCCCCTATTCCGGGGCATATTGACCCCACCCTCTACCGGGGTATATTGACCCCCTCATTCCGGGGCATATTGACCCCCTATTAGGATGAGAGATTTGAAGGGTTAAAACTACTTTATTTTCGGAGAAGATTTTTTACGGAGTGATTCACCTTTCAGATCAAACCGATGCGCATTGTTTAGAAGTCTGTCGAGGATTGCATCGGCGAGTGTGGGTTCGGCGATGTAATCATACCAGGCAGCGACTGGGAGTTGCGAAGCGATCACCACTGATTTGATTGCATAGCGGTCCTCCAGGATTTGAAGTAGTGCCAACCGGGTATTTTGATCCATTGGTGCTAGCCCGAAGTCGTCCAAGATGAGCAAGTGGATTTTTTCCAGATGGTTAAGTAATTTGGTGAAGGATCCATCAAGTTTTGACAGCATGATTTTGTCTATGAACCGGTTCATATTGAAGTAAAGGGTTCGGTATCCCATGATACAAGCCTGGTTTCCGATTGCACAGGCGAGGTAACTTTTTCCGCTTCCGGTTGATCCACAGATTAGGATGTTTTCAGCCCGGTCGATCCAGGAGCAATCAATCAGGGGTATTATTTGATCTTTAGACAGGTTGCGGGCAGCGGTGTAGGATAGTTGTTCGATCAAAGCGGGATATCGGAGTTTGCTTAAGCGGATGTAGAGCTGGATTTTGGCATGCGTCCGGGATTGATGTTCGGCATCAGTCAGAGAGGCAACCATTGAATGGGCATCAGGATGCTGGTGAGTGGGCAGTTGGAGGATTGACTCGTAATGTCTGGCCATTCCGCTGAGGTGAAGGGTGTGAAGTTGATCGAGTGTTGCTTGTGTATTCATGATGTAGAAGATTTGCAGGTGAATAATATGGGTTATTGATAGGTGTCGGCCCCACGAACATTTTCGTGCGGCGCGATGTGGGTTGTTTCATCACGGGACAGGGTCGGTGCCCGATCCAGATTTTTTTGGAGGATACTTTGGATGACCGAGTAATTGACGGTTGAAGCAGCAGCGGCACGCCGGCAGGCGGCTTCCATGCGATCGTCGCCGTATCGTTTGGCGAGGTTGAGCAGGCCCAGACAGGAGTTATAGGTTTGTTCATAGAAGACTTTGGCTGTCAGCACTCTGTGGAAGACAGCCCGGGTATGGCTGCCGATTTTGTCCGCTTTTTCCAAAAAATAGTCAGCGTTCCAGGCTTGCCGGGCGATCATGTGTTGATGGTTGGCTGGAAGATGAGTCGCCAGTGTGGTATACCCGTGGGCATTTTTGTTGCGGCGATGGACAGCCACCCGGGTAAGGTTGTCGTACATTTCAACGGTATCTTCGGAATAGACTATTTTGAGCCTTTTGCCGATGAGCTGGAATGGAACGCTGTATTGGCGCCGGTCTTGGCCTAGGATGACGTGACAATTCTTTTGAACTTTACCCCACGTCAGGTGCTGTAAAGTGTAATTTGTTGGAGGTAACGGTATCAGAAGCGCCTTTTCTTCTTTCTCAAAAATATCGCGGCGACTGTGGCTTTTGCCCTGAAAATTCAGCGAGTTATGCCAATCTATTTGTTTGCGGACGGCCGCATTTAGTTCAGACAAGGAGTGAAAGGTGTGGTTGCGCAGGGGCGCATAAATACGCAGATAGGTTTTATAGACGGCATTCTCCACACTGGCTTTGTCTCGTGGGTGAACTGGCCTGGCAGCCATGATGGTGGTATTATAATGCTCTGCCAGACTCTGA